>OLRQ01000048.1_pt1 | contig 118092 bp, 117 predicted proteins | sample 1671971 | NCBI WGS metagenome assembly OLRQ01 (sample SAMEA3136631, study PRJEB25190) | human gut metagenome | biome: human gut; feature: human-associated habitat; material: faeces | place: Austria | collected 2013
CTTGCATGTGTTAGGCACGCCGCCAGCGTTCGTCCTGAGCCAGGATCAAACTCTTAAAACAATTGTATTAATTCGCTCTCCTAAAAGAACGCTCTAATCATTTCAAGAACTTTTGCTCTCTCGAACACTAGTTCGCAATCACTGTTTGTATCTTTAAGATACGAGTACAGATAAAACTCTTTTGAATCTTATCGGGTTCCTTTTTTATCTCGTCGTTGTTTAATTTTCAAGGTCCTATTTTTTACACCCTCAATCGACTCGCTCTCGCTCGTCTCTCTCAAGTGCTTTGCAATTATACTACAACTTTCTTCGTTTGTCAACACCTTTTTTTAAGTTTTTTAAAAAACTTTTTAAGTCGTTTTCCAAACCTTCGCTGTGCACTTTTGCTCGTCGCTCTCTCGTTGCGACTTACACATATTACCACCTATTCTCTCCTTTGTCAACAGGTTTTTCGGATTTTTTTATGTATTTTATGATATTGACATAAATTTATAACAAAATTCAACATTTATGTGCATATTTTACTACAATTTGATACTATATGATGTAAACGGTATCATTTTGTAACATTTCAAGGTACATATTGTATTTTCAAATAGCACAAGATATACGATTAGCCTATTAATATATAGTATTGAATCAATAAATAATTGTTACAGATAATATTAATATACATTATTATAGATATTGAAATTTGCATTAAGTTTTGTTATAATGTATAAACGCTTAAAGAAAGGGGCTGATATTATGCCAATTCGTATTGACGATGAATTGCCGGCTAAGCAAAACTTGGAAATAGAGAATATATTTGTTATGAGCAAGTCAAGGGCTAATATGCAGGATATCAGACCTTTGAAAATCATTATACTTAATCTAATGCCGACAAAACTTGAAACGGAAACGCAACTTTTGAGATTGCTAAGTAATTCTCCTTTGCAGCTTGATATTGATTTTCTTCAAGTTAAAAGCCATAAGGCAAAAAATGTTTCAAGAATACACATGGCAAAATTCTATAATACATTTGATGATATAAAAGACAACAAGTATGACGGAATGATTATTACGGGAGCACCCGTTGAGCAACTTGAATTTGAAGAAGTTGACTATTGGGACGAGCTTTGTATGATTATGGAATGGAGCAAAAAAAATGTTTACTCCACCTTTCATATTTGCTGGGGTGCTCAGGCAGGGCTTTACTATCATTACGGTATTAAGAAATATCCGCTAAAAAAGAAAATGTTTGGCGTATTCCCTCACAAGTCGCTTGACATTACCCATCCGCTTATGAGAGGACTTGATGATGTTTACTATGTTCCTCATTCAAGGCATACAGAGACGAGGCTTCAGGATATTGCTCTCGTTAAACAGCTTCAGGTTATTTCATACAGCGAAATATCGGGCGTTCATATTATATCCGATATGGATTGCAGGCAATTTTTTGTAACAGGTCACAGCGAATATGACAGAGACACACTTGCCAAAGAATATTTTAGGGATAAGGAAAAAGGTCTTGATATTGACGTGCCTTATAATTATTTTCCTAATGATGATGACAAGTCCGTTCCGATTATGAGCTGGAAAAGTTCGGCGAATATAATATTCAGCAATTGGCTTAATTATTTTGTTTATCAAAAAACGCCGTATGATTTGGCGCAGTTATAATATCATATACAGTAATACCCCCGACACAATCAAGTGTCGGGGGTATTTTTTTACTTCGTTTTAACCGTCTTAACCTTTGACCAAGCAGAATAAACTTTCTTACCGTTCACTGTTTTGTATGTACGGATACGGACATAGTATTTTTTCTTAGCCTTAAGTTTTTTAATAGTTACTTTCGTTGTTTTTTGTTTTTTAACGGTTGCGGTTTTCTTATTCTTCTTGAATTTCTTGTCTGTTGCAACCTGAATTTGATAACCCTTTACACCGCTGACCTTTTTCCACTCAACAGATACTGCCTTTTTAGCCGCTTTAACCTTTTTGATTTTAGCAGACTTTGGCTTAGATACAGCTTTAACAGTTGCGTTAGGAGTGGCTATTGGTTGAGTAGGTGCGGGAGTCGGTGCCGGCGAAGGGGTAGGAGTTGGTGCCGAAGAAAAATGTATTGTTGCATTTATAAAATATTCATTATTAGAGCCTACACTTATATTATTCCATTCACTTTGGGTACCGTAATAATAAATATCTTTTAAATTCTTACAGTCATAGAATGCATAATTGCCTATACTTGTAACACTATTAGTTATAGTTATGCTTGCCAAATTTGCACATTGCCAAAATGCACCGACACCAATATTTGTTACACTATTGGGAATTGTTATGTTAACCAAATTTTTGCAATCAGAAAAAACATCACCAAAGTTTATTACACCGGCCGGTATATTATATGATGTTCTCTCATTTCCTATAGGATATTTTATAAGTTCAGTTTTATTCTTATTAAACAGAACGCCCTCATAAGAAGAGTAGTTAAGATTATTTTCCGAAACATCTATGTTTGTTAAACTTGTAGAACCGGAAAATACTCCCCAACCGATACTTGTTACACTGTCGGGTATTGTTATATTTTTTAATGTTGAGCAACTATCAAATGCACAATCGCCAAAACTTTTCACACCATTTGGTATATCATACGCTATTCTCTTATTACCGATAGGATATTGTATAAGTTTGGTTTTATTCTTATCAAATAACACACCGTCTTGAGAAAAATAATTAGAATTATTTTTTATAACCTCTATGTTCATCAAGCTTTCGCATCTATTAAATGCAGCATTACCAATGCTCTTTACACTGCCTGGTATTAATACACTTTTTAGGCTTGCACAATACTCAAACGCATTGTTACCAATGCTCGTAATGCTATCAGGTATTGTTATATTAACTAAATTTTTGCAACTATAAAATGCATTATTTCCAATACTTGTAGCTGATTTACCATCAATAGCGGACGGTATATCAATTGAAATTACAGAATCATCACAATCCGTTATTTCAATAGTTCCGTCTTCCTTTTCTTCATAATAAATATTTCCGTATTGTGAAGAATCTGCATACGCTGTTAAATTCAATCCTGAGGTAATGGTTAATAACATTGCTAAGGATAGAATCAAACTAAAAATCTTTTTCATTTCTCTGTACCTCTTTAATAAAATTTTTACAATATTAAAATTTTATCATACGCATATTAAAAGTTCAATATGTTACCGAAGTGTAGAGCGATTTTTACACAAGTCGTTCACGCCGTTAAGTTCACATAAAAAAATAAAGGCACTATGTTTGAAAAAAGCATAGTGTCTTATTTTACTCTACATATTTACGAAGCTTTTGGAGGAGGGATTTTTCTTTGCGTGAAACCTGCACCTGAGAAATGCCGAGTGCGGCAGCAGTTTTGGCTTGAGTGAAGCCCTTATAATAGCGCATATCAACTATTGCCTTTTCCGTATCGTCAAGAAATTTAAAAAGTCGGTGAACAATTAAACGATTAAAAATCTCATCACTCTCATCAACGGGTACATCTATAGTATATTCACCGTCATCGCTTGAAGTGCTGAGTGATACCATAGGAGCAATTACACCCAAAATTTCAGGTATTTCCTCAGGCGGACAATCAAGAAGATTAGACAATTCTGTGACAGTCGGCTCTCGCATTTTATCATTAATAAATTTTTCACGAAGTGACTGAGCCTTAATAGCCTTTTCCTTTAAGCTTCGGCTGACTTTCACTGCGCCGCCGTCACGAAAAATACGTTTGATTTCGCCCATTATTACGGGAACGGCATAAGTTGAAAAAGCAAAGCCACGGCTTTCGTCAAAATTATCAACTGCTTTAATCAAGCCTACGCAACCGCTTTGGAATAAATCGTCATAGTCCACCCCTCTGCCCTTAAAGCGATTGGCAATAGAATGAACCAAGCCGATATTATTCTCAATCATTTTATCACGGTCTGTTACCATTTTGATTTGCCCTCAATTTTTTTAGAAAGGGTTACGGTTGTGCCAAAGGTCAGCTTAGACTTGACGTTTATTTTATCGCAAAAGCTTTCCATAACAGTAAAGCCAAGACCTGCACGGTCACCCTCACCTGTTGTAAAAAGCGGAGTCATTGCCTGAGAAACATCTACGATTCCGCAACCCTTGTCCCTTATTACAATTTTTACTGTATTGTCGTCAAAAAGTTTTCCCGATATAAATATTTTGCCGTATGTATCCTTATAAGCATGGACTATGCAGTTTGTCACCGCTTCGCTGACTGCCGTTTTTAAATCTGCGATTTCCTCAAGTGTTGGGTCAAGAGGGGTTACAAATGCGGAAACGGCAACACGTGCGAAGGCTTCATTTACACTTTTACTGTCGATTGTAAGTTTAAATTCATTAATTAGCTTTTTTGTATTCATTTTCATTCTCCTTAATTTTTGCAATTGATGAAAGACCTGCAAGTTCCATAATTTTTTTAGTTTGCAGGGTTACATTTTTAATTTCGATTTGGCAAGCGGGATTAATGCTTTGAAGCAATCTATATCTGCCCATAACAAGACCTATTCCGGAGGAGTCCATAAAGCTGACATTTTTAAAATCGAGAATTAAAGTCTTCGGCTTTACAAACATAAGGGTATCATCTATTTTTTCCCTAACCTCGCCTGCCGTATGGTGGTCTATTTCGCCGATAAGATAAGCAATAACAACACTACCGCTGCTTTCAATCGTAACGTTCATATTTTGTCACTCCAATAAAAAAATACCAATCTGCGATAATACTAACAGATTGGTATTGAATAATTTATCAAAATTTGTATTTAATTTAATTCTTTTCTAATTTGCCGATAAAGATAAAACGAGCCACATACAAGTGAGAGATTATTTTGCTTAGCAAGCGTGATTGCTTTTTCGGCATTATCGACCTTAAAAACATTATCACAATATTTTTTTGCAACTAAAGCAAGTTCACTTGCACTCATTGAGCGAACGTTATCAACCTGTGTTGCATAAATCGCTTTACACTTAGGTGCAATTAATGATAAATAAGCATCAACATTTTTATCTTTCATCATTGCAACAACGGCAACTTCATTATTAATTTTAGGTACAAGAGCACGAGCCGCATCCTCATTATGACCGCCGTCAACAAGGATATTGCCGACTTTACTTTGCCTTGCCGGAAGGTTTGGATTTTTAGCCTCAATATCTAAGCCGATTTCATTTAAAGCCGCCTGCGCACAAGCAATATCATTTTTCAAAACATCGCCAAAATCATTGATTTTAATAAGTTTTGTATTATTATCACTGCACACTTTTTCGAAAATGCGCTCACATTTAGGGTTGGGATAAAGAATACAAACTGAATCAGGCTTAATAATTCCGGATTTTTCAGCCGCAATTTCTTCAAGAGTGTTGCCGAGAAAGGCTGTATGGTCAATTGCAACCGATGTTATAATCGAAATATTCTTTTTTTCAACATTTGTAGCGTCGCCCTTACCGCCCATTCCACATTCTACAACGGCAAAGTCCACATTTTCGTCTGCAAAATATTTATACATAATAGCAGTTACAAGTTCAAATTCGGTAGCATCGCAATCGATATATTTTTCTACATAGAATGCAAATTCTTCCTTGGTAATCATATTGCCATTAATTTTTATTTGCTCACGGTAATCTTCAGTCCAAGGAGAAGTAAAAAGACCGACCTTTTTGCCTGATTTGATAAGTGCATTTGAAAGTGCGGCGGCAGTAGTGCCCTTTCCGTTAGTACCTGCAATATGAATAATATTTATCTTATCCTGAGGATTATCCATTTTATTCAAAAGCTCATAAATACGAGTAAGCCCCGGTTTAATACCGAGGCTTTGCTTTTGAAGTATTAAATTCAAAGCGTTATCGTAATTCATTTATTTACCCAAAGAATCAATAGAATTTTTAATATTTGCAATCTTATCCTCAAGCTTTGCGGCGTCCTCTTTGTTTTGATTAACTACCTTTTCGGGCGCTTTATTAACAAATCCCGGATTAGAAAGCTTTTTATTGATAAAGTCAAGCTTATCCTGCGCCTGAGCAAGTTCTTTTTCAAGACGCTTACGCTCTGCCTCAAAATCGACAAGATCGCCCATTGGAATATAAATCTTGGCGTTATCGGTAACGATTGTTACGGTATTGCCGAGATTGTCAAAGCTTGATTCAACCTCAACATCATTTGAAGAAGCAAGACGTTTAATAAAGTCAGCACCGGCAGAGAAAAGTTCTGTTTTCTCAGTTTCAACATAAACCTTAGCTTTTTTGCTTGGAGGAATATTCATCTCTGCTCTACGGTTACGAATAGCACGGATAGCACTCATAAGAATTTCCATCTTAGCCTCATTTTCGGCAAAGCAAAGGCTTTCGTCATATTCTACCCACTTTGAAATCATAATCGATTCGCAGTCGTGAGGGATAGCCTGATATATTTCTTCGGTAATAAACGGCATAAACGGATGAAGAAGCTTAAGAATATCGGTAAGTACATAGACAAGAACACTTTTAGCAGTATCCTTTGCCTTTTCGTCATCACCCTGAAGTCTGATTTTTGCAATTTCGATATACCAATCGCAGAAAACGTCCCAAATGAAATCATAAAGCTTTTGAATAGCAATTCCAAGCTCATATTTTTCAAGGTTATCGGTAACATCTTTAGCAAGGGTATTAACCTTAGATACAATCCATTCGTCCTCAACTGCAAGGTCACTTGGAAGTCCGTTATATTTGAAATCATCTGTAAGATACATCAATACAAAACGAGCAGCGTTCCAAAGTTTATTTGCAAAGTTACGTGACGCCTTAACCTTTTCGTCTGAAAAACGCATATCGTTACCCGGTGAATTACCTGTTGCAAGAGTAAATCTCAATGCATCTGCGCCGTATTCATCAATAACCTCAAGCGGGTCAATACCGTTGCCGAGAGATTTAGACATCTTTCTGCCCTGAGCATCACGTACAAGACCGTGAATAAGAACGGTATCAAACGGTGCTTTATCGGTATAAGCAAGGCCTGAAAAAATCATACGAGAAACCCAAAAGCCGATAATATCATAGCCTGTAACAAGGGTATTGGTAGGATAATAATGTTCTAAATCTTCTGTCTTATCAGGCCAACCGAGAGTTGAGAACGGCCAAAGAGCAGATGAAAACCAAGTATCCAATGTGTCGGAGTCTTGATGAATATTTTCACTGCCGCAATGCGAACACTTGCAAGGGTCCTCTTTGGAAACGGTTGTAGCGCCGCAATCATCACAGTACCAAGCAGGAATTCTGTGACCCCACCAAAGTTGACGTGAAATGCACCAATCACGAGAGCCACGCATCCAGCTCATATAATTTTTCTTAAATCTTTCAGGAACGAATTTAATATCGCCGTTTTCAACAGCGTCGATAGCCGGACCTGCAAGAGGGTCCATTTTAACAAACCACTGCTTTGAAACCATAGGTTCAATATTAGTGTGGCATCTGTAGCAAGTACCTACATCGTGTTTAAGCGGCTCAATTTCTTTAATATATCCGCCTGCTTCAAGGTCTGCAAGAATAGCCTTTCTTGCTTCAAGAGTAGTCATACCTGCGTATTTGCCGCAATCGAGTACCTCAGGCTCATTTTGAGTAGCCTTACCGCTTTTAATAATTTCATCGGCAGCCTCTTTATCAGCCTTGCCTGTCATATGACCGTCATAAGTGAATGTACGGATAATAGGAAGGTTATGACGAAGACCTACCTCAAAGTCGTTAGGGTCATGAGCAGGAGTAATTTTAACAACACCTGTACCCTTAGTCATATCTGCATGCTCGTCACATACAATAGGAATTTCCTTATTTAAAAGCGGAAGAATAACGTGACAGCCGTGGAGATGCTTATATCTTGGGTCGTCACCGTTAATTGCAACTGCGGTATCGCCGAGCATAGTTTCAGGACGTGTAGTTGCGAGTTCAAGCTTTTCGCCTGTTTCCTTAACTTCATAAAGAAGATGCCAGAAATTAGAGTCCTTTTCCTCATATTCAACCTCGGCATCTGAAATAGATGTATTACAATGAGGGCACCAATTTACCATACGGTTACCACGATAAATAAGGTCCTTTTCATAAAGGCCTACAAATACTTCTCTTACAGCCTTACTGCAACCCTCGTCAAGAGTGAAACGTTCTCTGTCCCAATCGCAGGACGAGCCCATTTTTTTCAATTGTTCAATAATTCTGCCGCCGTATTGTTTTTTCCAATCCCATGCACGTTCAAGAAATTTTTCACGTCCGAGGTCATCCTTAGTAATACCCTCTTTACGCATAGCCTCAACAATCTTAGCCTCTGTTGCGATAGAAGCATGGTCGGTGCCGGGGAGCCACAATGTATCGTAGCCTGCCATTCTGTGATAACGGATAAGAATATCCTGAAGCGTATTATCAAGTGCATGGCCCATATGAAGTTGGCCTGTAATATTAGGAGGCGGAATAACTATTGTATAAGTCTTTTTGCCTTTTTCTCTTTTAGCGTGAAAATACTTTTTATCACACCAAAACTGATAGGTACGGTCCTCAACTTCGCTTGGGTCGTACTGCTTTGCAAGTTCTTTTGCCATAACGTTCTCCTTTATAATATGGTATAATTTTATAAAAAAACAGCTTCCGCCTCAAATTGAGACGAAAGCGAAAAATTCCGTGGTACCACTCAAATTGCATTAATTAAACATAATGCCACTCAAATCCTTAACGCAGATATACGGACAAGACTACTTAGTTTCATCTTGCCGGCTCAAAAGCTACCTTCACCTACCGCATCTGCACTCTTCCACCAAACGAGCACTCTCTGAAAGAATAAGCAAGCTACTCCTCTTTTTCACAGCCATTACAATATGCAAATATATTAGCAAAAAAAGTATTAAATGTCAAGCATAGGTAATGTTTAATTTTTATATGAAGATAGACTTCGAGAAAGTGAGATAAATTTCGTATTTTGCGAGTGGGAGCTGTACGTGGGTACTGCCCCCGAGCAAAAGACGGAAAGCGCCAAAAATGGCAAGGACTCGATGTCCTTGCCATTTTTCCAATCCCTCCGTGTGCAATAAGTTGCACCCACCTCCCTTTGCAAGGGAGGCAAAGAGGTTTATTTAATTCGGGGCCCCCGAAAAGCGTAAGCTTTTTGGGGATAGGAGAAAGGAATGGAGTGTTTATTATAAATTTTTAAAAAATTTATTCGAACACGGAATTTCTTTCGACGAGGCGCGGTTTAGCCACTTTATCGACAGTCTATCTATCCTCACGGAAGTATGAAAGACCAAGCGATGCAGGTGGCTGGTCCTCCCTCTTCTTTCTTACGCTTACGATTACAAGAACAATTATAGTTACAATGTAAGGAAGCATTTTGAAAAGTTCCTGAGTGCTCATTTTAAGACCTGGAATAAAGAGGTAAACAATATAAAGTCCGCCAAAAAGAATTGAGCCTAAAATACCGAAATCAGGCTTCCAAATTGCAAAGATAACAAGTGCAATTGCAAGCCATCCTCTGTCGCCGAAGCCCTCGTTTGACCAAACACCGTTAGCATAATCCATTACATAAAACAGACCGCCGATACCTGCGATAACGCTGCCGATTGAGGTAGCAAGATATTTAGACTTAGAAACGTCAATACCTGCTGCATCTGCTGTTGCAGGATTTTCACCTACAGCACGAAGACGAAGTCCGCCACGTGTTTTCTTAAGGAAGAACGCAACCAAAAGAGCAATTACAATAGCGGCGTAGGTTAAAAAACCATAGTCGAGGAATATTTTTCCAAACCAACCGGTAGTTGAAGCGATAGGAAGTTTTTTAGTGAAAAATGCACTTGTTCTTGTAAGGGCAACAGACGGAATATCACTTCCTGTAATTTTAACAAGTGATGAGCCGAAGAAGTTACCGAAACCGACACCGAAAGTCGTAATTGCAAGACCGGTTACATTTTGATTTGCACGAAGAGTTACTGTTAAGAAGCAGTAAATAAGGCCTGTTAAAAGAGAGCCGATGATTGTGCAAAGAAGCGGAATTAAAACTGCAAGGAACGGATTAAGGTCATTTGCGCCCATTGACTCCTCATAAAGGAAAGCACCGATAACACCGCTGATACCGCCGACATACATAATACCCGGAATACCGAGGTTAAGGTTACCTGACTTTTCAGTAAGGATTTCACCTGTCGAACCGTAAAGAAGCGGAATGCCCTGCATAATCGCACGTTGGATAAAAGTAATTAATGTAGTCATATTATTTACCCTCCTTATGCGCTTTGCGGAAATTAATCTTATAGTTAATAAAGAACTCACTGCCGATAATAAAGAAAAGGATTATGCCGGTAATGATTTCACTGAATGATTCATTAAGTCTGTATACGGTTGCAATCTCTGTTGCACCCTTATCAAAAAACACAAGCAAAAGAGAAGTAAGTACCATATAAATAGGGTTAAACTTAGCAAGCCAAGATACCATAATAGCAGTAAATCCCCTGTTATCTGCAGTAGTGGTTGTGATAGTATGGTCAGTACCGCCTACAAGGAGAAGACCTGCAATACCGCACATTGCGCCTGAAAGGAGCATTGTTCTGATAATTACCTTCTTAACATTAATGCCGATATATTTAGCGGTATTTTCACTTTCACCTACAACAGAAAGCTCATAGCCGTGCTTGCTGTATTTAAGATAAATATACATAAAGATTGTGAGTGCAAGAACAATAAGAATATTAAGCAAATATTCTTGATTTCCAAGCTGAGGCAGCCATCCGGCGTGACTCATTTGGTTAATAATACCTATCTTACCCGAACCTTTAGGAACTTCCCACACCATAACAAAGTATGATACAAGCTGAATACCTACATAGTTCATCATAAGGGTAAAGAGCGTTTCATTAGTATTAAACTGAGCCTTAAAGATAGCAGGTATAACAGCCCAAATTGCACCTGCAAGCATACTTGATATAATCATTACGATAATAAGAAGCGCATTAGGAATTTTACCGCCGAGGCAAATCATACAAGCCGCAGTAGCAAGACCGCCGACAAGCACCTGACCCTCACCGCCGATATTCCAAAATCGCATCTTAAATGCCGGTGTCAACGCAAGCGCAACGCAAAGAAGAATTGCAAGGCTTTGGAGAAGATTCCAAACACGTCTTGAAGTACCAAACGCACCATCAACCATAGTGGCATAAACGCTGATAGGGTTTTGATGGGTTAAAAGCATTGTTACAGCACCGCTTACGATAAGAGCGGCAAGAATTGAGACAAGGCGAATAAGCCATGAATAATACCAAGGCATAGACGCTCTCTTGCTTATATGAAAGAGAGGCTCGTGAACCTTTTGTTTATTGCTCATATTATGAATCCTCCCTTTCTGTCTTAGTCATTAATAATCCGATTTCCTCTTTAGTAGCATTTCTGCCGTCGAGCATACCGGTAATTTTACCTGAATTTATAACCATAATTCTGTCGCAAAGCTCAACAAGAACGTCAAGGTCCTCGCCTACAAATACAACGGCAACGCCGTTTTCCTTTTGCTTTGTAAGAAGATTATAAATTGTGTAAGAAGAGTTAATATCAAGACCTCTTACAGGGTAAGCCGCCATAAGTACCTTAGGATTAGCGGCAATCTCACGGCCTACAAGTACCTTTTGAACGTTACCGCCCGAAAGACGTCTTACAGGAGTGGTAGCGCCCGGTGTAACTACCTCAAGGCTTTCAATAATTTTTTCGGCAAGTTTCTTAGGATTTTTTCTGTCAAGAAAAGCGGAATTGCCCTTTTTATATGAACGAAGCATCATATTATCGATAATGTCCATATTTCCTACAAGGCCCATACCGAGTCTATCCTCAGGAACAAACGAAAGCCTTACGCCGAGTTCTTTGATTTGAGTAGGGGTTTTAGCCTTAAGGTCCACCGTTTCGCCCTCAGGGGAATGATAAAAAATCTCACCGCTTTCAGGCTTTTGAAGACCTGCTATGGTTTCAAGCAGTTCTCTTTGACCGCTTCCGGCAATACCGGCGATGCCGAGAATTTCACCGCTTCTGATATCAAATGAAATATCATCAACAGCCTTAACTCCCTCTGCATTAAGAGTAGTTACATTCTTAAGTTCAATTCTGTTTTGCGGATTAACAGGAGCCGTTCTTTCTATATTAAGTGATACCTTTTTACCAACCATCATTTCGGTAAGCGATTGCTCGGTAGCAGATTTAGTATCCACAGTTCCGATATATTCGCCCTTACGCAAAACCGCAACTCTGTCGGTAAGCGACATAACCTCGTGGAGCTTATGTGTAATTATAATAATTGATTTTCCGTCTTTTTTCATACGACGTAAAACATCAAACAATTTTTCAGTTTCTTGAGGTGTAAGAACAGCGGTAGGCTCGTCAAGAATAAGAGTCTGCGCACCCCTGTAAAGCACCTTAACAATTTCAACAGTCTGCTTTTCAGAAACAGACATTTCATAAACCTTGCTGTCAAGATTAATATCAAAACCGTATTTGTCGGTAATTTCTTTTACACGTTGTTCAGCTTTCTTTAAGCTGTATTTTTCTTTATCTTTAATACCGAGAACTATATTCTCGGTAGCAGTAAATACATCAACAAGCTTAAAATGCTGATGTACCATACCAATGCCGTATTTAAACGCATCTTTCGGTGATTTAATAACTACTTCCTCACCGTTTACAAAAATTTGACCCTCATCAGGGAAATAAATGCCGGAAAGCATATTCATAAGAGTGGTTTTACCACTGCCATTTTCGCCCAAAATGGCTAAAATTTCACCTTTTTTAACCTGCAGATTAACGTCCTTATTAGCAACAATCTGCCCGAAAACCTTGGTGACGCCTTTTAATTCAATTGCAAAAGTATCACTCATATTTTCCTCCGCAAAAATTTAATATCACTTAAAACAATACTACCGTGACCGTACTTTTTAGGGTACGGCCACGGGTTTAATTATAAAATATAACTAAGATTTATTTAATTACATTTTTTCGTTAAGAAGCTTAATACCGTCAATCTTAACGTCAAAATATGGAGCTGAACGGAACTTTGATTCCTTGAATGCGCCATCTTTAATAACTTCTGTATCAGGTGTGTACTTATCATCTGTATCAACATCAGCCTTATAAGAATCAAGCTTTTTGCCGTCAACAGTAAATGTTGAAGTATCAAATACCTGAAGAGAACCGTCCTCAAGCTTAGCTTTAGCTTCATCAATAGCCTTCTGAGTGCCAGGAGCAGCAGCCTTTTCGTTTACATCTGTAAGAAGAACCGAATTAGTAGCAAGAGTACCTGTCCAGTCAGCATCAATCTTGTCGCCGTTCATAACAGCCTTGATTGCATATTCATAGTAAGGAGCCCAGTTAACTCTTGAAGAAACAATAAATGTGTTAGGGCAAGCGCTTACTGTTGAGCCGTTGTAAGAAACGTTAGGAACACCTGCTGTTTCACAAGCTGTAGGAGCACCCATTGAGTCAGCATGCTGGCTGATAAGCTTACAGCCGTTAGCAATAAGGGTATTGGCAGCTTCCTTTTCAGCAGCTTCATCATACCATGAACCTGTGAACTGAACTTCCATAGTAGCGCTTGGGCATACTGAACGAGCACCAAGGAAGAATGAAGTATAACCTGAAATAACCTCAGCATAGGTGTATGCACCTACATAACCGATTTTAGCATCTTTAGCTTCAAATTTGCCGTCTTTAATCATTTGATTAAGTTTCATACCTGCAGCAATACCTGCAAGATATCTGCCTTCGTAAATTGAAGCGAATGCATTGTGATAGTTGTCAAGACCTTCTGTATGAGCTCTTGTACCTGTTGAATGGCAGAACTGAACTTCAGGATGCTTCTTAGCAACTTCAATAATGTAAGGCTCGTGACCGAAGCTGTCGGCAAAGATGATTGAGCATCCCTTGTCAACAAGGTCTAAAGCAGCCTCTGTGCATTCCTGACCTTCAGGAACATTAGTCTTGTAAATCTTGTTTTCATCAGCAATTCCGAGAGTCTTACAAGCTTCGTCAGCAGCTGTGATGAAGTTCTTATCGTAAGTTGAGTTCTCATCGTGAAGGAAAATAAATCCTACCTTCATGTCTGATGATGCAGATGCCTTAGTTGTTGTATCCTTTGTATTTGCGTCTTTTGAAGAACAACCGGCAAATACGGCCTACAACAAAGAGAACTGAAAGAACAACTGCAAGAATTTTCTTTGTAAGTTTCATTTGTCTTACCTCCGTACAAATAAATCAATTTATTATAAGGTGATGACACCGAATAACCAAAACAAAAAAACGATTAATCTCTGAAATAAACCTTGCCTGTTTCATGGTCCATACTTTCAACAATAGCAAGAGATTCAACCTTAATACCGTTGCTCCTGAGTTTATCGCCGCCGTGCTGGAAACCTTTTTCAATAACAACGCCGCAGCCTGCAAGTGATGCACCGCTGTCATTAACAAGTGCGATAAGACCGTTAAGTGCATTGCCAATTGCAAGAAAATCATCAACAATGAGGACCTTATCGTTTTCATCGAGAAATCGTTTTGACACAATAATATCGTATGTAGTGCCGTGAGTGAAGCTCTCAACCTTAGAAGTATACACATCGCCGGCAATATTTTTAGTTTTTGTTTTCTTTGCGAAAACAAGCGGACAGCCAAATTCCTCGGCAACAAGCGCACCGATAGCTATGCCCGACGCTTCGATAGTAAGGATTTTGTTAACGCCGTCATCCTTAAACAAGCGGTGAAATTCCTTTGCGATTTCCCTCATAAACGGAATATCAATTCTGTGATTTAAAAAACCGTCTACCTTAAGGATATTGCCCTCGTAAACTTCGCCTTCATTTAATATCTTCTGCTTTAAAGAATCCATACTTTGTACCACCGAAAATAATGTTTAATAATAATGTGTGTATATATTATTACTAAATTACAAATTTTGCAACTATTCTTTTAAATTTGACACCAAATTTTAATATTTTCTTTATTTATATTAAAAACAAGGCATATATTAGGTATGATATTTGTATATATTGCATATATGTAAAGCAAAGCGCTTTACACAAAGGTATAGACTAATCGGGAATTATATGATAATATAGGCAAGGTGATATTATGGAAAATAAAAAAATCGCAATAATTGTAAGCATATTTATAGTTATATTTTTACTTTTGGCGGGGTTAATCGGCTTTGCGGGTAAAATTCCCTTTCTTTCAAAGCCGTTAGTATTCATCTTTGCAATAATATTAGTGTTATTTGTTTTAGGATTTTTTATAATTATAAGCAAAAGGAGAAAAAAATGAAAATTCTTGTAAGTGCCTGTCTGCTTGGAGAGAACTGTAAATACAACGGTGGCAACAATAAAAATGAAAATGTTATAAAACTTGGGAAAAAGCACACATTAATTCCTATTTGTCCTGAAACTTTTGCTTGCCTGCCCACTCCGAGAGTACCAAGCGAAATCAGGGACGGCAGGGTATATTCAAAAAACGGTGAGGATTTAACCGAAGCATTTTATGACGGAGCGGAAAAAGCCCTTTACGTTGCAGAGGAAACCGGATGTCAAACAGCAATTTTGAAAGAAAGAAGTCCGTCGTGCGGTTTCGGTAAAATATATGACGGAACGTTTTCAGGCACGCTTACATACGGCAACGGCATAGCTGCGCAAATGCTTTTTGAACACGGCATTAATATTTATGGTGAAAGCGATATAAAAAGAATTGCTTTTTTAGACGAAGAAACGTGAAATCCAAATTAATTTTTAAATTTAAATGAAATCATTTAATAACATAAGGCGCTTAACCTATTAGTAGGTTAAGCGCCTCGAATCATTTTATATTAACTTTTAAATCTTATAATTGATTAGTACATTGGCCTATACCTCGTATATTTAATGACCTATTCTAAAATACCTATATTAATTTTCAGCATTTAGATTAACTTACTAACCCATTGGACTGTACCTCGTTAAATTATTTTATAATGTAGCTTTCGCTACAGATTATCGGCAGGATAATCAAATATATACCTTTACTATTTAGTTTTTCGCACCCGATAGTAATTAACCAATTCTGCCGAATAACTATTTTAATAATCCTTCATAAAGTTTGTACCCGTAAGCAATTCCGTTTTGCTTCTGTCAATACATTAGTTTCCGTTATTTTATTGGGTTACTTCTCGGGTGCTTGTCTGACCTGGTTCTAAATCCATTGGACAAGCCTCCTTTCGTATTCTAAACAAGTTAAGCGATAGAGATTTTGGCTTTTCCTTACCTCAAGTCCTTTCACTCTCAAGCCTTTGTGTCTATCTCTTTTGTTCATCTACATAATAGCACGCTTATTGTTAATTGTCAATAGTTTTTTTATATTTTTTTATATTTTTTTAGTGATATTAAACAATTGTTAAATCTTTGTCTATACTATTGACTAAACAAGAAAAAGTATATATAATATTATAGGTAATTTGATTTAGGAGGTTAATTTATGGCTGAAAACGAAGAATATTATGAGCCTGACATTATCAGCGTAACTGATGATGACGGCAACGAGCTTCTTTTTGAACTATTGGAAAGATATGAAACTGACAACGATGTTTATGTTGCCATTACAAAATATAATGAGACTGACGAGGACATTGTTGACGGTGACTATGAGGTAATCACCCTCAAGGTTGAAACTGACGACAACGGCGACGAATATCTTGTTGAAATTGAAGATGAAATGGAATACGAGCAAATTTCCGATATACTTATGCAAAAGATTGAGGAAAAATTTGACGTTGAATATTTTGAGCCGGAGCAGTAATAATAATTTATAGAATCTGCCCTTCTCGACAACCGTCAGCTTTAGTAACCCGAACACGTTTTTTTAGGGATTTGACTTCTTTGAAACGGGAATGCAGACCTCCCTTATTTATAAGGACGTTGGTAGCACAAAGTGATGAGAGCATAACCCACCTGCTAAGAGAGCAGGTTATTGTCAGCAGGCGGCGGCTGGGTGGATTTTTATATAGAAAAAGAAGCGAAAGTTTTTATGCTTTCGCTTCTTTTCTTTTATATATAGTTTCAGTACATAAGCAGACTTCGAGAAAGTGAGATAAATTTCGTATTTTGCGAACGGGTGCTGTACGTGTGTACTGCCCCTGAGCAAAAGACGAAAAGCGCCAACAACGGCAAGGACTCGATGTCCTTGCCGTTGTTCCAATCTCTCCGAGTGCAACAAGTTGCACCCACCGTCTCGCCTCCCAGCTCGGTCGGTGCTTCTGCACTAAAGTGCAGAGGTCTACACCGGAGACCCGCACCCTTTGCAGGGGAGGCGCAGTTTAGCCGCTTTATCGACAGTCTGTAGGTTTCATAGCATTGTATGAGGTCAAAACCGCTTCGTCAGAAATATTACATCCAAGGTCATAAATAGGAATTTTTGAAAAAATCTGTTCAAGCACATCAAAAAGCTTTTCCATATTTACTGCATCAAGCTTACGAACGGTTTGAGAAAAAATATTAAAAACAGCTTTACTTGTTTCAGCCTTCTTTATCCAATTGTTTTCGCTTCTTTGAAGAAAGCAAATTCCGGCAAGTTCAACCACTTGAGGTGTTGAATAGTCATACTTGCCACTCCAAGGAGTGCCGCAGGCATAAACCTTGCCGTCGATAAGCCTGATAGCCGGTTTATCATCGTTTAGCATATATGCCCTGTTGCCGAAATGCTTAAGCCAAAGCTCGGTATGGGTTGACTTGCCTGTACCGCTGTCGGCAGAAAAAGCATAAGCCACATTATCAACAACTATGCAAGAAGAATGAAGCAAAAAGCCGTTATACTTAATAAGTTGCGTATAAAAGTCAGAACCCGTAAGCATATATTCCCAATCATCCTGAACAAGTTCGGGATGCGCTTTCATAGCGTTTTGCACCCTTTTTTCATCAACATTAATTGTTATATCAATATTTTTTTCTTCCTGATTTTTTGCAAGATAAGGAATTGCCTGTTTTTTTGTTCTGCCTTTTTCGTTCTTTATTTCTACTTTAAGATTTGCGATATCATAAATCATATTTTCACCTTAATAATTTATTCCTACAACAATAAAAAGTATAACTTAATAATCAATTTACGTCAAGTGACAAAATGCGGACTTTAGAAAAAGTGTTCTTGACATTATAGAACATTTGTTTTATCATATAGTTATTAGAACAAGTGTTCTAATATTTTAAATATCAAGGACAATTATATTATGGAAAGACAAATACTTCATGTTGACTGCAACAAATTTTATGCAAGTGTGGAATGCCTTTTACATCCCGAATTAAAAGGAAAGCCGGTTGCAGTAGGAGGAAACGAGGAAAGCAGGCACGGAATTATACTTACAAAAAACGAAATCGCTTCAAAATACGGCCTTGTTGTTGGCGAACCGTTATGGAAAGCGAAGCAAAAGTGCAGAAATTTAATAATCGTACCGCCAAACTTCCCTGTTTACATTGAATTTTCAAAAAAAGTAAGAAAAATTTTAGAAGATTATACAGATTTGATAGAGCCGTTCGGTCTTGACGAAAGCTGGATTGACGTCACGGGTGATTGGTTTAAAAACGGACGGGAAATCGGCTTTGAAATAAAAGAGAGAATAAGAAAAGAAATAGGAATTACCGTAAGTGTGGGCGTAAGCTATAACAAGGTGTTTGCAAAGCTTGGCTCAGACTACAAAAAGCCGAATGCCATGACCGTCATAACAAAAAAGAATTACCAAAAAATCGTTTGGCCGCTTAAATGCAGCGATATGATTATGGTCGGTACCGCAACGACGAAAAAACTTAATAATTACGGAATATATACAATAGGCGACATTGCAAAAAGCGATGACAAATTCATAAAAAGCATACTCGGCAAAAACGGAATTTTGCTAAGGCAATATGCACGTGGAGAGGATAAAACTCCTGTCAGGCACAAGGACATTGAGCGTGATATAAAAAGCATAGGAAACGCAACAACAACGCCGAGAGATTTGGTAAACAACAATGATGTGAAAATAATATTTACCGTTTTGGCGGAAAGTGTTTCAAGACGAATGAGAAATCTCAGTTTAAAAGGAACAACCCTTTCAATCTACGTCAGGGACAAAAAACTCGGCAGTTTTGTAAGGCAATGCAAATTAGAAAGTGCAACAAACGTAAGCGGTGAAATTATCAAAAGCGCAATGGCTTTATTTGTTATAAACTATGATTGGAAAATGCCGATAAGAAGTTTAGGCTTAAGCGTTACGGATTTTGATTTTGATTATTGTTCGCAATTTGATTTTTCAAAAACGGTTGAAAAAAGAGAAAAGCTTGAAAAAATCGACACCGCCGTTGACGCTTTAAAAGACAGATACGGAAACTACTGCATCGGACGTGGAACGGTATTATTTGATACAAAGCTTTCGCATTTCAGCCCATATGACGACCACAACATTCACCCTGTATCGCCGCTTTAATGGTAAAACTTGCTTTGGAATAATTTATGATTTTTGTTTGCAATTTTCTTTTTTGTTTGATATAATCACCTCGCACATTAGGTGTTAAATTAATTTTAGGAGTTGTTATAAATGATTAGAAGAATCATTCATATAGACGAAAACAAATGCAACGGCTGCGGCGCTTGCGCAAATGCGTGCCATGAGGGTGCAATAGGAATGGTAAACGGCAAAGCTAAACTTTTGAGAGATGACTATTGCGACGGACTCGGTGATTGCTTGCCCACATGCCCTACCGGTGCTATCACCTTTGTTGAAAGAGAAGCGCTTGAATATGACAGAGAAGCAGTTGAAAAGAATATGAAAGCAAAGGCAGAAAAGAAGGAAGTATTCCACGGTTGTCCGTCAAGCAGAATGCATACCTTTAACAGAGCGTCCGAAAGCATTGAGCAAATGCCTGCAGTCAACAAATCACAGCTCGGTCAATGGCCGTGTCAAATTAAGCTTGTGCCGATTAATGCGCCGTATTTTAACAATGCAGAGCTGCTTATTGCGGCAGACTGCACGGCTTACGCTTACGCAAATATGCATAATGAATTTATGCGTGGTAAAATTACAGTTATCGGCTGTCCTAAGCTTGACGATATAGATTACAGCGAAAAGCTGACAGAAATTATCAGGCAAAACGATATTAAAAGCGTTACGATTGTCCGTATGGAAGTTCCTTGCTGCGGCGGTCTTGAACATGCGGCAAAAGAAGCAATCAAAAAAAGTGGAAAATTCTTACCGTGGCAAGTTGTAACAATCAGCATCGACGGCAAAAAGCTTTAAATCAAGAAAAGTTAATATATATAAAAAAATCACCGTGAAAGAAACGGTGATTTTTTTCTTTAGGTAAAAACACATCAACATATCAATATGAAATTTCGATTTTATTTATGCCGTAATTTGATTTAAAATTTTGCACGCCCTTATTCGGAACATATATTTGCGTTTCGGCAAGAACATAATCATCAGAAACATTATATTCCATAAAGAATTTTCTTTCGTTAGAATCGGTACGATAGCTTATTATATCGCCGCAAACGGCAATGGGATACGGTCTGTTCATTAAACGGACAAATTCGTCATTTTCAAAATAATAATTCCAATAAATGCTTGACCATTGATTTTGCTCTATCAATGAATAAACAAAATCAATATGAGAAAACCAATCCGTTTTCTTCGGGCACAATCCTCCCCACTCACCCATTACTACAGGTACGTTCATATTAAGTTGATTTTTTCTTACATTATCAAAAATATACCGAACTCGCTCGTTACTTGAATACTTGTTATAAAGCGGCGAATCTATAAACAAATCATAGACGTGGGGAGAATAAATCGAATTATCGGGTGGCTCAATACTAAAAGGAATACCGAGGTTTGAATAATAGCTATGTTCAAAAAAGTCAAAGCCGTTTTTGCACGAACATTGAGAAGTGATTTTATTAATAAAGGGCTGATAATATTTTTCGTCAAATTCTTTAACATATTTCTGCGCACCGTCAATCACCTTATCAAATGCGCTATAATCATCTAAATTTTTCAAAAGCAACTTCAATCGTCCAACGGTTTTAATTTTAAAAAGCACAGCCAAAGCCATTCTAAAAAAGCCTAATCTTTCAAATTTAGTGCCAAAGTACTTTTGTGCATCAAAATCAACATTTAAGCCCTGCTTTAAAGCATTATTTATCAAAAGGCAAAAAATCTTATTTGAATTATCGTTTATCATAGGCTCGTTGAAATAATCGTACGCAACAACATTATCAAAGCCTTTAAATTCATCATCAAGCCTTTTCCACATTGAGATAAATTCATCCTGCATACCGTTTTTGTTTCGCCAAAAATCATTAAAAGCTCTTTGAACGTCTTGCATATAAAAATAACCTTCAGCCCAAATTGCAAGCGGTTGCTTTTCTTTATAATCACGAGTTATCCATTTCGGTGCGCCGTCGCCGTGCTTACCGTTGCTGTAAAACAAGTCCTGATGAAGGTCTAAAACAATATAAATATTTCTTTTTTGACATTCATCGACAAAAAGTTTTAAATATGAAATTATTTTTTCATCAAATTGATTTTTCTTTGGCTCAAGCATTGCCCAAGTAAAGCCGAGTCTAATCAAATTCACTCCGTTTGAAGTAAGCATATCGTACTGCTCATCACGAAAGCTTTTATCATTTTCAAACTTATCAAAAAACTCATAAATCTCGTGTTGATTTTCCCTGCCCTTAAAGCAAATATTTACGCCTTTGAAAATTCGCTGACGGTTATATTCATCACGAATTGTCATATCTTTAATCGTAAAGCTCATAAAAACCCCATTAAAAATAATATAAATTATCAGTTACATTAACAGTAGCATAAAGCCGACTTAAAATTAATTTTTAACAATATAAACAACAACATTACAAAAAAACAAGGGATACCGATAATAATTATCGGTATCCCTTTCAGCATATAAGTAAATATTAAACTTCCTTGCCGTTATCGAACTTTTCAAGAGCCTTAACGCTGATTGCAAAACAATCTGCAAGACCTTTAAGGTTCATATTATCATAAGTATCACGTCTTGTATGATAATAATCTTCAAGCTTATGGTTAAGGCCCGTAACACCTGTTGCACGGAAACCTGCCTGAGCAAAAGCGGCAGAGTCGGTAGCACCTCCGAGAGGTGGAACCCAACCCTTTTTACAAGGAATATTAAGGTCAGCGGCAGATTCCATAAATAAATCCGAAACTGCCTTATCTGCTTTAACAGTACCATTGAGATCACGATAATTAGTCATAAGATATTTAGGGTCGTGAATTGTGTCGTAAGAAAGAATGATTGTAGGAACATCGTCAAACTCGCCCTTATGAGCTTCGCACCAAGCCTTAGCACCTCTGAGGCCTGCTTCCTCACTGCCTGAAAGAATAACGCCGACCTCTGTATTTTCAAGAGTAATACCTTGGTCGTGAAGAGCCTTAAGAACAGCGATACCCATATAACATCCTGAAAGATTATCATTAGCGCCGTCAACAATTCTGTTCTTATTCCACATCCAATAAAGACCGATAAGGAAAGGAACAAAGATAAGACCCCAAAGAGCCATTTTGAAAAGTGTTACATCATGGCTGATCATACCGAATGCGCCGTATTTAACAGTTGAAATAATAGAAATAACAAGATAATAAACTGCGCCGATACCACAGATAACAGCGTGACCTTCAAATCCAACGCCGCCCAAAGCATAGTTTACCGGCCATTCCCAAGCAGCATCAGGGTGACCGTTAAAGAATATACGGCGCTTAACTTCGCCTGAACACTTCTTTACAGCGGTTACGTTATGACCTGTTTTTTCAGGGAAAAATCTGTCAACGCATTTTTTATAAAAACCAAACTGAAGCAAAACAATTGTAAGACCTGCTACAATAAGTATCGCCGAAACAATCGGACAAAAGAAGAAGAGAACAATTGCTGCTAAAACGAATGTGATTGTGAAATAAATCCAACCGAAGAATGAGCCGGGATTTTCCTTAAAGCTTTCAACGTCTGCTCTTTCACAGCCGCAATCTTTTTTTAATACGTCAGCCATATACTCGCAAGCCTGCTTTTCGCCCGGTGAGCCGGGGTCACGCTTATCCATATCTTTGCAAATATGGGTAATCTCGTCGAGCATATAATCGGCATAGTCGCTTTTTTTGTCAATAATGTTTTTTAAATCCATCCTTATACCTCCTGTGTATGTTTAAATTACGCTTAGTAAAACATATTTATATTAAAGCATAAATATAATCATTCGTCAACAATTAACATAAATTTGCATAACTTTGTATTTATTTTGTAATATTCATACATCAAGTGCATTATTTAAAAATGCCTTAAGCTTATCGCTTCTTGGATTTTCAAAAAGCTGTTTAGGCTCGCCGTATTCCTCAATAACGCCGTCAGCCATAAAGATTACCTTATCGGAAACATTCTTTGCAAAATCCATTTCGTGTGTAACAACAATCATAGTGCTGTTGCCGGTTTTAAGGCTCTTGATAACTTTAAGAACCTCCCCTGTAAGTTCGGGGTCAAGTGCAGATGTAGGCTCATCAAAACAAAGAATATCAGGCTTAAGCATAAGCGCTCTTGCAATTGCAACACGTTGCTTTTGACCGCCCGAAAGCTGACAGGGATAATGATTAATTCTATCCTCAAGACCTACTTTTTTAATAATTTCTTTCGCCCCGACTTCAAGTTCCTCTTTAGTTCCCATTTTAAGCAAGGACGGTGCAAGAGTAAGATTTTGAAGAACGTCATATTGAGGAAAAAGATTAAAATCCTGAAAAACAAGACCAAAGTGAAGTCTTTTCTTTCTCAAATCCTTTTCCTTAATTTTTTTATCAACAACTCCGTCATAAATCATTTCGCCGTTTACGGTAATCGTACCCGATTCGGCAAATTCAAGAAAGTTTATACAACGAAGAAGCGTTGTTTTGCCTGAGCCGGATGAGCCGATAATGGAAAGCACCTCGCCCTTTTGAAGGTCAAAGCTTATGCCCTTTAGTATTTCGTTTTTGCCAAAGCTTTTTTTAATATCATTAACCTCTAAAAATGCCATAAAGCCCAACCTCCTTAAGAATTAAAATAACTGAGTTTCTTTTCAATTTGACCGAAAAGAAGAGTAAGAATTCCGCAGAATACAAGATAAAATGCGCCTGTGTAGAAGAGCGGCCAGAAAAGACCCGCACCTGTAATATAATCCTCACCTACACGAATAACCTCAATAATTGCAATAGTTCTTGCAAGAGATGTATCCTTAACAAGAGTAATAATTTCATTACTCATAGGCGGAACAATATTTTTAACCACCTGCAAAAGCGTAACCTTAAAGAAAATTTGCGATTTAGTCATACCGAGTACAAGACCTGCCTCCTGCTGACCCTTCGGTATACTTTCAATACCGCCACGATAAATTTCCGAAAAATAGCAAGAATAGTTAATAATAAACGCAATTAACGCCGCTTTAAAACGATAATCATTTCCGACCTGCATTCCGAAAAGAAGCCCCGGGCCGTAAAAAACGACAATAATTTGAAGCATAAGCGGAGTACCTCGAATAATCCAAACGAGCACCTTAACAAGATATTTAAGAGGCTTAAATTTCGACATAGAGCCAAAGCTCAAAATAAGCCCCAAAGGCAAAGCGCAAAGAAGAGTGATACCGAAAAGCTTAAAGTTTATCCAAAAGCCTTTAAAAAGCTCAAGCGTTATCGCCCAAAACGATGTGTCCATACATATTTCCTCCAATAATCATAAAAACCAAAGCTGTCTATTCAGCAAATTAGGCAGAGAGCGTTTTGCGCTCTCTGCCTGATAAATATTATAATGTTTAAAATATAAGTGCCTTATTTAGCAAGGTTAACACCGTACTTTTCAGAAAGCTTGTCCATTGTTCCGTCTGTTTTAAGTTCTGCAAGAATTCTGTTTACCTCAGCAGTAAGGTCTGAACCCTTTCTGAAGCCAGCGGCATATTCCTCAGTTGTAAGAGAAATTGAATAACCGAGATTTGAAAAGTCCGTACCCTCTTTAGTCATTGAATTAGCCATTGTTGAATCAATAATACAAGCGTCTGCCGTGCCTGACTTAACCTCTTTAAGTGCATCTGACTGGGCTGAAAGAGAAACAACATTATTTGAAAGCTTCTTTGCCTCTGCTTCACCTGCAGAGCCTTTTTCAACAGCAATTGTTAAATTAGCAGCTTTGACAGCATCCTTATCTTTATACTTTGAAAGAGCATCCTTTTTCATAACAACAACTTGGCTGTTACCTGCATAAGCATCTGAAATATCACAATTTTTCTTAACCGAATCAGAAACAGTCATACCGTTCCAAATGCAGTCAATTGTGCCTGAATTAAGTTCAATAAACTTATTATCCCAATTGATAACAACAAATTCAACTTTAATGCCCATCTTATCTGCAACTGCTCTTACAAGGTCTGCATCAAAGCCGACCCACTCGTCGCTTCCTTTAACCTTATAATCGATAGGCTCATAATCTGTAATGCCAACAACGATTTTATTAGCATCCTTAACTTTATCAAGGTCTGCAACTGTTTTAGCAGTCGTATCACTCTTACTTGATGAATAAGGCACAACCTCATCATCTTTTCCTGATTTTGAGCAACCTGCAAATCCTGCTACTACACAAGCAATCATAGCAAGTGCCAAAAATACCGATAAAAATTTTTTCATTTTTAATTCCTACTTTCACGATTTTTCACATTAGCGCTTTGCCACGCTAAATCGATGATTTAATTATATCAAACGATTATCAAAAATGCAAGAACTTTTTTCAAAATTAAAGATTATACATTATTTTGCACAAATATTTGCTCATATCTGTTTTAAAAATCTTACGATATGCTGTGCATATTCGACATAGTCTACATCTCTTGAGAAATTAGCATATCTATCTTTTTGTTGAATTCCTCTTCCGTCGGTTGAGTTTTCAAAATATCTTGAATCTCGTTGACTTGACTCGGTGAGCGAACGAAATCCGCCACTTTTAGTATCGTATTTTTCGAGTACATATCCATAATACTCAATATTAGCTTTGAGTAACCTAATGATTTCTTCATTGCTATATCCACGCTCCTCTGCCTTCGCAATTATTCGTGCTGATAAATTATTGTTCCATCATCATTTAACAGTCTATATATTGCCGTAATAACTGGGCTTTTACTGTTTCCATTATAACAAATCAATTTAGTATTATCAATCTTACTTTCATTAATAATAACAGCCGAGTTATTAATTATTTTTCCATTTTCTTTATTGTCAAGTATTGAATAAAATTGTCTAAATTCAGCCTTACTCAACGCATTAGAAAAATTACGCCTACTATCCATATTAACATCACGAGAAAATTTTGCATCAGTATTGTTGACATTTGAAGCATTATTTGCTATATTATCTGTGCGAGACAAGTCGTAACTATTATAACCTCTGGGTATTTTATCCTTTGCGTTCAGTGAGACTGTCTCGTTTTTATTTTGCAAATTCATATTGTGAATATAAAATTTATTTTCTGCGACACTTTTTATTACCAAAAGTAAAACACCCTCGGAACAGTCTACATCACGAGAAAACAATTATTGACACAATCAAGCAAATTGGATATACTAATTGTAGGACCAGTAGGAGGTGTCGAAACCTCCGGGGATAAGCTCCCAGCTGGTTCTTTTTTGCGTTTACAGCATATAATACGTCTATGGACTGTATTTCATTAGTATGTTTATTCACTATAAACGAAACAACAAACGGCGTTATTGACATTTGAAACATTATTTGCTATATTATCTGTGCGAGACAAGTCGTTGTTGTTATAACCTCTGGATATTTTATCCTTTGCGTTCAATGCGACTGTCTCGTTTTATTTTGCGTGGTAACGAAAAATATCCCTTTTCTGTTGATAAAGTTCCTTTGCTTTGAAAAAATGTTCATAACCGTCGTATTGCCATAATTGGGCATTTCTTAATCGTTTGAGAATCTGCCAACGTCAAGTAAAAACTTTGTATCGGTATTATTGACATTTTGCAACTTATTGAGTAAAGTATATATGGATACATTGTCGCTGAGCAAACCACTTTCGTGGCGAGGCTCAGTCTTGAACGGCAATGTATCTTTTTTTATTTAAGTAATAAAAAAGTCGTCACGAACGATATGAAGTCCGTGACGACGATGGCGCAGATGTGGGGATTTCGCCCATTGAAAGCTAAAGCTTTCTTCGGCACGCCCGCGGGCACCGAAACAGTCCACCGGACTGTTTCTATCCTTCGGATTGCCCTGTTCGAATCCCGTTCTTTACAACAAAAATAAAAAGCCGCAAAAGCGGCTCTTTATTTTTGGCGCAGATGTGGGGATTCGAACCCCAGAAGCCTCGTTAAAGACTTACACGATTTCCAATCTCATATTTTTCTTGTAAACACAATGGGTTTTATAGCAAGTACAACAATAGTAATACAGTATATTATTAGTGATACAAAAACAACCTCAGTTACTCAGCCGAGAGCGGTTTTTCTTATTTTTATATGTTGCCATTTGTTTTTTTACTAAATGAATGTTGTAGGACTAATTGCTCCCTTTATTGCTCCCATAAAAATAATATGATTTTTTTATAAAAGCCTTGACACATCACCCAATGAGTGATACAATATAATTGTTGAGAGGGAGAAGCGCTCTCGTTCTTGACAATATGGTGGCAAGTACCACTCATCGCACCTTTAATATAACACAATTAAGCAAAAAGGCAAGATATATTTAAGGAGATTATTATGACTATCAAAGAAGCAAGATTGGCTAAGAATTTAACTCAACAAGCACTTTCGGAATACCTTGGCATTTCAAAAAGAAATATCGAAAATTGGGAAGCAGGCAAAAGAAAATGCCCTGATTGGTGTGAAAAGCTTATAATAGATAAAATTTTAAGCTACAACGCAAGCAATCAATACACCGTGATTTATGCAGACCGACAGGGCTTACACGAGATATTCAGTAGTGATGATTATAACGCTTGTGAAGAAGAAAGAATCAACTTTTCTAAAAAGATAAATCCGTCTGTCAAAGGAATTACTGAAGATTGTTATGTCGTAAGCAGGGCTGAGCAATGCCAAAATAATTTGCGAAATTCAGCATTAAATATATATTTGTCAAAATTAACACCTGAGGAAAAAAGTGAGATTGTCGAAATTGACGGAAGGAAATTTAATAAAGCAGTAATGAATTTCGCTGAGCTTTTCAATAATATTATTGAAAAGGATAATTAAAGGGTGTATTTATGAATATTATTCACATCGATGAAAAATCATATAGTCAACTAATGACTTGGAAAGCTGAAAATCACGAATTAATCAAAGCAGTATCTCCTTATAGCCGTTACTATTTCGAAAAAGTTCAAGTTGATTTTGGAATTTATCCTAATAATAATGGCAAATTGCTTGTAGCATATTTTGAGAAAAAGCACGATTATTTAGAATTTCGTGTTAAATATGACAAAGTGCAAATTGCCAAAGGCAAAATAGAAGCTGCACCTGAAGGAATTAACGACTACGGCATTCATTACCGATTAAACGACAGCGTTGATAATAGCGACAAGATTCAGCACATTCTTTATATGATAGTCGAAAGCTATATTTCTGTTAACGCATTAATTATTTATGGTAATCTTGTTGACGGTTCTTCGACGACCGTCAGGTCAAGAAGTGAGGATAATGATAAGCATTATTTCGTTAAGAAATTTCAAAACAAACTGTATGCCATTACTTCGCATACTCACCGTTCCCCTGAGGGAGTATTTAGTGTAAGAGGACATTTTCGCAAATATAAAAGCGGAAAAGTAATATGGATAGACGAATTTTTAAAAGGCAATAAAGAAAAATAGCAAAACAGAAACGCCCTCAGCTCATACGAGCCGAGGGCGTTTCTAATGAGATACGTAGTTTTTGGTATCGGACTACGTGTTGTTATAATATCAATTATATTATGCTTTGTCAATAATTATTTCAAATACGTTTTTGCAACATAATATGTAGCGCTGCCGTATTTGACTTTAGACATTGTATATTTCTTGCCTTTGATTTTTTTAGTGCCGGCTGAAGCTCTTACAAGTTCAACCTTTGTATTGTTAGGAATAAGCGTGTGAGCTTCTTTGTCGCCGAGTGCCTTATAAGCATTCAAGCCGCCGTTTGCCTTGACCGTCTTGTAAACCTTAGCTTCTTTAAGATTTTTTTGATTTTTCGGTCGAAGAATACCGTTTACTGTTGATGAATTATAAGTTTTCTCTCTGAGTGTCATTTTATCGCCGTTCCCGGTTGCATTTTGGTCGTAATACTTAACCTTGCCGTTCTTAGTAGGCTCGGCAATAACAAAAATATGGCCGTATGTACCTGATGTTCTGATTCCGATATCACCCTTTTTGAGTTCGCCGTTTTTGTATGTAGGTGTAATAAAAACAAAATTCTTTTTGAGCCACGCAGATGATTTACGATTAGTCCACCAATATTTTGCATTGCCCCAAAAGCCTTTATCAAGTCCAAGGCATTCGTGGATATAGCAGTCAATTAAATCCACGCACTGCACACCGTAAACACCGTCATAGTTTGTTTTCTTGCCGAGGAATTTTTTAACCCAAGCAGAAAACTTCATACCGTTTGAGCCGCCTTTCTGCTCAATGTTCATAACAGCGGACAAGCCTGCTGCTACCGCCGAGGCAAGAACACCGAGAAGTGCCGCCTTAAGTGCGGACTTATCCTGTGTAAAATCAACCGTCGGCAAAGCGACTACAAGAAAAGCAATAAGTGCCTGAATGAATGTTTTTGCAACTCTGATGAGTGCTTCTTTGGTTAATGTGTAATTTTTCATAATTTTTTACTCCTTTTTATTTTAATCTATCTTCAAGGTCCTTAATTCTATGGTCGGCAACGCTAACCTTATTTTCAAGCACAGGCACACGCTGTGCAAAGTTATTATGTTGTCGAACTTCTCTTGTAAGTTCCTCGATTTTGGTATCTGTAACTGCTTGATTTTTTTCAAGCTCTTTTTGCATTTTTCGGCTGTTACCGATATTTGTAACGATAACTCCGAGAAAAGTTAAGCCGCCTGTTATTAATGCGACTAATACTTCATCTGTCATATCATCACCTCGGCTTGCTGTTGTTTTTCGATTTCTGCCTTTGCCTCAGGCGTAACTTCTCGCCAATTATCGGCAGAGAGCAAAGGCTCTGTGCCCTCCAACTCTCTGATTTTTGCACGGAGTTTTTCCGTGTAGGCTATCTGCTCTTGATATTCTTCTACAGTTGCAACTCCCATAGCAATTTTTACGCCTATGTAATCATAGCTTGCAAGCTCCTGCTTTAGTGCTTGAATTTCAGCCTGTGGGTCAGGTGTAAAGATTTCATCTTTGACATCAAGATATTCACCATTAATTAATGCTCTACTCATTTGCTGCCACTCTCCTTTTCGCCCATATGCGTATTCTCGTTCCGGGATTAAATACCGAAGTGTCAACATCAAAATAAATCCCAATTGTATCATCAACCGCTTGAAAAGCCTGCATCGCTCCGTATCTAATTGCTTTTTGGCTGCTCTTTACTCCCACATAACTGTAGTTCACAATTACATCTTCGTTCATTTTCTGTGCGTGAATAACAGCAAGAACGTGTGATGACAATTTATCAACATATATGTTATGTGCGCCCCAAAGTATTGAGCGTAGAAAACCACTTGTAGAATGGTTTATCTGTATAAAATCATCGTTGGTAATTTCTATATGCACTTCAACTGCGTTTTTTATTTCATATTCGATTTTATTTACTTCCTCTTGCACCGTAGTATCTACTGCCAACTCCCACTTTTCGGATGAGCCTTGCGGTCCTTGTATTCCTGTGTCACCCTTTGGTCCTTGTTCGCCCTGCGGTCCTGTGTCACCTTTTGGTCCTTGTTCACCCTGCGGTCCTGTGTCACCTTTTTCGCCTTTAAGTTCGCCGTTCGCAAGCTTTGTTTCAAGCATTTCGGATATATCATTAGCTCGCTTAGTAGCCTCTTGTGATTTAACCGTTTCACTCGCAAGCGCCGAATAATCAGACATTGAGGTTATCCTATTTTCGTCGGTGAGCACGTCATACACCTCTATATTAAATCTCGGTGTAGTTAAAAGCTGAGCGCCTGCTGCATTTGAATCGTATATCCTCAATTCACACTCAACAGTACCTGCTGCCGTAATAAGCTGCTTTTCGACGTCAACAATAGCCATTCCGTTTTCAATAGCGCAATCCTTATATATCACATTACCGTCAGTCTTTTTGCCATATATTGTAGCAATCATATCACCGCCAAGTATAAAGGCTTTTCCGCCGTCGGTAAGGGATATAACTATCCTTCTTGAATTAACATCATTTAGCTTAACGTCTATGCTCCATTGTGCACCGCTTTTTTGCAAATCAAGAGATTTTCGATAAACTTGTTTTTCCATATAATCACCTCTTGAAATAATTATACAAAAAGAACGAGGGTGTTTGTCACACCCTCGCCGTTAATTATTTGAGCCAATATTTATTTATATAATTAATAACATCCGTTCTATTACCATACAATCCTGTTTTCGTCATTATAGTAATTATCTTAGCTTTTTCATCAGCATTACCGTTAATGAATTTCGCTTTATATTGATTGGCAATAGAAGTTCTGATACCAAAAACGGCATTATCCTGCGTCATACCGTTAGCAACTTTAGCCTTAATTCTGTTATCAACATAATTACGAATGTTCTTGGTATCGTTTGACTTAAACGCTTCAACCATTGCCTCGGTATTATAAGACGACGCTTCCCAATTTGTAAAATCCTCATCATCAAAATAGCCTGTTGATTCAAGTTTAGTTTTAATTTGACTGCGTTTTGAATTATCCGCAGCTAAATATTCTTCCTTAAAAGCACTCTTTAATGATGATTTTATGCTTCTTTCGGCCTCTGTCTTTGTCTTGCCGTTGCTTATATCGGTTGCAATATTGCCGTCAATAACAGTTTTCAAAACCGATTTATCACCGCTGTTTAAAGCGTTTATCAAGTCAGTTTTGTTATAAAGCTTACTGTCTTTGCTATCCTGTTCCTCGTCAATCTCGACCATATCAATTGCTTTTTTGACAGTTTCCTTATCCGTTCCGCTTGATATAAGCGTTTCAAGCGATTGCTTATATTTTTTGTCGTCGCTGTCCGCCTTATATCCTGCTGCCTTTTGAATTTCGGAAGAATAGGCTTTAATTGCTTTATAGGCAATCTCGTAGTCAAAGCCGTCGCTTTCAAGCTCTTTAGCGGTATTAATTGCCGTGCCAATATCTCCGTCAAGATATGCAAGGCCTGCTGTAGCAACTCGCTCGTCATTTTCTATCAATCCCTTCTTGATATAATTATCGGGATTAGAAACATTATCGGCAATGCGCTTATACATGTCCTTGTTGCCGTCCTTAATTGCCTCATATATCATTTGTTGCTTGTCTTTTTCAGGAAATAGGTCAAGGCCAAATACAGCAAGCACATCATCAGTAAGTAAAGCCTCTTTAATTTCCGATTGTGTAGCTTCTTTTGCCATTGAAGGATTGAAACTGTTTCCATTCTTTGCACCTTTGATAACATTTTCCACGCTGTTAATATCACGAATTACGTTTTTTATCGGCAAGCCGAAAAATGCGCCAATCGAGCCGGCAAGACTTTCAATTTTTTGTGTATAGGTAAGATTGTCACTATTCAGATTGTGAATTGAATTATACAAATCACTAAACACCGACATATCTGCCCTTGTCACATCATAGCCTTGGAATACAGATATAGCGTCTTTAAGAAAGGCTATTTGATTAACAGGGTTAGCATTGTCAATAAAATTAGGAATAAGCTCAGCAATATATTTTTCAGCATACGTTTTATCGTCATCATCATTACGTGCGGCGGTTACAATTGATTGAAGAAGAGCGTTTATAACACTTGCAATAACAAGTGAAGCAACAATTCTCGTGGCCTTTTTCTTGCTAAACTTTCCACGTTTTGCCTGAACGGTTGCATTGAAAAGCATATTAAGTGAAGTAGTCGGCTCTGCCATAAATGCAGTTGCCATTTTAACGGCGCCGTTTTTACTCCTCATTAAAGCCGAACGTGAAAATACCGAATCATATACCTGTGTTTTTGTTATAACCTCAGTAAATCGTTCGCCGGCCTTTTGCAAACTTTCCTCTGTTGATAAATCAGGATATTTATCCTTGGTTTCCGCCTTGCAGGCATTCCAAATGTGAGACCAGGTTATTTCGTCAGCCTTTGAAGCCACATATCCAAATACCTCATCACGAAACGCTCCGTCCTTAAAAAATGCCGCAATCTTTTCCTTACCCTTATAATCAATATTATTAAGATAATCAATCGTACTTTGCGCCATGTTAGTATCAAAATATCCCATTTCCTTAATAATAGCAACAGGAGCATATTTCTTTATTTCCTCATAACTGCGCTTCGTAAATGTAGTTTTTGCGAAATATTTGGTATCAATGATTGATAACGCTCTGCCTATTGCCGACGGCTGCTGAATTGCAACGGAAGCGGAAGCAAAAACAGCATTTTTCTTGAACATACTTGTAAGTTTATCAACAATATCCGAGCCTGCTTCATGCACGACACCGCCGTTAAGGTCCTCAAGCAAATCGCTTATATATCCTGTTGCCTTCTTACCGTATGCATTTTCCACTAAAGTTCTGATAGAACTAAACTCGTCGCCGTTGCTCGAATGATAATTATAAACCCGGTCGAAATTTTCAAGCGGTAAAGCAAAGGCATTATAGCTTGCCATTTCATCAACGTGGCTCGCCCATACGTTGTCAAATTCTTCAAGTAAAAGCGGATTTTTTGCTTTTTCAACAATCGCATTAGTAAAGCCTGAATTAATGATTTTTTTAGCGCCAATAGTTTCCATACTGCTTCTGTGCATGTAGTTTTTAGCGGTACGTGCAGGATAATAATTTTCTTCCTTAAAAAGTTCAACGTCATATAGCCGTCTTGATATCTCGTTGCCCTTTTCCGCCATATCGGTTGAAAGATATTTAACCATGTCACGAACATAATTCCTTTGTTCGTCGCTTAGCATTGACCTGATTTTTGATATATCCGAATAACTGAGCCTGTGAGTTAAACTGTCATTCCACTTTGAGCTTTTATCCTTAAGCGTTTGAATAGCACTTTTAGGCTTATCAGTCACTACAATACCGCCATGGATAATATGATTAAGCGTTTGCTTTCGATTGCTCATTGCATATATCGCCATTATCTGTTCAAGGTTTAAATTAAGCTTGTCGCCTAATGAAGTTGTTATATCATAACGTTTCTTCCTATCCCAGCTTTTCCAATCGTATTTTTCTCTGACATCATCAGCGTAATTTTTGCTGTTGTCTATCGTAACCGCCCATGTGTCCTCACCTTTTCTGACATCACGGTAAAGTTTAAGCAACTCATCACTGCCAAGATATTCAAAAAAGTATTCCGGTTTCATAGAGCCGTATTTAATTGAATCAATAATACCCTTGTCTATCTTATACTTTGCATTTACTTGTTTAAGTTCTTCCTCAACCTTAGAAACACTCTGTTCGATAGTTTTATTTCTTTCGGAATAGAATATCTTATTAACATTATTGCACACTTGAACAGTTGTGCGCACAAGGTCATCCACCATTTTAAGCTCGTCAAGTGTCAATTGATTAGCATTCCTGTCACCAATCATTGTTTGCAACTGTTCAATATAGTTTTTGATATATCCGTTATATGCTTCGGTCACCTTTTCGTAATCGTCATTATTATTCAGCGATTTAAAACTGCGGTCGAGTGCATAAAGCTTTGAATATATTTTATCATCAAGCTTAGTACCAAATGATATAACATTTACTATTCCTTTGACTGCTTCGACAATATTATTAGGAATATGATTTTTCTTATCCTGCTTTGCAAGCTGTGCAAGTCTAATTGTGCTTTTTTGAAAGCTCTTATAAAGCAGACTGCGCTCACGCTTTTCTTTCTGCTTTTGCCTATATTCAGCCTTATACTCAACTGTATCTCTATATAAGTTCGACCTATAATCTTGATTTTTCTTTATCTGCTCTTTGCGAAATTCAGAAAATTCCTTTTTATGCTTTGCTTTTTCGTCAGCAAGCAGCTTTTGATAGTTGCTTATTTGCTGAGCATATTTCGACCTTGCTTTTAAAAAGCGCTTTTCGTTTTTATCCGCCTTGGTCTCATAAAGATTAGTCTTGAAATAATAAGAAAGAATATCATTAGCAAGGCTTTCGAGATATTCTTCCTTGCTGTAGCCGTAATCGTTTTCAATAATCTTATTTTTATAAGTATTAACCATATCAAGAAGCGCAATCGGCATATCCTGCGAATTGTCACTTGGCATTAATCCGCCAAATAATTCTTCCATTTCATTAGCCAAATCGTCAAGCGGTATACCATTTTCGGTAATGTTAATCTTTCCTCTTGCCGCATTCTTATACTTGCCGTAAGAGCCGAAATAATACGAAACCTCTTCCTTTTGCTTATCGGATAGCTTAATTTCTGTGTTCTTCAAATAATCAAGCATTTCCTGTTCTTCCTGCGTAGGCTGATACTTAATCTGCTTTTCGTTTTCAACAAGCTTTTGTGCAAGGTCGTATGCAGCGTTAAAGAATTGCTGAGAAGTGTCGAGCGTGTGCCAGCTTTTCATTTCCTTAGCCACGTCAACGCCTGTCATACGTGTAGGTGTAAGCTTAATGATTTTTCTTGCCGCAATTAATAACGAGTTCGTACTTACTTCCCTGCCGTTAGTAAGCTCAAATTGGTGCTTTAAGACCTCATTGATTTCCTTAAGGTGCTTGTTTTCACGCTTAAGCTCTGCATACTCGGAATAGTCTACGTCTCGGGAGTATCTTTTTTTGCTTGTGTTATCATTATCAGCATTTTTCCGATATCCGAATCCGTCACTTTGCCTTTCTGCTTGAAGCGTTTTTCTATTGAATGAATCAATATTTCCTGTTGTTCTTCCGTTTCTATTGCTGCTAAGGCTTCTGCTATTGTATCTTTCGGAAGTTTCAAGTAATCCAGATAGTCTATTATCGTTTTTTGCTTTTCCGTGAACTCCATAATCATCCAATCCCTTCAAATAATCTTCAATATTATATCTGCTGTAATATGTAATACCATTTTCATTGTATACAAAACGATATTTATAATCACCATAATTTATACTTCTTAACTCGTTAGAATATTTGTTTGCATATCTTGTTGTAATTGCACTTGATACAACAGCATATTCTTTTTTTCCAAGTCTGATTTCATTATAATCCGTATCATCAAACTCGTCAATATTAACATCACGAGAAAATCTAACATCTTCAATTGAATTAACAACATCAAGTCGGCTCTGCTCGTTATTTGCTTTATATTCTGCATACGAAACGCCTGCATTTTTTAATGCATTTTTCAACTTTTGACTTGCATTGTCAGGAATAACAGCAGTATATACTTCGTTAAAATAAACGGCTCTTTGCGGTTTTGCTTCAAAATAACTCGTTGGCAATGCACGAATATCATTAACGAGGGTCCAAATATCATCAACCGCCATATCACTGTAATTAGCCCAGCCTTTAAGCTCGGTTTTCAAATAATTTGCAAGCCCTGATTTTGTTTCTGTTTTTGCAACGCCGTCAACGATAATATCAGCCACAGCAAATGGGTTATCGTTTTTTGTCATACTTTGGGCAATTTCTTGAAATCTTTTATAAAGATTATTACGTATTTGATTGTATTCTTCATCATTAACATTTTGAAGTCGTGATTTATCATTTCTCACTTCATCAAGATTGTTATATTTCTTCGCTGAGCCACCGATTATATTGCTGACGAGAAAATTGCCACCCTGAGCATTTTGATTATTCATTGCCTTAACGATATTTTCAAGGTTATAATCCCAATACAGACTTTCCCAATTCTTTCGATTACCGGATTCGGTAAAAGGGTCATTGCCTTTCCAAATACCCTTTTTCTCTACAACGCCGTCAAATAAATCATTAAGCCAGCTTTCATATTCCTTTTGATTAATTTTATTATCAATAAGATTATGTGTTGCCTCATCATCTGAAACGAGTTCAACTTTTTCAGCTCCGTTTTTCAAATAATCGATAGCCTTTTTCACAAAAGCTTTTCTTTGAAACGCCGTCTTAATTTCATCCGAATTGTTGAAAATGTTATCTATGTTCTCATCACTTATACCGGGAATTAAGGATTTATAGTAATCGGCGATTGATTGTTTTATCTTGCTATCGTATCTTTCAACCCATAATTTGCTCGGAAGCAACGGTTTGTTCTCAATTTCCTGAAGCGTATCTTTTATATTATCATTAAGAAAATCGAAAACGTCAGTATCTTCGCTTGTAAGAGTTGTTTTCTTTTCTCTTTGAACAATATCTCTAACCGGCTCAGACTTGTCTGCCAAATATAGCTCCTTTAAAGCATAATCATTTTTATACTTATTAACTAATTCGGCAATACTTCCTGCGCTGTCAACTTGGTCTTTGAAATTATCAGGCTGAAATAATGAAGCATTAGGCTTATATGCAAGTTTTTGCTTTACAAGATTGTTTATTTTGCTATATAAATCCCATGCTTTCTTTTCATTAAGTTTGTGTTCGGCTTTAACTGATATCGGAGTATAAGCGTCAGAAGAATAAACCTTATTTGCATTACTTTCTTGTGGGTCAATAGTCTTTTTATCAAAAACAAGTGATATATCACCAAACTCATTATTTGCGCTGATATTTTGTGCTTTCATTATTGCTATCGACGGACTTGGTAAACCACCGAGTTCTAATGCACTGAGCAGTTTACTTTCGGTAGTATTATGAATTGCAACAAGTTCCTTTGCTTCCTCAATAGGTATATCAAGTGAAAATTTTGTTTCATTATTATTGACATTTGAAGAATTATTTGCTATATTATCTATGCGAGACAAGTCGTAACTATTATAACCTCTGGATTCTTTATCCTTTGCGTTCAGTGAGACTGTCTCGTTTTTATTTTGCAAATTCATATTATGAATATAAAACTTATTTTCAACAGGCGTTTTCTTTATTTTTATTTCAACATTATAATTTTCGCCGTCAACTATAGCAGGATGATTAAGTACCAAAAACGAACTACCCTCTTTTGAGTGGTAGTTTTTTTCATTTTCATTAACCACCTCTGCATATCTAATCATATCTGGTAAGCTGTCAATAACAGCTATTTTTGCAGTTTTTATTTTACGTGGCAATGAAAAATATCGCTTTTCTGTAGATAATGTTTCTCTGATCCCGTTTTTAGTTATTGAAACAACAATATCCGTATCTGCATTTACAACAATATTTTTATTGTTTTGATTGAAAAAGTTATCGTTATCAAGAGTTGATATAACTCTTTTTTGAATATACACAAAATCATTAAGCGCATTTGCTGTATTTGATATGCCGAACTTTTCTAATTTCTCGTTAGAATTAATATCAACATCAGCAAATTTACCTAGTGTCACGGAATTTTTAGTGTTTTCCTCAACCTCGGTACCGTTATAAAGATTATTGCTTGCATTATCGAGCATATCGAGAAACTGCTTGCGAATATGGTCGGCTCTCTTTTGCTCCATTTCCATAGCGTTCCTTGCAGCCGTCTGCAAATTAGAAGTAGCAATCACACTTTTAATTTTTTCAATAACAGACTTAAGGAAATCTGCGATTGTTTCAATAATGCTTTTCTTTTCAGCTTCGGTTTTGTTGTCACTAAGCCACTTTGCAAACTGCTCAACGCCCTCATCCGTAGAAAAGAGACCCGATACAGCGTCGTTGGTAAGCTCGTCTATTGCCTCTGCTCTTGTTTTTGACCCCTCAGCCTTAGTATATGTATCGATATAAGCGTCAACAAGAGAGTTAAAATTATCTGCGCCCTTGTAGCTGACATACCAATCACGAATAGCGGCCTGCACGTTTTTGTATTCCTGCTCATTATAAGCAAGCCCAAACTCGCCAAGTTCGTGAATAAGTGCATTATACTCACCGCTACCGTCTGCATTAATGATAATTTTAGCAAGCGACGGAATAAACTGACCGTTTCCGCCCTGTCTGCCGTCGGAGTGTCTTTCAATATCCACTCTTGTTTTCCTTGCAACCTCGGTAAAGACATCATCAATCGTACTGTCACTGTCAGAAATATTCTTGTATTCACCTTCAATATGCCTTGTGGCTTTTGTAGGTGATTTTTTATTTTTTCTCTGCTCCTCAATATAAGCGTCATAGCTTTTAGCGTCTGTTTGTCCCGAACGGTAAATATTAATCGCTTTGTCGCCGAGGAATTTAACGGCAGGATAAAAAGCCGGGTTTCTCATAACGAATTCATTAAACGGCACATCAGGCTTTGCAACGCCCAAATCATAAAGCATTTTTGCCTGAGATACATACGTACTTACACTTGCGCCCTTTAAATTATTCGGGTCAAAATTGACATAAACGGCATTTGCCCCGGAGTTACCGAAGTTTTTATTTATAATTTCATTTGTCAGGACCTGCTGCGTTTGATTTTTGAACGAAATATTGTTGTAATCAATGTCGCCGGCTGAGGTTTTAACCTTGAAATTACTGCGGTCGGCGCTGACCTCAAATGGGTGCTTGCCATAGATTTTTACCGCCGCTTGATTTCCGTCTGCCGTAATAGCAACAGCATTAACATTATATTTAAGGTCGTTGCTCTGTTGTTCTGCTGTGAACGTTTCTGCAGGCTTTTGCGTATATTCCGATACGTTTGTTGTGTTTTCCTCTAAAGCGGCATTTTGAGCATTTTCTGCCCTGGGCTGATACTTGCTGTAGCCGCCATAAGTAAAGCTATAATCTGTATAGCCGTTCTTAAGCTTAGCCGACAATGCTTCAAGCGAATCGTTGCTGATATCTTTTTCAGTAAAGTCTGAGCCGAACTGTTCATTTATGGCATTAATAGCTTTTTCACTATCCTTAATCACCTTGACATCATATCGGCTCAATTCAAAGCCATTAACCATTTTGCTTATGGCCTTATTTATTCTGTCCTCGTTTTTTTCGCCCTCAATTGCCGTGGCAATGTTTTCCTTGAAGCCCTCTTTCACTATCTCTGTTTGAAGCTGTCCGAGCCTTTTTTCATTAATCTTACTGTAATCAGCTTCATCATAAATAGAAGCGCCGGCAAGTACATCACCGTTTGCTTGACTTGTCTTAACCTTTGCCTGCAATTCCTCGGCATACTTATATGCCTTACTGTTTTTATTCTTTGAAAGCCCCTCGTCTATAATCGCCTGAATATCGCTGTTGCTTTGTGCTTTTGCTTCTGCGCCGAGCTTTTTATTATCGATATTATTTTGTGTGCTTTCAATAATCTTGTTCGGTGCAATTTCGCTACCTGACATAACAGCGCCGGCAAAGCCTGCCTGCAAGGCGGCGAAGATATCCTCGGCAAGCATAGACTTAACAACCTCTTTGTCTGCCTCTTGTTCACTCAAACCTTGTTCAAGATAGCTTCTTTTAAGCTGCGAAAGCTCGCTTAATTGTCCCTGTGTAATTTGGTCGTACGTTCTGTCAACAACATTACCGATAATTTCCTCTGTGCCCTCATTAAGTCCACTCACAAGAATTTTACCGAATGTGCTGTTTCCCTTGACGTCCGCCCATTCAAGCGGAGCGCCAACCATTTCCGTAAGGAAGTTAATTAATGCGCTTTTCACGCTGCTTTTAATCGTTTCACCCGAAGAACTTCCGCTTGCAAGCTGTGAAGACATATCATCGCCCATAGCCGCCGTACTGAATACGCCGTTAATAAGTGCTTGTTTTGCCTTTTCTGCCTTACCCGAAGCGGTAATACCGCCTGTTATTCCGCCGCCAAAAAGTAATGAATTGTAAACATTCTCTGCCATTTGGTCTATGTTATCATATAGCGCCGCATTAACATTACCCATATTGTTGCCGAGAATTTCAATTTCGTTATTCTTATTGACGCTTATAGGGCCTATTTTTTTGCCGGCAAGATTGATAAGTCCGTCATTTGCTGCCTTATCTTCAAGTCCTTTTCGTGTGCCGTACGCTGCATTCGTAATAAAGTCCGCCGTGCCGTTAATACTGCTTTTACCGTTCACCGCCATATCAATGGTATTTGCTATATTCGCCTGCGCTCTTAAAGGGGAAGTAAGCGTTCTTGCTGCCTGCATTATAACCGGGTGCTCCTGTGCCGCTTTTTCAGCGCCTTTTATAACCTTTGCCTGCTGCTCATTGTTTTTATTAGCAACATAATAATCAATCAAGTCCTCTGCCTTGATATCCTTATATCCTTTCTTGTTAATAAGGCTTTGAAGTTCTTTGAGTGAATCATTATATTTTTTGCTATAGTCAACGTCATTTTGACCCTTTGAGCCTACACCCATAGCATTAAGCATAGCACTGCTCATATCATCAGCGCCCGAAGCCTTGCTTTTCTCGGCAATTGCATTTCTATATCTGTATGCCTGCTCTGCTTTTTTTGATATTTCATTATCTTTGCTTAAAGCGTTCTTGTTTTTAGCTGCCGTTTCTTCTCTTGCTTTTTGCTTAATGTCAGCGTCGTATGCCTGTTGCTCATAAGCCTCTTGCTTAGATTTATTATAAATCTGCTTGACTTCATTTTTCCGCTCAGCGTCATACGGATTTCCGTACAAAGTCTCGCCGACTTTGCCTATTTCACTCATAAGTAAATTTTTCTTTTGCTTACTGCCGTTTAATGTCTCATACTCCTCCTTAAGCTTATCGTATGCACTCTGCTTTTTCTCTTTTTCCTTTTGAGCAGATTTATAGTTTTTCTTTGCCTCGGAAGCGGAAATACCGTCGGCAGGATTAATTATATTTAATATAGCCTTAAGCTGGCTTTTCCTCTCGTCATTAATTCCTTTCTTTTGCTCGTTTTTATAGGCCTTAGTGTTTTTAATATAATCATCATAATAAAGCTTATACGTATTTGCAGATACATTGCTGCGGTTATTCTTTGCGCCCTCATACATAGAACGAGAGTATTCGTATGCGTCCTTTTTCTGCTTTTCTTCATCACGCTTTTTAGCTTTTTTTCTTAATGTATCAAAATCAATTGCCATAATCACACCTCTTATGCCAAGTCAAAATGATTAAGTAACCACTTTGCCTGTTCTTCATTAATAGTCTTTTTCTTAAGTAACCTTTCAATTGCGTTTGTTCTGCCCTCATTGGTCCTGTTCATTCCGATATCTTGTAGCATACCGTTTGAAATACCTATATCGTCCTGTGTTTTTTCTTTATTACCGGAATCATTTGACGAATTACTATTTCCTTTAGCAGTATAAGAATAGCCCGATTTGCCACTTGAACTTCCGCTTGACCGCCTGCCGCCTGAGCCACCGCTGCTCTTAGGTGGAGTATATTTGTATTGCTTATAAATAGCGTCTGCCTGATACTGAGTAATGTTACCTTTCTTAACCTGGGCTTTAAGATATGCTTTCATTCCTTTATTATCCTTTTTGTCCCGGTAGCTGTCCGCTTTGTCGGCAGCGATAGAAACATTAACCTCGTTCATAGACCAATATTCATCTCGCTTATTTTGTTTTGTATCTTCCTTAAGCTGAGCCTTAAATTGTCTGCTGTTTTCTTTAAGGCTGTTATCGTTCCAATAGCGCTCACTGTTTGTTTCTGTGGCTTCATTTGCTGCGTTTTGCTCTTTCCAATATTGGTCAAGCCAAAAGTCTCTGTTATCCGTATATTGATTAATGGCATTAGCGTTCTCCTGATTCGACCTGCCTGCTGCAGCACCGGCGATATCAGCCCAGGCATTGTTGCGGTTTACATTGCTGTTCTCAATATTTTTGAATCCCTCAATAGCTGCCTGATATGCTGCCAAATCGTTTTGTTTTTGTGCGTACCATTCTTCCTGGGATTGCTGATAAAACGCAGGCAAAGCAACGTCAACATTTGCCTGATACGCATTATCCGTTTGAGCGGCAACCTGCGGTGCGTATGTTGAGCCATATCCTGCCGTTAAATTCTCCGCCGCTTGCTGTGTCGCCGCCGTGGATAAACCGCCAAGCTGCCGATATAGCTCCGCCCACTGCTGATACGCTTTGTCATTTGCTTTGTCGTATGAGAAAGCACCTTTGTTTGCAACTCTGTTATACATTTCTTGCATTTGCTGCGCGTAATTATTAGGTGCATTATTCGGCTGAGAATACGCCAACTGTTGAGCAGCCTCTCTCTGTCGCTTTTGCTCCTCTGTTTCGGCATAAGGAGTATTATATTGCTCGTATTTGCTTCTTGTGTTGTTTGATATAGCCATAATTACACCTACTTTCCTCTTGATTTTTTCTTAGCAATTGTTTCCATTTTATTATTATGACGTCTTGTTTCGGAAAGCTGTTGGTCTGCCTGGGTTGCTTGCTGATTAAGCGTATTTGTTTTATTAATTTCATTAGCATTGTAATCATTAGCCCAATTAACCTGGCTCTGTGCGTTATTAACTCTTGTCTGCGCTGCATTCCTGTTATCGCTCCACAAGCCGTATTGATTGTTGTAATCATCTTTATATGCGGTATTAAATACGTTATATGCATTATTTGCCGCATTAAGTTTGTTATAATAACTGCTTTCTTCTGCCGCCTTTTGGTTGTTTACAAGATTATATCTGTCTTGTATTTGGTTGTATTCGTTTTGCCAATTAGTAAGAGCATTTGCTCTAAGTTCAATTGCCTTATCGCTCAGTCCACTCATTGTATTGTTGTATGCCTGCTGCGCTGATTGCTGAGCATAACTGTTGTTATATCCGCCTGTATTTGCAGAAGCTGCTGCAAGCTGATTTTTCATTGCGCCGGCACCTGCAGCTAAATACTGTTGCTTATATATTTGGAAAAGTTGGTCTTTTTCCTGGTCGTAACTAAAATCGCCGTAATTCATTATTTGGTCGAACAAATCATCAACCGTGGTTTGAAGCTTTTGCTGTGAAGCGTCAAAGTTTGCTTTTCCCTGTCCGCTGTAAAGGTCATTCCAATCATTAAAAGCGTTTTCGGACCTTTCTTTATATCCAGCGGCGTCGTTATAATTAAAATCGCCTATCGCCGTAAGCGCATTTTGTGCCGCAGTCAGCTCGTTGTTATATCCTGACGTATCAATCGTTTTAGCCTTATATTTTGGTGTTTTCTTTGACATATATCCTCACCGTCCTATATTTCATATTCCTTTGTCGTTTGGTCGCTGTATTTAACTGTAATTAAATGCGTTGTTGCAACTATATCAACTACATATTTTGCCTCGTTTGCATTACCTCTGTTGCTGTCTATATACCTCTGCAGTTTATTAACAAGCTGCTCAATATAATTCACAACGTATGGCAAATTGCCTGTTGCGCTCATTTTACTTATAATCGGTAATTTCATAATTCGCCACCTATCTCTAAACATTTTGTAAGAGAGTAAATTTTACATTTGCCCTCGCCCTCAATTTTGAATTTCAAATGGTCGCACCTGCGTGGTCTGATAGGAAATACAAAAGAATTAATTCCACGTCCTATTATTTCTTTTCCGCAGCTTTCCCATTTGCCTGAGCTGTTATATTGAATATAAAATCTTGCCTTTGCACCCTGTGCCAAATACATTCTCAATTGAAAACGTGAAACATATTTTTGATTTGGATATGAATATCCGTAAACGCCTGTCTCGACGCTCCAATTGATTTTATCTTCAAGCACATCATAATCATTATCGGCGTCAACAATCTTCACCTGTTTGTCTGTAACGTAATAAAGCGTGTTGCCGTCATTTATAAAGCGTGATATTTTTTCTTCTGTTTCCTTAGTCCACATACCCTTTTTAGTGTCGTAACAGAAAAGCTCATATTCATTTGTTTTGACGTTTTGCATTGACACGTAATATTTGTTGCCCCAAGCGCCTGCCACAGCGTTCTTGTATTTATCCCTGCCGAGTGCCGAGGAAATAACGGTTGTACTTCCGTCATAAGCAATAATGCCGTAAACGCTCTTGTAATATAAAATATTATCAATAATCGCAAAGCTTCTCTCGCTGCCTTCTTCAACACCTTTAAAATTGTTTACTTCCGTATACGAAAACTCACTCGGTGCCGAACCGTACACAATATAAAGTGTATCTTCTTTGAATATAAGAATATTACCGAGATAATTTACAATTCCTGTAAATTTGCCGTCACTTCCGACATTAGCCGCCCAACTGTCGCTGTTAAGCCCTGAAAAGTCATAATAATTAGTATAATCGCCGAGAGCCGAGGCATATATCTCGTGGCCGTCTTTTTGACACAGCCATACTCTGTTACCGCATAAACAGCCAAACGGCATAACATCAGGAAATTTCTTTTCAATGGTAATATCAAATTTCTTATCGTTATTAGTAAATCCTGTCAGCCATTCGTTTTCATTTTCTTCGTAATTAATAAGCGGTGCAGAAAAATCAATGAAATTATTACCAACCTTGTTTATTCTGTAGTTATTAGTTTTCAATTTCCTTGTTGTACTGTCATATTCAAAAAGGCCTTTTTTGAATTTAGTTAAGTCAAGTTGACAATCGTCACTAAACTTAATACTGAACTCGACATTATCGCCCTTACTGAATTTATCGAAGCGAGCCGCCTCATTATAATAAAAGCTTACATAACTTGATATATCGGTCCATAATGTACTGTTGTCATTAAGCTTGACTTTCTTTTGAAGCGTTCCGCTTACTATTCGATAATTGGAATTTGAATTAATGCTGTAAATATTTGCATTAAAAGTGTTTTCGTCACCGTCGCATGTGCATAAAACAGAGGATATTTTATTTTCTTTATTGACAGAAAACGTATCCTTGTATGCAATCTTGCTTACCTTGCCGCTGTCGGTATCTATAATCACTCCGTCCGGGACCACAAGTATCTTAGTACCGCACTTAATTAATGCTTTTTTCTCGCCGTAATTTGCGCTCTTAAGCGTTTTAATATTCTTAATGTTCTGAGTATCTGCTATCGTAGAACCGCTCATTTTAACATTGGTAACAGACGGTGCTTTTTGTTGCTTGCATACCAAATCCAGATTAATTACAGAAGTGTTGAAATTATAAACATTTTTATTTTTCATAATTTCAATGTTTTCTTTTTTTGAAAACAACTCGCCCTCTATATCAACCCAACTGTTTTCCTCACTGAGTACGCTTTTTATGTTTGATGAAAATTCGCAAATAAGGTTATATTTAAATTGCCAGCCCCTTTTCGGCACATCATATCCGTTTGCGTCCTTTTCAATGTCTGATAAATCAACCACATAGCTAAATTGCAACGGTGTTGTATTAGCAATAAGCTTATAATGCGGAACGGCGACATTTTCGGGCATTTTATGTTTCCACAAATTGCCTTCTTTATAAAAAATTATTGCAAATACTATTTCAATGTCATATTTACTCTCCACATACTGTTTATTTAAAACGTAACAGCCGAATTTTCTTTCATCGGCATTATGGATAGCACCATTTTTATCAGAATAGTAAAAAACCTGAAAGCCTTTTTTCTTTGCGAAGTCGCCTTGATATGCTTCGTAATATTCATTGACTGCCTCTTTAACATAAGGATAAAGTTTCGTTATATTGTCGCAATAGAGCATGCCGGTTGCTTTTTCCCATTTGTTTAATAACATTTCAGAAAAATTAGCGATTTGGTCTTCGGAAAGATAATAGTCTTGATAGTCGTCAAATTGCATATAAAGCTTAGATTTGCTTACTCTGTTTTTCATATTCAAGTATTTATAATCATCATCCGTAAAAGCGTGTATCGGATTGTCAACTACCTTTTTAAGCCCGGTCACATAAAAATAATGCTGCGTTTCTACGCTTGCTTCATCATTGTATATGTCAATAATAGTCTGTGCGGCGCTCTCCCAATCTTTGAATATACCTAAATACTGAGCCTTGCCGCAACATAAAGCCTTTATATTATCTACGTTATCGCCTAAATTAAAAGCGGCGGCGTTTTGACTTACATACCACTTTTCGCCGTGTTTATCTGTATATTCTTTTATGTACGTGCAATCCTTAAACGTTTCGTTCCAATTAATCTGTTCATTGAAAAAGGCGTCGTTATAATATATTTTTATTGCACTTTCCTTTTTAGCTACGAGCATAGGAAACGTCCACGGTGCTCCGTCGTCAGTAGTGGTAATGATTGCACCGAGGCAAATATCATTTGAGGAAATGCTGTCTTTCGTTCGGTATTCAAACCAACGTCCGTTTATATTGCATATCGGCTCTCCTCTGCCATAGAAACACCACTTATCCTGAAACTCCTTAAGCAAATTGTTTTGATATGTAATAGTACCTTCAATATCGCTTTTGGCAAATGAATATACTGCGTTTTGTGTATCCTTTAAAATCTGCCCTTCAGCAGTAACTGTACTGCCCTGCTGCATTGCACAGTTTTGTAATAGAGAAACCTTGCCATTAACAATAGCGGCGTCAAAAGCGCCTCTGCGTGTTTGAATAGTTAAATCATTATTTGATATCGTGTTTTCATAATCACTCGTCACAATACCACGCTTATTTCTTACGCTTGCAACCGGGTAATCATCAAGCGTCATATTTTCCATATCATACCAAGCACCGTTTTGCGCTCGCTCGTTATGGTCCAAGCCCTTAAATTCTTCAATATTTTCTTTCGTGACGTTATACGCATTAAGTGACTGCGGTAATTTCATATTTTCACCACCTTATAATCTGTAGCCGTGCACACCTATAGGTCTGTGCGCTCGGTTATATGCAGCATAGAAATTGTCATAATAGCTTTGAAACATTGTCATAGCGTTATTCATTCTGTCAATTTCGCCGTTAGCATAGTGAACACTCTTTTCAAGCCAAAATCTATATAACTCGCTGTATTCGAGCGGCACTATCATTTGTGTATTAATATCTGTATCGGCTGTGTAGCCGTTAAATGCAATTTTGTCAGCGTCCTTATGTGTTTTTATAATATCGTTATAAATCTGTGCCTCTATCTCGTTTAGCCACCTTATCTTTTCCTCGTCTGAATACTGATTAGGCACTTGATTGTCAAAATAGCTTAATACCTCGCAAATTGTAGTTTTCATATTTCTTTCACCTCAAATAGCAAAGGGCAAGGATTTCTCCCTGCCCTTTAAAATTACAACAAAGAGTTAAAGCGTTACCTCTTTAGTTCCTTCGTTAGTTCTTATATATGAATGCTCAACCTCTCTGAGATTAAGGCTCATTTTAAGTCGGTCGGCATATTTTTTCTTGATTTTGCAAACCTTACCACGTGGAACGAATGTTGCCACGCCGTTTACTGCAACATATTCGCCCCTTGGGTCGTCATTAGGTCCGAGATACATAGGAATTTTAATGATTTCCATTTCCTCACCCTCAGGGTTATCCTGTATAAATTCAGGCTTTTCCTGCATAGCTTCGCTTTGAGCCTTAAGCTTTTCGGCAAGAATAGCGTCAAGCTCTTCCTGTGTATATGTTTTTGCAGTTGTTTCTTTAACAACTGCAGTTTCTTCAATCGCCGCATTTTCTGCGGCTGCTTTACTTTTCGCCATAATATTCACGCTCCTTTATTAGTTAGCTTTAGTTAGCTTCATCATCATTTGCAAACTCTGCCGAAACAGTCTCGATGCTGAGAAGTCGTGTAGGATAAAGCACAGCAGAAGCGGTAGAAAACTTAAAGCCTACCGAGCCTCTCTGTCCAAGTGGGTCTTCTGGGCCGCCTGAGCCGACCTGCTTAACAATCATCTTAAGACTTGCACCGTCAGGCTTAACAACGCCCCAAGCGTCCTTACCGAAAACAAGAGTTGAATATACGCTGTAGCCTACCGGGCAATTATCGGTATACACCTTAGCATTATCGCTTTCAACGAAACGTACGCCGTGAAGCTCACCGATTTCGCCGTTAAAGATTTCTTTTGTTGCAGAATACTTATGTGCTTCCTTCCAACCGTCGCTATCCCTTAAATCGAAAGAAACAGACGGATGAATAATACCGATATATGAGCCGTTGATTTTAGGTGCTTTATTCTTCTTAAGAATTGCAACAGCTTTATTGATAACTCTCGGTGTGAGCTGACAAGTTTTATCGAGTTTATCACGTGAAGCAACTGCCGTGCCGTCGCTCTTACGTGGGAAAAGTACATTCTTAACAGCCTCAGTCATAACAGAGTTACGTGTAACAATATCCATTGTTTGTGCCGCAAGGTCGCCAAATAATTCTGTAGCGCCGCCGATTACATCATCAAGGTGTGTAAGACTAAGTACATCTGTTACATAAGCATAACGGCCATACTGATTAATTTCCGCTTCAATGCTTGTCTGTCCGAGCTTGTCACCTGTAGGTGTAATACCTTCCTGAAGCGGAACAGTTGAAACGGTAAATGTATTCCATTTACGCCACTCTACCTTCTTACCACTGTGCTTTGGCAATGGCTGCTGTTTTCCAAACTGTGCAAAATATGTTTGACTACCCACATTTTGGAGTAAAGCTGTGTCATAAAAGATTTTCATACCCGGTGACAAATCGCTGTCGCTGGTTGTGTTAAGTACATCGTCGGCAAAAAGCTGTGCGCTGTATTTCTTTGCGCTGATACTTGCGCTTTTTAATGATTTAATAATATTCATAATGCTCCCTTTCTGCTGAAAGTAAGAGCGAATTACATATTATTTTGACAAATATTTCATAAAATTATTTTCGTCAATTATTTCGCCCATACTTGCAGCGTTCATTAATTCTTTGATTTGCTTTTGATTTAACTTATCAAAAGACATTCCGCTGTAATTAGTGGCCTGCTGCTGTGACGTTCCGTTTTCAATCGGACGGTTAGCATTAGCCCTCATTGTGTCGGCGATATCCTGTCGGCTTTGATTGTATGCGTAGCCCATAGCAGCGCCCTTAAGCTCTTCTCTGTGAACAAACTCATAAGCGTCCTTAACGCTCATACCTTTGTTAAGCCAATTACGAAATTCATCATTACTGCTTTCCTGCTCAAAATCGAAATTTGGATAATATTCCTTAAGAGCTTCAGCTTCATTAACCCAAGCGTTATATTGATTCTGAAAAGCTGCTCTTTGAGCGTCCTGCTGCTGTCTGATTTCATCTTGCCTGATGATTCTCTCAGCCTGCATAAGCTCCTTAGCCTGCTCAACCGTAACGCCTCTCTCGGTTGCGATTTCTTCATAAATCGAATTGTCGTTGTCGATAGCCGATACAATTGAATCAATATCCGTCGAATCTTTAATTCCGTATTTAGCGGCGAATTTTTCAAGTGCCGGGGTAAGCTTGTTTCTGAAATCTATACCCTCTTGAATTTGCGCATTTGCTTTGCTCATACGCTTGTTAAGCGCCTTATCAAATTTAGCTTGATAATCTTGCTTGTATCTGCCCTTGATTAAATCGTCAAAGCTTTCTTCCTTAGCGTCTTGTGTGCCTGTCGCACCGTCAACATTGGTATCAACCGTACCTTCAGCCGTTGTACCTACTCCGTCAGCTCCTGCAGTAGCCGCACCGTCGGCAAATAACTGAATATGATATTTCTGCATAATAATACTCCCTGCTGATTAAGTCAGCGAATCTGTAATCTGTGGGTTAAGCCCACGGCTCTTTATCCTCATTATACCTAAGGGCGTTATTTCAATGTCACACCCTCAAAATAACTTTTTTACATTTTTTTCAAACTCTTCCGAAAGCCAGCCAACACCCTGCTTTACCGTTTCAAAATTGCTTGCAATTTCTTTATAATATCGCTTTTTCGGATAAGCACATATAAGCGCATATCCGTCCTCAACAATAATAAGTGCCGGTATTTTCAGTTTGTTTTCGTTTTCTTCAAGCGTTTTCGCAAGAGCAACAATAAGTGTAGAAACACCGGCGCAAGCTATGTCCTTGCCTTTTTCGGCATATCTGCAATGTCCCTCAGCCTTTAATTCAAAGCCGTTTCTTGTCTTACTGTATGTAATCTCAACCATTATTCTTTACTCTCCTATCTCGGCTGTGCCGATTCATTAGCCTTTTGCGCCGCCTGCTCGGCAAGTGAGCCTTTGTCGCCGGTGCTTACGCTTTGCATTCCCTCAGGTTTTGTGCTTTCCATATTTGCGCTGCCGCTTGTTGAAGCCTGCGCTACATCAGGACTGCTGCCCTGCTGCTTTCCTTTCATTCCTGTAAGATTGCTGTTGTCAATGTTCAAATCGCACATAACCTTAAGCTTTTCGTTTTCCTGCTGCAATTGTTGCAATTGCATTTGTGCCTGCTGTAAAGCGTCAAGCAATGTGCCGTTTTTCTTAATTTGATTTATAACGTCGCTCTTGTGGTCGAAATCCATAATATTAAGGCAAGCAAGTGATTGGTCTGTATTCTGCGGATTGAAAAACCCTGCGCTGTAAAGTTGCAGCGCAAGTTCATTTTGTGCTGCCTTGCTGTACGGTGAAGCCTTTTGCGCCGCCACCTCAATATCAAACTCAGGCAGATATTGTGCCGTATCGCCTTGAAGCGTCTGCCTTTCCTGCAATTTCAAATTGCTGTTATCGTATGTATCAAAATCGTCGGTGCCGTCGTCGCCTGTTATCCTTACATACCGAGGCAAATCATAAAACTGTCTCATACGCTCAATTATGAGGTAGATTATATTTTCAAAAGCGTCATACGTGCCCTTAATTGCCATTCTGCTTACTTTCGAGCCTGTTTCGATAAGTGCTGATATAGCGCTTGCGGCAGTAACACCACTTGTTGTACCGCCTGTTGATACATCACGGTTAGCCGTTGTTTCTTTAATCTCGTTAATCTTGCTGTCACGCTGAGTAAATACCGCACTGTCAAGTCCTCTAACATTAATTTCCCTTAAATCATCTTGACCGAGGTTTGTATTTGTTTTTACAAACGGCTGCGTCCAGTCGAGGAACTCTTCCTCGTTTATCTCGCTGTCTTGCCGTTCGAAATATCGTGGCATTGAGTTCATCAATACATTTTGGAGTATTCCTGCGTCCATTTTGTCAATGTATTCTTGCGGTTGCTTGCCTACGTCAATAAAGCCAAAGCCTGCAATAGTGCCCTGCATAGGGAACATAACGTCAAAAACAAACGGATAATTACCGTCGTCATAATAGCCGTTCGGATATTCGTCAGGCTCATTTTCCGTCGCAAACAGCACAACATTATTAACAAATTTGCAGTAGTGAAGCTTGCCGTCCTTTTTATACCACCAATCAATAACAAGGCTCTTATCGGTCGTATCGATATAGTCCTCATACAAATACTGCTTTAAATCAACTTCACCGTCGCTTGTTATATTTTCAGCCTCACTCGGATATTGCTTCTTCAAGAGGTCTGTATCAACAAGCTCAACAGTAAATACATTTCGGCTTTTCTGAATATTCGTTATACCGCCCTGCCAAAAGATTGAAAGAATATTTATATTTTGAATTTCAACGTCGCCTATGCCGTCCTTTTTCGGATTCCAACCTACGTATGTTATGCCGGTACCACTCTTGCTTTTTTCGGATATATCTGCAATGTACGTTTTGTAAAATTTATTTCGCTTCAAAATCATAGGAATAACATTCTTAAGTCTTTCCGCTTCAGGTACGTCGCCGCCTGTCCTTGCTCTTATATTTGCTTCGGGATAATTATCTGAGAAGTCGGCAATCTTATTAGTAATTGAGTTGAACAGCCACGCTGATGAAGAAGGTGTTTCAATACCGTTAGGATTTTCCCTATCTGCCTTTGCTGCGTCCTTTTTCTTTATCTGCTCCCAATTATGTATCTTCCACCACTCTTCGTTGTTTACAACTCTGCTTTCAAGCGACTGCTTTTGTTGCTTGTATTTCTGCAGCGTTTCACGTGCTTTGATTATTTCTTCAACACCGATTACCTTTAATCGCTCGCCGCCGCCCTTGCCGCTTTTGTGCACTTCAAGCCCATTTGCCTGATTAAAGCTGTCAGCCTTATTCATAGGCTTGTCTGCCTGCTGCTCAGTTTCTTTCAAAACCTTATTGTTTTTTTCGTCCATAGGATTTTTGTACTTACTCATTTTGTCTGCTCCTTAATAAATCTTAATTCCGTAGTTGTTCATACTACTTCTGTATTCGCCACGCTGATTAAGTGGGTCGTCAGCAAGTTCCTTAATCGGCTTACTCTTTATCGGCTTAATCGGCAGCTTGTTACACATATATCTGATTTCATCTGCAATATGGTCCTCGCCGTCTGTGTCAAGGTCCTCAACCTTGTGTTCGTCATATTGAAGCGTCGGCAATGTACGAATTGTATTTTTACACGTGTTGAATATATACATTCTCGGCTTGCCGTTAGCAGCAAAAGTGAATCTATAATGAACCTGCTGCCAACCGGCAATTCTGTTGTTATCGCCCTTTTGGAAATAAACACCGTTTCTTGCCGCCACGTCATAAATACTGATACCTGTTGTTTTTTGCCATATTGCCGGGTCGGCAATCCCGATTATGTTCTTACCCTTAAGCCACCTATGCGTTGTTTCAATTTCCTTTACTCTTTGAAAAACTTGCTGAGGGTCCCACTGCAAGCCCTCGTTTGCTTCGTTCTTTACGCAACCATATAATTCCATTATCCTGTACAGCACACCGTCATAGTCTACAGCCCACCAACCGACTGAAAAAGGTTTATGATAACCCCAGTCGAAAGAGCGATATATGGTCCAATTCGGCGGAATTTCAAACGGCTCTATCACGTGAGTATATAAGCCTGTGGCCTGCTGCTCTTTTGTGCCAACTCTAAAATCCTCAAAGAACATTCCCTCTGCAACATCCCACAAGCCGTAAAGAAACATTCTCTTTTGCTTTTCAGGTAGATTTTCAAGCTGTTGCAAATACTCAGGCTGTTTTGCCATAAGCGCAATATTATCCGTCACAAGTGCTTGAATAAACGAATAATCTTCCGGGTTTTCGTCAGGCATATAATCTTTATCGATAAAGATTCGCTTAAAATAGTGATGTGACGCTCCGCCGGGGTTAGTAGTGAAGTATATTCTTTTGGGAAATTCATTTGCACCACGCATACAAAGTCCTATAGTTTTAATTTGGTATTCTGTTAAATGCGTTGCTTCGTCAATGAAAATAACATCAAATTCCGTACCTTGAAAGCGGTCGAGGTCAGCGTCATTGCGGCAGTACATAAACTGAATTGTGCTTCCGTTCGGAAAATAAAATATCTTTTCCTTATCAACATATTTTGCAATCTTATACAAAATATTTCTCATTTCACGAATGTGGTTATTCATAAGTTCAGGATAAGTTTGTCGAACGATTAACACCTTTATTCCTGCATAAAATACGGCAAGCAGAATAGCTTTAACTCTTACAAACCAACTCTTTCCACCGCCACGTGCGCCACCGTAACCGATATATTTGTGCTTATCTTCTAAGGCGAGCTTTTGCTTTGGATTCACTTTCGAAAAATCGAGGTCAAGTGTTACTGCGCCCATTCTTTTTTACCCTCTATTATCTTAATTTCAACGTTCTTTTTATCCTCATCCTCTGTCAAATCATTAAGCTGTTTTATAGTGTCATTCATGGTGGAAATGGTGCTTGCAAAATCCTTTAACGCTCTTGTGTCAAGCTTTTTAGTAATTCTTACCGATTCAGCTCCACTTGATGTTCTGAGTATTTGCCGGTATAGCTGCTCCGGGTCGTCTAACGCTTCATTTAATTTAACTGCAAGCTTGTCCGCCGCCTCAATTAAATTATTAAGCTTTTGCGATTTATTCTTAATATCAGTCGCGCGTGCGTTTTGTAAAGTGGCCTGCGCCACATTTGACCTATATTTATCACGTTTTTTTACCCAATTTTGCTTTTTTCCTACCGCCGATACCCTCGACGGCGCTATTTTGTGCTTGTTTGCAAGTGCTCTGTAAGACATTTCACCGCATACATATTCATTTTCAAGCTCTTTCCAGTCGACTTTGCTCACGTTCTCACCTCTTATTTACCTTATCATTTCAAAACACTTTAATGTCACACCCATAAAGCAAAAAAATAAAGCCCCTGCCTCTCGGCAAGAGCTTATACGTTTGCTTATTCTTTTTCCTCGTGGACTTCGTATGTATTTTCCGCCTGCGTATCTTCAACACCGTGGCGTTTAAACATTTCTTTCCAGGCGTCGCCATACATTTGCTTTAAAAGGCAGTAGCAAAATGCCTTAAAAGGATTGTTGACGTCTCCCTCTTTGAGCTTAACCCAAGTTGTTTTGCCGTCATTCCACTTAACCACAGTCTTATTATCCTTTGTCACGATAATATCTTTAACGCTGTAGGATTGAAGCATTTGGGCAAGCGCTTTGCTTGCTTGATTTTTCGCCATTTTAGCGTCCATTTCTGCAGCTTTATTAAAGCCGTTTCGATATGCCTCTTGTTCCTTTTTGTCAATAAGTAAAGAAGTAGCAGCTACAGCCACACCTAAAAGCGCAACAAAAACAGCCGCTAATAAAATAATAATAGCAGTTTTCATAAGATTACCTCATTTCTCGTATTTTTGATTTATAAGTTGATACATTTCGCAGTTTTTGCAACCGGAAATGCTGTTACAATAGGTGTTAAGCCATTTGTCGCCTCTCTGTACGCTTGGAAATCTAAGTACAATGCACCCTTTGCTTATTATTTTTTCGCATTTGATATACATTGCACCGCTTTTTTCCTTTTTCTGCGTTTGGTAAAAAGGACAACACGCTTTGACATCACGATATAAATTCGACATAGCTCAACTCCTTTTAATTCCGCTTTTTAAACAATATAGCGGTAACATAAGTATGGCCGTTATATTCGTTTTCGCATACTTCAACACGCTCGTATGTATAACCCGGGTATTTGTTCTCCCAAAACGCTCTGTCATCCTTGTATTTTGCAAGGCGGTTGACATATCTGTTAGTCACCATTCGCTTTTTTGTTCTTTCAATCGGCTTTTTTAGATTTTGAGTAGAAAACCAACGCTTTCTGCCCTTTGGGTCCTTCGATACATACCTTGCCGCAGTTTCAGGGCCGAATACATCAGGATTGTACCTGTTTGCATTTACCCAACCGAATTTCCACATATCCTCGGCTCTGTCCCTGCCGAAGCCGCCATTATTCATGAATATGTGAAAATGAATATTAACAAGCCCTGCATACTTGCCTGTCTTGTATGTTTTTTCTTCCATAATTACAACCGCCCTAAGTTCGGGGAGTTTATGCTTTCTGCGGTAATATCTCACACGGCGGATATAATTATAAGCGTCACGGTATGCTTTGTCTGAACTTTGCGGAGCATTTTCAGGTGAATACGTGCAATGCAAATAGATATCTCCTGTATCAAAATTAGCATTAATAAGCCTGATAAGCTTTTTGGTGGATTGCTTTGCATTATAAAGCGCCTGCTGCTCTGATGTGATTTTACTTTTTGGTGCTCTTTCAGCAAGAGGTCTGCCGCTGTCCGTGCAAGGGAAATAACTCACCTCTAACAATCTTCCGCTTTTAATCTGCTTTTCCTTATTCACCTTTATGCTCCTTTCTTTATTTTCGTTCAGTAGTTAAGATACAATACAAGCTCGTAAGCCGGACTTGCACCGGCTTAAATTTTTGCTATATATAATATGTATATAGATATGGTGATTAGAGTCTTCTGAAATCGTATTTTCTCATTTCGCTTTCGTGCACTGCACCTATGGGTGCGGCTTTTGAAAGCGGAACAAGAACAAATCCGTTCGGTGTCGACTTTGCTTGATACAAATAAGCACCGCTTATTACGAGCTTAAATTTGTCGCCGTCCCTAATCTCGTTGCCTTTTTCTTCAATATATCCGTTTGCTAATCCTAAGCACATAACCTGTCTCCTATATCGCTTTTGTTACATAAATTTCCATAAAAATAATTATTGCGCCTGCTAAAACCAAAAACCATTTGGTGCAAGCTTTGAAATCTTTGCTCATTTTCTCACCGCCTAACCCACAAGCGGCTCATAAATATAATCATAAGCTGTGCCGTATTTCTGCTTTTCCGCTGCCACAAGCTTTTGATAATATTTGCTTTCCATAAACTGATTTTCAAACTTTTCCCTCAGCTCATCCGTCATGTCATATTTGCCGATATTGTTTTTCTTTTTAAAAGCTTCCCACTTTTTCGTAACCATAGGATGATTTATATTTAGTCTGAACCCATAAGGGTTGTTGAAAGTATGAAGCATTTGGCTTTTCTGCTTTTCCGGGAACTCACTAAGTTTGTCCCATGCTGTTATGTAGTCCATTTAATCACTCCACAAAATCAGGTCTTTGAGTTGATAGTTCGCTGAGTTCAATATCTGCAGTCGATTGAAAACTGTTTTTATAAAATGCGACATAAAGACATAAGGTGTTATATTCTCTTGCACACTTTTCCTCAATGCCGCAGCCTCTTACCAAAGCCGGATAATTGCCCACGGTAGGTCCTTTATATGCAAAAACTGCAATATCGGCTTTGCTTAGCTTTTTAATAGATTCACCTAAATACCATAACGGTTTAGCATTTGCCGGAGCACCTTTTATAAAACTGTCGATAATTTCAATATCATTTCCGTACTTTTCTTTAAGTGCTTCTTTAATCTTTCCTCTTATGATTTCAATTTCAAAATTTGAATAGCCTTTCATAGGCTGACTTATAAATATTTTCATTGCTTTATTCCTTTTCGTCTTTCTTATGTTTTAATACTTTGCCTTGGTTTACTGAATTAATCACTTGTTCTTGATAGCTTTTTTCAAGTGCTTTTGCTACCGTCTTAAAATATGTAACTGTTTGCAAAGCAAGATTTGAATAATCTAAAACGATAACGGCCTTAACAAACATACCTACTTTTATTACGAGATACGAAACATCTTCGCTTGTTTTTCTTTCATACAGCTCGTATTCATCATTCTTAAACGGTTCAAAATAAATCGACGGTACAAAAACAGCACCTTTTGCCGTAAATATCGGTACGCATTCGTTCTTTCCGTCAAAGTCTGACACCCTTATTTCCGGCAAGCTTACATACGATTCGTTGTCTGCAATATCGGATATATCAAATTCAAATGGAAAATCTTTCTTATCGAAAATTGTATTTTTAACCTCTAAAGGTTTTAAACCTGCAAAAGACGTTAAATATTCAGGCGTACAAATTGTACCGTCAGGCACTACAAACATTGCGTTGCCGGTACCGAGAAAATATATCTTTTCTGAATACTTAAAAATTAAAAACTTTCTGCTTTTTTTGCATAATTCTGTTACTTTTTCAAATTTCATTTTGAAAGTTGCTCCTTTTCTTTAAAACTTAGATAAATTCTTCAACTGCTCAATATACTCGGGCAGCTCAGCTGCGGAATCGGCAACAGCAACCGACAATCTGTTTTTCTTGCTTGTGTTTTCGTGTTCATCATATCTTTTCTTTATAAATTCTTCGACTTTATCAAAATTTTCTTGCATTAGCTGATTTTCCAACCATTCGCAAGCATTATTCGGCAATCCCATTCCGTTAAATGAAAACTGCAAATCTTCAGCAATCAATTTCACAAAATATCTTGCTAATTCTCTATTCATTTTTTCAACTCCCTATCGTTAGTAATTTGTTGATAACAGCAGTAGAAATATAGCAATCATTTTCTTTTAATATTTCAAGTAACTCCTGTTTGCATTTATTCACACCGTCCTCAAAGCCCTTATCATACTGTTGTCTGTCGTATTTTAATGCTTTGATTAACTCGTCTTTATCAACATAAATTCCATACTTATGAATCACTTTAAGCGTTTCATTTGCTAATTGGCTTTCAATAGACGACATTTGTTCTTGAACAATCTGTATTGGAGCTTTATAAAACGTAGCCCTATCTATTTCAAACTCAAATTCAGTCATATCATCACCTCACCCTGCTGCTACTGCGTTAAATTCTTTCATATTGTCGCAAGATTTATCACACAGCCATTTACAATTTGCCATAACAAGCGCTTTTGAAAACGGCGGCGGTACTGCGTTACCGCACCTTGCTACTTGCTTTGTCTTGTTATATTCCTTGCCGTTGCAATCCTTATCAATGATATAATCATCCGGGAACCCCTGCGCCTTGTATAATTCTTTAGGCTGCAGCATTCTCAGTCCGATATCAGATATAAAATACTCAACTCCGTTAATACAGAAAATAAGCACCTGATTAGCTGATATATTCCAATCTGTGTAGGTGTTGAGCAACTCTCTTATCTCATTCCAATGACCGAGGTTTTTACTATCGTATTCTCTCAAATAAACATCCGTCTTTGCAAAGTGATTTGCGTGAGCTGTTATAGTGGGAAGCGGCTCATTAATAGCTTTACAGTCCATATTTTTGCGGAGTATAGTTATATAGCTTTCGCATAAGAAATGCCGAGGCTTAACAGTTACTGTTTGCAAAGGATTTAAAACGCTGTTAGCGTGGTCTGCACCGCCGTAATACTGAGTTAAATATGGCATAGTCAGCGAATTATGGTCTATTGCCGTAACGGTTGGTAATGGTTTATCAATTTTGCTGCCGACAACACCGCCAAAGTATTTAGAAAGATACGGTGTAAAAAGAGCATATCTCGGTGAGCCGTCGATTGTATAAATAGGTTGATTGAGTTGTTGACCTCTCACTTCCGATTTAGCCGTTTCGCTGTGATATTGAATTAATGCAGGAGAAACAAGATATTGCTTGCAGCTGCTTACTATCGTTGTAAGCGGCTTGTCTATATCCTGCAAGCGTGGCTTTTGACCTTTTCGCTCGCCGTAGCCGATAGGAATGATAAATGGCTTTTCTTCCTTAATCACAAATTTTTCAAGTCCTCTTGCGATTCGTCTTAAAGTATTCGTTACAAGCGGCTTTTTTCGCTCAAAAATGCTTTGAGCAGGCAAAGAAAAATCTATACAGTCGGCGGCGGTTTTCCATGGCTTAAGCTTGCCACTCTTAACTTCTTCGCTATTTGGGTCACCATGTGTAGGCTTCGGGAAAACTATAGGTTCACCGTCACACCTCGCTACAAGAAAGAATCGCTTTCTTATAGTCGGCGCACCATAGTCACAAGCTCTCAACTCTCTATGCTCAATCTCATATCCGAGTGCCGAAAGTTGACTTTTCCAACGTTCAAATGTTTGACCCTGCTTTGACTTAACCGGCTTACCTTTGCGTACAGGGCCCCAAGTCTGAAACTCTTCTACATTTTCAAGAATAATAACCCTCGGTCTTACCGTTCCTGCCCATTTGAGGACAATCCACGCAAGCCCTCTTATATTCTTATCGACAGGCTTACCGCCTTTAGCCTTGCTGAAGTGCTTGCAGTCAGGAGAAAACCAAGCAAGTCCTACCTTATGACCTTGGCATATTTCCTTTGGGTTAATATCCCATACGCTCTCTTGATAATGACGAGTGTACGGATGATTTGCTTTGTGCATTGCAATGGCGTCCGGGTCGTGGTTAATAGCTATGTCAACAGGTCGCCCTGTTGCGAGTTCAATTCCGCAGGAAGCACCACCTCCACCTGCAAAGTTGTCAATAATCAATTCATCAAGAAAGTTTAACTGTCCTTTCATTCTCTTCCCTCCAACTCAACCTTTTCGTACGTGCCGGTACCGTGCGATATTGAAGATAAAACCGTATTCTTTGTTGCGCCGACTAATCGGGCAAGCTCAACTGCGGAATCGGCAACGGCAACCGGCAATCTGTATTTATCGTTTGTCACTTTCATGTAACAACAGTTTTTCGCAACCCTCATTATTCTATTTCCTCAAATTCTGTATTTTCGTTTACTTGCGCCGGGGTTTGTCCTTTTTCGCCGCAAAAGCTGACCTGATTTGCAATCACTTTTACGCTTTTTCTGTTTTCGCCTGTGTTTGCAACATAATTATCTGTTTGCAGTCTGCCCTCAATTGCAATCATTGAGCCTTTGTGAAAATACCTTTTCACAAACTCGGCAGTCTGCCGCCAAGCGGTACAATCTATAAAGTCACAAGCACGGTTGTCCTTGGAATAGCCTCGGTCAACCGCAATTTGAAAGTTAATAAAAGACGTGCCCTCATTTGTAGCCATTAACTCAGGCTCATACGTGAGCCGTCCCATTAAAACAACACTATTTATCATCTTTGCTCCCCTTAGGTACTTCAATACACATTCCTTTTGAGCCTATTAAGCTCTTTAAAACACAATAATTAATCTCCTGCTTCGGATATCTCTTCATTGTGCCTTTTATCATTTCCGTAACTTGTTCAAGTGCAAAAAGAATAAAACTTGTTTCGACAGCTGAACTCGGTGTTATTACTGATACAATATTATCAACTTCAAGCTGAGCAATTTTTAAGTAATTTTCCTTACTTTTCTTTCCGTCCGTCATTCCTTCCATAAGAAGTTGGCTTACTTTTTCAATTCTTTCCTCTGATGTCATAATATATCCTCTCCGCACGAATGCATTAAAATATCTTTTTTTACCTGTTCAATATCATATGTAGGCTTGCAACTCAGTCTGTTTGGGTCGAATGCCTGATACTCGTTTAGGTACTCGGCAAAGCGTGTACTAAAAAGCGTTGACGGCCGCAAGTATAAGCTCATTTTCGGGTCATTTCCCCAACTTTTGAATTTCTTGTCAATTACCGTCTTGAAATCCTTAACCGTGTAACCCTCATTCATTCTTGCCCTGATTAACTCTTTCATTTTTTTGCCATTCGGCTTATAGTGCGCACCGATTTTATTATTAAGATATTCAACAATAACCTTGATATCGTCGGTGCTCATATCCCCAGCGCTCTTGTCTGCCTGCTGCCATTCGACATCAGGCAAATCATATACCACCTTTTCAACGACGGCTATCTTGCCCTCGCATTCGTATGTAATCTTAAGCTTATGCTTCGGCTTAGCCTTGTATAGCTCGCAGTCAACAACTGACCTCGTTAAATCGTCAAGCGTAATCTGCGTAAAATCCGCTTTGCATTTTTCAAAACTTTCATTCCTGCAGCTTGGGCAAATATCATTTGTAAAAACTTCCATATTTTTTCAACTCCTATTGATTTTTTATAAGAGTTGTGATAACATAATAGTGTTGTATGGGTTATCACAACTCATTTAATGCTGTGCAATATGTATTCCCACTCGGCATTATCGGAGAATATATATCGGCACTTTCTTTCAAAGTCATTCCGCTTGCGGAGTGGCTTTTTCTTTTTCCTTATTCTAATAGCGATTAAACACACTGCGCAATAAAATGCAAAAGTAGCAAGCACAATCAGCGGCAATTTATACATTTTTTCACTTCCTAACTCATTAATCTTGCAAGCGCACATTTGCTTATGTACTCAGATTTTCCGATTTTTTTAAATTCTTTCTTCCACGTAGTAAGTAAAGTGCGGCGGTCTATGCCGGTTACTTTTGATACTTGTGTAAGATTTAACATTTCTCCCTCAGGAAAATAAGTGTTAATTCTCATAAGGTTATCTCGGTAATCTTCCTTTTCTCGCATATTTATTTACACTTCCTTTCGCATTTTTTTACACTAACACTTAACCAAAACAGCAGAGCTAACTATCTATAACTTAAGAAAAGGGGGTTATGTTTGATTTATTCATATATTTTTGGAGAAAATAAAACTATGGAGTTGATAGCTTTTCGACTGATTTCAGTTGAACAGTAAGGGGATATTTCAGCCTGCACCCTGCTGCCTTGATTAAGTGTTAGTGGATGTCTTGCGTATACGTAAGTTATGCTGCAAAAAAAATAGAGTCAACTTCATCTGCAGACAAATTGAATAACACTTTAATCATTTTAATTTCATTACGATTAAATTCCGTTTCACCTTTTATCTTTCGTGAAATAGAGGCTTCGCTTATTCCTAATTTATCCGCAAGCACAGCTTGACTCATTTCATTTTCTGCCATTATTCCTTTTAAACGATTTGATTTAAACATAAAAAATGCTCCTTTCTTGCGTTTCCGTAAGTTAAATATATCACTTACTTATCCGTAAGTCAATACTTTTTTGTAATTTTCTTTCTTTTCTGCAAGTTTTTGTTGCATTTTTGCAATACACTCTTTATAATAAAATAAAAGAGCAAAGAAAAGAGGGATAAAAATGGATACAAAAGATATATTAAAAAGCAAACGTAAAGAGCTTAATTTAAGTCAAAAAGAAGTTGCCGACTACGTAGGTGTAAGTGAAGCCACCGTTTCTCGTTGGGAATCAGGTAACATTGCAAATATGGGTAGAGATAAAATAGCATTACTTTCCAAAATATTAAAATTATCACCAAGCGTGATAGCCGGCTATGCAGATATAAACGATTTTGAAACACCTTTTATATTAACTAAAGAGGAAAAAGAATTAGTAACTGCATACCGTAACAAACCTGAAATGCAATCAGCAGTAAACACTCTTCTCGGAATCAGTAATAATTCACAAAGAACAGTTGAATATCCTATGGCTGCACGTACTAATGCTAAAAAAATAAAACTCTCAGCGCAGGAAGTTGAGAGCTTGAAAAAAGCTAAAGAATATAATGAGGATATATAGTTTATTATAATTACCAATATTTACCTGTATAATTTATTACTGCAAACATTTAAAATGTTTGTGGTGATGAAAAATGATAAATTATGGAAAATACAAATACGTACGCAACGCTTCATGGCAAGTCCTTTTAGATTATAACGTAAGGCAATTGCCGGTAAAAATAACCGATATCGCAAAACAAGCCGATATTAAAGTTGTAAAAAATAGTGATTGTCATCTCCTCAAAGATAATCAAATAGGGTTAAGCATACTTATAGACAGCAAATGGTATATTGTTTTCGACGATAATATGTCATCAGAAAGAGCACGATTTACTATTGCACACGAACTCGGTCATATATTCTTGGGCCACATATCCTTGCTTAACAGAAGCGAAAGCGATAATGAATATAAAGAAAAGCCTGAAGAAGAAACACAAGCTGATATGTTTGCCGCTCGGCTACTTGCACCGGCTTGTGTCCTTTGGGGGCTTCACTTACATAGCGCAAATGAAATTTCGCAGATATGCAACATTTCTTATCAAGCCGCTACATACAGAGCGCAACGTATGGAATTGCTTTATAAGCGAAATAAGTTTTTAACAAGCCAATTAGAAAGAAAAGTTTATTCAAACTTTGAGGATTTTATAAAACAATATAATAAGGGGATAAAATGAAAGACGAATATAATTTAACTGAGCAAGAATTATTGTATAAGCTCGCTACTGAAAACGGTTCATATATTTCTAAAAATACTTTTGAAAAAATAAAATCATCTATGCGAAAGGTTGATATCAATGTCGGTATATATGAATTTAGTATAGATACGTCACGTAATTTTAATAATTATGCAGCATACTATGTTGTTGAAAATAGCGGAAATGGCAGAGGTCATCTTTTTTGTGCAGATAGCACTAATGTTTGTGAATTTATACACAACGGTGAAGAACTGTATTTATATAATTGCAGCTATCAATTAAAAGAAAAGGAAAAATTAAACAACAATGCAAAACAAATACTCGGCATAATTCTTTCATTAATAATTCTATTATGTGCATCGTTTGCACTCGGACCGTTATACGGAAAGCCTCGTATTCTTCTCGCAGGTCCTATTGCTTTGATAGGAATTTATCAAATAGCCAAATGGCTAATTCCCAACTTCACTGATAAAATATCACTTAAAAAGGATGATTATCAAAAAGCACTTTATGTATCATATACTATCGGTCAAAATGACAAAGAATTAGAAATCAATGTAAGAAATAAGAGAGATAAATATTACGAAGAACAGAGATGATAAAGCGAAAAAACAAAAATGAAAGGAGTATTGTTATGCCTGCTAAAGACTATGAAATAAGAAAAAGAATATATGTACCTCAGCCTGACGGTACTAAAAAGCCTAAATTAATATACGCTCATAACGAAGAAGAATTTTTATTTAAAACAAAAAGAGCATTAGCACAAGCGCAGGAAATAATCGAAAATTCCAAAAATCCAAAATTTAATGATATCGCCGACGAATGGAACGAAAAACATGAAAGTGAAATCGCACATTATACATACGACAGTTATCAGAGACCGCTTAAGGATTTAAAGGAAGAATTTGAAGGCAAAACCATTAAGGAAATAACGCCTCTTGATTTGCAGCGCTTTATAACCAGTTACGCTCATAAAGGCTATGCAAAGCAAACAATCAAATTAAGAAAAATTGTTGCCACTCAAATATTTGATTTTGCAATTTTAAAAGGGTGTATCAACTCAAATCCGGCATTAGCTGTTAAAGTTCCTAAGTCAGCTCCAAAAACGGAACGAGAATTACCGAGCGACGTTGACATTAATATAGTAAAACAATCCGTTGACAAAGAATTCGGATTATTTGCTTATCTTGTCTTATTTACAGGCTGCCGAAAAGGTGAAGCCTTAGCCTTGCGTTATGAAGATATTGATTTTAAAAACAATAAAATTAATATTGATAAAGTTCTTATTTTCAAAACCTCTTGCAAAAGTGAGATAAGACACAGAACAAAATCAAAAAGCGGTACAAGGATAATTCCGCTCTTAATACCCTTAAAAAATGTTCTACCTCATAAAACAGGCTATATCTTCAACCAAAACGGAAGTCCACTTACTAAAGCACAATTTGATACAGCTTGGAAACATTACATTAAAGCAACAGGAGTTGAATTAACGCCGCACCAATTGAGACACGCATTTGCAACAATATGTTACGACGCTGAAATAGGAGTAAAGGACGCTGCCGCCCTCTTAGGACACAGCAAGGTTGAATTAACACTTGATATATATACACACATTAAGGAATCAAGAAATACAGTCAACGAAAGAAAGCTCAACGAATATCTTGCAAAATAAAAGTATCACAAAAGTATCACACTTTATTGCAAAATTATGCTATATTTTGTAACTTTTTGTCGGTATAATTCACAATATCAAACACGTATTAATTTCACATAAAGATATAGAAAAAGCCTTGAAACCCCTTAAATAAAAGGATTTCAAGGCTTTTTTGGCGCAGATGTGGGGATTCGAACCCCAGAAGCCTCGTTAAAGACTTACACGATTTCCAATCGTGCTCCTTCGGCCAGCTCGGACACATCTGCATATTTAATGCTTTGATATTATAACTTATCAAAGCAAAAAAATCAATGTTTATTTTTCATTATTTTTAATTTTAAGTTCATTTGCAAAATAAAGTGAGCGTGAATCAAATGCAAAATCAATATTCATACTCTCGGCAAGAGCCTTAACATCGCAATTGAATTTCGTTTTAAAATCGAAAAATTCAGCAAGAGGTACAATATCGGCATAAAAGAACACCTCTATATCAAGCGATGAATCGGAATAATTTACAAAATTAACACGGACATCCGTTTTATCGACCTCTTTATAAGAATTGATAAGACTTCTTAATTTGTTACAAAAAGCATCAATTTCCTTAGCAGAATGTTTATATTCAATGCCCAAGGTTTCGTTTACAAGGCGGTGCGACATACGGGAAAGATTGATAATAGCACTGTTGGCAACCGTAGTATTAGGATAAATCTTTTGGCTGCCGTCAGTCATTCTAAGCCTCGTAGTACGGATTTTAATTTCCTCAACCTGACCGACCTCATTATCAATCTTAATAAAATCATCTACCTCAAACGGCTTATCATAAATAATAATGAAGCCCGAAAGAAGATTTTCAACAGCATCCTTGCAAGCAAAAGCAACGGCAACGCCGCCGATACCCAAAGCTGCAAAAACTCTTGTAGCGCTGATACCGAACTGTTCAAGCATAAGAAGCGCCGAAATAATAACAACAATAATTTTAATCAAATTTGAAATAAAATTAACTGCGGTCTTTTTTGTTTTGGAGTCATCATCCTTTAAAACGAACGAAAAATCACTATTGATAAAATTAATCAAAAACCAAGCGATTGAGAAAATAATTCCAAGTTTAAAAATCAGCAAAACAGGATTGCGAATTTCTCCGCTTGGGGCAATAATTTCTGTACCGATATAAATTCCTAATACTAAAACGAAGAATGAAAGCGGAGTTGAAAGAGCGTCAACAAGCGCTTTTTGTGCAAGTTCGCTTTTTCTTGCCAAAGTTTTTGTGCAAAGCCAAACAACAGCCTTTGAAATTTGCTTTTTGAACACAGCAAGCAACAAAAATACTGCCAAGCCTATAATGAGTCTCAGCAGCATTTCCCTTTCGTTCTTAACACCTTCAATGGACGTTACAAGCTTTGACAGAACTTTATTTAAACTGTCACTCATAATTAACCTCTCTAAAATCAATCAAGAACCTGATAATATGCTGAAAATTTATTCAGCTTTTCTTCAAATTTATCCTTAGGCTGTTCCTTAGGAACTTCGATAGGATATTTACCTGTAAAACAACCGTCGCAATAATCAAAATCTGTATTTTCGGCAAGCTTATGGGTAGCCTCAACAGAAAGATAGCCGAGTGAATCAACGCCGATTTCCTCAGCGATTTCCTCAACAGTATCAAACTTACATGCAATAAGATTTTCCTGACTGTCAACATCGGTACCGAAGAAGCAAGGATGTTTAAAAGGAGGCGACGATATTCTCATATGTACCTCTTTAGCGCCGGCTTCTCTCAAAAGGCCTACAATTCTTGCACAGGTTGTGCCACGAACAATTGAGTCGTCAATCATAATTACTCGCTTGCCCTTAATATTTTCCTTAACAACATTAAGCTTGATTCTTACTGCGTCACGGCGCTGCCCTTGAGTAGGTTGAATAAAGCTTCTGCCGATATATCTGTTTTTAATAAAACCAATGCCGTAAGGAATACCGCTTGCATTTGCATAGCCGAGTGCCGCATCAAGACCTGAATCAGGAACACCGATAACAATATCCGCATCAACGGGATGTTCCTCAGCAAGGAACTTACCTGCCCTCATTCTTGCGTGCTGAACAGACGAGCCTTCAATAACCGAATCAGGACGTGCAAAGTAAATGTATTCAAATACGCAAATATGGCCTTTTTTGGTGCAATGAGTATCAATTGACTTAACACCGTCGGTACTGATTACAACAATTTCACCAGGTCTTATATCACGGACAAACTCAGCGCCCAAGGTATCAAGCGCACAGCTTTCCGACGATACAATCCAGGCGCCACCCTCTGTTTTACCGAGGCAAAGAGGACGAAAACCGTTAGGGTCACGAAAAGCAATGAGCTTTGTAGCAGTCATTACAACGCAAGAATAAGCGCCTTTAAGGGTAGGCATTATCTTTTCAATAGCCTCCTCAGTGCTCTTACTTGTAAGACGGGCTGAAACAATAGAATAAGCAATAGACTCGGTATCTGACGTGCCGTGAAAAATTCCGCCATTAAGTTCAAAGGTCTTTCTCAAATCAGGTGCATTAACAAGATTGCCGTTATGCGCAACAGCGAGATTACCCTTAATATGGCGAATAACAAGAGGCTGAATGTTATTAACATTTTTACCGCCTGTGGTTGAATATCTTACGTGACCGATTGCCATATTGCCCGTACCGAGCGCATCAAGCTTATCACTTGTAAATACATCCGGAACAAGACCGTCGCCTCTGTGATGCCTAAACACACCGTCATCATTTACAGCAATACCGCAACTTTCCTGCCCCCTGTGCTGAAGTGCATAAAGCGCAAGATAAGCTGACTGAGCCACATAAGTTGTTTTGTTTTCAAAAATGCCGAATACACCGCATTCCTCGTGAAGACTGTTAAACATTAACCCTACTCCCAAAAGTATAATTTTTTCCGTTTTGCGTATTATATCACAATAAAAAACTACTTGCAATATCATAAACAAAAAAGTTGCGCCAATAGATAAAACTCAGAAAGTTTAAACCCATATATTTTTTATATAGTGCGTCACAATCTGATTTATTTCTTTTTATTCATTCGAGCATTGTGATTATTTTCGGTAAAGCTTGAACAACGGAATACAAAACCGTAAACAAAATGACTTTTTGGCATAAACTTTTCGTCAATCCGTTTTCCTTAAGATATTTTGCAGATTTCACTATATAAGTGATATATACAATCAAAAATGCTATCGTGGAAATAATAAAATACCAACCCCATACTTCCAAATCGGGGAAAAGATATGTAGCGCTGTCAAGCATACCAAAAAACGAATCGTTATAGAAATATCTAAAAATTTCTCCTAATGAAACAAAAATAAATATAAAAAACGAATAAATTGTATTCCACAAAAAAGATACAATTAAAACCACCCAACCGAGTACCTTTTTCTGCTTATCGTTCAAATTTTTCAATGTAAGCACTCCAAAAACAGTTATTATATATTATATCATTTTGAGATTTATGTTTCAACGCCTTCTTATTGCTTAAAGCATTTATTTATGTTATTATAATATTAAGTATAACTACATTTTTAGGATGATACATTATGGATGATTATTATAATCACATAAGCGATAAGCAGGCAAAACTTTATATTATTTCAATTGCAGGCGTTATAGTATCAATTGTTTTGGGAATCATTTTGTATCCCCTTTTTGCCGTAACATCGCTTGACGGAGCTTTGGGTTTCAGCGACTTTTTGTTTTACATACTTTTAAGAATTATTACGAGTTTGATTTATATAATTGTTCAAATTTTAATGATTAATAACTGCCGTGACATAAAAAATCACGATAAAAACAATGCTGAAAAATTCATAAAAGAAACAAAGCAAATGTCTTTAAAAGTGTTTTTGATATGGCTATTATTTTTCATAATCGGTTGTGTAAGAATTTACAACATTATTTGGTGACAAAACTTTTGGGTGAGCTTATGAACGACAAGTTTAAAAAGATAAGCATATTTTTATTTATATTAACTGTAATTTGCTTTATATGCGGCCTTGGATTTTTGCTCAGCGCAGTAATAACAGCACCTTTATTTACTTTAGATTCAGGAGCAATAAATTTATTTGAATTTCTCAGCGACTACGGTTTAAAATTTGTTTTAATATCCGTTTTCTATTATGCGTTTGCACTTTTGTTTATACACAGTCAAAAAAGACTTTCCGAAAGTGAAAAAGCAAGCAGTCGATTTTATATAATCAGCAAAAAGGCAAATAAATTTCTTATAGTAATTTACACTTTAATAATGATTTTAATCTTGATTTATATTTACAGCATTTCATAAAAACAGCGAGCCGAATCTTAATTGATTCGGCTCGTTACTTTTATTTATTATTGTTTTTCTGTTCTTCCTTTTTTGGCTCTTTGAGAGGAATTGAAGTTTTGATATTTCCGTTTTCGTCAAGCAGGTCAAGATAAACGTATTCCTTCGCACCGTTTTCCGTTTCTTTTGAAACCTTTTTAACTGTCGCATTTTTATTTTCGAATAATATTTCGCTCATAAGTATCTCCTATCCTTTAATTTTCGGCAAAAATACTGCAAGAATTACAATATCGATTACAAAAAGAAAAAGCGATACAATTCCGAGAAATTTTGCTTTTTTAACTCTGTCCTCGTTCAAATCGGAAAGAGGAAAATTTTTGCTTTTAAAAATTGCGCCGACAACAATGCCCATAACGCCGAAAGCAGGGCAAATACCGATAGTTAAAACACCGATTGTCGACATAATAAAAGCAAAGCGACAAAGGCGATTGATTGTATCGGGATTTTCCTTTGAATCTTTATTGTTGTTTTGAGCATTTGTTTGAATTTCTTCGTTATCCATAATTATATATCCTTTCTAATCATTACGGCAAATACCGTATTTGATATTGATTCTTTCAATTTTTTTAACAAATATTTCGCCAAACAGGAATAGAAATACTGCTGTGACTCCGGCGAAAACGAGGTTAAACGGCACTCCTGCGGCATAAACGGCTAATATTCCTTTAAGCGACATATCGCTGTTGAAATAAAGCACGGAGGACAAATCAACTATAAGCCCATAAAGGATAAGCACTGACAAAAATCCGACAATTGCAAGTGAGATTTTAGTAGGCTTAATGCGGCGAAACACCAAACCGAAGCAAAGCCCCACACTTGCCATAGCCACCATTTGAAACGGAGTCCACGCACCTTGGCCGAATATAAAATTTGAAGCAAACATAGAGAGTGCGCCGATTAAATATCCCCTTTTAGCGCCCAAGACTGCACCGCTTACACCGACAACTGCGGCAATCGGCTTAACCTGAGGAACAAGATAAAATACCGCACGGCTTACTACTGCAAGAGCGGTCAGAGAAGCGATAAGAGTGATATCCTTTGCCGTATGCTCTCCCCTTTCAAACGAGGAGAAAAAAGGAAGCATAGAAATTATTAAAACCGCAACGCAAACCAAATAATAATTTGTATTGCTGAAAAAAAGCTGCCACAAAACTATAAATATTAAAGCGGCAAAAATAAAAACGGGATAAAGTTTTTTCATAAGATATCCCCCATTGAAACGGCAAAAGCAAGATATCTTTTAGTAATTCTTCTTATTTGAGTTGTATAAAAATTAAGGCTTGAAAACACCGCTCGCCTGCCGCCTGCTTTAGAAATAATGCCGTCGCTTAAAAATGAAACATTATCCGCAATATCGCCGACAAAGTCCAAATCGTGCGACACCATAATTATTGTTTTGCCCTGTGCCTTAAGTTCAAAAAGAAGTGATTTTAAATCATTTTTTGAAAATTCGTCAAACGCTTTGGTAGGCTCGTCAAGAAGAAGAATATCGGCATCCTGCTCAAGAAGTATACCGAAAGCAAGCTTTTGAGCCTGACCGCCGCTCAAATCAAACGGATGCTGATTAAGGCAATCGGCAATACCGAGTTTTTCGGCAGTTTGAGCATCAATTTCCTCACTCACCAAATCCTTTGTAAAAAGATATTTTACATTTTGGGGCATATATGAGCATTTGCCTAAAATTTTCGACTTGCCCGAATATTGCTTTTTAATACCTGCAATCACCTTTAAAAGAGTGGTTTTGCCACTGCCGTTAGCGCCGATTATACAGTTGATTTGAGCTTTATATGCCTTGAAATCAAGGCAGGATAAGATATCCCTTTGATTTTTATTATAAGCGAATGTAATATTTTTTAAATTAACGCAAACTTCCGATTTGTTTTCATTTTTATTTTCAAGCGGCTTTTCTTTAAGCTTATCTGCAAGAGAAACAGCGGATTTAATATTAAGCGGCCTTTCATCAAAAAGACGGGTACAAATAGGAAAATAAGGCAAAAGAGAAGTATTGTTTTTTGCATTATAAGGTGTATCGTTACAAATAATTTCACCGTTTTCAAGTATAACAAGCCTATCGCAAAAATCAATAAACTCCTCACTTGAATGTGAAACGACAATAACGGTTACACCAAGTTCTTCGTTTATCCTTTTAAGCATAGAAGAAACGGTAGTAACCGCCTTAGGGTCAAGCTGAGAAAGCGGTTCATCAAGCAAAAGTACCTGAACATCGCTTATTATCGCCGAAGCAATTGCAACGCTTGCCTTTTCACCGCCGGAAAGCTCATCAATCTTTTTATCAAGAAGAAAATTCAGATTAAAAAACGAAGCAGTTTCGCCTATTCTGACGGTTATTTCGTCGTTTGAATATTTTTCATTTTCAAGCGCAAAGGCAAGCTCCGAGCGAACGTTATCGCAAACAAATGACGTTTCCGGATTTTGACCGACAAAACCGATACTGTCGCAATTAATATTAATCTCACCGCCGATTTTGCCTACCGGAGCAATTTCCTCTTTAAGCAGGCGAAGAAGCGTTGATTTGCCGCTTCCGCTTTTGCCCATTACAAGTATAAACTCGCCCTGCTCCACTTTTAAATCAACGTTTTTCAGTGCTGTCTTATCGGAAAGAGGATAAGAAAATGTTAAATTTTTTGTTTCAAAAAGTGCCATTTTATACCCTCCGAAATACTAATTATAACAGGTAAAAACATATATAATGTATATAAAATAAGAAAAATCGGTGAAAAGGAAAGAATTTTAATTTCCGGATCAAATATAAATTCAGCCTTATCAAGCGAATTTAGAACTATGCAAGCTACACTCAATCCTAAAACAATTATTAAAACAACACCGTCGTTAAAATTAAATCTGTATTTAGAATACGGTTTACGAGAGGAATTAAAACCTCTGGCACGCATAGTATCGGATACCTCTATACTTTCCTCCAACGTCATAGAAACAAGCGCAGAAAAATTATCAAGGCTCTTTTTTAATTTACTTTGACCTGCATTTACATTAAGCCTTGCATCATTAATTTCCTGAGCATTTTTTCTTAAACGTGGAATAAAGGAAAGCGTCATAGTCAAAACAAGCGTCAAATTAGGCGCAAGTTTTGAAAAAACAGACATAAATTTGTCGCTGCTCAAAACATAAGAATAGCTTGAAAGCCAAACAATTACGCTTGAAAACATAACTCCTTGGCACAAGCCGTAGGCAAGCCCCTCGGCAGTAAAATTCTTATTTGAAATTGAGAAGAGAACATCAATTCCGTAAGACGTAAAAGTCATATTAAAAAGCCCAATAAGAATTGTAAACGGCAAAAGAAATGCAAAAAACGTTTTAAACGCCCTTTTGCCCTGAAGCATGGCATTATAAATAACGCCTGCCAAAAGCGATATGACGAGAAATATCGGATTAAAATTTAAAAGAATAAGCAAAACGGCAAAAACAAAAAAGAGAAAGCAAACCTTAGGATTAAAATTTGAAAATTTATCCATAGCGCTTCCCCTTCCAAAATTAATATTCAATACCTTTTCTTGCTTTAACGCCCATATCATAAGGGTGTTTTATTTTATCCATAAAGGTTATATAGTCTGCTTTTTCAAAAAGCCTTTCAACTTTCTTATGGCCTGTGATAACAATTTCCCTGCCGTTGAGTATATCAAGAATACCAAGTGCTTTATCAACCGGAACAAACGAATCAATAACGTCGAGAAATTCATCAAGGATAATCATATTGCTTTTTGAAGTTATTATATAGTCAATCGCACTGTCAACCCACGCCTGATATTCTTTACCCGGATTAAACGGCAAAGTATCGGGTGCATTGAAAACGTCGAACGGCAAAACTGACAACTCGCTTGATTTATTATCCTTTAAAAACTGAACAAGAGTAACAGTATTTCCTGCGCCTTTGGCTCTCATACCTTGCCCGATTGCGGCAGTTGTTTTGCCCTTGCCAAAGCCGTAATAAATTTGAATCATCTGATTCTGACCTCTTCCTTAGTTTTAAACGAATAACCGTAGCCGTCAAGAATATGCATCTTTTTAAGTGCGAGTTCGCATCCCTTTGACACGCAGAGATTAGCCCTGACAGGAATTGTTACATCGAGATTAAGCGTTTGAGAAATAAGCTTGTCAAGACCGAAAAGTTGTGACATTCCGCCTGTTAAAAGAACGCTTGAATTTGTAATATCAGCCACAAGTTGAGGAGAGGTACGCTCAAACATAGACTTGGCAACTGTCATAATTTCATCAAGAAGTTCGCTAAAACAAGCACAAATTTCATTACCTGTTATTTCAACAACCTTTGGAAGCCCCGAAAGAACATTCCTTCCCTTAGCATTCATAGTAACATCCGTATCCCGCATTACGGCAGAACCGACAGTTTTCTTAATATCCTCAGCAGTCCTAAGACCTACAAGAAGCCCATGCTTTTCTTTAAGATATTTTACAATAGCTTCGTCAAAATCATCACCGCCGATTTTGACTGTTTCGTTTTGGCTCATAGCGCCTTGGCTGATAACTGCCATATCTGTTGAGCCTGCACCGACATCAATAACAAACACACCTGTGGGATTAAGCGGGTCAATACCGGCGCCAAAAGCAGCGCAAAGAGGCTGCTCAACAAGGCAAACAGAGCGAGCACCTGCCGAAATCAAAACTGAAATAAGCGTTCTTCTTTCAACGTCTGTGCTGTCAGACGAAACGGACGCAACTATTCTCGGCTTAAATATATTCTTTTTAAGGACCTTATTCATAAAATATTCTACCATTTGACAGGCAAGGTCGTAATTACTTACATTTCCGCTTTTAATAGGCTGAATAACGCTTACGCCGACAGGTTCTCTGCCTTCAAGGTAATAAGCACGCTTACCGGCATAAAGCATTTCGCTCTTATTAACGTCATAGGCAACGTAAGCCGGCTCACTTAAAACAACGCCTTTTCCTACAACAGAAATAACTATAGAGCTTGTGCCCAAATCTATTCCCAAATCATAACCAAACATATTTAACATTCCTAATTAATCACAAATTTTTAACTTTATATTATGTTACTTAAAAAAAGCAACATTGTCAACAGATAAAAAATGAACAAGTGCGCTGTAACGTCTGCTTTTTTTATCATTATCAACCATTGCCTTAACCGAAGCCTCGTTCCCGACAATAATAAGTAAATTACGGGCACGGGTTAAAGCGGTATAAAATAAATTTCTATATGAAAGCTTGGGCGGGGTTGCAATGGTTGGCAAAACGACCGCCGCAAACTCGCTGCCCTGACTTTTATGCACGGTCATAGCATAAGCAAGTTCAATTTCCTTAACATTTTCAATACTATACATAGCTTCTTTATCATCAAAGCGAACATTAATAATATCGTTTGCACGGTCAATACGTGTAAGTATTCCTATGTCACCGTTAAAAACTCCCGTGCCGTTTTCGCCGTCCTTAAACCAAGGAACATCATAATTATTTTTTATTTGCATAACCTTATCGCCTTCGCGCAAGGTATAGCCTTTATATTTAATTTCGTTTTTTTCGTAAGACGGCGGATTAAGCTTTGCCTGCAAAAGCGCATTTATATTTTCAGTTCCAACCTCACCTTTACGGCTTGGGCAAAGCACTTGAATATCCCGTACACTGTCAAGCCCATAGCCTGAAGGTATTCTGTCAGTTACAAGATTTACTATTTTTCCCGCTGCATTATATTTTGAATTTTCCCTAAGTAAAAAGAAATCGGAATCAACGCTGTTATCAAAAACAGGCATCTCGCCGTTTACTACCCTATGAGCATTTGAAACAATTTTACTTTTCATTGCCTGACGAAAAATTTTATCAAGGCTTACAACACCGATTAGCTCGCTTTTAATCAAATCAGCAAGTACATTTCCTGCACCGACAGGCGGAAGCTGATTTTTGTCCCCCACCATAATTAAGCGACAGGAAAGCGGCAAAGCATCCAAAAGCGCTGAAAAGACAGTAACATCAACCATTGAAAGTTCATCAACAATTACTGCATCACATTCAAGCGGATTTTTAAGATTATGAGCAAAGCTTGGCTCGGTGGCACCGTCTTTATATTCAACCTCAAGAAGCCTGTGAATGGTCTTAGCCTCTTTACCTGTAAGCTCGGTCATTCTTTTGGCGGCTCTGCCCGTAGGTGCGGCAAGCGCAACATCAAGCCCTCTGTTTTCCATAAGAGTGATAATACCCTTAACCGTCGTTGTTTTACCCGTACCGGGGCCGCCTGTTAAAATAAGAAGTCCTTTATTAACGGCAATTTCAATAGCTTCTCTCTGCTTTTCATCAAAAGTGATATTATTAGTCTTTTCAAAAGCGTCAATTTCGGCAGGTGAAATTTCCTTAGGAGCAGGCGGATATTCAATCATAACCTTTATACGCTCAGCAATTGAGGATTCTGCCTCATAAATTTCAGGCAAAAAGAGAAACGCTTTACCGTCAATATCTTCCTCAACAAGTTGCTTTGCATCAATCGCATTGTCAATAGCAATTTCAGCCTCGTCCTCATTACATTCCAAAAGAAGCATTGCCGGTTTTATAATGCTGTTTCTCGGCAAGCACGTATGGCCGTTAAAAAGATTATGCCTGACAATATATGTAACACCGGCTTGGCACCTGCAATCAAAAGGAGGTGCCTGCTGCATATTCATCGCAATCTCGTCTGCCCTTGCAAAATCAATACTGCCGACAAGAGAGACAAGCGCATAAGGATTTTCGTTGACTATATCAAGCGAATCACTTTTGAGTACGCTGTAAATATCATAAGCTTCCTGCTGATTAAATCCAAGCTCTGCAAGACCGTTCATAACGTCTCTTGCGGCAAATTGCATTTTAAAATCCTTGCTTATCCGCTTAGCTTTAGATTTTGAAATTCCTTTAATTTCAGCAAGGCGCTCAGGCTCGTTTTCAATCACATTAAATGTACTTGAGCCGAATTTTTCCACTATCTTGGTTGCCGTTGCCTCACCTATACCTTTAATAATACCGCTTGCAAGAAAGCGATGCATACCCGAAGCATCGGCAGGGCGGCTACGGGTCAGGCGAACAGATTTAAACTGCCTGCCAAAGTTTGGATGCATAGTCCACTCACCTTGAAAGACAATTTGTTCCCCGACAGTAATATCGCCCAAAACACCCACAACGGTAACAAATTCGTCACCGGTTTTAACCTCGATGACAGCGTAGCCGTTAGCCTCGTTTCTGTAAGTAATGCCCTCAACAACACCTGTTAAATTTTCAAGCTCGTCTGCCATAATTTTCTCCGTTATTTAAGCTTAGCGATAGTGACGCCGTTTTCGCCCTCGCCATATCGACCGAGTCGGTATTCCGACACATTTGGGTGAGTTTTAAGATAATCGGTAACAGCGCTTCTGAGTGCACCCGTACCCTTACCGTGAATAATTCTTATTTCTTCAATATTATTAAGCACACATCTGTCAATAAAAAGTCCGAGTTCGGATAAAGCTTCATCAACAGTTTCCCCTCTCATATCGATTTCCGTTTTAACATCGGCATCTGCACGGGAAGAAGTGCGATATACATTATGTTGTGTTTTAACAGGCTTTTTCTTTGGCTTATCAAGAATCATAATATCCGAAAGCTTAACACGTGTTTTAAGCAAGCCCGATTTAACAAAAACATTATTATTTTTAAACTCAAGAACCTCACCTTCGCCGATACCTTTTATAACAATTCTGTCACCGGGTACGGGATTGCGTGGCAATTTATAGTCATAATCCCAATTATCAGCAAGCTCATTAGGATTAATAAGGTCGTCCATTTCACCCATTTGCGCCTTAACCGCTCTGCGTGTTTTACGTGCAATTTCAGTCGCATTAGACGATGTCTGTTCTTTTTTCAATTTATCAAGTTCAAGAAGAAATTGACTTGACTTTCGTTCGGCGGCATCAATAAGCTTTTGCGCCTCACGCTTAGCTTTATCAAGTTCACGAGCCTTAAGAGTTTCTATCTTATCCATCTCAGACTGCGCTTTTTCCTCAATTTTCCTTGCCCTTTCAGTCATTTCCTCGGCAACCTTGCGTTCCTCTTCAAGAGCGTGACGTGAGGCTTCAAGCTTTTCAAGAACAGCTTCAAAGTCACGATTATCGGAACCTACAATTGCCTTAGCATTATCAATAACATCTTGAGTCATACCAAGATGCTTCAAAATAGCAAAAGCGTTTGACCTGCCGGGAACACCTATTAAAAGTTTATAGGTTGGACAAAGCGTTTCAATGTCAAATTCGCAGCAGCCGTTTGTAACACCCGGAGTATCGAGAGCATAAGCTTTAAGTTCGGCATAGTGAGTAGTTGCCGCAATAATTGCTCCCTTTTCTCTAAGCGCTTCAATAATAGATACAGCCAGTGCCGCACCCTCAACCGGGTCAGTACCTGCGCCAAGTTCATCTATTAAAATAAGCGATTTATCATCTGCTTTTTTCATTATATCAATGATATTAACCATGTGAGATGAAAAGGTTGAAAGAGATTGCGCAATGCTCTGTTCATCACCGATATCGACAAGAATATTATTAAACACAGAAACTCTTGACCTATCAGCTACCGGAATAAGAAGCCCGCACATAGTCATCAAAGTTAAAAGGCCGAGCGTTTTAAGCGATACGGTTTTACCGCCTGTATTAGGCCCGGTGATAACAAGTGTATCGTATTCGTCGCCAAGTGCAATATCAGTTGCAACAACCTTTTTAGGGTCAATAAGCGGATGACGTGCCTTTTTAAGACAGATTATGCCCTCGTTATTAAGAATAGGTTTAGTAGCCTTCATTTTATATGCAAGGTGAGCCTTAGCAAAAATAAGATTAAGCCTTATTGCGCTTTCATACGAATGCTTAATCGACTCGGCAAAATCGCCCGATTCAGCCGAAAGTTCATATAAAATTCGCATTATTTCATCTCGCTCTTTACCTTGGAGCACCTTAATGTCATTATTAGCGTCAACAACAGAGGCAGGTTCAATAAAAACGGTTGCACCTGTTGACGAGGTATCGTGAACAAGACCGGGAACGTTGCCCCTACATTCAGCCTTAACGGGGACAACAAATCTGCCGTTACGCTGGGTAATAATTGCCTCCTGCAAAAACTGCTGATAATGAGATGAATGAATAAGAGAATCAAGTTTTTCCCTTATTGAGTTTTCTTTTGACCTGATTTTCTTTCTTATGTCAAAAAGAGTATCCGACGCTTTATCGGCAATTTCCTCCTCGCTGACGATGCAGGATAATATTTTAGTTTCAAGATATTTATTGGAGGTTATGCCTTCAAAAAAGAAATCAAGGCTTGTTTTAACCCCGCTTGAATGGTTGCGCCACTCGTCAAGAGTTCTTAATGCACGCAAACAATAAGCAATATCCAAAAGTTCCTTAGGGTTAAGCGAACCGCCTGCTGCCGCCCTGTGAAGAGAATTATTTACATTTTTAAGACCCGAAAATGACGGACCGCCGAAGCGGGCAAGAAGTGAAAATGCGTCCTCTGTTTGCTGCAAAAGCATTTCAACCTCTGCCATATCGCTTGCAGGTTTAAGCCCTCTTGCCAAATCCTTAGCGTCATCGCAGGAGCACTCGGCGGCAAGCTTTTCAAGAATCAAGTCAAGTTCAAGTGTTTTATGGTTTTTATTCATAAGTATTTACCTTTTATAATTTAACTGATTTATAAAATTCAAGAGTGGGTAACCGTTTTTGAATACGTGACAAAACGTATTGCTCGCTTATTTTAGAAAGTAATTCAAGATTTTTCTCACTCAGTGAAAAGGAATATATTTTTTTAGGCTCGGTAAGGCAAATAAATCTTACAGCCGTTATAACATTTTTAGGACAGGCAATTGCGCCGATTTTTTGACAATTTTCGCAATAAATACAGCCCTCAAGCGTATCAAAATACATAATATCGGTTTCATATGTACCGCAGTTTGCGCAAGCTAAAATATTAGGCATATAACCCGAAAGCGACATCAATCTGAATTCGACCACAGATTTAATTTGAATAATCGCCTTTTCTCCTTTGCAAAGAAGATGAAAAGAATTTAAAATCACACTGAGCATTTCTTCCTCAGGCTGACCTTCATCAGCAAGTTCAAAAGCAAGCTGAGCAAAATACTGCGCAACTGCAAGGCGCTCAATATCCTTTCTCAAATCAAAAAAAACTTCAATAGGATTAGCGCCGTCAACAACGTTAGCGTTTTTGCCCTGATAAATTGAAAATTCGCTGTATGCAAAAAGGGAGGTTGAAGCGGCAAGTCTGTTTTTCAGTTGCTTAGCACCTCGTACAAAAGCATTAACAAGCCCATAATCAGCAGTAAGGAGAGTAACTAAACGGTCACTCTCCCCAACTGTTTGCTCTTTTATTACAAGTCCCTTCGTCTTTGCCATTGCGCACTTCCCAATTAATGCCGTAATATTGATTTTCCGTCTGTTTAAATTTTAAATAATCGTCGATTTTACCCGAATTCCAAAAATCTTTCCACTCGCTGTTTATCATAAAATATCACCCTTTTTATTTTATACTACGATGATAAATATAAGCGTGTGAAAATTTGGAATTTATTATTTATTGTCAAGACCGAAATTATGAATAAGACCTTCCCTGTTTCTCCAATCTTCTTTAACCTTTACCCAACAGTGAAGATTAACTTTAATTTGGAAAAAACGTTCAAGGTCCTGCCTTGCATAGGTAGAAACTTTTTTAAGCATTGAGCCGTTTTTGCCTATTACCATACCCTTGTGGCTTTCACGCTCACAATAAATTGTTGCATCTATATCAAGGATATCTTTATCATCACGCTCACGCATTTTTTCAACCGCTACTGCGATACCGTGAGGAATTTCTTTATCCATTAAGCGAAGTATTTTTTCCCTTATAATTTCAGCCGCAAGCACTCTTTCAGGCTGGTCGGTCAAGGTGTCGTCAGGGAAAAAATGAGGCGATTCAAAAGCAAGCTTATCAAGTTCGTCAATAAGCTCGTCAACATGGTCGCCTTCGGTAGCGCTGACAGGAACGACCGCCGTAAAATCATAAAACGAGGTAAGATAAACAATTCTTTTAAAAAGTTCCTCTTTATCGTTTATCATATCAATTTTATTAATAGCAAGAATAACCGGCATTTTTTGCTTTTTAAACATTTCAAGAAGCTGGAGTTCCTGCTCATTAAGTTCACCTCTCGGCTCTGTCAAAAAAAGGCAAGCATCAACACCGCCTACCGTGTCGCCTACTGCTTCGTTCATTTTTTCACCAAGCTTATTATGCGCTTTATGAAATCCGGGTGTATCTGTAAATACAAGCTGAGTTTCGCCTTTAGTGAGCACGCCCATAATCTTAGTTCTTGTGGTTTGCGGTTTTGATGATACTATTGCAATTTTTTGACCGAGCATTTTATTAAGCAATGATGATTTGCCTACATTCGGCTTGCCTACAATAGCTACAAAAGCTGTTTTTGTCATTATTCGTCTCCCATATAGTAGCTGTTATTTCGCTTCCAGCCTATTTGTGTAAGTACGGTTTCTTCCTTTTCACGCATATGTACCGCCTCAAGACCGCCGTTTTCATGGTCATATCCCAAAAGATGAAGCATTGAGTGGACTGTTAAAAATCCGATTTCTCTTTGAAGAGGATGATTATACATTTCAGCCTGCTCAACCGCCTTAGGAACGGAAATCACGATATCGCCCAAAAGCTTAGCGCCTGTATCATGGTTTATATCATATTCTCCGTTTTCACCGAGAGGAAAAGAAAGAACATCTGTTTCTTTATCGATATTGCGATATTGCTTATTAAGTTCTCTTATTTGCTCGTTATCAACAAAGCGAACACTCACTTCTGCCGAGCCTTCAAAATTTTCAAGTTCTAAAACGGCATGACAGCAACGTCTGATTAACATTCTTATTCCTGTTGGAATTTTAACTGCTTTTTGGTCATTTGAAATTACTACTTTAACTGCGTCCATTGTTCTTATCCTCCTCGTATTTTTGGTAAGCATTAACTATATCCTGCACAAGCTTATGCCTTACAACATCCTTTTTATCAAATTTGCAAATTGCTATATCGTTGACATTGCGAAGAATGTGCATTACTTTTTTTAATCCTGATTTTTTACCGTCAGGCAAATCTATTTGAGTTATATCACCCGTTATAACCATTTTTGAATTAAAGCCCAAACGGGTTAAAAACATTTTCATTTGCTCAGGCGTGGTGTTTTGCGCTTCATCAAGAATAATAAAACTGTCATCAAGAGTTCTGCCTCTCATATAAGCAAGCGGTGCAACCTCAATCGCACCACGTTCCTGATATCTCTGAAAATTTTCAGCGCCGAGCATATCAAAAAGTGCGTCATAAAGCGGTCTTAAATAAGGGTCAACCTTGCTTTGCAAATCACCGGGCAAAAAGCCAAGCTTCTCGCCTGCCTCAACAGCCGGACGGGTTAAAATAATCCTATCCACTTCTTTGGCACGAAAAGCCGTAACTGCCATTGCAACGGCAAGATACGTTTTGCCGGTTCCGGCAGGGCCGATACCAAATGTAATTGTATTATTTAATATAGCGTCGCAATACCTTTTTTGACCGAGCGTTTTAGGCTTAATGGGTCTGCCCTTGGACGAAATACAAATAGACCCACTGCTCATTGACGCTATTTTATCTTCATTGCCCTCATTAACAAGAGTTAAAACATAACGAACATTTTGCTCTGTCAGGCTTTCGCCCTTATTAATCATAGCAAGCATTGAACGCAAGGCTCTTGCCGCTTTATCAACATTTTCGACGTCTCCCATAACTTTCAGTTCAGAACCACGTGAAATAATTGAAACGTCATATTCATTTTCAATAAGTTTAACATTTTCATCAAAGCTGCCGAATAGGCTGACTGCCTGTTCCATAGCTTCAAATTCTATAATTTGTTCTGCCATATTTTCGCCTTATTTTTCAACTTCTACTTTTTCTACTTTAATCTTACCGATTCTTCTGTCCTTTACATCCAAAACGGTAAAAACAAGATTATCATATTTAACAGTATGTACCTTTTTATCATCTTCACTCGGCAGATAACCCAAAAGAGTGATAACAAAACCTGCTATCGTGTCATAATCGCCGTCAGGGATTTGAATACCAAGCGCTTTTGATACATCGTCAATATCCGCAAAACCGTCAAAAGTGAATGTACTGTCATTAATCTTAGTTATACTTTGCTCTTCCTCACCGTCATATTCGTCACAAATATTGCCTACTATGCTTTCCAATATATCCTCCATAGTAACAAGACCGGCTGTGCCGCCGTATTCATCAATAACTATTGCGAGCATAACTCTTGCTTCAGTCATTTTGGCAAAAAGCTTGCCGCAAGGCATAGACTCCGGCACAAATAGCGGCTTTCTTGTATATGACAAAAGCTTTTCGCCATTTGAAATAGGCTTGCCGACAAATTTAAGCAAATCTTTAACATAAAGCACACCGCAGATACGGTCAAGGTCTTCATCATAAACAGGCAGACGTGAATTGCCGTACTCAATAGCAAGTTCCACGGCTTTTTCAATACTCAAATTGCAATCAAGCGCATTTATATCTATTCTGTGGGTCATTATGTCCCCTGCATCCAAATCGTCAAACTCAAAAATATTATTAATCATTTCTCTTTGATTTTTTTCAAGCTGACCTACCTGTTCATCTTCCTCAACAAGCTGTTTAATCTCATCCTCTGTTGAACTTTCTTTTTTAAACAGATTTTTAAAGGCACTGCCCATATAGGCATATTCCCCCTCAAATTTTAAAATAGTTATTTTTAAATCAAAAAATATTATATAATACTTTTTAGCATTTGTAAAGAGCAATATTTTATGATATAATCATTGCATTAAATATATGCGGAGCAAAGCAATGATTGAAAAAATAAAAGAAGAAAATGTTTGGGATTTTTTAAAAAAAGACGGCAAACCCGTTATGATTTACGGAATGGGAAACGGGGCTGAAAAAATAATTTCAACGCTTAACACCTACCAAATCACGGTAAGCGAGATATTTGCAAGCGATGAATTTGTGAGAGGTCATTCATTTTTAGGCTACAAGGTGCTTAAATACAGCGAGGTTTGCGAAAAATACGATGATTTCAACGTAGTTTTGGCATTTGCAACACACCTTGAAAACGTTATCGAAAACATAAAAAAAATCAACAGTGAGCACAAGGTTTTTGCTCCTGATGTTCCCGTTGCAGGCGGCGGACTTTTTACCAGAGAATATGTTAAAGAACACAATGATGATTTTGATTTTGTTTACGAACATTTAGCAGACGAAAAAAGCAAAAAAGACTATATTGACATACTCAATTTCAAGGTGTCGGGCAAGGTGGATTATCTTTTAAATTCATTTTGTGACAAAGAGAGTATTTATAGGAATATATTAAAGCTGAACGATAGTGAATCAATCGTTGATTTAGGGGCTTATGACGGCGATACAATAAGAGAATTTACCGCCTACACAAAGGGAAAATACAACAAAATAATTGCGCTTGAGCCTGATGCAAAAAGCTATAAAAAGTTAATCAAAAACACGGCTGAAATGAAGAATTTGGAAGCCTATAATATGGGCGCTTGGAACGAAAAAGATACCCTTATTTTTGCAAAGGAGCAGAGCAGAAATTCGCATATTTCGGCAAGCGGAGTACCCGTAAAAGTAACTGATATCGACTCGTTAATTGACTGCCCTGTTACCATGATAAAAATGGATATTGAAGGCTCGGAAATGAAGGCGCTTGACGGTGCAAAAAGAATCATAAAAACATATTTGCCAAAGCTTTATGTTTGCGCTTATCACAGAAATGAGGATTTATTTGCACTTGGAAAGAAAATATTAAGTTTAAATGATAAATATATGCTTTATTTCAGGCACAGTGTTTACATTCCTGCATGGGAAAGCAACTTTTATGCCGTAATAAGTTGATAATGTTTTAATTCGATTGACTTAACAATTGTTTTATTATATAATATTCAAAGCGTATTTTTTCAAAGAGTGAGATGAAGCAAATTGACAACTGTATTATATGGTATAATTATTATATTTGCCACTTTTATGGGTGCATATGTAGGTCTTGGCGGAGGAGTAATAATAAAGCCGCTTCTTGACCTTATAGGAAAGGACCCCATTAACATTGTTAATTTTTATTCAGCCTGTGCTGTTTTCAGTATGAGCATAAGCTCAACAATTAAGCATATTAAATCTAAAACGAAAATTGATTTCAAGCTGATTGTTTCATTATCTGTCGGTGCTGTTATAGGCGGAATACTCGGCTCAAGGCTATTTGATTATCTTCTTACATTATTTGACAACAATAAATTAAAAAGTCTTCAAGGCTTAATTTTAGGCATTTTGCTTGTCGCATCCGTTGTCTATATAAATTTAAAAAATGCAAAAAGCTTCAAGGTTAAAAATCCTATTTGCATTATTCTTGTAGGTCTTGCGCTTGGTTTTATTGCTTCTTTTTTAGGTGTAGGAGGAGGACCGATTAACGTTGCATTTCTTGCTCTTTTCTTCTCAATGACGGTTAAGGAAGCGGCAGTTTACAGCGTAGGCACTATTTTTTTCAGCCAGCTTTCAAAACTTATCACCTTAGGAGTTACTCACACAATACCCGAATTTGACATTGTAACGCTTATTGTTGCAATTATTTGTGCGGTAGTCGGCGGACTTTTAGGTGCTAAAATGAATAAAAAAGGAAATGAGAAAGTAATTAAAACTGTTTTTACAACAGTTGTTGCCGCAATTGCAGTTGTTAATTTTTACAACGCAGTTGTCGGATTTATAGCATAAAAAATATAAGGGGAAAATTATGGGAAAGAAAAACATTATCTTCTATTTTTCCGACCAGCAACGCTGGGACACGGTTAATGAAGAGGTAACGCCCAACCTTTGTGCCCTCGCAAAAGAAGGCATAAAGTACGAAAACAACTTCACCTGCCAGCCCGTCTGCGGACCGGCGAGGGCTTGCCTGCAAACGGGTGTTTACGCAACGCAATGCGGCTGTTATTGGAACGGTATTCCGCTTCCGAGTGACATTAAACCGCTTGCACATTATTTTAATGAAGCAGGCTATCAAACAGCTTACATAGGTAAATGGCACTTGGCTTCAAACAGGCTTCCGGGTGTTGGATTGCACTGTGAAAGCACTGCAATTCCGAGAGAAAAGCAGGGAGAATACCAATATTTCAGAGGTGCTGATGTTCTTGAATTCACATCTCACGGTTATGACGGCTATATCTTTGACGAAAGCGGCAACAAGCTTGATTTCAAGGGTTACAGGGCTGATTGCATAAATGATTATGCGCTTGAATTTTTAGACAAAAGGGATAAAGACAAGCCATTTTTTATGTTTGTAAGTCAATTAGAGCCGCATCATCAAAACGACCATCACACGTATGAGGGCTACAAGCCGACTGTTGAAAAATACAAAGATTATCCTTTGCCGGATGATTTAACATTTTTAAAGGGTAATTACAAAGAAATGTATCCCGATTATATTTCTGCAATTAACAGGCTTGACTACAATGTCGGTAGACTTGTTGAAAAGCTTAAGGAACTCGGAATATATGACGATACAATTATCATTTACACATCTGACCACGGCAGTCATTTTAAAACAAGAAATCCGGAATACAAAAGAAGCTGCCACGAAAGCGCAACTCACACTCCTTTGATTATTAAGGGCGGCAAATTTGTCGGCGGCAAGAAAGAAGAAAGGCTTTCATCACTTATTGATTTACCGCCTACGCTTCTTTCTATGGCAAATATTCCTATTCCGAAAACGTATATGGGCGTTGACCTCGGCAAGCAGGTAGACAATCCCGACGACAAGCGTGACTGTGTATTTATACAAATTAGCGAGGCTTCAAATTCACGTGCAGTCAGAACTGACAGATTCAAATATGAAGTGCGTGACGCCGCTATAACAGGCTATATTCACCATAAATCCAAGGTTTATTTTGAAAATTATCTTTATGATTTGCAAAAAGACCCGAATGAGAAAAACAATCTTATAAAAGATCCAAGGTACGCACATGTAAGGCAGGAGCTTAAGTTTTTACTTTTAAAGCAAATGCAAAACGCTCAAGAGGAAGCTCCGGTTATTTTGCCGGCAGTAATTAAAAGGAGAAAATAAATGGCTGAAACAAAAAAATATTTAACTATGAAAGAGCGCATTTGCTTTACTGTCGGTGCGTTCGGTCGTTCGGGTATTTATACCCTTATGTCAATGTTCACGCTCGTATTTTTCCAAAACGGTGCGGGACTTACATTAAAGCAAGGCACAACAATCATTCTTATTGGACGTGTGTTTGACGCACTTAATGACCCTGTAATGGGTATGATTGTTGACAGAACAAAATCAAAATGGGGCAAAATGAGACCTTATCTTTTATTTGCTCCTATTCCGATTGCAATAACAACAATTGCTCTTTTCTCTGCACCGTTTAAAGAAGGTTCAACAGCAGCTTTTGTTTGGGCTCTTGTAACATACATTCTTTGGGGTGTGGCATTTACTGTTCAGGACGTTCCTTTCTGGGGACTTTCATCAGTAATCACTCCGCTTGAAAGTGAAAGAACATCATTTATCTCTACTGCTCGTTTAGGCTCAACATTCGGCGGAATACTTCCTGCTCTTCTTGTTCCTATTCTTTATCAAAGCAATATGGGTTACACAAAAGGCTTTTTCTTAAGCGGTGTTATTTTTGCACTTTTGGGTTGCGGTCTTTCAATACTCATTTTCTTTGTATCTAAAGAAAGAGTACCTAAGATGGACCATACTCCTTCATTTAAGGAAACATTTGTAGTTCTCGGCAAAAACAGACTTCTCATCATTGTTATTTTCGCCGCAATTTTAGGTTCAACAATGGTAACTGCAAACCAGTGCGCTGACTATATCGGAAACTACATTATTATTCAAAACTATACAAACTTTACCCAGATTTTCCAAGACTTCTTACCGGGCGCTCAATCAACGCTTGTGCCTAATGTTGACGCAGCAGCTGCTTACGACTTTTGGATTCCTCGTGGAACTATCGTAACAACACTTACGGTTGCAATCGGTGTAGGTATGGTGCCTGCAATGGCTATCTTCCCTATGCTCAGAAAGAAGTTTTCGCTCAAGCAAATCTACATCGGCTCGGCATTATTCGGTCTTGTAGTTCACGCTCTTTGCTATGTTGTTATGGCTCAGGACGTTACAAAGGCTAATATTTATGTTCTTTGGGTATTCTTATTCCTTATGGGTCTTCCGCTTGGTATTTACAACGTTATCACCTATGCGCTCATTGCCGATTCTGTTGACTATCTTGAATGGAAAACAGGTGAAAGACAGGAGGGTGTTTGCTTCGCATTCCAAACATTCCTTTCAAAAGTTAATGCCGCTGTTGCAACCTTTGTATTCGGTCAAATCCTTGACGGCACCGACTTTAAGGCAGTTGACAAATCACTTGTTGACAATGCAGGCAGACAGATTTTCTTCCAGCAATCGGTTGATACTCAAAAGATGCTTTTAGCACTTGTTACAATCGTTCCTGCTGTCGGCTTCCTTCTCACAATCATTCCTATGTTCTTTAACAATTACACGGGTAAGGTTAAGGAACAAGCTCAAAAAGAGCTTGAGGAAAAACGTGAAAAGCTTATGGCTAACAGCGAAAATTAATAAAGCTTTGAATAGAACTCAATAAAACCGCAAAATTATAAAAGGAATTGAAATTCATACTTAATGCGCTTTTCAATTCCTTTTATTTAATGTTTATTAATTTATCGCTTTAAAGTGTTACTGCGGTGGCTTGATAAATATTTTTAATTAATGTATAATAAACGCATTATTCTATATTTTGATTGGAGACAATTATGACTGAGAAAAAGAGAGGAAGTTTCTCAGGTTCTATCGGTTTTGTTCTTGCAGCGGCAGGAAGTGCGGTAGGACTTGGAAACATTTGGCGATTTCCCTATTTAGCGGCAAAGGATAACGGTGGCTTATTTATTTTCTGTTATCTGATTTTGGTATTTACATTTGGTTTTACACTTCTTATAACCGAAATTGCAATAGGAAGAAAAACAAAGCAAAGTCCGCTTACGGCTTACGGAAAAATCAATAAGAAATTCGGATTTTTGGGTTCACTTGCAACGCTCGTACCCATAATTATTTTACCTTATTACTGTGCTATCGGCGGTTGGGTATTTAAATATTTCATAGATTTTATTTCCGGCAAAGGTACGCTTGCGGCGCAAGACGGCTATTTCAGCAACTTTATTTCAGGCAAAAGTGAGCCTATAATTTGGCTTTTGGTATTCATTGCCGCAACGGCAGGTGTTGTACTCGGCGGTGTTGACAAGGGTATTGAAAAAATGGGCAAAGTTCTTATGCCGATACTTGTTATTCTTATTATAGGAATTTCTGTTTTTTCACTTACTCTTAAATATACAGATGAAGCAACAGGAATCACAAGAACAGGACTTCAAGGATTAAAGCTTTATTTAATTCCTAATTTTGAAGGAGTTACATTTAAGCAATTTTTCTTGGTAATCATGGATGCTATGGGCCAGCTGTTCTATTCAATCAGCGTTGCCATGGGTATTATGGTTGCTTACGGCTCATATGTTCCTGACAAAACAAACATCAACAAATCAATTAACCAAATTGAAATTTTTGACACTGTAGTTGCTATACTTGCCGGCCTTATGATTGTCCCTGCTGTTTACGTATTTGCAGGAACAGAGGGTATGAGCGCCGGACCGGGACTTATGTTCATTTCACTTCCTAAGGTATTTAATCAAATGGGCAAAGTCGGAATAGTTATAGGCATAGTTTTCTTCTTAATGGTTATTTTTGCGGCAGTATCATCCTCTGTATCAATTATGGAAGCGATTGTTGCAAGTATTATGGACAAGTTCAAATTGAGCAGAAAAAAGAGTGCTGTTCTCGTTACGGTTTATGCTGTTGTTCTCGGCATAATAGTTTGCCTTGGATACAACGTATTCTACTTTGAACTAAAGCTTCCTACCGGTGCTGTAGGTCAAATTCTTGATATCTTTGACTACGTCAGCAACAATATTCTTATGCCGGTTGTTGCAATTCTCACATGTATTCTTATAGGTTGGGTTGCAAAGCCAAAAACCGTTATTGATGAGGTTACGAAAAACGGAGAGAAATTTGGCAGAAAATATATCTATATCGGTATGGTAAAAGTAGTTGCTCCTGTGCTTCTTGCAATACTTTTGCTCCAAGCACTCGGTGCATTTTAAAATTGCACAAAATATGAACAAAAATCAACTGTAATAAAGTATTGGAAAGTGTCCTAATTTGGGCACTTTCTTTTTTTGCCGTTACATTAGTTTCATAAATATTTTTATATATTTTCAACAGAATTACAAAAAGCATCTTGAATTTTCATTTATTAATGTTAATATTAATATAGGGTGAGTGGCTACTCACTCGATAAATTTTCATAAAAAGGGGTAAATGAAAATGAATGAATACATTGAAAATGTAATCAAAACAGTTGAAAGAAGAGATAATGCAAAACCGGAATACATACAGTGCGTTAAAGAAGTTTTTCGTTCGCTTGAAAAAGTAATTGAGCAGCACCCGGAATATGTTGAAGATGATTTGCTTACAAGAATGGCTGAGCCGGACAGACTTATTACATTCCGTGTTGCTTGGGTTGACGATGCCGGAAAAACACAAATTAACAGAGGCTATCGTGTTCAGTTTAATTCAAGCATCGGTCCTTACAAAGGCGGATTGCGTTTTCATCCAAGCGTAAACAGCTCTATTATGTATTTCCTCGGATTTGAGCAAACATTTAAAAACTCACTTACAGGCTTACCTATGGGTGGCGCAAAGGGCGGCTCCGACTTCGACCCGAGAGGAAAGAGCAAGGGCGAAATTATGAGATTTTGCCAAGCGTTTATGACAGAACTTTATCGTCACATAGGGCCTAACGTTGATGTTCCGGCAGGTGATATCGGCGTCGGTGCTCGTGAAATAGGCTTTTTATTCGGTCAATACAAAAGAATATCTGACGCATTTGAAAACGGCGTTATAACGGGCAAGGGGCTTTCCTACGGTGGTTCGCTTATAAGACCTGAGGCTACGGGTTACGGTGCAGTTTATTATCTTTGTGAGGTTTTAAAGCACGAGAATGACAAGTTGAAAGGCAAAACAGTTGCCGTTTCGGGATTCGGCAACGTAGCTTGGGGTGCTTGCAAAAAGCTTGCCAAGCTTGGTGCAATTCCCGTTACAATTTCAGGTCCTGATGGATATATTTACGATAAGGACGGAATTATTACCGAGGAAAAAATAAATTATTTACTTGAAATGCGTGCCTCCGGCAGAGACAGATGTGAGGATTATGCCGACAAATTCGGCGTTCCTTTTTATAAAGGTCAAAAGCCTTGGAGCGTTAAGGTAGACATAGCAATGCCTTGCGCAACTCAAAATGAAATCGGTATTAAAGAGGCTAAGCAAATCATTGCAAACGGCACAAAATACTACATTGAGGTTGCAAATATGCCGACAACAGAGGAAGCGCTCAATTATCTTTCGGATATGGACGGTGTTATTGTTGCTCCGTCAAAGGCTGTTAATGCAGGCGGTGTTTGCGTTTCAGGTCTTGAAATGAGTCAAAACAGTCAAAGACTTTCGTGGACAGCAGAAGAGGTTGATGAAAAGCTCCACAATGCTATGATCAACATTCACAAACATTCCGTTGAAGCTGCCGAGAAATATGGCCTTGGCTACAACCTTGTTGCCGGCGCCAACATTGCAGGCTTTGAAAAGGTTGCAGAAGCCATGATGGCTCAGGGTATTTATTAATGCTGAAAGATAATAAATAACTGATTGCGGGCGACCAATGGTCGCCCCTACACTACGTCGAAAGAAATTCCGTGTTTGAATGAATTTTTGCAAAATTCACAATAAACACTCCATTCCTTTCTCCTTTTCCCCAAAAAGCTAACGCTTTTCGGGGACCCCGATTAAAAATCCGCATAAAAACAGGACTGCGAAAAATCAATCGCAGTCCTGTTACTTTTTTATCCTTATTCAGCCTTGCAGGCATCAAGTGCCTTTGTGATAGCCTCTTTATCCATATTTTGACCGATAAACACGATTTTGTTAACCCTGTCACCGTACTTTTCGTCCCAAGCGGCAGCGATATCAGGATTCATTGCAAGGATTTGCTCTTGCTGATGCTTTGGCATACAAGCAATCCATTTACCGTCGTCTGTTGCGGTTTTCTGCTTACCGCTTTGTTCGAAAATATAAGCTGTTTGAGGGTCATTTTCAATCCAGAAAAGCCCCTTTGCTCTGATAACCTCTTTAGGATAGTGAGCAAAAACAAAGTTTTCAAACTTCTTTTGGTCAAGCGGAGGAAGCGACTCGTAAACGAATGTGCCGATACCATATTCCTCGCTCTCGCCTTCCTCTTCGTTTTCTTCTTCACCCTCCATAGCCTTAAGCCAGCCCGGTGAATTGAGAATTTTCTCATAATCAAAACTTTCTGTTGAAAGAATATCGGAAACAGGAACGTCACCGAAAGTTGCTTCAATAATCTTAGCCTCAGGCTGTAAGGTTTTAATAACCTTAAGCACCTTTGCCTTATCCTCGTCACTGATTTGGTCAACCTTATTGAGAACGATCGTTGTGCAATATTCAATCTGTTCTACAAGAAGATTTTCGATATCGTCCTCGTCCTTATCCTCTTTAAGAAGAGCGTCGCCCGAAAGAAATTCGTCAACCATTCTAAGAGAGTCAACAACCGTAACGATATTATCAAGATAACAAACTGCAGGAAGTTCACTTCTCGGATCTGTGCCGTCAAGCATACAAATTGAGCCTGCAATAGGACCCGGCTCGCAAATGCCGCTTGCCTCGATAAGAATATAATCAAATCTGCCGCTTGTTGCAAGCTGAATAATCTGCTTCATAAGGTCAACCTTAAGTGTGCAACAAATACAGCCGTTTGAAAGCGGAACAAGATTTTCGTCCTTTTGAGTAACATTACCGCCCTTGGCGATAAGAGAAGCATCAATATTAACTTCGCCGATATCATTAACAATAACAGCTACCTTGTATCCCTCTTGGTTTGCAAGAACGTGATTAAGAAGAGTAGTTTTACCTGCTCCGAGATAGCCTGTTAAAAGAGTAACGGGAATTTGTTTTTTCTTATTTACCATTTTTAACATCTCCTTTATTTTTACAAGAATATAATAACACCCTTGTCAAGTGCTTTCTATCATATTTTGTTAACAAAAGACATTGATAAAGTGGCTAAAGCACGCCGTTTGTTTTAAAATTTCAAACAATTCATAAGACAAAGGAATATTCTTATAAAAACACAATCAAATAATAACATTCATAGAAAAGAGGATTGAACATAATGTTCAATCCTCTTTTGGCGCTTTTCGCCTTTTGCTCGGAGGCAGTACCCACGTACAGCACCCGCTCGCAAAATGCGAAATTTAGCCTACTTTCTCAAAGTCTTTTAAGAATCACTATTTTTCTCTTTATCCGCAGAATCGTTATCTCCCCTGCCCTTAATTTTTTCAATAAGTTTTTTTAAACTCAATGTAATCGCAATGCAAAGCGGAAAATACGGAGTAAACGGACCTGCCCAAAATACCAAATAAGCGCTTGCAACGCCCATTGCCCATTTTGATTTAAACACAAAATAAAGGATATATCCGAGCCAAACGGGAGCATACATCAAAACAACAACTATAGCAAAAAGCACAAGTGTATGCCAATCCTTGCACTCGCTCCACACCCATTTGCAAAAATTAATAAATTTATTTTTCAGCTTTTCAAACAACTTTTTCGTAACCGTAACCTCGTAATGTTTTTATTAGTATTAAAAGAATAGCAGGAAATAATACGATTGTCAATATATGTATAAACAGACAATGCAAAGATTATCAAAAAAATATACGTTTAATAACAAAATTGATTTATAAACATAAAGCAAAACACCTTTCAAACCGCAGTGCCGAAAGGTGTTTTTATTATATATTATTTTTTTGCTTTTTGACTTTGAGTAAACCAAAGCGCCACGCTTAAGGAAATTCCGCCGATTAAATTGCCGATAGTTACAGGAAGCTCATTAGTGATAAAAAAGTTAAACCAATTAAGACCTTCAGCTTCTACGCCGTATTCCTTAAGTGCCATAATGCCCGCAGGGATATAAAACATATTTGCAACGCTATGCTCAAAGCCGCTGATTACAAAGACCATAATCGGCATAAACAAAGCGACAATTTTGCCTGCTGCACTCTTTGTCGTCATTGACATCCAAACAGCTGAGCAAACCAAAACATTACACAAAATGCCTCTGATTATTGCGTCGCCAAAGCCTATTTCGCATTTTTTAGCCGCAATATCAACTATATTCTGTGCAAGCGCACCGTCGAAAGCAGACAATGTATGCCCGTATACCGCCATCAAAGCCACAAGAATACTTCCGACGAGATTTCCGATATAAACAATTATCAATGTTCTGATGAATTTAAGCACATTTGCTTTTCTTTCAAGCACTGATATTGTGATTAGGCAATCGCCCGTGAAAAGCTCAGCACCGACTGCGACAACCATTGCAAGGCCTGTCGGAAAGACAACACTTTGAATCAGCTTTGCAAGCGACGAATTTTCAATCATACAAGACGCAACGGAGGAACTAAGCCCGCCGAACGCAATAAACATACCTGCAAGAATAGCCAAAATAAAGCATTTTGCAATATTCATATTGCATTTGTTATAACCGATTTCTATGTAATTATGCTCAATTTCTTTTGAAGTTATCATATAAGCCCTTTCAAATAAAAGTTCATTAATTTTGCTTTTACATTATAAACAATTTTTCTTTCAATATCAACAGTTTTATTTTTCAAAAGTTAATCATAATCAATCTTCCTTCCAGTTTATTTTCGGTGTTTCTTTCACCATCAGGATTTTGAATTTTTGGCTTCTCTCGACTTCCGACAGGTCAATATAAAAAGAAGCCGACACAATTAAGTGTCAGCTTCCGATTACGATTTTGGGCATAAAAATAGCACCTTACAAAAATGTAAAGTTCTTAATTTTTTTGCTTTTTGTAAAATTCTTTTAATCTTTCTTTATCAATTTGCTTGTTTAATTTACTAACTTCTTTTGCTTGTTTCAATAATTTTTCAACATTAAAATCATCATCAAACCAATCATTATCTGATTTTAAATCCATATTCTTCACCCTTTTTTAATATCATTTTACAAAAATCGTTAGCTAAGTCAAAATCATTTTCAACATTATAATCTGGATGCTCATTATCAAACTTATCAATTTCATTTAAAATAAACTCATTATATTCATCAACATTGCTTTCAAAAGTTTTTATAATTATAGAGCTATTATAACCATTATTTCCTATAACTTCAAGTCCTAACATATTTCGCCTTTTAAGAAAATTGATTAAGTCACCAAGGCTTAAACAGCCATTATCAGGATGATTATGTACAGCATAATAAAAACTATCTATATAAACAGAAAAATAAATATCGGGGTCCCCAAAAAGCGTAAGCTTTTTGGGGAAAAGGAGGAACGACGAAATGAGTGAGCTGATGACTTTTTCTTTAAGTAATAAAAAAGTCGTTACGAACGATATGCAGTCCGTGACGACGTGGTGGAGATGGCGGTAATCGCTCGGTTCGCTTCTGCGCTCACCGACACGCCGCGCCTAAATACAGTCCACCGGACTGTTTTCTTAACGGCTGTTTCGATTACATTCCACAGCAAAAATAAAAGAGCACCACAAGGGAGAGGCTTTTTGTAATCGGTTGGAATGATGAATTGTAGGTATAATTTATTGTTTTGGAGGATTACACAATGAAAAAATATATTTTTGACGAAAGCAACGGACTTTGGTATGAATTGCAAGGTGATTATTATATTCCTTGTTTAACCATTTCTGAAAGTGAGAACTACTCTATCGGCATTTGGGGATAAAGGCACGAAAGGTGGCTTAAGAAAAATCGTAAAGTCAGATACTGCAATCTTATTACAAGCGGTAAACTAAATTCTTATCTTCACGATATTGATTTACTGGCAAGTGAAATAGAAAGCAGGTTTATTGATGAATTTGCGAAGAAACAAGGCATAACGGAAGAATTGAAAGCTAATGATATGATGGCATGGGTCGGTGCTATGAACAATATTAAAAATCAAAGTTTATGGATATTTAGCTATGTAACATAACCACATAAAACTAAAAATGAATAAAAAAAATACGCCTTGTGAAAATTCATCAGGCGTATAGCTTATTTATATGTGATTTTAATATCGTCTATATCTTGCCATAAAAGCTTTTGACCACAGCTGGAGCAGTGATTTGTATATTCTCGCTCTATCGCTTTATGACATCTCGGACAAACTGAAAACATCAAATTAGCTTTTGATATGTAAATAGCTTGTTCAATTTTCATAGGCGTTCTGTATTTACATTTTTTCATTTTGCAACGAGTAAGAGCAAGCCCTCTATGCCGGAGAGCTTGCTCTTTTTTCGTTGTACACCTTTTTAATTTTACCTGTGCCAATTAGTACACCTTCAAGTATTAAACTTGCACAACACGGTGCAAATACAACATTAAATTTAAAAATAAATGATACGATTATCGCAACAATAATCAGCGATAATATTATCCAAGATATTTTGCGAAAATATTTATATTCCTTGTCATTTAAAGGCTTTTCCGGTGTATCAAGCGGACAAAGAATGAATATTAAAACAGCAAATACTAAAGATATACTAAGTAATGCAATTCTAATATCATACATTTTTGATAGCTTGATAAGCACTATGCAGCATAAAATTGATAAGGTGGATAATATTTCGCATCTTGTTTCAGTCTTGGCATGAAAGCCACCGGCATATCTTCTTATAAACTGAAAAGTTATATAGAAAATAATGCTTTCGAGAAAACATTTGAATATTAAACCAAAGACGATTGCGAGAATTAAATACATTAAATGTGAAATCGATATAAATAATCCATAAATGTAAAGTTCTCGTTCGTCTTCAGTAATATTTCCTTTTGAAATAAGTTTATCGACAAGATGTGTAGATAAATTATTTATCATTGTCGATTTTACTGAACTTTTTTAAAGCTGATGGTACTTCAGGTTGATAATAGATAATGCAACTTGTACTATTAGCATTTCTTTCAAGTGATTTTTCAGCTATTGTTTTAATTGCTGTTGTGAAAATTTTCTTTTGAGATTTCATAATAAAATCCTCCTTTTCTTTGATAATTAAATTTTATTTTATAATAATATCTAAGTCAATATTTAAGTCAAAAGTGTTAAAAATTTGGTATAACAAAACGATAATGCACATATAACAAGAATAATCTAATATTATTTGCAAAAATTCTTTTATAATTAGATTATTCTATAATTACAAGTGTTATGCTGCGTAAATAATTGATAAAGTTACCTTGAGGTGATTTTATGACATATAAAGTCTTTCTAAAAGATTTAGGAAACAAACTTAAAATGCAACGAAAAAAATTAGGACTAACACAAAGTGAACTTGTCGAAAAAATAAATAAGGGATTAAATAAAAATGATGATGATTATTTATCTGATAAACAGATGTCAAGGGTTGAGTGTGGTGAAAACGCCACTAGATTAGATAAGTTTGTAAAATGGGCACTTGCATTGGAAAAAACTCCAGATTATTTTTTGTTAGGAATAGACTATGGTGATGATAGTAAAGATGGTAAAATACTTCAAATCTGTGGATGCCTCAAAAATTGCAGTAATTCGGACATAGATACTGTATTAATGTTAGTGCAGGGGATGAACTCAAAGAATAATTAAATTTGACAAATTTATTTTCATATGGTTTATAAAACATATCTAAACAATGATATGTTTTATATACTTATTTTTTTTGAAAAGAGGATGTTAATGAATATAGCAATATGTGATGACGATAAATCATTTAGAGATCTATTAGAAAAACATTTGAGAAATTATTTTAATGATAGAAATATATCGCTTAATATTTTTCAATTTCCTTCTGGTGAAAAACTACTTGAAAATCAATTATTGTTTGATTTGGTTTTTTTGGATGTTGAAATGGGTAATATTAATGGAATTGATACAGGTAAAGAATTAAAACGTCGCAATCCACACAATATAATTTTTGTAATTACATCATATGATGGATATTTGGATGATGCGTTTCATATTAGAGCTTTTAGATTTTTATCTAAGCCGTTAGATATTGTAAGACTTTATAGAGCTTTGGATGATGCTGCCGAACTCATCAATAATGATATAATTGTTTTTTATGATGTAAAAAGCGGCCGTAATGTTCGAATATATACAAACGATATTATTTATATTGAAATTAAAAAAAAGAAAACAAAAATCGTAACTGTTGACAATATTTATTATTCAAATGAAAAAATTTCGGTATGGAAAAACCGTTTAAATGCTATTTCTTTTGTTTGCCCACATTCTAGCTATGTTGCTAATTTAGATTATTCAGTATATCATACAAGAACGCTTTTAGTTTTGGCCAAACGAGATCTTGACGGAAAAATCATAGAAAAATACGAAATAAATATAGCACCTAAAAAGCAAGCTGAAATTAAAAGATTGTTCTTTTATGTTTTGGAAAGAAGGTAATTTATGTTTTTTCAAATTTTTGCATATTTAACTGAAGCGGTTATTGTATATATGTATATAAGGCATATATATGAACCTAAGAAAAATAAATTAATATCGTTTATTACGATTTTAGTTTCTTATCTAATGTTATTTTTTATTTATAGGTTTATTATAAACATAGAATTTGTAAATACAATAATAATTACACTCACTAATATTGTAATTATATATTTTTGCTTCAAAAGTTCATTTAAATCATCTATTTTTCACGGAATAATTCTTTGTATTTTACAAATAATATCTGAATTTTTAACTGCATACATAACTTCTTTAATTTATAATATTCCAGTTCAAAACAGTATTGATAATCATTTTGAAATAGGAGTTGTTTTAAGTCGAATTCTATATTTCTTATTTAGTAACTTCCTTTCTAAAATTTCTGTTAAAGAAACTAATGTAAAAACTTGGGGAAAATGGTTTGCATTATCTTTATTACCTTTAAGTAGTATATTTATTATTATAGTAATGAAAATAATAACTGACAGTATTGCTCTCAAATCATATCAAAATATTCTTATAATTATATCTATTTCATTTCTTTTGGTTATCAATATCATTATCTATTTTGTTTATGAACAAGCCGAAAAAAACAATCAAAAATTATTGGAGTTGGAATTAACAAATCAAAAGAATGATATTGATATGCAATATCTTAATTTGATTGAAAAGAAAAACGAAACAATGAATGTAATGGCACATGATTATAAAAATCATATGATTGCCATAAGCAGTATGTCAAATCAAGCAGAAATTAAAAATTATATAGATAATATGCTTGGTGAAATTACTAAATACAATCAAATCGGCAAAACTAAAAATAAATTTCTTGATATCATATTAAGTAAATATATGGATATTTGCAATAGTAAAGGAATAGAATTTGAAACACATATACTGAATGATAATCTAAATTTTATAAATGATTTTGATTTATCAACATTATTTAATAATATTCTAGATAATGCTGTTGAAGCGGCATCGAAATCAACCGTCAAATTCATAAATTTGGAAATTGTTAATAGTTTAACTTTTCACCATAAAATAACAGTAATAAACAGTAGTGATATTGAACCAACAGGTAAAAACGGTGACTTAATTACAACCAAAAAAAATAAATCTATTCATGGATTTGGGACTAAAAGTATACGAAAGACAATAAAAAAATATCATGGAGAAATGGAATGGGAATATGATAAAGGATTAAAACAATTCAAATTGGTTATCTTATTTCCAGAAAATAAAATAGAATAAGGTTTAAGCTCTTGTATTAAAAATACGAGAGCTTTTTTGTTAAAATAAAATTCTAACTATATTAGAATTTCGATAATTTCGCCCTATTTTTGCATTATAACGGAATTAATATTGTTTTTTGTTATGTATGATTTAAAATGGAATTAAAAAAAGAAAATGTTTTTATTAATAAAGCTTTATTAAAATTTATGATGAAAGAGGTGTTTTCGATGATTTAATATCTTTGTGTTTTGACACAAAAATAGCACATCAATCTATTACAATAAAATTAAGGAGAATTAATATTATGAAAAAATCAAAAAGATTTGCAGCCTTATTTGCTGCTGTATTAATGGCTATTACAATGTTTACAGGTTCGATTTCTGCTTATGCTGCAGCAGGAAAACATGATCCCAGTGTTCCTATTCAACTTGGCTCAGATACATATAGTTCATTGACAATTACAGGATGGCGTTCAATCAATTCAACTACTTCAATGAAGGCACAAACAACTGCCAATAAAAATGCCTATAGAATAGCCGTCACCATGGTTCCACGAACTGTTGATTCAAAAGGAAATCTTGTTAAAGCCGGAGGAAAGCCCGATAGAAGTTTGGATGGAAAAAATGCATCGCCTGTAGCAAATGTTACAAGTGGTAGCGGAAAAAAATTCACATCAATCTACATATTATTTTCTGCTTTAACCGATAAAAATCTTGACCATTGTGCTTCTACCGAGTACAAAAAAACATTTTGACAGATAAAATATTAAATACAGCGATACATTAAGTATTTGCATATTGATATTTTATAACAACAAAGCAGGCAAGAATTTATTTCTTGCCTGTTACTAAGGGGTAATTTTATGAAGAAATTAAAAATTATTATTCCTGCTATTCTTTTAATTATAGCAATAGGACTTTTATCAGTTTACTTTATTTACGGAAATACACTTGTTGATATAACAAGTGATAAATCAATCAGCAATGCTTTGGCGACCGACCCGAACCAACCGATAACCATAATTAAAACTGCAAAAAACGGAAAATATTTTGGCATAATGTATTCAGACCCAAGTGATAATGATGAAACGTGTTATCATTTCAGGTCTATGACAAAAGCAAAGCTATACAAAAACAAATACCATAATCTCGGAATATCTTCAACTGCTAACGTAATTGAGGATAATGATGATGAAGAAGATAAATTGACTAATGATATTTTAAATGATATTGATGAAAACACCAAAACCGCAGAATCGTTTCTTTACACGTTTGAAGGTGATACAATAAAGGATAAAAAGTGCAGCGTTTTTGAATACAATGATACAGGAGTTTCATTTGATGAAAACACAGAAGAAAAAGAAGTTACTGAAAAGATGCAAAAGCTCGCAGATTCATATAAAAAAATAGACGAGTTTGATTTACCGAATGAACAATTTTATATATTCCCGGAGGTTTATGAGTTATCGAAAAACGCTAATGGAATCTGCTTTGAAGTTGGCTCTGTTTCAGTAGATGAAATGAAAAGTCGAACAATGCAGCAGGCAAAAGGCATTATTAAGGAGTTAAAGGAAGAAAAGCAATGAATAAAGTATTGAATATATCATGTATATGCATAGCTATTATAATTTTAATATCTTCATTAATGACAGGGTGTTCGTCTAAAAGCAATAAAATAAACACCGAGCAAAGCTCTGCTTCTTATGTTGAAAACGAGGATTTTCAATATTTTATTGATTCTTCGTCTGCTATTGCAAAAGCTGATAACGGATATTATTTTTTAAATAGTTTGAAATTATACTTTTTTGATACTGCCACAAAAGAAGCATATATTGTTTGCAATAAGCCTAACTGTGAGCATACTTCAAGTAAATGTACGGCATTCTTTCCTGCTTTTAATTATTATCCTTTCCAATTATCATACTTCAACAACAAGCTATATGTACTCGGTTGGGAAGAAGAAGGCAGTAATATGCGGCATAATTACATATATGAGGTGTCGCTTGATAATTTTAAAAGGAAAAAATCGACATATTTATTTGACGGCACAGACACAAGCTCTGTTTCGTTTATAATACACCGAGGATATATTTATTACCTCAAAGGCGGTGGCACTAACATTAAAGAAACAACGGCGTGCTTGTTCAGAAAAAAAATCGGCAGCAAAAGCAAAAAGGATAAAGCAGAAGTTATCTATAAATTTAGCGGAATCGGTGCTGAGCTTAATAATATTAAAGCAAGCGGCAACAATTTGATTTTAATGAATTCCTCTTTTAGCGACACAGACGGAAACGGTTATAAAACCTCATATACCCTGATTGATATCCATTCGCTGAAAGCAAGGCAGCTCAAAGACGATAAGGCATATTCTTTATTCGTAGACGGTGACTGTGCTTATTACGGCAACCGTTCGGGAGAAGTCTATTGTATTAATCTTACCACAAATAAAGAAACTTCTTTTTGCAATATCGGCGTGCCGGCATATATTTCTGCTGACAGCAATTATGTTTACTTTGATAACCTGCAATCAATTTATATTGATAAAATAGATGAAAAAGACAGAAAAATATTTGTCTATGACAAATCTGGCAAATATGTAACTGAAATTACTCCAAAAAATCCGAAAGACGACTGTTATTTCGGCGGTGATGATATGATGATATTTAAAGAAAATATTGACGGCGAAACAGCAGAATCAAACGGTGCAAAGGGCTACTATGTGCTTGACAAATCGCAGTTAAAATCTCCTGACAAACAATTTATTGATATGGAATAATATTATGGAACTTATCAGAATATTTAAAAAGAAACACAGCAAAAAAATGTTCACATTTTTTCAAAAAACGACACTATATAAATGAGAGGATATTTTGTTAAATAAAGCTTTATTTAAATTTGTGATGAAAGAGGTGCTTGAAATAATTAAATATCTTTGTGTTTCGGTATAAAAAGAATAACATTCAATAAAATAAAATTAATGAGAATTAATATTATGAAAAAATCAAAAAGATTTGCAGCTTTATTCGCTACTGTATTAATGGCTATTACAATGTTTACAGGTTCGAGTTCTGCTTATGCAAAAAGTCCCAATTCTAAAACACTCGTATGCGGTTCTTACAAAGCGACTTGTTCATTGGTAACTGCAAACAAATACAGTGGTATGGCAATAACAAGTTCTGCAAGTAAGGACAAAAATAAAAATAAAATCAAATTTGACACCTTGTGTGCTACAATGTTCGGAACAAAAGTCGATAAAAACGGAGATAATCCTAAATATATAAGCAGTAGCGGTACACCTAAAAAAAATGCAACAACTGCTTCAGAAGGAATTCCTATACTTAAAGCATCGTCCGGATATTACTATGCAAAAATGGCAAGTGCTCACATAGCCAAAAAAAATGGTATTCAAAACGCAACAACATTGAACACATCATATTAAAAAACAGTATGCCGGTATTATTACCGGCATACTCAACAGAGGAAATTAATTTTACGGAGTATGTTTTATGAAACGAAATAAAAAGAGATTTATTATTTTTTTAATTTTCATAGTTTTTATTGGCGCTTGTGCAGCCGTGTATTTTGGTTATGGTTCAACGATGATTAATCCCGATAATGAGCAATCAATAATAAATGTATTATCTACCGATAAAAGTAATCCAATAAATATTCTTGCAACAAAGAAGTATGGCAATAGATTTCTTGTTTTATATACCGACCCTGTAAAGATTAAGGAAAATGAGAACAGTTCTTGTTTTTCCACTTTTGTAAAAAATAAATTTTATAAGAACAGATATAGCGCTTCCAGCATAGGAACGGGTGACGGAACAGAAATACAGGTAGAGGGCACAGAACTCGAGGATGCTTCTTTGCAAAAAGACACAAGAGCTTTTGCTATTGCAAATGTAGCTACAGAAGAAACCAAATGCAGTATATTTGAAATTGACCCAGAAACCGGTCAATATATTAATAGGTTGGATATAATTGATGTTCCAAAAAATCAACCATACATTATTGTTAAAGAGTATAAAACCAAGTCAAAAAACAGTGTATTAATTGCGTATGACGGTATAGTAGAGTTAGAGCAATTGAATGCAGAATATTGATACGAAATCATTTAACCGGTTGAGCATTAAGAAAATCTAATTACGGTAAAAGTTTTTCATACTTATATATAGCGGCATTTGGAACTATAGCAGACAAAACAAATAGGAGAACTATCGATGAAAAAAGTTTCAACACTAATTATTATTGTATTAAGTATTGTGCTGATCTTTGTATTCGGATATGTAGGTTACGGTTCAACAATGATAAATATTGAAAACGAAAAATCAATTATAAATCATTTATCAAGTAACAAAAACAATCCTATAAATATTCTCGCCACTCAAAAATACGGAAACAGTTTTTTGATTGTATATACCGATCCTGTCAAAACAAAAGAGAACAAGTATAGTTCTTATTTTTCCTGTTTCACAAAGCATAAGTTTTATAAAAACAGATATAAATATCAAGGCGGAACAACGGGAAAACAAACTGAAATAATGGTATCAGGAATAACACTTGATAACGAGATTGAACAAAACGGTACGGTTGTATATGCAATTGCTAATGTTGCTTCTGAAGAAACCAAATGCAGTATATTTGAGGCAGATAGCGAAACAGGTATTCCTATCAAAAGACTTGATGTAATTGATGTTTTGAAAGGTCAGCCGTATATTATCGTAAAGAAATACCAAATACAATCACCAAATAATATGTTGATTGCATACGATGGTGAAATTGAATTGAGTTTATTAACCGGAGAAGAAGAAAATGAGACGAATTAAAAAGATATTTGTGCTGTCAGCAATATTAATGATTTTTTCATTGCTTTGTTCTTGCTCAACAAATCAAATAAAAACAAATGTCAATCAGAATTCAAATAATTATATTGCAAATGAGGATTTTCAAAATTATATAAGTGAAATGTCATCTTTTGTTAAAGTAAAGGACGGATATTATTTTACAAGTGACGCTTTATTGTTTTATTACGATACTGAAAACAATCAGGCATACCCTGTTTGCAATAAAACGAATTGCACCCATTCTGATTCAAATTGCCAAGCATATTTGTCTCCTCTCAAATTTTATCCTGAAATGAGCATGTATTATTATGATAATGCATTGTATCTATTAGGTCGAGAAAAAAAAGGTGCATCATCAGAAAGTGTTTATATTTATCAAATATCCCTTGAAAATTTCAAGCAAAAAAAAGCTGCATATTTATTTGATGGTGCAAGTAGCATATCGGTGGTTTGTATAATTCACCGAGGATATGTATATTTTTCATACGATGGCGGAGAAATGGAAGAAACAAAAGCTACACTGTATCGAACAAAATTAGGAGAGCTTAGCAAAAATTCGCCGGAAAAGATTTTTGAATTTAACGGTATAGGAGCATCTATCGCAAGATTAAGTGCTTATGGAAATAAGCTTTTCTTTAACACATCATCATATAGTGACTTGCAAGGGAACGGATATGAAACTGTTCTAAATTGTATGGATATTCATACCTTAGAAAATAAAACCATTCCGCAACGTAAATATTCACATTTTGCAGATGATGGAAAAGTTTATTATTTCAAAGATGAAAACACGGTAGCTTATTATGATTTAAGCAATCAAAAGCATAAAATTTTTTGCAAAATTGATGGACCTTGCTACATATCTGCAGATGATAATTATATTTATTTTGATAATTTGCAATCCATTATTGTGGGCAATAGCAAAGAAAATGACAGAAAAATATTTGTTTATGACAAATCTGGCAAATATGTAACTGAAATTACGCCGAAAAATCCGAAAGATGACTGTTATTTCGGCGGTGATGATATGATGATTTTCAAAGAAATTATTGCGGATGAAGTAACGGAAGCAGACGGTGCAAAGGGCTACTACGTGCTTGACAAATCACAGTTGAAATCTCCTGACAAACAATTTATTGATATGGAATAATATTATGGAACTATTCAGAATATTTAAAAACAAAAAATTTATTGCAGCAGTAATTACATTACTGCTGCTTAACTGCGTTTCTTTTTATATAACACAGCAAAAAAGCCTTAGTGATTTTGGCATTAATATTGATGCTTATTCGGCTACATTTAAGGATAATTCAGACATTTTTACCGAAGTCGACAAGAAGTCAATCATCGAAAAAAGCAATAAATTTGAAATTCTGAAAAGCTTTGCCGATAATACCGAGGATAAAGCACAGCAAATTAAAAAATATCCTGATTTGTATCAGGAATATAAAAACAGTAATTATTCCTATGAAGAGCTTGCGACACAAGCTGAGTTTTATTCTCATTTTGCGTATCAGCTTGAATATCAAAACGATTATCCTGCATACATAAAATCAATTCTTAAAAATGCTGAAAATTTATCATCAAAAAAGCTGTTTTCAAACAAAACTTCATATTCATATAAATCTATACAAAAATCGGCAAATGATTTTTCAAAAAATAAAAATATCAAACTGTCTTTAGTTAATGATTTGCCTGTAAGTGCTGTTTTGAATTATCAAATCGGCGACTTCATTTTGATTTTAATTTGCGTGTTTATGGCAATATCTTTTGTGTCAGAAAAAAATGTTAATCTTTTGATCAATACCTGCAAAAACGGAAGACGGATATTGAAAATGAAGCAGCTTCCTATTTTGATTTTGTTTTCGATTTTCTTCTCCTTTGCAATTTATATATCCGAAATGCTCATATCTTTAAAGATTTATGATGCTCCGATGAATTTATATGCTTTGATACAATCGACAGATATATTTTCCGACTGTATTTTACATATTAATTTTTTACAATTATTTGCAATTCATATTTTATTTAAAGCAATTATCGCAAGTATGATTGCACTTGCAATATGGCTGTTCATTTCGCTTAGCAGCAATATTATTCTCGTAAGCGCAATTGCAGGTGTGATTACGTCGATTGAGCTGTTGCTCTACAAGAACATTTCTGCACAAAGTAATTTGTCAATTTTCAAAACTTTCAATATATTTTCACTTTTTGATTACAGAAGTATATCAGAATATAACTTGGTTTCCGTTTTTTCAAAACCTGTAAGAGCGGAAAAAGCTGTGTGGATAATTGTACTGTTAGTTATTTTTATTATATCGGCATTAATTTTAATCAGTGCAAATCGAAATTATCCTATAAAGTCGCCTAAAAAGGCTTTCAGAGTATTACACGTTCTTTTTGACAAATTATCCGAATTTTATGCAAAGCTTCAAAGTGTTATCTATGCAGGAAGATTTGAAACATTTAAAATAATGCATATCGGAAAAGGGCTTTTAGTAGTTATTGCCTTTCTCCTGATAATCGGATTTAATTTCAATACAAATCCTCTTGTTTTTTCGTCAACCGAGGCCTTTTTAAATGATTATTATGAAGAATACGGCGGCGAGCTAAGCGTAAAGGTTTATAAAAATATTGAAAAAATGCGATCTGAAGCAGATGCCGTTGAAAGCGAATACAATTTTAAGAGTGAGCAATATGCAAGCGGTGAAATTTCACTTGAGGAATACGAGCTTGCAGCAGCAAAGAACGAAGCGTATGATACACAGAGAAAAGCTGTTGATAAATTGACGGAGCAAATTGACAGAATTGAATCACTTTCCCAAAAAGGAATTAAGCCTGTGCTTGTTAATGAACTCGGGTATAATAATTTGTTTTACAGTCAAAGCAATCAAACACAAATCTTAATTTTGATATGTGCTGTTGTCATCTTGTTTTCATCTGTCTTTTCCATTGAAAAAGGCTCAAATATGCTCATACTCAATCATTGCTCAAAAAACGGCAGGAAACAGTTATATTTTAAAAAGATATTTACTGTTATTCCCAAAACATTTACATTAACTTTAGTATCTTATTTATCATTGATTTTACAAAATAATTATCTTTATAAGCTTGGCAATATGAATGCGAATATACATAATTTGGAATGTTTACAGGAGATTAATTTAAACCTCTCAATAGCAGAATATGTAATTCTCAATTTTATATTTGAATTTATATTTGTAACAGTCGTTGGTTTAATTATCACTTCCCTCTCCGCATTTATGCCGCAGCTTGCAGTAATCATTATATCTGCTTGTTTGTTTATACTGCCGAGTGCACTTTATATGATAGATATTTATTCGGCAAAAGAAATATCAGCATCATATCTGCTTAATTTTAATGCACTGATTTTAGATAAAGGCATCAGCATCGGAAGTTTCATTATGCATTATGCTTTAATCGTATTTTGCATTGTAATGCTTGTTTTATCTAACAGAAAATGGTGTTTAACTAAGGAAAGATAGCTATGAAAATTGAAATTAAAAATCTTACAAAAATATATGGAAATAATAAGGCTGTAAATGACCTGACGCTTACTTTAAACGACGGAATATATGGCATACTCGGTCCTAACGGCTCAGGTAAAACCACTCTGATAAATCTTCTGACCGACAATGTAAAAAGGACGTCGGGTGAAATTTTGATTAACAACAAGGATATAGTATCCTTAGGTGCAAAGTATCGTGATTTAATAGGATATATGCCGCAGCAGCAGGCACTGTATAATGATTTCAGCGCATATATGTATTTGAAATATATGTGTACTATTAAAGGCATAAAGCACAATAACGAGCTTATTAGTGACATACTGAAAAAGGTTAATCTGTATGATGTGCGAAATGCAAAAGCGGGCAGTTTTTCAGGCGGAATGAAACAGCGGCTGCTGTTTGCACAAGCCTTGCTGAATGACCCAAAAATACTTATTCTTGATGAGCCAACCGCAGGACTTGACCCAAAGGAAAGAATTAATTTTCGTAATATGCTTGCCGAGCTCTCAAAGGATAAAATTATTCTTCTTGCAACACATATTGTGTCTGATATTGAATGTATTGCAGATGAAGTTATACTGCTGAAAAAAGGTAATCTTGTAAAAAAAGATACGCCTGAAGCTCTGATGAAAAGTGTATCTGATAAGGTATTTGAAATCAGAGGCACAAAGGAAGAACTGTTAGCTCTTCAGCATAATGTCGGACTTGGCAATATTATTCATGACCAAAACGGTATCTCTCTGAGAATTGTAACAGATAAACCTCATTACAGTTATATTCCTGTTAAGGATAATATTTCTCTTGAAGATGTTTATTTGTATTATTTTGAATATTTAAAATAATAATTTTTTGATGAAAGGAAAATAAAAAACAAAAATCACATTCTTGTAATTACAATAAATTTCTAGAAGAATATAAAACGTTATCAAAGGAAGAATTAATAAAAAAAGAGCAATGCGAAATGTATGAATACAATATAAACAAGCCCCTTCCTAATAATATCATTTCAATTCTTTCGGTAATAATATCGGTTTTTACTTTAGCTGTTTCTATTGTTAAAGAATTCAAGGCATCAGTTTTTATTGTAACAATAGTTATAAGTATTATTGCCTTAATATTAATCTTAGTTGTTTTTGGCATTAGCTTATCTTATACAATTAAAAGCAATAAAAAATCCAGAGTTCAATATGCAGAATATGAATTAAAAAAATCAATAATTGACAATTTGTTAGATGAAATTGAAAAGAATAAAACTCCTCAAAATTAAATTTTATTTGACATACCAAAAATTTCTGCTAATATAAGTTACACAATTAAATAACGATAACAGACAGGAAAAAGGCAACAGCCTAAACCCACGGTAGGTTAAAATACCGTTATCCTCATTTAAGTTTTGGTTTGTTCGTTAGGGATAAATTAACAAACCCGTCTTTGAATATCAAAGCCGTTACATAGAAATCAATTTAAGCGAAAGTAATGCTTTCGTTTGTTTTGGTATCTGTGTAACGGCTTTTTTATGTTTTGTTTAATTAAAGCCTTTCATATTAACTAATAAAATGAGGATACTTTCTCAGCCCTCTGCAAGAGCCCACGACATCTTTGCAAATTTTAATTTGAAAGTGTCATAGTGGGTTACACACTTTCGAGTAAAGTGGAGTGTCATAAGAACCTGCCTGCGGCAGAACCTTGGCGGCGTGGCTTCGCCACTGGCTAATGTGGGTTACGCACTTTGAAAAAGTTGCGGAGTTTGGAAAGTATCACAAATGAGAGGAGGCAATTATGCCAAAGATGAATTACACCGTGGCAAGAGTACAAACCCGAACAAGAGACAGTATCGGTAAGTACGAACGCCACAACGAACGAAAAAACGAATACTATCAAAACACAAATGTTGATTTGAGCCAAACGTATAATAATGTGCATTTCAAGTCTTGTGGTGATATAACTTACAACGAGTATCTTGATAAGCTTGTTGCAGAAGGAAAAGTATCTTTGCGAGGGCTGAAAAAGGACGCAAAGGTGTTTGACGAAATGATACTTGATGTGAACACCGACTATTTTGAAGAGCACGGCGGATATGAATTTGCAAAAGAATTTTATGCCGAGGCATATCGGTTTGCCCAAAAGGTTTACGGCGAAGAGAATATCATATCGGCTGTTATGCACGCAGATGAATTGAATCTTGTAATGTCCGACGCTTTTTACAGACCTATTTATCACTATCATTTGCACATAGTCGCTTTGATTTGGTTTAAAAAGAATATGTACTTAAAGCCTCTTAACTTCATTAAAGAGATAGACAACACTACTTATGCAGTAAGAACATACTTCAATAGCAATACAAACTAAAACATAACCGAAAAGGTAGAACGAATAATTTTAAAAAGATAAGAAAAAAACGAAAAATCAACACTTTAAAGTGTTGAAGTATAAGCCGAGGTATGATATATTAAGTTTACCTACAATTTATCATATCCGGCTGAGAAAGGAGAATTATGAATAAACAACCGGATAAAATCACAGCCTTGTATTGCCGTCTGTCCCGTGATGATGAGCAAGACGGAATATCGGGCAGTATAAAGAACCAGCAAGCTATCCTTGAAAAGTATGCAAAGGATAACGGCTTTAAAAATACAAGAGTATTTGTTGATGACGGATGGTCGGGCACAAACTTTGCAAGACCTGCCTTTACCGAGATAATGGAGCTTGCAAATCAAGGTAAAATCGGAACACTGATTGTCAAAGACCATTCAAGGCTTGGTCGTAACCGTTTGATTGTCGGTCAACTGTTGGAGGAAGGCTTTGACGAGTTAGGCATCAGATATATTGCAATAATGGATAATATCGACACGGCTAACGGATTAAGTGACCTTGTTCCTATGCAAGACCTCTTTAACGAATGGCACGCCAAAAACACAAGTCAAAAGGTACGCAATGTATTTAAGAACAAAGGCATGTCAGGCGTACCTTTAACTACCAACCCACCTTTCGGATATGAAAAAAATCCAAACGCTAAAAACGAATGGATTATTGATGAAGATGCGGCAAAAACAGTCAAAAGAATATTTGATTTATGTGTTAAAGGTTACGGACCGTCGCAAATTGCGAAAAAATTAAAAGCCGACAAGGTTTTAACTCCGACAGAATATTGGATAAGCATAGGCAGGAAATGCTCTAAACCACCGACTGTTCCGTATGGTTGGTGTTCCGATACCGTTGCAAGTATATTATCAAAGCAGGAATACTGTGGAGATACCATAAATTTCAGAACTACAACAAAATCATTCAAGAACAAAAAGAAAATCGAAAGACTTCAATCTGAGTGGCAGATATTTAAAAATACACACCCTGCCATTATTGAGCGAGAAGTATTCGATTTAGTTCAGGAATTACGCAAGCATCGCCGCAGACCTACAAGAAGCGGAATAGTCAGTCCGTTTTCAGGACTTCTATACTGTGCCGATTGTAGAGAAAAGCTTTATTACAGTGTTACCAACAATTACAAACGGGAACAATCCTATTTCTTCTGCTCGTCTTATCGCAAAAATTCCGATGTGTGTTCTGTACACTATATCAGAGAAAAGGTTGTTGAACAGCTTGTTTTAGAAAGTATGCAACGAATACTTTTAAATGTTCAGGCATTTGAAAAGGAGTTTGCACGCAAGCAAATGGATTGCTACCAAGATGACAAGAAAAAAGAACTTGCAACCAAAAGAAAAGAGTTAAGCAAGTTTAAACAGCGTACAAGCGAGATAGACAACCTAATACAACGGCTTTATGAAGATAATGTAAGTGGTAAAATATCCGATGAGCGTTATGTAACCTTATCAATTTCATATGAAGAAGAACAAAAGCAGATTAAAGCTGAAATACCAAAGCTTGAATCCTTTCTTTCATCTGAAACCGATAAGTCGGAAAACTTACAAAAATTTATCAATAAAGTCAAGCAGATTACGGAGTTAAAGGAACTCACACCGGAACTCATTCACGAATTTATTGACAAAATCGTAGTCTATGCACCAAGATACCTTAATTCAAAACGAGTACAAGTTATCGACATTTACTACAACGGTGTAGGCATACTCAGAGAGCTTACACCGGAAGAAATGGAAAATGCGTTTCAACAACACCTGTCAAAACGCAAACAAAAAACGGCATAGCAAACGCTACACCGTTAAAAATCTAATACTTATTTTAAATTACAAAAGTCACCCATTGGGACACACCTTCCTTACGAAGGGTGCCCCAAGGGTACTCTTTTATTTTTGGTGGAGATGGCGGTAATCGAAACCGCGTCCAAAATTGGCTTACCAAGGGTTCTACGAGTGTAGTTTATCGTTTAAGTTATCCCCTCACGTACCGGCGACAAACAGCCTATACGCTACGGTATCCTCTAATACCTGACGAGAGCCGAGGCACTCTCCCGTTCATGTTCGCCACTAAGTCGACGCTCTATCCAAAGCCGTGGCACTCTTTGGGAGAACGCAAGCTGCTAATTACGCAGCGAGAGCTACTGATCTATTGTTGTCAGTTAATTTTAAAGTGTTACTTTTATAGAGGTGCAACTCCTCTACTCGCTGACCAAGGCTCACCAAATCTGTCGAAATCCTTTCATCCCCATATATTATTGTTTCAAATAATGGTTATACGAAGCCTTATAGTAACTGCGGATATAGCCTGCCCTTGCAAGGACGACATAATCCTCGTTTTTTTTATTATAATAAACGGTATCGCCGTTTGCAATAGTTTTATGAATTGATTTTTTATCTAAAATGACCGAATTAGCCTTTTTAAGATAAGATTCAACGTCACGGCATCCTACGTCATTCTTATGCTTATAAAAATGATTAATCAAATTTTCGGCATCGTAGAAATTGAATTTATACTTATCGCTAAACGATACGTCATAGAATTTATAGGTTTTAACGCAGCACAAGAAAATAATTGATATCAAAGCCGAAGCTGACATAATTATTATAGGCCAAACACCTGTAAAAGTATGCGCCGCAAAATCAAAATAAGCAACAGCTACGGCAAGCGCCAAAAAAATAGCAAAGAAAAACAAGTTGATATTATGATTTTCACTATACGTCGCTATATATTTGCCGCTGTTTTTATCACGGCAAGACTTGCATCTTTTAGGCAAATCAAGACCCTTTGAGTAATAAAAATCAATTTCATTTTGCGACAATTCAAATTCCCTGCCGCACTGAACACACCTGATTTTCATCAGTAATTGCCTTTCATTGCACGTTCAATTGCACGGTCGGAGTCCTTTTTTGCTTGAACAGCACGCTTATCGTAAAGTTTTTTACCCTTGCAAAGACCTATTTCAAGCTTAGCCCTGCCTTTAAAAATATAAAGCCTAAGCGGAATAATTGAAAGCCCCTGCTGCTGGCTTGCGCCGAAAAGCTTCATTATCTCTTTTTTATGAAGAAGAAGCCTTTTCTTTCGCATAGGGTCACGGTTAAAACGGTTGCCCTGCTCATAAGGCGAGATATGCATACCGATAACAAACATTTCGCCGTCATCAACCGAGCAAAAGCTATCCTTAAGATTAACTCTGCCGTTTCTGATAGATTTAATTTCCGTGCCGAAAAGCTCTATCCCGGCCTCATATGTTTCCAAAACAAAATAGTCGTGATAGGCTTTTTTATTATTTGCGATTATTTGCTTTTGATTTTTATCCAAGTCTATCACTCCTTTTAAACTAAATTAGGCTTCTGCCCTCGAGAGCACGTGAAAGCGTAACCTCGTCTGCATATTCAAGGTCTGCGCCGACAGGAACGCCGTACGCCAAGCGGCTGACGGTAATGCCCATAGGCTTAAGCAAACGGCTGATATACATTGCAGTTGCCTCACCCTCAACAGTCGGGTTAGTTGCCATAATGACCTCTTCAACCTCTCCGCTTCCAAGCCTTGAAACAAGCTCTTTAATACGAATTTGGTCAGGGCCTATATTATCCATAGGTGAAATAGCGCCGTGCAAAACGTGGTATGTACCGTTATATTCATGGGTTCGTTCTATTGCGGCAACGTCACGAGGGTCTTGAACAACGCAGATTGTGCTTTTATCTCGTGTTTTACTCTTACAAATAGGGCACAAATCATCATCGGCGAGGTTGCAACAAACTTTGCATTGCTTGATTTTAGTATGAGCGTCGGTAATTGCCTGTGCAAATTCACGTGCCTGCTCATCCGAAAGGCCGAGAACATAAAAAGCCATACGCTGAGCCGTTTTATGCCCGATACCCTGCATACGTTCAAATTGGTCTATTAAATTTTGAAGCGGTGCAAGGTCAAAACTCATTTTATTACCTCTGTTGATTTGTTCTTTATAATAAGGCGAACAATATTCGCCCCTACGGCGTCGAAAAGCTTAAGATTTTTGCGAAAGACAAGGAAAAAATTGCGAAGCTGTATAAATATACTGCGAGCAATTGATGACGCTGTATTTCACAAAAAGATTAGCTTTAAAGGCCGGGGATATTGAGACCGCCCGTTACCTTTTCAAGCTCACGCTCCGATTCTTCATCAATTTGGCGCATTGCTTCATTGAAAGCGGCTACAAGCATGTCTTCAAGCATTTCTACGTCCTCAGGGTCAACAACCTCAGGGTTAATGCCGATTGCCTTAATTGTGTGGTCACCCTTAGCGGTAATTTCAACCATACCGCCGCCTGAAGTAACAACGTATTCTTTTTCTTCAAGCTCTGCTTTTTTGTTTTCAAGATTTTCTTGCATTTTTTGAGCCTGACGGAGCATATTTTGCATATTCTGCGGTCCGCCGCCCATTCCTTGAGGAAGTCTTGCTTTCATAATTAATTCTCCTATATTTTATTCAAAATTTATTTTAATATTATCCTCTGCCTGATGAATTAAATCCTCAAGCAAATCCCTTTTAGGTGCGTCTGTTGCTTTCTTTTTAAATATTCCAAGCTTATAACTTTGGCCCGTCACGTCATAAAGCGCCTGCTTAATCGCCTTTGAATAAGTCGGGGTTTTCAAAAACTGAATGATAGTCGGATTAGGGCTGTCAATCAAGAAATACTCCCCTCTTATATATCCTTTTGAACCTGCAAGGACACCGAACAAAGCGATATTTTGCTTATGAATAACGTCCATAAAATCGTCCCACTGCTCAAAAAGATATTGACCGTTATCACCCGGCTTAGGCATTTCCTGCTTTGGTACTTCCTGCGCCGGCTTAGGCACACTTTGAGCCACGGTTGGGGCAGCAGGCTGAGAAATCGGTGCAGGTGATTGAGCCTTTTGTTCTTCTGTTTTAGCGACAGACGGTGCAACACTTGGCACAACTTCACTTTCCTGAGGCTTAGGTGCTTCAACAGGTGCAACCGTTTGCTGAGGCTGAGCCTTAACTGCAACCCCACGTGAAACGGCACGTTCAAGCTTAGATATTCTGTCAATAAGCGAATCCATATTAACATCAAGTTTAGGTTCGCAAAGCTTAACAAAAGACATTTCAAGCTCAACCCTTGCATTAGCACCCGACTTGATTTTAGTCAAGGTGTCCTGAAAAAGGTCAAGCGCATAAATAACATTTTCAAGCGTAAAGCTTTCCGCCGAAGAAACAATAGAATTATATTCATCATCGGTGCAAATAATCAAACCACGGCTGTCCTTAACAGTTTTAACAATAAGGAAATTACGAAGATGATTAATCATTTCAACGCAAAGTCGCTCCATATCATAGCTGTTTTGATAAAGCTCTGAAATGACTGACATTGCAGATGAGCTGTCCTGATTATTAATACAGTCGGTAAGTTTATAAAGGGCTTCTCTGCCTGCCAAACCGGCAACCTCGCTTACAAGCGCAGAATCAATTTTTTTACTTCTGCCGGCGCACTGGTCAAGAATTGAAAGACCGTCACGAAGAGCACCGTCGGCAATACGGGCAATAAGAATTGCGGCATCGTCGCTAAGCTCCATTCCCTCAAGCTCGGCAACCTGTTTAAGCCTTATCGACATTGTTTCGGGCTGAATACGTTTAAAGTCAAACCTTTGGCAACGTGAAAGAATAGTTGCGGGAAGCTTATGCACCTCAGTAGTGGCAAGAATGAATATTACGTGAGCAGGCGGCTCCTCAAGAGTTTTAAGAAGAGCGTTAAATGCTCCTGTTGAAAGCATATGAACCTCGTCAATAATATAAACTCTGTATTTACCCCTACTCGGAGTGTAATTAGCTTCTTCTCTTAAATCACGGATATTATCAACACCGTTATTTGAAGCGGCATCAATTTCTACTACATCATAAATAGTACCGTTATCAAGCCCCTTACAAACCTCACATTCATTGCACGGCTCGCCGTCAACACTGTTTTCGCAATTGACTGCCTTAGCCAAAATCTTGGCACATGTTGTCTTACCCGTACCACGAGAGCCTGTAAAAAGATAAGCGTGAGCAATTCTGCCCTCTTTAATCTCATTTTTAAGCGTAGAGGTGACGTGCTCTTGACCGTAAACGTCCGCAAAAACCTTAGGTCTGTACTTACGATACAACACCTGATACATATACACAACACTCCCGCTAATCAAAATTAAATAAATATAATTAAAAGGCAGAAGCAGCTTATTTCATAATGTAACGCACAGACTTGTCTGCGGCACACAGAATAATCCACTTATTGCTGCTCGGTTCCCCGCCTGACAAGGTTCGTAGCATCCCGTTGCACAGGGCCCGTACGCTACACTATGAAATAAGGAATAACCCCTACCTTTTGTGTTAGTATTATACTACATCTTTATTCAGAAATCAAGACTTTTTCTATCTCTGCAAAATAAATATAATGAAAATCCTTTTCGGGATACCATTTATCATCAACAGTATCGTCAATAAATTCCTTAGGGTCAAACTTACTCTTAGCCATTTTTTTACAAACAAGAACAAGCTTTGCCTCTTCAAAGTATGGTGCTGCCTCGTCAAAATTAGGTGTAAGGCCGCAAGCCTCGGTTTTATTTATATCTCTACCGCTTTTTGAGCCGCAAATACCGTGAACAGCCTGTTTTTTATCAAGAGAAAAGAAACTCAAAGTAAAATGGTCAAAAGCGTTCATAAATTCCTCGGTATATCTTTGAGGGCGGATATAAACAGTAACGCTGTCCTTGCCCCAAAGCTCGCCCATAGCACCCCAAGAAACAGTCATCATATTATATTTCTCGTTGTCGCCTGCTGTTACAAGACCCCAATTATTTTTAAGCAAATCAACGATATTTTCCTTAATATCCGTCGCTTTAATTTCTTTAAACATAAAATCACCTACTATAATTTCAATAAAAAAGGGACTGCATAACAGTCCACAGACTGTCGATAAAGCGGCTAAACCGTGCCGTGCTATAAAACGAAATTCCGTTCGGGGACCCCGACAAATTAAAAATTTGGTGGGGAAAAGGAGAAAGGAACGAAGTGTTTATTATGAATTTCAAAG
>OLRQ01000069.1_pt1 | contig 106194 bp, 94 predicted proteins | sample 1671971 | NCBI WGS metagenome assembly OLRQ01 (sample SAMEA3136631, study PRJEB25190) | human gut metagenome | biome: human gut; feature: human-associated habitat; material: faeces | place: Austria | collected 2013
GATATTAGATTCTGCGTTATTTAATTTGATAGTTGTTTTTTGTGATAGCAGCATATAGATTCCTCCTTCCTTGAATTTCTTATTTATATTTAATATGCCAAATTTGTGATAAAATGTAAAATTTTGCGAAAAAAAATCTCCGCATGAGATGCGGAGATAAAAAAGTCGTATACGATATTTTTATTTTTTATGCGCTTTCATCTCGGATATAGAATAACCGAGGACTCCCGCTTTAAATCCTAAAAAGTAAAATCGCGTTTTTTTTGTATGCGCTAAAATGCGGCATATTAAGTGCAAATAAGAAACAAAGAAAGGAGAAAAAAAATGGATAAAATAAAAGTCATACGCAAAAACGGAGTAACCTATTATCTCCAGCCATATAACACCATTCATACCGGTTTATGCTGTTGTGGCATAGAAGTCGCTGATTGGGTAACGACAGTAAGATTTGACAACTCTATCTTTGATGAGATATACGTAACAAAAAAACATGAGGGTATTGCAAAACCTGAAGTTATCCAGGATGTAAAAAAGGGATTTAAAAAATACACAAAAGGAATTGTATCAATCCGGATTCAGGAAATGGCAAATGGACGTAGGTTTGAAAATATCAAAAAATTGATAATCGGAGAGTCTATAAAGAAGATTGTGATTGAAAATGAAATGTTCCCAAATGTCAGATGTATAGAGTCGCATTCTGAAAATTTCTATTCCGGAAGCATGCTGATGGAGCGTACTTATCCAACAGGAGGTGAACTGCTCAATTCTTTTTGTCTTGGTCCTGATGAGCCTCTGGATTTAGATAAAGTTGTATGCATCTGGAAGGAGGGCGCATTAAGAGGCTGCCAGTCTCAGGAAATAAAAAATGCAGAAAACCTTTTAACAGCAAATGCAGAAACTTTCAGGAATTCGCTTATCAAGACAACTGACCGAATAAGAGAATGCGGCGTTACAATGATGGGACCAATCATAGTTGATGCAACGTATGAGCCAAAGGATAAGACTTATATCATGCCAGAGTATACCGCTGCGATTTGCCAGAACATTGCGTTTAATCCAGACACTACAATGGTGGTGCAGAACAATAATACGTTTCTGAGATATATGATTTACGGCGCAGTCGTAAAGAATGTATTTTTTGAGGATACATCGCATATTTCGCTTGCAGATATTGAAAACATGAGAGGTATAAATATCGAATTTTCTAAAAAAAATCCAGAATATTCATCAAAAGACGGACTCGTGTATTCAAAAGATATGAAAATGCTGATTTCATGCAGTCATAGTAAGAGTGGGAAGGTAGTCATCGCAGACGGAGTCGAAGAGATACGAGAAAATGCTTTCGCGTATCGTGATATGATTGAGTCTGTACATATTCCTGATAGCGTAGAGCGCATCGGGGACAATGCATTCACAAACTGCGATAATTTGAAAAGCGTAGTTTTTGGAAACAGTATCAAGTCAATTGGAGCATTTGCATTTTATTGTTGTTCCAATCTGAGACAGGTCGAATTTCCTGATTCCCTGAAAAGGATTGAGGCACGCGCTTTTGATGCCTGTAATGAATTAAGGCACCTGAAACTAAACGAAGGGTTAGAATATATTGGAGTGGGCGTTTTTGATGGAGGTAAGATAAGACACGCTAAACTTCCATCAAATACTAAAGTATCAAAGGGAAGCCTGAGCGGTATCCAACGCGTAGAACTACCTGATGAAAGGATACCAGGAAATATTACGTCTGCTATCATTGGAGGGTATCCACAGCTTTTTGATGATATGAAAAATATCCCATTACGTATGGACACGGCAACTGATGAGGGCCTGGTCTATTGTTTAAAAACGCCAACACGAAAAATCGTGATACCTGTAACGCTTAAGTGCAGCGAAAATAAGCGCAGAAGATTTCAGGCAGAGTCAAGAAAGCTGGTAAATGGAGAACCACATAATTTCTTCAAGTGCTGTTCAACATTGCAGCAGCAGATTGCCATTACATTGCAGCAGCAGATTGCCATTGCTTATATGGAGTATGAAAACCAGCCGACAGAAGAGAGCAGAAAGTTTTTAAAAGGATATGGAAAGGAACTTACAAAAGTGATGCTGGAGCAGCATATGGAGAAAGAACTTACTGACTTAATAAGAAAGGACCTGTTTTCATGCGTGATGCTGGAAGAAATGTATTGCATTTCTTCAGATATGGGTGCAAATGTTGTAAGTGCTTATATTCTGAGTAAATTAGCATGCGAAGATAAGAAAGAACTTGATTTTGCGATATAAAGATATCGGCAGGCTGAAGCAGCCTGCCTTTTTTTTGCGATAAGTTTACAATAAAATAATTATGTAAATCACCTGTCATTGTACATGCTCTCTTTCCAGTCATCGCGATGCGCTGCGGCCTGTCTACGCTTGTCTTCTTCATAAATCTCAATGATTGGCTGGTCATGAAGTCTTGTCGTCTGCATGAAGCGTTGTACGTTTTGCAGTTCTTTTTCAAGCTTGGCGTTTTCTTTCGCTAACTGTTCGGCCTGTTCGCGGAGGGTCTGGTTTTCTTTTGCGGTGTTACTGTGCTCAAAGTCTTTTATCATCTGTAAAAGTTCTTTTCTTTCTGCCCGCATGGCCTTTATGGACTTCAGCAGAGGCTTCACCTGCAGCCAGTCAGGCTCCCGCATAACGGTAAAGCCATTTGAAGTAGAAGTTTTTATATTGTCAATATCTTTTTCCGCTTTTTCGCCCATGCCGGCCATTTTTAAGATACGCTGTTTTCGCTCCAGTTCTTCTTCAGCGCGTGAGATTTCTTTGGTCAGGTAGTTGCATCTGTCGTTTAAGGTTTTCTTTTTTAACTCTTTGACGTTTCGTTCGTAGTCTACTGTGTCCTTTTTTACCATATTAAGCTGTATGCCCATCTGTGCAGATATATAATCCTGCAGCTCTATCTGGAATTTAGCCCCATAACAGTCTGACAGGGCTTCTTTTGCACATACCTTTTCATGTTCTTTATCTTTGTCTTTTACGATGGGAACGAAAGTAAAATGCATGTGTGGCACGTTTTCATCCATGTGTACATATGCTGAGACAATGTTTTCTTCGCCATGCTTATCCTTAAAAAAATCATAAGCATACTGAAAAAAATCGCGGCATTCGTCCATATCGTTTGGCACATAATAACTTTCGCCATCTGTGTCAACAACCTCATGACATAATTCCCTGGGCATTGTGACAGCCCAACTACAGACAGCCTTGACATCAACGCGCTTCATCATCTTTACGTTGTTCTGATGGGTGCGTTCTTTTACGAAATCATAATCAGATAAACCTGTATGCTGACCATATGCCATATTAAAGTTTAATTCGGTCCGGTCCTTATGGATATGCGAGCCGGAATTCTTCTGCGTGCGGCTGCAGTGAGCAAGCAGCCGCGGCGCTTCATTCATTCTAAATTTTGCAACTGATGCCATTGCTTTATCCTCCTGTTGATTATAAAAATAGAACAGCCGGCAGTACCGGCTGGAATTTTCTTTGTCTGGTAATTGTTACCAGATATAATATGGAGGAAATAAAAGAAGATAAAAAAACCGTCGCAGCAATGCTGCGGCGGTATAACTGAAACTTAACTTTTTGTAATCTTGATGTGCCCTGCCTCCTCGTAGTTGGCTGTAATGGTATTGAATTTCTCTTCATGGTCGGGGCCTTCGGCTTCTGCCATATACTGCTCCTTGGTAATATATGCAGCATCAACCTCGATATGGCTAGTCTCTTCGCAGAATACAGCGACTTTCATCAGTAAAGACTTCAAGGTTTCTTCATCAAGAGGAACGGAGAAGTCCGTATCCATCTTAAAGTAAAATGCAACTTCAGGTTCGTCTACTTTCCAGAGCTTGATGTACAGCTGTAAATATCCAATAAGTTCCAGTTTTTTGATTTCTTTCATTTTTTTTCTCCCTTCTTTGTAAAAGAAACTTTTTATTCTTTTTTAATATGCGAAAAAAAAGAGAAAAGAAAAAAACCGCAGGCTCTCTGCCTGCGGCGGGTGTGTATTGCTTTTTAGCAGTTGCTGAAATGCACTTTCTGGTTTTCGCTGCCTTCACCATTTACGGTATAATAAGCGGCCTGCTCAGCAATATTAAGATAAATAGTGATATCACCTTTCAGCCCTTTGTCTACGGCGTCTTTCTTCACGGCCTTCTCAACTGCTGCCATAGATACACTTGCTCCGTTAACCTCAACCACAGTGTCAGTAATACGTGTTCTGACTGCTTTGGCTGCTGCCTTGACATACTCTTTTGTTTCTTTCGCGGTCTCCGTTACTGTTTCTTTTACAGCCTCAGAGACAACAGATGCAGCCTCTTTTACTTCCGGTTTGTTCATATGCTCTTCAATGTTTTCACCGGCTGCTTTTACGGCTGCTTCTGTCTTTTCTGCTACAGTTTTTGCGGCCTCCTCTGTTTTAGCGACGGCCTCAGTCGCCTTCTCAATCATTTTCTTTTTTGTGATTCTTTTACTTGCCATTTCTTTTAAATTCTCCTTATTTTTGATTTTCCAGCGTGATGCTGGTTTTTTAACCCAGTTAGTTGATGTATTCCACATTGCATGTGCCTTTCCTGCGCATATTGACATTGAGAGTGTTGGCCGGGTCTGTAAGCCTCCGGTCGTCGTTAACAGAGAGCAGAACTGATTCCGGATGCCGGCTCAGGACAGTTTCTGTTGCCCGTGCAAGAAGTTCAGCAGCAGTTTCTGCATGTATTTCCTGGATTACCTGCTGATATTCAGCCTTAATACCATCAGGCTCGTTTGTGTCAACATCTAAATTACATGTAGCCATTAACTTAGGCGCTGCTTCTGTATTGTCCACAAAATTAATTGTTAACGTCATATCTCTGACCTCCCTTTGTTTCTGCGCTTTTTTAAGCACATATATATTATGCCAAATTTTTCAAAAAAAAGAAAGGCTGAAAAAGAAAGGACGATAAGAAGAAAAATGGTCCGCAAAAAAAGATAAAAAATAAAAAAATCCTGCATATTGTACAATGAAAAGAATGCGTGAAAGGGTTCAAAAAAAATGGAAAAGCGGGAGCAAAGAGTACAAAAGATAATAGAGCTGCGAAAAGAAAAAGTAGAAAAGCAAAAAAGAAACATCTGGGGCATGGTCTTGATAACAGTCATTGTACTTCTTATGATATTCATCATGCTGTATCAAAAGAAGGAGATAGTTGACACGATGGCTTCTTATGATGTCCGCTATGAAACACTGCAGAAGTCTATTAAAGAAGAAAAGAAGCATGCAAAAGAGATTGAAAAAGAAAAAGAATACATGCAATCTGATGAGTATATTGCACAGGTGGCAAGGGAGAAGCTTGGACTGGTAAAAGATAATGAGATTGTATTCGAGGAAGAAGACTAGCACTTTGGTAAGAAGTGCTTTTTCTTTTTGTCTGATATCTGGCATGTTGAAAATGAAAATAAACAAAGAAGGAAGAAAAAATAATGAAAAAAATAAAAGAAAAGATGACGGTTGTGTCTGCGGATGAAAAGGTCACATTCTATCTTGAAAAGCGGTCTGACGTATGTTTGTATGACTGCTTGCATTTGGATGTCAACGATGATGTGGAAGAACTGCGGCTGGACATTCCCGGAATGACTACGCTGCTATTATCTGAAGAACATGCCTTTCCAAGTGTAAGAAAAATCTACATCGGAAAAGAAATACAGAGCATAATAATATATAATAAGACATTTCCGAATGTAAGAGAAGTGGAATCTGACAGTAATGTTTTTTGCTCGGGGTCCATGCTTGTCAGAAACGAAAATTTCGGTATGAGCAAGACTCTTTTAAACGCATTCTGCCTGAAAAGTGATGAAACTGCTGACCTGAATGGCATTGCAGGCATTGTAGGAAGTGCTTTTTACGGCTGCGAATGCACAAAAGCAATTAATACGGAACAAGTAAAGCACATGAGTGCTTATGCCTTTCATGACTCTGCGTTTGCAGATGCAAAGAAAAATCCACCTGTAGATGGTCTACTGATGGCTGGAAGTATCATTATAGCAGCAGACCCGCAGGCTGACAAATATGTGATTCCGGATTTTGCGACACTGTGCAATAGTTTAAAGTTTAATCTGTCTGCGACACTGGTGGTGGAAAATGTTACAGTCTCGGCACATATATTATATCTTTCAGGAAAAATAGAAGAAGTGCATGGATTGCCCGAGACAGTAGTTATCAATGATTCAGCATGCATAGATGAGCTTAGTATTTTGAATATCGTGAACCGTCCTGGAAATCTGCGCCATATCATTTTTGGCGAAAAGAATACGGAATATGTTGCCATTGATGATATTGTCTACACAAAAGACATGAAAAAATTACTATGTTGCGTCAAATCCAAGACCGGGAACGTAGAAATTCCGAGTGGGGTAGAATATATTGCGAACGATGCTTTTTATCACTGCAAAGAAATCGACTCCGTAAAAATGCCTGACAGCATAACAGAAATAGGGAATTTCGTTTTCGGAGACTGCAAAAATTTAAAACAGATTATTTTCAGTAAGAATCTAAAGAAAATGGGAACAGGATGCTTCATCGCATGCGAAGGCCTGGAGGCAGTAGATATTCCTGGTTCACTGAATGCAATCCCACGTGACGCTTTCAGGAATAATAAAAATCTGAAAGATGTAATTCTTCATGAAGGTTTACAGTCAATCAAACAGAGGGCGTTTTTCGAAATCGGTTCTTTGCCTAAAATAAAATCACTGCGGCTTCCAAAGACTGTTAAACATCTTGACGCGAATAGCCTGAAAGAAATACCGTATATTGAAATTTTGTCAAATAAATTTCCAGAAGGCATGGTCGGTGCAATCGTAACGACGAGTCCTGTTTACAATGACATTGGTATATTGCAGGTAAAAACGCCTGATAGTCTGTATTTTCTTCCGCCGGCTATGACCAAAGCGAATATATCACGTTTGGAGGATGATATCTGCTTGAGCGGGCCCGATGCGCTGCTTTCTTCATATAAGTATGCACTTACATGGGATGTAAAAATAGATATAGCCTTTGCGATATACGAGGAACATAAAACTGCAGAAACTGCACGATACTTAGCCAAAAATGCTAAAAAAATAGCAAAAAAGGCGATGGAAACGAATGATTTGGAGATGCTGACAAAATTACTTGAGTACGATGTTTTCTCTAAGAAATCGATAAGGTTTATCTACGACCTGATTTCTGATGACGATAATGAAAAAATGGTAACTACAAAAGCATATGCGTTGGAGAAAATGCAGAGAAGAGCAAATAAGAACAACTTTTCATTATGACAAAATAGGAGAGAAGGAGGCATGGAAAAACGCTGTGCCTCTTTTTTTTGTAGAGCGGCGCGAAGAGTGAATATTCCGAATTTTCTAGATTTTATATTTTACAGTACTCTTTTAAATTTACATAATATTATCGATGGACGGGAGACCGCGGCCACCATCCGGTTATCTGTCGGTTCGGAGGTCGCTGGACGTGCACGGGGAGTCAGAAACCCCGTCCACGTCTGGTGAAGGTGAACGTAAGTTCACCGAATCATTATTGTAAACTTTCGGTAAGCAAATCCGCAAATTTTTTCTGCAATAGCAAAATCTATCATACTGAAAATAGAAATATACAAAGAAAGGAATAAAGATATGGGTACAGAAAAATTGCATAAATTATGTTATCAGCCCGGGGTTGTCATGTATGTTGATGATTACAATATTTGTCGTGATATGGAAGTAAGCCCGGACGTTTCTGTTTTACACATAGGAGAACAGAAAAAACCTTCCAAAACAGACCCACCGCTGTTGTTTAGCTTGGACAAAAGAAAAAACTATGTGTTTCCAGGCATAAAAGAATTGGTTATTGAAGAAGGCTCTTGTGGGGTATTTGTCGCGAACACGATGTTTCCCAATGTAAAACGTGTGACATCACATAACCAAAAATATTTATCAAGTGATAGAATGCTTATAACAATCCGCGACGATACAAAACGAATGCTGCTGCATGTGTTTGATTTAGAGTCTACAGCGCAGATTGATTTAAGGTGGATATCGCAGATAGGCACAAAAGCGTTTGAAGGATGCAAAAGCGCTCGCCTGGTAAATTGTGACTGCGTTGAGTGCTGTCATGAGGATGCGTTTTTCGGTTCTGAATTTACGGAGACAGCGACGTATGACGGTGGCTTAAAGATGGCCGGCGGAATCATAATTGATGTTGACGAAACAGCGGAAGAAATCGTATTTCCGGATGATAAAAAGATATTTGCAATACAGGCAGGCCTGGATTTCGCCAAAGCAAAAAGGCTGGTTTTAAAAGATGTAGGGTTGATTCCAATGCTTTCCCGCCATCATTTGCCAGAAACTCTGGTTATTGATGACCCGAATTTCAGGAATCTTGATAAATTATCGCCAATAGAACTTAGTGGAGCGATAAAACAGATAGAAACGACTGATAGAGTGAAGCATTTTTCTTCATGTGATGGAATTCTTTACAACAAGACTCAGGTAGAGTTGCTTTTCTGCCCAAAAGGGCGAAGTGACGAAGCGATAATCCCAGAGGGAGTCAGGACAATACGACAGGAGGCTTTCAAACGCAGCGATATATCATCCGTAAAGATGCCAGATTCACTGGTGACTATTGAAGACCAGGCTTTCGAATACTGCAGGCAGTTGAAACACGTTGATTTCGGGCATGGGCTGAAGCGCATTGGAGCCAGTTGCTATTTTGACGTTTTTGCATATTCCGGTCTTGAAGAGGTTGTGATTCCTCCGCAGGTAGTAGAAATCGGATGCGCTGCCTTTTATGGCTGTTATTTAAAAAAGGTAACTTTAAATGAAGGTCTCGCCGTTATTAGAGAGGATGCATTTGCTATAAATGAACTGGAAGAGATAACTATTCCAGAGAGTGTATCTTCTATAGGAGAAAGTGCCCTGCGCCGGATTCCAAAGGTATATACAAAAAGATATATTGATGGACTGGTATCTGCAGTTACAGAACCGAAATTATTCGCTGAAACTTCATATTGCGTGGAACTTAGCATTGCAAAGCATGAATTTATTGTTCCGGCGCATGTGAAATCAGTTGAGGTTGCAGAGTCAATGATTCTTGAGGCATTGAGTGGAGAAGGCAATAAGACTAACACACTCTACACCTGCTCTATATCTATCGCTGAACGGCAGGATACAGCGATTAAAATGTACGAGAAGACACAGAGCCAGAAAGCAAAAGAATATTTGAAAAGGTCCGGAAAAGGAATTGCTTTCAGGCTGTTAAGAGAGGGAAGAGCGGAAGACTTAATCAGGCTTATCCAGTTTGATGTCTTATCAAAAAAAGCCTTAAGTGAATTACTGGAAAAGGCTGCAGACAGACCAGAGATTACGGCTTATATCGTGCAGATGATGCAGAGCAAAAAGAAAACAAATTTGGAGTTATAGGAAAGGAATTTGAAAAATGGAAGAAAATATATTTTTCAAAGAAATCGACGGTATTACATATACTTCAGATATGCGCGTGATTACTGGATGTAAGAAAGATATCGAAGGGCATATTATAATTCCGGAAGGTGTTGAAATTATTAAAGCAGAAGCATTTAGGTCATGCGAATCTATTACATCTATAATCCTTCCTGATTCGTTGAAAACAATAGAATGGAGAGCATTTTGGGATTGCCGTAATCTACAACACATTGATTTTGGGAATGGAATCCAGCAAATTGGATGTCTTGGCCTATCAAATGACATTTTTGACGGATGCAAAAACCTTCATTCAGTAATAATCCCGTCACAAGTTAAATATATCGGAGATGCTGTTTTTTATAAAACCGGATTAAATACGATACAGTTAAATGAAGGACTGGAAAATATTGGAAATATGGTTTTTGGGAATTGCCAAATGTTAACTCATCTTATTCTTCCTGCATCATTAAAGCACTTTGGGTTTCATAGGTCTAACCATTTCGCAAACATTACACTGAAAACGATACCTGTTGATTTTATTTTGAAAATCACGGATACGTCTTATCGTTATCACTATCCTGAGTATAGAATTATCACATTAACTATTGGTGATAGAAAGGTTTTCATTCCAAATATGATGGATGAATACGATAGGTCCAAAGTCAATGCAAAAATAAACGAAGAGGGCGTAACTGATAACCTTATGTACAGCATGTATAAGTACGCTCCATCTGAGGCTATTCGTACTGAAATCGGATATCACATCTATAATGAAGCATTAAAGCAAAATAATGTTGATAAAATCGATGAGGGATTCAGGTTAAAATTAAAACAAAGGGCTACTGGCATGATTTTTCATTTGTTAGACCAAGACAGACTTGAAGAAGCCATAATGATTATTAATCTTGGCTTTTTATCAGAGTCTATGATTAGAGGTTTTCTAAAAAAGACAGATAATCCTGCGGTGAGAGCGTATTTACTTGAGAATCTACATAAATTGGATGGCGATGGGAAGCAAATGCAACTTTAAATAAAAAAACATAAAATTTTCATATTTCATATTGAGGAAGGCTTGCGCCTTCCTTTTTTTGTTCCAGAAAAAAACGGATTTTTCATTTTAAAAAGAAAGGATAAAAAATCCGCAAAAATTTCAGCATTGGGATGTTTCTCTACATGACAAGTGTAGGACAAAGAAATGCTGAAAAAGGGGCAAAAAAAATATGGAAAAAATAAACGGAGTAATAATGGATGGGCATACAGTCGTAGATATTGACCGGAATGCAGATGAAGTAGTGATTCCTGAATATGCAAAAGATACAACATATCAGCTGCCGTTGTACGGTATTAAATCTATGGAGGTAAGCGACCTGATGTTACTTGCACAGTTTGCCGGTTTACCAAAAAGGCTTGTGCTGAACGACAAAGGCAATTTGGCTTCTTATTCGTTGAGTTACTGGAGCGGCGTAAACGCAATCGATTCGGTCCTTGGACGCGCTGGTTTGGAATGGCTGGAACTGACAGATGATAATCCTTATTTCAAAACGGTTGATGGAATACTGTATTCAAAAGACGGATATAAACTAGTTAAATGTCCGGTGGAGAGGAATGGAAGTGTAAAAATTGCAGACGGCACGGTTAGTGTTGAGCCAAGAGCATTTGAGAACTCCGAGATTTCCGCTGTGGAATTTCCGGATTCGCTGCAGGATGTTAGGAACAAAGCATTTTCGAACTGCAAAAATCTTGAACATGTGAATTTTGGACATGGTATACAACGCATCGGCTCGTCTTCACGATGCTTTCAGTCTTGCCATAAACTGAAACGGATTGAATTTCCGGAACAGGTACGCAACATCGGGGAAAAGTCTTTCATGAACTGCGGCTTGGAAGAGGTAATCTTTCATGAAGGATTAAAGAGTATTTCTTCTAGTGCTTTTGCATATTGTGATGAATTAAAGAAAATCTTTCTCCCAGATTCACTGCAATATATCGGAAGATTCAATTTCGCAGAGGTGGAAGACATATATTTAAACCACAGTGTTCCAGTAGGGCTGCTGTCTATCATTTCGTCAAACTTTTCTGCAACATATACGCCTATGTATAGCCAAAGATTGGATGTACTGTCAATACATATTGATAACGACATTATATATGTGCCGAAATCATTAAATTTATCTGGTCAAACAGAAATACTGACCATTTTGGAAGAGAGAGACAAAAAGCGATACGGAGACACTTTTAAATTGTCATATTTAGAGCAGGCTAAACAGGATACGGCATTTTTTACTTATGCATACGGAACGCCAAACAAAAATACAAAAGAGTATTTAAAAGAACAGGCTGACGAAATTGCAAAAAGATATCTTAAGGCTGGACATACTGAACTCTTGGTAAAACTCCTGCAAGCCGGTTTTGTTAGTCGAACTGGACTAAATGTAATGCTGGAGATGCTAAAAGAAGACTCGAAAATGAACTTAGAGACACAGATGCTGGCGCCACCTGTTGCTGCAAAAATAGACAGGCAGGAACCTGTTGTCATGGCTTATATCATGCAGGCGCTGGAAGAGTGCAGAAGAAAAAATGGAAGAGTGGATGCGGAAAATCTAAGATTGGATTGAAAAATTGGAAATTTCGTTGCAGCCGGCAAAGCCGGCTGCTTTTTTTTTCTTCGTGTAGAAATCAGGCATATTGGAGATGAAAATATAAAAGACAAAGAAAGGATAAAAAATATGGATAGAATTTATGGTAACGAAAGTGGAATTTCCTACTGTTATGATAACGGCGGTGTAACCTTCTATTGCTCAGACGTTTATACTTGCCGAGATATTGATATGGCATCGAATGTTAAACGCGTATGTTTTGGTGAGGACAACAACACAAATCAAATGTATTACAAATTAAGGTATTCTTGCATGATATTTCCGAATGTAACGGAGATATATATTGCCAGAAATGTTGCAGCAATAGAAATCAACAACAGAATGTTTCCAAATTGCCGAAAGATTATCTCAAATAATGTAAATTATCGTTCCGGAAGCATGCTGGTGAAGAAAGATAAAGCCATGGACTGGAATTTTCTGCTTAATGCGTTTTGCCTGAAAAAAGGAGAAGACGTAGATTTAACCGGAATAGATATGATTAAATCAGGAGCCTTTTCCGGATGTGAAATCGTAGAAATCAAAAATGTTGCTGACCTCTCGCAGGTTGAAAAATATGCTTTTTCCGACTCAGATTTTTGTTCAGACAAAAACAAGGCGGTTGGCGGATTTCGAATGGCCGGACCAATCATTGTAGAAATGCTGCCGGACCTGGAAGAGTATGAGATACCCGACTGTGCTATATACACTGCGCCACAGGCCGTAAAGGCTATGCAGAAAATGCACAAAGCCAAGCGGCTTATCATCAATAACCTTGCGGCTACGGTAAATGTACTTTGCACGACACGGCTGCCTAGAAAAGTAATTGTAAAAAATATAAAGAAAAGGACTTATGACACAGATTATGATTTGTTTGACATACTGGACAGCGAAACAACTGAAGAGATTGAACTTCAGAACTGTTCACCAGAATACAAAAGCATCAATGGACTTTTATATGGAAGAGTCATAGATGAATATGGTTTTTTTGCAAAGACATGGAGTGTCATCATGTGTCCGCGAGGAATGAAGAAAGTAGTGATTGATGATATTGCAGAAGAGATTGCGCAATCAGCATTTATGGGATGCAGTGTGGAAGAAGTTGTGATGCCAGATTCCGTGAAAATGATTGGTAATGAAGCATTTAGCTGCTGCAAGTATCTTAAAAAAATCAATTTAAGCAAAAACCTACAAAAAACTACGAATCAGCTTGGCTATAACGCATGTTTTAAGAAATGCGAAAAACTGAAGGGTATCGAAATTCCTGCCGGAATTAAAGAAATCCCGAATATGATGTTTTTTGGATGTAGGGAGCTGTCAGAAGTAGTTTTTCATGACGGACTGGAGGTCATTGGTGCCAGTGCATTCGCTTCATGCCGGAACCTGGAAAAGATAAATCTTCCTAAAACGGTAAAACGCATTGAACGATGGGGCATGTCTTATGTGGATGAATTGCATTTAGCTTCAAACGTAGTTCCAAATGGTCTGGTGCTTGGTCTAAATAATTCGTCCTCTGTTTGCGCAAGGGTTATTTTTCCAGATGGAAAAGAGGTGCTCGTATCTAAAACAGTAAATCCAGACGTAGAAGACAAAGCAACACTGCAATTAAGCAAGCACTGTCAGGACCCGGATTGGTATAAATACAGTTCAAACATGACGAGTCTACTTTCAAATGGGTTAATTGAGTATGAGAGAAGACGAAAAGAACCAGAAAAATGGCCTGATAACAGGCCAGAACAGGCTGAGCTTAAAGGACTCTTACGAAATAACAGCGTTACTATTATGAATTGGCTCTTAACGCATGATAAAAGGCAGTCTCTGGCAAAACTGATTAACTATGGATTTCTGCCAGATTCAGCATTGAATGAGCTGCTGATATATGCAAATGAACATAATATGCCTGATATTGCTGCATATACTATACAGCAAATACAAAAAGGAGAAACACCTGACACAAAATTCCATATCTGATAAAATAGCGGGCGGAAAAAGCCCGTTATTTTTGTGTAAAAATCCGGCATATTGGAAATGAAAAAAGTAAAAGAAAGGAGGAAGAAGTATATGGCAATCGTAGAGACACCACCATGTAAGTGGACACCGCCAGTCTGCAATGATAGAGAATATTCGGAGCGACCAATAACAGCAAAGAAAACAGCAGGAAGCGAAAAAGAACATGAATACAGAAAATCACATCAACTACCTTGGGCCAAGGTAAAGAAAGTCCCACCATGTAAGAATATCCCACCCATCGAGGAGCCTTAACGGAGAACGGGAAATCCCCGGCCGACAGAGAATCCTCCATGGGTCAAATGTTCCGGTTTTAACTTCGCATGCTGGCCTGAATCCCCGTTTGAAACACGCTTCATCGCTAGACGGCAGTCAACGTCTGGTGATAACTCAGAGCAAAGCTCTTCGTTACCAGATTCGCTTACGCTCAATTCCAGCTCGGACTTCGTCCTCGCTGTCAGGTGAAAAATCACTGGAATCTGGTACCGAATCCGGCAAGGCCGGTAAGGTATCAATGAAGGCGAACGCAAGTTTGCCGAGCCACTCAGCCTTACGGCTTCGCTTGTCAGCCTCTGCAAGGCTTGGTAACGAGTCCGGCAGAGCCGTGGAGTTATCGAAGACTCGCAAAATTTGCATAATCATTCGACGTGCGGTATAGTATATACAACAAGAGGGAAGAAAAAAAGCCCTCAGACATCAGGCGGATTCGCCGCCGAAAATCCTTTCTTTGTTTGAAATCCCCGCTGCTGTGAAAAACATGACAGCGGGGATTTTTTTTGTTTTATCGGAACTGTTCTTCAGCATATTAAATACAAAACTACAAAGAGAGGAAGAAAAAATATGGATAAAAAGAAATGGATTCCGACGCAGGATGCCTGGCTGTATTTCGAAGGAAACGTCTGTACGGATATAAAAGTGAGTACCCCTGGTACCAGTGTTCGGCTGGAGGCTCCAGAATTTGCGCTCAGGAATTGCAAGCGTTCTTTTCCAGGCGTAAAAGCATTAATCATTCCAAAAGGTGTTAAAAAGATTGATATTCCAAACTCACTGTTTCCGAATGTGGAACATGTGATTTCCGATTCTGATAAGTTTTTGACATCTACAATGCTTGTGAGAAAAAGTATTACGCAGGGGAATACGCTTTTGAATGCTTTTTGCAAATCAGAAGATGATGTTGTCGACCTCCATCGCGTCAATAAGATTGATAATTTTGCTTTTGAAGGATGCCGGTCTTGGAGCCTGGTAAACGATGCATCTGTTGAATATGTTGCTGAAAATGCTTTTACCGATTCTGCGTTTATGGAACAGCCATTTAAAGGCGGAATCAAACTTGCGGGACATATAGTGATAGCAATGGATGATGCAGCCGAAGAGATTGTTGTACCACAGGAACCACAGATTTTCGTTCTAAGCGAAAAAGTACAGTCTGCCATCAGAGACATGAAATACGCTAGCACTAATATCAAGCGTATGCGTGTCAAATGCCTGGACTCTGTCGAGGCGTTTTGCTACATGCCGGAGACCGTGATTCTTGACTCCAAAGAAAAATGCACATGGTCAAAAGTCAGCAGAACGATATGCGGTATCGTTTCGGATAATACAAAAAATCTGATTTCCGAAATTCCAAGATACAAAAGCGTGGATGGAATCTTGTACTCAAGCGACATGAAGACTTTATGCTTCTGCCCAGGAGGAAAAACTGGACATGTGACGATTCCGGAAGGCGTAACTAAAATAAAAGATATGGCTTTCTATAGTTCTGAGATACACTCTGTAAAATTACCAGACACCTTGCAGGACATAGGTTCGCAGGCATTTCAGCTTTGCCATAATCTCACGCATATTGATTTTGGTAATGGAATCAAAAGGCTTGGCGCAAATGGACATTGTCAAATATTTGATGTTTGTAATAGCCTGGAGTCTGTGGAATTTCCTGCGCAGATAGAGTATATTGGCCACAATTGTTTTGAAAACTGTAAAAAATTAAGAAATGTAAAGTTTAATGAAGGCTTGCAGGAAATAGGCCCTGAATCATTCATGGACTGTGAAAGTCTTAAAAATGTGGAATTTCCAAGCACGCTGAAAAAAGTTGGGAAGAGGTCATTCACCGCAACAGATGGCGTCAAATGGCTTAAGCTAAAGATAATACCATTTGGATTTGTGCATGCATTCATAAGTAATGCTGGTCCGTGTGGCCAAAGATATATGGATGTGGATTACAATGGGAAACATTTTGCAATACCGAAACGCATGGATACTTGCAGGCTGTCAGAATGTGTACAACGATTTGAGCCTGAATGTATCTCCTGGTGTGGACTGACTGACGACTTTCTGGATTCGCTGTACCTATACTCACGTTCCAAGATTGAAAAACATCTGTGCGCTATGGTAGCATACAAATATACCAGAAAAGAACAGATAAAAAAAGATATATATGGACGGTGTAATACGAGCACAGTTCACGGTATAACTGAGCCGGAACGTGTGTTGCTAGCCCTGGATGAGAAAGACCTTTCTGAAAAAGAGTTTGTGGATTGTCTGAACACTGGATTCGTGGATGCAAGGCCTGAACTGATAGATGAGGTCAAGAAGAAGGGGTGGAATATAGCAGTAGCATATATTCTGGATAAATCAAAAGAACCTGAAAAAGTAAATCTATCTCTTTAATTTTGATGAGAAGGCTGGCAGCAGCCTTCTTTTTTTTGCGATACAGAATTAAGCATATTGGACGTATAAAAAAGAAGAAAGGAAATAAAAGAATATGGAAAAAATGAGCAAAATAAGATATCAAGATTGGTCATCCTCCAATGATACAGAAGAAAAGAGATGGAGTAAAGACGGAGTTAAAATGAACGGAAACACAATTGTGGCTATTGATGTAACCAAAAAGAAAGTGACCATTCCGCCATATGCTACGTATACTGAATGGAAGAACCTTTGGGGACTTGAATGTCTGGAAATATCCAGTATTAACCTGCTGGCTCAGTTTACGCACCTTCCCAAAAAATTGATTCTAAACGACTCGAATGCGTTGAAACTTGATGAAACGGACATTTTTTGCAGACACAATGTAGATTCCGTTGCCAAGATACAGTCTGTATTAGGCCAGGATGGAATGGAGTGGATGGAATTAAATGGAAGTAAAGACTATATTACAAAAGATGGCATTTTGTATACAAAAGATATGAGAAGTTTACTGAGATGTCCTGCTGCAAGGGCGGGTGAAGTTGTTATCCCTAAAGGTGTCAAGTTCATTAATGAAAAAGCATTTAGTCATTGCGAATGGATATCTTCCGTAGTCTTTCCTGATTCCCTGGAGGCAATCGGCCAGCAGGCGTTTGCCGGCTGTCACAATCTTAAACACATTGAGTTTGGAAACGGAATTAAAAAAATAAACTGCCGCTGCTTTGAGTTATGCTGGGGATTGGAAGAAATCAATCTTCCGAAACAGTTAGAGATAATCGATTATGGAGCATTTTCAGGATGTAAGCTTCGCAAAATAACTTTTGCAGAAAACGGTGTGAAATATATTGGGGATAATGCTTTTAACGGAAAAGACCTTGGTGAGGTTACGCTTCCTGAATCACTGGAATATATCGGTGCACAAAACTTCCAAAGTGTAAAGCACATAATACATCTAAAAAGTGTTCCAAAACGCTTCGTGATAGCTATAACTGGAAGCTCGTTTATGCGTTCTTTCTATGAAGACCCGATGCAGAATATGATTGTCCTGGATATAGACGGAAAACAGCTCTATATGCCGCGTACATTGAAACTCGGAACAGAACATCTTGTGCAGAAAATACTTCATGATAAAATAGAAGACTCCTACGGTATAATGTTTCTTTACGCTAATTCTGGACGTTGTAAACTGGTTGTTGCTGCCATGTCTTACATCGCTGGAAACCGTAACGCAAAGCTTGTTAAATTCGTGGAAGAAAACGAGAAAGCAATTTCTAATACGCTCCTGGCATACGGCCACATAAAGGAACTTTCAGAATTTATACAGACTGGTTTTGTTTCGCACCGTACACTGTCTCTTATGCTTAAAGCATTGGAAGATGGAACTGACACAAACGCTGCACTTAAAAACAATCCAGAAGCATCAATACTGCATGATGAAGGAAAACAAACTACTGCAAAGGCGTATATCTTAAAGGCGCTGAGCGAGCAGAAAAATAAAAATAATGAAGAATTGCATATTTCCTGACTGTAAGAGCCGGCTTTGCCGGCTCTTTTTTTCGTACAAGTATTTCTGCATTGTAACTGTTTTTGCAAATTCTGCATATTAAACGTATACAGATTGACTCAATGGAGAACGGGGAATCCCCGGCCGACCAAAAGTCGTCCGCGGGTCAAAGGTTCCGGTTTTAACTTCGCACGCGGGCCTGAATCCCCGTTCGAAACACGCTTCGCTCAGCCTTACGGCTTCGCTCGCCGCACTTCAGGCTGGTTATATTTATTCTGGTAACGAGTCCAGCTTTGCTGGCGAGCTATCATTTTTAATCTGGTACCGACTCCGGCAAAGCAGGGGAGGTATCATATTCATTCTGGTACTGAGTGCGAAGCATGAAGTACCATATTTATTCTGGTAACGAGTCCAGCTTTGCTGGCGAGTTATCATTTTTAATCTGGTACCGACTCCGGCAAAGCAGGGGAGGTATCGAAAGGAGGAATAAAATGAGAAACAGATGTATGTTTGAAAAAATGGCAGCCGGGATGGCGCTTGCGGTGACGGTGATGGCCGGTGCAGCGATGTTGCCTGAAAGCGGGCATGAGCTGATAGTCAGGACTTATGCCGCAGATGCGAGTAATCAGAATAGCCAGAATATTTCGGGAGGAGGTACCAGTACTGAGGATAAAATAGACGAAACAGGCAGCAAAGCGGGATGCGCGGAGAATAACGAAAACAGCGACGACGGAAGTGGAATTTACGACTTCAAGGATAATAAGACGGCCGGAGCTGTGGCCATCACCAAGAAATGGGATGGCGGACTGACCAATGCGGAGCGTGAAATCCCGGATATGTATTTAAGCACTGGAAGGCCGAGCAAGAGCACGAAGGGGTACACCGTCACATTCCACGGGAACGGGATAAAATTTGCCGACGGGACCGACGAGAATATGGTAGTTTATAACTCTTCCGGGCAGATTGTGGAGGGGAGTTATAAGGAACCGGTAGAAACCGGAGTGGCGTGGTATGCGAATGAAGCGTGTACGCAGAAAATAGAAATTTCTGATGCTGGCATACCGCAGGTTGAACTGACCGGGGATGTGGATTTGTGGGCGAAAGAGATGACGTTTGAGATTAAAGGATATAATGACAACTATCAACGGAGAACGGAGAATCCTCGGCCGACCAAAGGTCGTCTGCGAGTCAAAGGTCCCGGTTTTAACTTCGCACGCATGTCTAAATCCCCGTTCGAAGTCTGGTTACGAACGCGAAGCGCAAGCTATAAACAACAATATAATGATTTCAATTCTTTAATCCCAAATACGGTTACTGAAATCGTGTTTACCGATGAGGTAAAACCAAAAGACAAAGCGACCATTGACGTTGACGCAGACGGGGATGGGGGTGTTGTCGCATGGCTGGATGATGATGCCAGAACAGTCATGAAGGTGTCTACGCAGATTCCGGGCGTAAAAGTACAGGCGGCGAAAGACAGCGAAAATATGTTTTTCAATAGAAGCAAGCTTCAAAAAATCGACTTTAAAATGCTGGACACGCAAAACGTGACGGATATGTGTTCCATGTTCAACGGCTGTTCTGGCCTGACAAGCCTGGATTTAACACCACTGGATACGCAGAACGTGACTGATATGAGTGGCATGTTTTACAAATGCTCCGGTCTCACGAGTCTGGATTTAACGCCATTAGATACACAGAACGTGACAAATATGAGAGACCTATTCGGACTCTGCTCCGGCCTCACGAGCCTGGATTTGACTCCGCTAAACACACAGAACGTGACAGATATGAGTAGTATGTTCGGCAGCTGTCGCGGCCTGACAAGTCTGGATTTGACGCCGCTGGATACATCAAAGGTGACGAGTATGGGTTCCATGTTCGCCGACTGTTCTGGCCTGACAAGCCTAGATTTATCGCCACTGGATACGCAGAACGTGACGAATATGAGCGGAATGTTCGAAAGATGCTCCGGCCTGACTGGCCTGGATTTATCGCCACTGGATACATCAAAGGTAACGGATATGGTTGGTATGTTTTACGGCTGCTCGGGCCTGACTAGCCTGGATTTATCAAGCTTCGATACGAACAATGTAACGCGCGTTGGCGGATACGGACAATATAGTCAGAATGGCGGTTATAGCTATGATAGCGTCACTGGAATGTTCGAGAACTGTTCTTCTCTAGTATCTTTGATTATTCCATTTGATACATCGCATATAACTGATTTTGGAAAGATGTTTCAAGGATGCAGTTCATTAACCACACTTGATATTTCAACATTTAATACGACCGCAGCCAAAGATATGGGCTGTATGTTTGATGGTTGTAAAAATCTAACGAATATAAACTTACCAAAAACAAGTACAAAAAATGTAACAAGTTTAAATGGTATGTTTAATAATTGCAACAGTTTAAAGAGCCTTGACCTTTCATCATTCGATACATCAAATGTAACTGATATGGTCTATATGTTCAATAACTGCTCTTCCCTCACCAGCCTAACCACCGGCACCAACTTTAAATTTGTCGGCAAGAGTTACCGGCTCGACGGCACCTGGCAGAACACCGCCGGTGAAACCTTCAACGGTAATGATAGTACGGCGAATTTCCCTTCCAACGTTGCCGACACCTACACAAAAATATCTTAATCCAATCTATCTACAACAACATAACACTACGCGCAACAGAGCAGCCAAAGGCCGCTCTGTTGCTTGCCTTACCTCTTTTTTTATTCCTTTTCTATTCATTTTCTCCACTGTCAACCATCCACCATCCATCTTTCCTTTTATCTTTTCCTCTTGCTTTTTGTCTTTTTTTCTATTTCTCATATTAATCATGTAACACAAACAAAGGTTAACAAAGAAAGGAAATGGAAAACTATGAAAAAACTGAACGATTTCGGAGCAAAAATTGGCGGAGCAAAGAAAGACTTATGGGCACTTTTTAACACACTTTCTGATGAGGAACAGGGCGAAATGGCCAGGAAGTCAAAGATTTGGAAACTGCCAAATTACCGGGCAATGATTGAAGAAGGTACGCCAAAAGAAGTATGTTTCTGGCAGAACCAGATGCGTAAGGCTGTTGTGTCCAGACCGGAAGCAAACGCAAAGGCATATGTCAGATTCGTGCTGGCATTTAAGTCAGATGTAGAAGCGTGCAATACGATAGACGAGGTTAAGGCATTTTATGCCGGGAACCCGGATATCGTTGAGTCTAAAGGCGTTTTTGAGTATCTGAGAAAGGCTTCGGAGAATCCTAATGACAAGCACTGGGTTTACGCGGATAGCGAAACGAAACCATTTTTTGACGGCAGTAAAGTGCTTCGTTATGTATATAGCACAAAACGTATTTCAAAAGACTGCGCAGAAAGCGACTTCCTTATGAGAAGAGAAGATAAAGAGGCAAAAAAATACTATGTGTTTGAAGCAAAAGCGGAGAATATTGAAACTAAGCCATATAACAAGAAAGGTGTTTTTGCAAATACAGTAAAAAGCAGCACTTGTATTACCACTTTCTTTGACAAGGTCAATTATTCTGAGCTGGTAGAAGAGTCTCCAGATGATTGCCTGTATATTGCCATGTACGACAGAACAAAAATCGGAGTATATACTTCCTGCGAAAATGCGAAAAAAGCCATTGAAAGCAAAAAAGAAAAAAATGCGGGAAAGAAAGAGGCAGAAAAGAAAGAAGCATTTCTTCCGCCACATCTTTCAGAGATTGAAAGGACAGGAAGCGATTACAGTTACTTCAGATTTACTGCTGGAAATGTATTGATGGCAAGATATGGACTGCGTGGTGGCGAGTTCGGAAACTATACTTCTTCAAAAGACAGAGTGGGAAGTATTAACATGGCTTATGATGGTTTTGAAGACCTCTATAAGGCCTTAGGTATTTCACATCGGGACATCAGCCTTGGTGGTGAACTGGCAATCGCATTCGGCGCAAGAGGCCGTGGCTCAGCAATGGCTCATTATGAACCGGATAGAAATGTCATCAATATGACTAAAAAACGTGGTGCCGGCTCACTGGCTCACGAATGGGCTCATGCTATGGATGCTTATCTTGGAAAGAAACTTGGGCTGTATGGATATATGTCAGAGAATGTGAAATCAGACAAGGTCTTTGCATCTGCAAAAGAGCTTCTTACGGCATTTGAAAAACAGGATGGAAAAGAAACTGCATTTTATGCAGCATCCAAAAACTTTGATAGGGCTTATAAAAAGGCCGGAAACGGTTATTGGTCATCGGCCCCTGAAATGTTTGCAAGGGCTTTTGCATGCTATGTCAGGGATAAACTTGGAGACAGAAAGTCAGACTATCTTGTAGGTCACTCTGAAGCGGCTTCTGATGGCGTTAGCGTGGCGATTCCTGTCGGGAAAGAAAGAGAAGTCATCGATAAGAAATTCGATGCTTTTATCGCCGATATGATTAAACTTGGTTACTTTTCAAAAGAGAAGAGCAGCACAGAAAATCCGACAGAATGCGACGATTCACCAGAAATTGTGGATATTATCTTCTACGAGGATAACGGTGGCCAGCTGATGTTTTGCTAGTTTTTAACGAAGAACGGAAAATCCCCGGCCGACAAAAAGTCGTCCGCGGGTTAAATGCTCCGGTTTTAACTTCGCACGCGGGTCTGAATCCCAGTTCGAAGTCAGGTCACGAGCGCGAAGCGCGAGTTATCAAAGGGCGGAACTTTTTCCGCTCTTTTTTTTGCGGTAAAAAAAAGAAGTCCCGGCGCAAAGGCCGGGGCATTCTAAAGCTGAAGTTTTTTGGAAGCGTTTTTTGGTGCTTTTTTCTCAATCTCTGTTAAGATGTATGCCGCGAGAGCATTCATGTTGTTTTCGTGTGCTAATTTCAGGAATTTTTCAAGAGAACTCTTTGCAAAAAATCCAAGCTGAAAGAACTTGACGAGTTTTTCCTCCTTTCCTTCGTTGAAATACCGTTTCACGATGCTCTGCCTTGAGCGTTTCAATGGTATATGTCTTTTTTGGTAATATCGTAGAGTTCAAAGGCTGTATCCTGAACAAGTGCGTTACTGAAACATAAGGCATACAGACTGTCAATCCAATCTATGTCAGCTGCTTTTGGAGAAAACATGCGGAAGCATTCATCCAGTTGTGAGATGACTTCTTTTGGCAGGGTTTTTGGAAAGTAAAACGTATAATCTTTGTCGTCTTCAGTTACAATAAGTTTGAAAGTGAGTCCTATCTTATTGTATGTTGATGTGTCATTGTATGCATTCAATACAGACAGCAGGATTCCTTCCGGCGCTCGGTCATACACATGTAATTCTTTAATGAATCTGCCAAAATTATTTGCTTTCACGGTTTTTAGTGTCCTGGGTACAGTTAATGTATCCGCAGCAATATCGTTAAACGTGGTATCGCCAATAATCTCCAGGCCTTCATGAAGGACAACTTTTTTTAAATTGCAGCATGAGAACATCATGCTTGACAATACCTTTATCCATGACGGAATTTCAAGCTCTTTGAGTCCTCTACACCCATAAAATTGGCCCATATCACCAAATCTGCTGTAATCGTCAATGGTATGATTAAATTTGATATCTGTAAGTTGCCTGCAGTCAGAAAACGCATAAGTCCCAATTCTGAATAAGGACTCAGGGAATTTTACAGACTCAATCTTGCTTCCTGCAAAAGCATTATACAGTATATATTCTGTCCCTTCCGGTACATCGTAATGACCATCACGTCTATTTGGATATTTAATAAGGACTTTCTTGTCTTTAGTATATACCACACCGTCCACAGTACAGAATCTATCGCTATTTTTAGCTATACGATACGCCTTAGCGTAGATGTCTGAAAGGTAGTCTAGTAAATCGTTTACAGATAAATTTAGCCTGTTGTTGATGACCAGTGTGTTGAAACTTGTGCCTTTCAATTTGTTTAACTGGTCCGGCTTGCTGAAAACGACCTCCTCGATGTCATCCGCATTTTTAATATATACACCGGTGGCATCATCGGGGATAACTGCCATATCTGCAGTACGGTCAACTCCTACTACCGTTTTACCAATCAAGAATACGCCATTTACAAATTGCTTTCTTCCGAATTCAAGCGCAGAACCGGCAAAAGAATTGCCTTGGGCGATAATCTGCTCTGGGATATTTTTGATATGCTCTGAGAGGCAGCCCTCAAAGGCATACGACCTAACAAGTTCAATATTTTCCATATCTATGACGAAATCTTTGTCATGATAAAAGGAATTGAGCAAAATACCCGTTTCTTTGCTGATAAGCATTGGCCCAGATTTAAAATTACGGCTATACGAGATAACCTTCTCAATATTTGGAAACATGGAGTTGTAAATCTCAATGCTTTGGACTCCCGCGTTAATGACAATGGTCTTGATGTTTGGAAACTGCTTCATTACGTTCTTCAAAAGATAGCCAGAACCGCTATAGGTATGGCTTTCGTCTATGAATGTAAGAGTAGTAGCGGATTCCGGGACATCAAGGTTTTTGCATGTATAACCATATACACCTTTTTCAAAATAAAAAACAGCTCCTTCTGGCGAATTTAATGTTGTTAGCATTTCTTTTCTTCCTTTCTTTGTTTTTTTTGTACATACAATATGCGATATTCTCGAGTATAAGAAAAACCCGGCATGTGCCGGGCTTAGATTGGTTAGATTCTGAAAGATGTTGTTTTTCTTTTTTTCTTATTGCTGCTTTTCTGTTGCATCTCAAGAATGTAGGAAGTTGCTGTCTTCATTCCGTTTTTTTGTGTTGTTTTTAAAAGAGTATTTAAGACGCGCTCGGAAAGGAATCCGAGCCCGACAAATTTGGCCAGTTGTTTTTCCTGATTTTCTTTTAATAGACGGTTCACGATTTTTCTTGAATGGCTTTTCAGGTAAGCAGCCGCTTCTTCATTGCTAGAATCGTGTTGATACATAGCAATGGCAGTGTCCTGTGTGATAGCGTCATCGTCGCAATATATGAACAGGCTGTTAAAGTAAGACTGCGGAAATAAACGCCATGAAAAATTTGAAAGTCTAAGGTCTAGGCTGGAAGTAACATTACCGATATATATATATCGTGGAATATATAACGTTTTTTTGCCTTTATCATCAGTTATGACAAGCTTAAGCAGTAAATTATCAGTATCAATGTCTCTGTCGGGACGGTCGGCGTTGCGTCTGCAGCGGCTGACCATATTTGATATAAGGCCTTCCGGTATCTTTTCATACACATTGATTGTTTTTGCTTTATTAAAATTATTACCGCACATCTTTTTTAATGAGCGGGGAAGCGTAATTTCTTCAAAATCAACAGAATCAAACGCCCAGCCGGAAATCGTATCCACCCCTTCTTCTAATTCGAGGCTTTTAAATTCGCATCCACTGAACATTGACGCTCCGATTGTCTTAATGTACGCCGGGATTTTTAACGTTTTAAGGCTTGTACATCTTGCAAAGATGTTTGAACCCCCTTTATCGTCATAATCGCTAATGCCTCTTCCAAACCCTATATCTGACAGGTCATGGCAATCACAAAAGGCTGCATATCCGATTTCTGTTACAGAATCGGGAATCTTCACTGACGATATCCTGCTGTTTATAAAAGCGGAGTCATAAATCACTTCTGTTCCTTCCGGTATTTTATATGCCCCTTCGCGGCCAGAAGGATATGCGATGAGTTTCTTTTTGTCTTTTGTAAAGATGACGCCATTTATCGAACAATAGAATGGATTGCTATCCCTAACGAACAGGTTGAAGGCATTTGGACGTTTTGCATACGTCCTTATGTCTGGCATTTCTATGTATTCATCTGTGTCAATGATTACGCTGTCAAGGAACAGGCTGCTGTCACTGAACGCGTTAAGGTTTTTGACGTTTGCAGTTTTTATACACTTAATATTGTTTATATTTGTGTCTGCTCCCGTGTATATAGACTTGATACCATCAGGCAGTGTGATTTCTGTTGCACCAGGCTCAATATCAACAAGGACCGCGCCGATGGTACATATGCCATTAGTGAATGGTTTTTTTTCAGCGAATATGGAATATGCAAAAGCATTATCATTAATTTTGGCTACGTTATTGCTGTTAACGATATCAACTGATTTACAACCTTCAAAAGCAAAGCTGTCTATCAAAATGACATCGTGCAGGTCAACCACTTCGTCCTGATTTCGGCAGAATGTATTTTCAAGCCTCGCTTCGTTATACCCGGTCTTTATCAGCATACTTCCGGTGGTATATGAGTAGCTGCGTGAAGATACCCTTCTGACGTTCGGAAACATCATATTGCTGATGTCAATATCGTCAACGCCTTGCTCAATCACGATTTCTTTGATGTTTGGGAACTGTTTTTTCACATCTCGCAAAAAATACGACGGTGCAAATACTCCATACTGTAAATTGCTGATAGAAACATTCCTCATACGTGCAAACGTCAATGTGATAACATCATCGTCAATGTCAACATCAACGCATTTTCCTCGTTCTGCTATATAAAATGTAACACCTTTCTGTACAGAAACTTTTTGGACCATTTCAGTTTCTCCTTTCTTTGTAAAAAAATATTCAAAAATAATATGCAGGATTTCTCTAGCAAGAAAAATCGCAAAAAACGATTCTGCGGACAAAATTTCAGCATATTGGATATGTAAAAAACAAAAAGAGGCTGATGAGAAGCCGAAAAAGGAGAAAATAATGATGACAATAGAAGAGATTGATAAAGGACTAAAAGAGAACGGATATATCCCAAACGATGATATCTGCTATGCTGTATTTGAGGCACTGTCACTGCAGAAACCAATTCTGATTGAGGGTGACCCGGGCGTCGGTAAGACATCACTGGCGATTGCTGTTTCCAAAATGCTCAGCCTGCCGTTTCTGCGCCTGCAGATGTATGACGGATTAACAAAAGATGAAATCCTGTATGACTACGACTACCAGCGGCAGCTGCTGACATTGGAGGCAGTAAAACCCAAAATCAATGAAGAAATCAAGGGCATGGACGTAAATGCTGCCATCAGAAAAGTAGCAGGAGATGTAAATTTCTATGGAGAAGAGTTTCTGATTCCACGTCCAGTACTGCAGACCATTAACGGGACGGGAAAGAAACTGCTGCTGATTGATGAGATAGACAAGTCTTCGGAAGAGACCGAATATATGCTGTATGAATATCTTGAAGGATATGGAATCAATATCCCACAGCTGGGACCGGTAAATTGCCCGGAAGGCCAGAAGCCGGTTGTGTTCCTGACGTCTAATGGATACCGCGAATTATCAGGTGCAATGAGAAGGCGCTGCGGGTACCTCTATATCAAGAAAAAGACCAGGGAAGAGATTATTGAAATCCTGAAGAATAATGCAAAAGTTAACGACAAAGTGGCAGCCGGCATCGCATCATGCATTGTATCCCTGCAGGAGGAGCACCTTAAACATCCCGTATCTATTTCGGAGGCGGTCGATTGGGCGAACTTCCTGAAAAATGATGCAAATAAAGACATGGTCATGAAATCTATCGGACTGCTGGTAAAAGACAGAAGAGACATGGGAATCATCCGGAAGGCGGTTGAAACATACGCAGGAGATATTGCTGTAGAGTAAGGAGGGGGTTTGTTTGAATTGGATTGATTGTGAGGTATGTTTATTTTCCGAACAGTGTGATGGTCCCGATTATGCCCCACTTTGTATGGACTTTGATGACTATGAGTTTGATGACTATTGCGACGATTCTAATCCTTCGCAGGGTGTTGTAGGAGACCGGGCCCCGGTAATCCCGGAAGTAACGGCGGATACGCCTTCCTACCTATACGAATTCATCTTTGAGGCATGTGAGTATTTTAGCAGCGCAGGTTATATCTGCAATGCTTCAGAAGTGTTTTCCGTTATCAGTGATATGCGCGGAAAGGTAAATATCAAACGGCTCCTTTCCACAATGCTTGTACATAGTTATCAGGAGTCAGCCGCTTTTGATAAGATTTACAGTGAATTCCTTGAAAAATATTACTACCGGCACCGCGAAGAACGGGAAGCAAAAGATGAGCACGAAAAAAATAAGAAAAAAATGAATGAAAAACTGCAGCGCCTGACAGGAAGGCAGCAGGAGCTAAAACAACAGCAGGAAGAAGGGCAGAAAGAATCAAAAGAAGTTAGAAAAGCAGAGCAGACGCAGGAACAGCAGAAAGGTATTAAGAATCTGGAAGAATGCCTGGAAGGCCAGAAATCGTTAAAAGAATTCGTAAAAATAGTAAAAAGCGGCATAAAACCTGAGCAAAGCCAGTTAATGCGTGAAGTTAAAGCTGCTTCCATGAAAGCGTGTACGAAACCCAACAGCAGCGAAATCATGGCGGCTATCCGGGAACGTGGAAAACAGCTGAAAGCAATCAAGGAAGAAGCCAAGAGCTTGAGTACACAGATTGCTCAGACGGAAAACGATATCAAGACAATGCAAAAGAGAATGCAGGAAGAAGACGCAAAGTTCCAGCGCAAAATGAATGAGATTGTGAAGGAGCAATCTAATATGCATCGTGCTGAATTCAATAAAGCGCTTGCCAGGAATGCAGTAAGGTCCAAACATGCCGGTGACATTGTGCTGGATAAAAACTTCGCAAAAATGAATGATGCAGAGAAGCGGCAGATTGCAGACTATATCAAAGATAATGCAAGGAAATTCCGGACAAAAATGTCACGGAAGATTCGGGCAAACCGTTCATCTAAGATTGATATCCCGGCTACGATAAAGAAAAGTTGCCAGACTGGCGGCATCCCGTTAAGACTTATACACCAGAAGTCAGTAAGACAGAAGTCAAACCTGATTCTGATTCTTGATGTGTCTGGGTCCTGCAAGAATGCCTCTGAAATGATGCTGGTGTTTATGCATGCAATGAAGGAAGTGTTTCCCGGTGGATGCAAGACTTACGCTTTTACGAATCGTCTTTATGATATTTCAAAATTCTTTGAAACAGACAACCCGAATGAAGCAGTGAAAGCCGTTATGGATGCGATACCGAGGGCGGGTGCCTATTCTAACTATGAAATCCCGTTCAGAACGTTCTACGACGAGCACATGAGTGAGGTGACCGGCGATTCTTACATTTATTTCATCGGTGATGCGAGAAATAACAAAAACGCCAGCGGTGAAGACTATGTGAAGGCAATTGCAAGAAAGGCAAAAAAAGCGTTCTGGTTGAATACAGAAAAGGTGGAAGAATGGAACCACGGCGATTCTATCATTGGAACATATGCAAAATATATGACAAAGGTGGCACAGACGGTGACGCCGGCAGAATTGCTGGGATTTTTGGAGAGGTAAGAAGAGAGGGCTGCCACGCAAGCACGCTGCGGGCCCCTTGCAGTTTTTGCTTCTGTCTGCAAAGACGGGCTTTTGTCAACGAAGAACGGGGAATCCCCGGCCGACCAAAGGTTCCGGTTTTGACTTCGCACGCGGGTCTGAATCCCCGTTCAAAGTCAGGTTACGAGCGCGAAGCGTGAGTTATCAGGAAAAGAATCCCGCATATTAAGTGCAGAAGAAAAAAGAAAGGAGCAAAAAAAATGCCAAAATCAGCTAACGAAGAAGTCAGGACGATTTACCGGCCGCCGTATTCTGTAGATGCATCGGCGAGTGCTAAGATGCTGAAGAAATACTACGACGCCAGGAAAGACGGAGAAATAGTAGACGTGGTGACTCTGACAGAGCCATATAATATAATCGGAAGTAATGCTTTTGATTTCTGCCATGTTAAAGAGATTACTATTCCGGATACCGTGACACAATTGAATCGTTTTGCTTTTGCTGACTGCAAAACGCTAAAAAAAATCACGCTCGGAAAAGGTATTAAAAAATGTGGGGAGGACCTAACTTTCCGGTCAGGCGTGCAGGAAATCGTCTGGACAAAACCAATTAAGGAAGATGTAGACGATGCATTGTCGTCATTACTGTATGGATTAATCCGGGAAGAATCTTCAATATTCTACCGGACAGACGAAATCCGGCTAAACAAAGGGAGAATATTTCTCAATACAGGAAAAGCACAGAAAACCTTTCTGCTGACATATGGCGGCAGAAGCATAAGACTTCCAAAGTGCATTAACAAATACCTCAACATGTTTGTCATCCAGGATATGGTGTACGCGGCTCTCGCCAGCGGTACAGATAAGACAAGCCGGTCTCTGTCATACCGTCTCATTTTTAGAATGATGCAGGATTTTCAGAACAAAGCGAGCGTTGCACTGGAGCTGTACATCCTGGAAGGTTCGTCAGATGCGAAAAGATACCTCCAAAACAATGCGGCGAAAATCGCAAAAGCATTTGCGGAGTGCGGAGATGATGTTGCATTGTCAAAATTTGTATCTCTTGGCCTGATGGATGCAGAAGCGCTGCTGTATACACTGCCAGTCGCGCAGGAGAAGGAATTGCAGACATCCGTATCGTATCTGCTTGATGAGATGCGAAAATGCGGACTTGCAGTGCCGGATTCTCTGAGTTTGTAAGTTCTTGAACATTTGACAAGCCGCTGCCAATCCGGCAGCGGCTTTTTTACTAAAAATCCAGTATATTGTACATATAAACACAAAAAGGAGAAATAATATGGATTTTGCATTTTATACAGACGCAGAAAAGAAACTAAAAGAACTGCGTTCAAAAGAAGAAAAAATAGAGATAAAAGAAGGTACAAAAATAATCGGCTCGTTTGCGTTTCGTGCCCCAAATGCCAAAGAGATTGTACTTCCTGATTCAGTTGAGACGATACAGATGTATGCATTTGGGAATTGTGAAAATCTTCAAAAAGTTGTTTTTGGGAAAGGAGTAAAGTGTATTTTTCCAGACATATTTAGTGGGTGTCATAACCTTTCCGAAATTGAATTTGCAGGAGATAAGGACCCGGATTTTGCGTTTGAGAATGGAGATGTAAGCGGAAGAGTGGCGTTGCTGCTTGACTTGACTCAATTTATTATGAACCTGAATGTAAGACCGAAATCAGTTTTCCAGCACATTGAGAATTTTCAGTTATGTGATTTGATGATGGAAAAATTTCTCACAGCAAAAATTCCACAGATGACAATCAAGATTACAGCTGGAGAAAAGAGTCTGCGTCTTCCAGTACCAATTCCAAAATATAAGGATTACGTGCTTGATGGGCTACTGCGTGATTGGTTAAAAGAAGTACACAGTTCAGTTTTTCGCAACAGGCTAACATTGTTAACGTCATTTGTCAACACTCCTGATACCAATTACGCGCTGGCGTTAGAGCTCTATCTTCTTGATGGTGATGCAAATGCACTGAGATACCTGAAAGAGTGGACATATTCTGAAATGATACATATTGTCAAATCTGGGAAATATGAAATAGTAAAAGATATTTTAAAGCTTGATTTCTTCACCGATACTGAGTTAAAATCGATGATTCAATACTTAAGCGAAAATAACATGATAGAGGCAATGGCTCATGTCATGGAATATGTAAAGGATGGGAATTTCAAAACAGATTTTTATTTGTAGATGTTAGCGCCGCAGTTTTCTGCGGCTCTTTGTGTGCATTTTTTTTGCTTATTTTTTCTTTCTGATACAAATTTCCGGCATACTACAAGAAACAAAAAAAATATAAAAAAGGAGAAAAAGAAAATGCTAAAAAGCAACAACACCAAATCATCAACTGGATATGACAGAATAGAGTTCTACGTTGACTTCGTGCATGTCCTGCTGTCGGCATTCCTGCTGGGGTATGTAATCGGTAAGGACAAGGTAAAAAAGAAAGGGGAAAAATGATATGCGTACGCTAGAAGAAAGAAAAAGACAGGCTGACGAAAATATGGAACGTATTGACGCTTTACTGACAAGAGAACTGGCATTCAGTGTTAAAAGTGGAGATGTCTGCAGCAGTGCTGTTCAAGCGCTTGCGCTGGCAAAAATTGCACTGGAGATGAGCAGCGAAAATCTGCGAAAGGAGGAAAAATGATGCTTACATTTGAGCGAGAATACTTCGAGCGGCCGGTATATGGACCAGACACGCAGTGTGTGATGGACCTGATGGCCGGAAAGATTACGATTAGCGAAGTCCCATTTGCGTATCGTGGAAAGCGTGAATTCAACTGCGCTTTCCAGTATACGAAATCACTGCCGCATGCGCAGGCAGAAATTGAGCGGGAACTCATCAGAAAACAGATGCTGGATGATATTGCGGAATGCCGAAGAAGAGGAAAAAGAGGAGGCAAAAAAGAAAAAGATGTTGTGGAAATTTACACAAGACTGTCTGAAGAGGAAAGACTCGCAAAATTTGCATAACGTTTTGTGCTGTGGTATAGTATATACAACAAGAGGGAGCAGAAGTCCCCCACAGACATCAGGCGGATTCGCCGCCGAAATTCCTTTCTTTGTTTGGAATCCTGCTGCTGTAATAACGGCGGCAGGATTTTTGTTTTCAGAAAAAAAATAAAGTATACTACAAAAAAAGGAGCAGCTTTTGCTGCTCCTTTAAGATAACAAGCGGGAAACTTATGGTTCAGGATAATTTACAGATATACTCAACACATTGAGATTCCGTCATATATCTTGGAATCATATTCTTTTTACCACAATGGTCTATGGAAATCCAGTCGTCTTCCGTTATTTCCACTTCGCAAGGAACAATCGTAATGAATTCACGAATTGTTTCAGAAAACCCATTTGGGAATGTTGGTGTTTCGCAGGTGATGGATGATACCTTATGCCCTGAGATAGACGCATCTGTTGTAAACGCTTCAACGCTTTTTGGGATGCATATAGATTCGATATCATTAGATATGAGTTTTGTACCAATCAGCCAGGTTTTACCAGGAAATGTAACATTACCTTGCAAAAACCATGGGGCTGAACCCGTGATAAGCATTCCTCGATTAGTCTGATAGAGAATGTCATCTTCGCATCCAACTCTTGTAAGCTCTTCGTTGTTTGATGGAGAAAGCAGAACGTGTTTGCAACTTAATTCCAACTTATTTTTTTCTATTGCTTTTTCTAATTCCACTTCGTCTCTTGTTTTTGCGTCGGCATAAAGATGAATGGTTTCACAAAAAGGTTTGTCAGAAAAATTTCGAAGTACATGCAGTAACCTGAAATCTTTAACAATGAGTTCTTTGATATAGTCAGCACTATCGAATCCGTCTATCATTACAATTCTTTTAATAGAATCTGTAAGTTCAAAGGAAATATCTTTTCCGTTCACTTTAACCAGACAGTCTCCGAACATAATGAGAGTATCCTCCAAAGACTCAAAGTAAGAATCAGCCAGCGCATCTTTATCCAGGCTTTCCAGCCTTTCGGTATTGATTATTTGGTGTGCCATACATCCGTCAAGGGCCATTCCTGAAATACGATTGACATCTTTAAAATCCAGAATGTAATCCGAGGGTTTGCAAAACGTATTTAGAAGAGTCCTGCCGTAATACTCCTCTTCGTACCCAGCATCCGTATTTACTGAAATGAGCATTGTTGAACCATTCTCAAAATGTTCTGATTCAGAAATGACTTTACAAATATTAGGGAATGTTCTGTTTTTCATTCGGATTTTTACAATTCCATCCTCAATCTTTAATGTAGTTACATGTGGAAAAATTTTTTCCATATTAGTCAAATCATATTCTACAACAGCGTTGGACTGACCAAAAAGTGTAAGGACTGTATCTGATTCGGCAAGCATGACATCGGTCAGTATTGTATTAGTATCTATCGCAGCTAACTGCGCTTTTTTCTTTTTGCCTTTTTTGTCCTTTTTCTTTTTAGCTTTCTTTTTTTTGTCTTTTGTAATAGTATCGGTTTCAATACTATTCATCTCATTTTTCTTGTTCCCATCGTTTGCATAATTTTTTTTCATCATTTTTTTCGCAGGAAGCCACATCCGACGAAGAAACGATATTGTTTTCGTTTCGCAGTCAGACATGAGAAGAGTGCGTTTCGCATCCATCCTGCTTCTCCTTTCTTGATATTTGTCAAATATAATATGCATGATTTGATAAATGGCGGAAAATCTCCGGTCAATTTTGCTGTCCGCAAGTAGATATTGCATTGTAAAGACTTTTGCAGGCCGGTACATGCCATTAACGGAGAACGGGAAGTCCCCAGCCGACAAAAAGTCGTCCGCGGGTCAAATATTCCGGTTCTAATTTCGCACGCGGGTCTGAATCCCCGTTCGAAGTCAAGTAACGAGTTCAGCTTTGCTGGCGAGTTATTAAAAATAAAATATAAGAAACAAAAGAGACGAAGACTCGCAAAATTTGCATAATATTTTGTGCTATGGTATAGTATATACAACGAAAGGGAGATAAGAAATCCCTGATACATCAGGCGGATTCGCCGCCGAAATTCCTTTCTTTGTTTGAAAGCCCCGCTGCTGTGACGATATGGCAGCGGTGTTTTTTTTGCGTGATATTTGATTTTTTAGGATTTAAAGCGGGAGTCCTCGGATATAGAATAACCGAGGATTCCCGCCTTAAATCCTAAATTAACGGGTGCATTTTTAAAGTTATTTTTGGATACAAATTTTAAGTATATGCCGGAAAATTTTGATGCATTGTTGAGTGAAGAAACGTCCGCGGAAGAAAAAGAAACAGTCGCCAACAATATGCTTAACGCTTTTAAGGATGCATTACAAAAAAATGAAGTAGTAGGATTGACTGTTGCTAACGATTTACTGGCTTCAGATGCAGAACTTAATTTTCTGCACGGATTAATTAATGCAGATTCAGAAATCGATTTTCTTCTTAATCTAATCAATGAACAGGAATATGGAAAATTTGCATTTCATGCTCAGAAATACTGTCTTGACAATGATATTAATCCAGAATTTCCAGAAGATATGGAAACACTGACAGAAGCAGAGGCTTCTGATGATATAAAGAGAGATATCGCTTATGAGGCATTGACAGGACTGATTAATGCCAAAAATATGTCAAATACAAAATAACTGTAGTGCGAAAATGCTATGGTATGTATATGACAAATATATCGTAAAAAAGATGAAATAAAGAGGTAGCAGAGTAAATCTGCTGCCTCTTTATTTCGCTGTATATCTTTTAATATATTCGTTATTAATCCGCTGAATTTCTTTGTACTCAGTTACCATATTGTAAAATGTTGCTTTTTTTAAGCCAGTTTTTTGTATAAATTCTTTTGATGATATTTTTTTTATTCCTTTCTTGATTTTTTCATAGACAATATGTTATATTTCAGAACAGGCAAAAACAGATATCACTGATAATGGAAGGGCATCTATAAATGACAACAAAAGAAAAGTTATTAAAAGAATTCGAAGGATGTTTATTTGATTTTTGGGGTGAGGAACCAACAAAAACAAAGATAAAAGAGGCATGGTACGACTTTCTGGATACAGTCAAGGAATCCGAGAAAGTTCCAAAATCTTATTATACATTGACAAAAGATGAAAGAAAAAGGCTGTACAAAATCGCCGACTTGTGACACCGATATACACAAACAAGAAGAAACGTCTCCCGGTGCGTAAGACAGATTTGCCATCTCAATTCATTTTTTGTTTAAAAATCCCGTTGCTATCTATGGCAGCGGGATTGTTGTTCGCAAATTCTTCTGCAGAAGTTAAAAATCCAGCATACTATAAACATCGGAAAGGAAAGATGGTACTACATGCGCAAAAATATCAAGCGAATATTCGCGACCATTACAGCACTGGTAATATTCTGTACTGGAAAGACATAGCCATTGTGATAGTGTACTAAAAAAAATCCAAGTAAAACAACTTTTTCTTATGTACGCAAAATCCACCATATTAAATGTGAAACCATAATAAATCACAACAAAAAAAGGAGAAAAAATAATGGCTAAACTTTATTTTCGCTATGGCGCCATGGGCAGCTCTAAAACCGCAAATGCACTTATGGTCGCTTACAATTACAATGAGAGAGGCAAAAAAGCACTGCTTGCAAAACCTCTGACAGACACGAGAGAGATTGGTGTAATGCATAGCCGGATTGGGTTGGAGCAGCCGTGTATCAGCGTTGAAGAATTGGTTCAGATGAACGATGCAGCGCTTAAACAGTATGACTGTTTCATTATTGATGAAGCGCAGTTCTGCAGGAAGTCCGATATTGAGTTTTTTGTTCACATCGTGGATGACCTCGGAATTCCGGTCATCTGCTACGGCCTGCGTGCTGATTTTCAACAGAATCTTTTCGAGGGAAGCCAGTGGCTGCTTGCGTGGGCAGACAAGATTGAAGAAATCAAGACGGTCTGCTGGTGTGGCAAAGGCGCCCGCTGTAATGCAAGGATTGACGAGAAAGGCAGAATCATCCGGGCAGGAAAACAGGTGATGGTTGGCGCTAATGAGAGTTATATTTCTCTTTGCAGGCGCCACTTTAGAGAAGGAAAGACTTATCCGGACATGCAGACAAAATCAGATTTGCCCAAAAGACATATGGCTGAAAAATAGTAGCACAAAAGCATTTTAAGAGCAGGCGAAGCCTGCTCTTATTTTTCACTCGTCCCTATCCACCGTACAATCAACAAATATATCGATTTCAGGCCATTCTTTTGAAATGATATCCCCGACATATTGTGCTGTCTGTTTTATTTTCTCAATCCCATCATATTTTTCCAGGAATTCTTTTATATCGATTTCGCAGTACTCATCTTTGTGCAATTGATTCATTTGTATGATGATAGAATACAAGTAATCATCATACTTCTCGGAAAATCCGCCTGACTGAATACACACTTTTATACATTCCAGACGTTTGCCCAGGTAATTAATGACATCTTCAACTTCAATAAGTAAAATATTGTCATCGTATGGTAAATCATGTATTTCGTTAACAGGAGAATAACTGTCTATCAGTTTCTCTTTTCTATAGTCAATGTCTACATCTGGAGATAATGAAGAGCCTTGCCCTGGGTCATCGTCATAGAAATCGAAGAATAATTTTTGTATCATAATATGCCATCTCTCTTTTAGAGGGTATAGATGCTTCTCAGGAAATATATTAATAAGCAATCCTTCGATATGCCTACTAAATGCAGACCACTCTGCTTTGTCTGTAAGAATGTCAGCATCTGCGATATAAACTGTGAAAGTATTTTTGTCTGTCGGTTTATCGTTAAATAATACAATCTTCAAAACGTCAACATTTCTTCTGTCGAAATCAAGGCCAAACATTACGGCCATTTGCGTATGGCTTTTGTTTTGAATCTCTTGCTGTTGCTGTAATACCCTCACAACCTCTTCATCTGAGTATTCTTTATTTACTTCTTTACCATTACTTTCAGTATACTTTATATATTTTTTCATTTATATAAAAAATCCCTTCTTTTCATTATTTTCAGTATAGCAACTGCACAATGTCACGTCAATCAATTTATGCTCTGCACTCAGCCTTACGGCTTCGCTTGACATTTGCTGCGTAAATTGGTAACGACTCCGGCAAAGCCGGTGAGTTATCAAATATAGTGATTTCGGTAAAACTATACATCTTTTGAGATATTTCCCACAAAAAAACAACCTCACAGATATTTTCCGTGAGGTTGTTTGGTCAGTTCTTTTTTGCTTTATTCTTTTTTTTGCTGTTACTTTTTTTCTCCGATGAGTTAGATGACTTGTATGCTTTTTTGTAGATTTTTTTGATGCCTTTTTTAATCTTTTTATTGTGCTTATCTGAGATTTGATAGTCTACAACAGAAAGCATGACCTGGAAAAAATCATCTTGGAGGGCATCGTCTTTTAATTGATTACATTTGCGGCAGCAGCACTGAAGATTACTGTAATCATAGGTTCCTCCTTTAGATATCGGAACGATATGGTCAACGGTAAAACTATCAGGCGGCACGAATCTTCCACAAATGCCACAAGTGCCTTTGTCCCGTATGTAAATATCGCGGCGTTCCTTCGCTGTAAAACGTCTGCGCGGAGTTTTGATGATTTTAACTGAACTGTTTGGCAAAGCTGATGATGCTGATTTTTTCACGGATTCAGCAGGGATACTCTCAAATCCTTTTAGTTTTTTACTGCATCTGTTGAGAATCGACACAGCGAGGTCATTCGCCATCTCGGTCGCTTCATTAACATCCTTACCAGGTCAGACCTGCGCGCAGAGGCATCGTAGTGTATATACTGCTTCGTTGCCTGTTTGTAAAGAATCTGCATTTCTTACTCCTTTCTTTTTTTGGTGATGTAAAAAATATGCAAAATTTCCGCAAAGAAGAAAAAAGGACGCAAGATTCAGCATATTGCAGACAAGAGAAAATAAACGTAAGGAGGAAAAGATATGACAATTAACACGTGTGTTTTCATTTTATGTCTCGGCATCGTGGTAGTCCTTGGTGGGCTTGCGATGCTGTGCTGTATGAATAAAGAAGAAGCAGGCGCAAAAACAATGCTGGCGGGGTTTCTGCTATCGAGTCTTGGGGCGGTATGCTTATTGTTCCGGACAGTCGGCGCTGCATCGGCCATCATTGTCGGGCTAATGTGTGTATGCTATGCGTTTCTTATGTCTCAGGTTTTTCGGCATATTAAAAAAGTAAAAAAAATATCAGAAAAAAGAAAGGAAAAAGAACTATGAGTAAATTAGAGAAAATGCCAAAGGAAGAACTTGTCAACGTGCTTTCAATACTTCTGAAGTATGACCCGCAGCTGAAAGATTACGATATTGAATTCGGACCTGAAGCCGTGAACATCAGACTTAACGGCCAGCCATGCGGAGGCATTACCGTCAGAAACATTTACGATGCGTATGAAAGAGTGGGGAATGTCTCACAGATTGCAGATTCTGTAAAAGACTGTATCTTAAGACTGAAACCACAGTCTCCACAGGCTCATCCGTCTCGTCAAATGGGACAGCAGCCAGAAATGCAGAAAAAAGAGCCGGTCATCATTGAAGTGAAAGCGTCCAGGGTCATGGAAATCCTGGAAGAGATGAACTCCAGTACTGCAGATGTAGAGTATAGGAGACCAGCGGCAGCAGCCAAGCCAGAATGCTTTGATTATGCAAAAGAAGAAGACACTTCTGGGACCGTATCACGGACAAAAACAAATCAGGAGAATCAGAACGATTTTTTAACAAATACGACAAAACAGCAGATTAACAGCAACGAATTCTCTCTCGATGATGACGACGATGACGATGTGACCGAATCAGGCGTTCAGGCCACATCTATGGTCTCAACCGATGGCCCGGAGGTCGCTCCGGCAGCATGTGATTCCGTAAATTTTACCCCAGTCCAGGAGGCGAAAGAGGATACAAAAAAGTCTTCAAATCCGCAGGCCGGCATGGGATTAAAAGATGTACTTTCAGCAGCGTTAGGCGTACCAGAGGCTGGAAGCGAGGAGGCAGAAGCCGCAGCAAAAGCCGAAGAAGATAGGTTTGCTCTGTAAGCATAGTTAAAAAATAGCAGATGTACTGACACCTGCTATTTTTTTGCATTTTTTTCGCTGGCAAAGATAAATATTCTGCATATTGCAGATAGAAAAACACAAAAAAAGGAGAACAACATGGCAGAAAAAAAGCCTAAAAGTATAGAATCTGAACTACATAAAAAGGCTGCAAGGCCTAATACGGCACCAATTGTGAATAAAAAAACGCAGCAAAAAAAGAAGAAAAAGAAGAACCCTCAGGCGGACAAAAAAAATCTACAAAAAATGGAGGCACAGCGTTTTAAATCAGCATTAAGCAAAATCACACAGGGGATTGTTTTTTCAGAAAAATCCATTTTCCAGTCTGTCGACGTATCCTCAGAAGTACATACTACTAAAAAGTCTGTGACTTACACTGTTATGATACAGCCAGTGCTTAAAAACAACAGCATCGGGCATGTCAGGGAAACAATCCTGATGTACAGCAAGAACTGGACAGTTGATATGATGAAAAAAGAGATATTGGATGTGCTGAAGCGTGACTCTTACGATTTTATACCAGATAAAGAAACAGAAACGGATATCAAGCAAAGAATCTTGGACATTATAAAGTCTCATCCGGATGTCGTCGTAGATAAGGAATTCATACCATATACAGACTGGTTCTGCTCACGGTATTTTTGGCTTGCAAATGCAGTGATAAACAACGATACAGAAAAGGGAGAACCAATCAGGCACAAGCTCACAAACATGGTAATCAGCCGAAACGGGGAAATCAGTTTCCAGTATTATCAGTTCCCGTTTATCTACAAGAAAGGAAAGATTGGAACGCGGAAAAACTACGGCCAAAAGCAAGCTGCAAAATTTATTAATGAAAACGCTGGAGAACTGCGAAAATGTCTTGCTTTTCAGCAAAACAACAAAGACGAAAAGAAGAATATAAAGATAATCATCAATAACGATTCCGTGCACATAACAATTGGTTTTGGCGATAAAAGCTATAAAAAACATATGACAGGAACGGTTGATTCTGTTGCGCTTGAAACATGGGATGAGGTAGTGACAGAAGAATACTATGAGGAGAAAGAGGCCTTAAAAAAGAAGATTGAATCCAGGCTCAAGAAACTGAAAACCTGTGGAAGCCTGCTACACCGGACTATCCTGAAAATGGTTGCAGAAAGAGAGGGAGAAGAGTGGCCGGAGAAAGACGCGTATGACTGGGAAGAAAAAATCATAACCGAAGAGATATATTTGACCCTGGGTTCCGGGGTTTCTAATATCGTCTCCAAGCAGGAAATCGCTGATGCGGTGGCGGACCTCATAAATTGTGGCCTGCTGCGAAAAAAAACGATGAAAAAAGTAGGTAAAAATGGACGGTTCAGCGAAATATTCCTGCCGGGTGCCAAAAACACAGTCCTGCTACCGGGTGCTGACTATAAAGTCTTTGCGGAAATGCCTTTTGAGAGGAAATATTGCGGATTTAATCATTTTACAGATATGGACTGGATAGACTGGCTACGGAGCCGTACGCCGGACAATCTAGACCAAACTCCTGACAGCAATATCACGGAAGCCTTATCTTTACTGGAGCATCGCTGTGTTGCTATGCTATATCCAAAAAAAACACGTGAATTTCTTAGAAAGATGCCTCCGGCCTGGATGGAATACGCCGAAACTATGTATGAGATTACTGACGATGAAGGCGAAAGAAGGTACTGGAAAATCGTGCAGAACTGGCTTTCTTAAGGCTTTCGGCATTCTGCATATTACCTCAAAAGAAGAACGAAAGGAGACAAAAATATGCAGAAAGATAATTTCCCAAAGATTCCACCGCTGCCGCACATTACCGGAAAGGAGTTGTTCGAAGACGACAAGAAAGCGGAGGAGTGGTTCCATGCTTTAACCCTGCGGCGCGCTGCGCTGGCTAATCTGATTGCCTTAACACAGGCTTCCATGTACAGCAAAGACGGAAGTCCGGATGCGGAAGAGTTTGTCATCGTGTCGCCGTGCACAGATGGCGTATACCGATATCAGTTAACGAAGTTTGACAAATTCGGGCCGGTGTATGACGAAAAAAGAAACGACGAAAGAGAAATCGCAAAAGGGATTCCGAATTCGTATGTTGTTGTGGAGGTGATGGAGAAGTAGGGAAGGACTGTGTGGTGGATGAGTCTTGGAATGGAAAAGAGAAAAGAAAAAGAAAAGGAGAAGATACAGAGAAGCCCCAGAACCCGCATGCGGGTTCTGGGGCGTTTTGTTACAAAAGGGGTTTTACATCATCGATAGACTGGTACACGCGAGCATAGCTCGCGGTATCATAAATATTATACTATACGTTTTCCTCTCGAAACTAATTGTAGTATACACAATATTTTTGTAAAATGCAACCTTCTTTGCATTTTTCTGCATATTAGACATATACAGATTGATTCAACGTAGAACGGGGAATCCCAGGCCGACCCAAAGTCGTCCGCGGGCCAAATGTTCTGGTTTCAACTTCGCACGCGGGTCTGAATCCCCGTTCGAAGCACGCTTCGCTCAGCCTTACGGCTTCGTTGGTCAGCAGCGAAAGCTGCTTGGTAACGAGCGCGAAGCGCGAGTTATCAATTTAGAAGGAGGAATAAAATAAAATGAGAAACAGATGTATGTTTGAGAAGATGGCCGCCGGGATGGCGCTGGCGGCAGCGGTGATGACCGGTGTGATGGTAATGCCTGTGGACGGGCATGGACTGGTGGTCCGGGCTTATGCCGCAGATGTAAGTAATCAGAATAGTCAGAATATTTCGGGGGGGGTACCAGGAGTAAAGATGGCGTAGATAAAACGAACGAAGCGGGCAGCAAAGAGGGCGATGCTGAAGCGGGTGAGGAGAGCAGAGAAGGTATTTACGACTTCAAGGATAATAAGACGACCGGTACCGTGACCATTACTAAGAAATGGGATGACGGATTGACCAATGCAGAGCGTGAAATCCCGAACATGTATTTAAGCACTGAAAAACCGAGCAAAAGCACGAAAGGATATACCATCACGTTCCACGGGAACGGGCTGAAGTTTGCAGACGGGACCGATGAGAATATGGTGGTTTACAACTCCTCCGGGCAGATTGTGGAGGGGAGTTATAAAGAAGCGGTCGGGACCGGGGTGGCGTGGTATGCGAATGAAGCGTGTACGCAGAAAGTAGAGATTTCTGATGATGGTGTGCCGCAGATTGAGCTGACCGGGGATTTGGATTTGTGGGCAAAAGAGATGACGTTTACGCTTGTTAGCGGAGCCAGATTTAATAATAAGATACCGAATGGTATTACTGAGGTCATCTTTACCGATGAGGTAAAATCAAAAGACAAAGCGAGTATTGACGTGGACGCAGACGGAGACGGCGGTGTTGTTGCATGGCTGGATGATGACGCCGGAACGGTTATGAAGGTGTCTACACAGATTCCGGGCGTAAAAGTACAGGCGACAGGAAACAGTGAAAATATGTTTAATGGAAGGAGTAAACTTCAAAAAATCGATTTTAAGATGTTGGATACACAGAACGTGACAAATATGGGCGCTATGTTTCGCGACTGTTCTGGTCTGACAAATTTAGATTTAACTCCACTAGATACACAGAAGACAACGTATATGTATCAGATGTTTTTAGGCTGCTCTGGTCTGACAAACCTGGATTTGACGCCGCTGGATACGCAGAATGTGACGAATATGGATAGCATGTTCTCCAACTGTTCTGGTCTGACCAGTCTGGATTTGACGCCGCTGGATACGCAGAAGGTGACGGACATGAGTTACATGTTCGTCGGCTGCTCCGCCCTCATCAGCCTCACCACCGACACCAACTTTAAATTTGTCGGCACGGACTACCATCTCCCCGGCACTTGGCAGAACACCGCAGGTGAGACTTTCACCTCCGGAAAGTTCCCTTCTAACGTCGCCGACACCTATACAAAAATTTCATCTTAACACATTAATGCACATCGAGCCTGCAGCGCTACGCGCTGCAGGCTCTTCTTTTTGCCTTTCTTTTTGTTATCTTTTTTCTTTTCTCTTTGTTTTTCCCTTTGCTTCTATCTTTATTTTCGCTTTTTTTTGTTTGTTTTTATTTTTGCCTTCTTTGTTCCTGTTTTTTTGTTCTTTTTTGCTACTATTTTTTTTGCTTTCTGAATTCTGCTTTTTTTTGTCATTCTTTTTATGTGCTATGCGAATATTCGCCGTATGTTGAGAGAGGCCGGTGGCCAACTAGAGGAAGGATTTTGCAACAACACGCCGGATTTTGCATATTAAATGATGTAAAAATATCGGTGCGTTTTTGTGCCGGAAAACAAAGAATGGAGGTAAAGAAATATGGTAAGTTTAAGCAAAAGAAGAAAGGAAGCGCGGCTTCAGTCATATGACGGAAGGATTCTTACGGCAAGAAAATATAATGCTACGATTTTTGGCATGATATTGTACGGCTTGGTGGCAAATTTTCTGATTTGCCTCTTTTGTAGCAATATGGCAGCAACGGTGAATTCTGTTGCGTTCTTCCTAACCTATCTGGTCTGTGTGATTGTTGGATGTATAATGTCTGCGGTATCTACGAATCCTGTAGCTGGATTTGTCGGATATAACCTGATTGTACTACCAAGCGGGTTTGTGATTTCCGTTGCGGTGCAGGAATACGGCGGGCTCGACTCCGAAGTGGTGACGGAAGCGTTTCTGGCTGCAACGTTGATTATCGCGACTATGACGTTTTTCGCAGTCCTGAACCCGCAGTTCTGCAACAGGCTTGGCAGTCTGCTGTTCATGGCACTGATGGGGCTCATTGCGGCTGAGATTATATTGCTTTTTATGGGAATAGAAAGCAGTGCGGTTTCCTGGGCTAGCGCAATCATTTTCAGTTTCTACATTTCGTATGATGTATCGCGTTCTCAGATGTACCCATACACAGTTTCAAATGCGGTTGGCAGTGCAATGGATATATATCTGGATATCATTAACCTTTTCTTGTCATTGCTTGAAATCTTTGGTCAACGTTCAGACGACTGAATGCTACAGCGGCACGGTGCTTTGCACCGGCCTCTTTTTTTTGTTGCAAACTTTTCAGTGAATGCCAAAAACCAGCATATTGTATCTGAAAATATAAAGAATCTGAAAATATAAAGAATAAAGAAAGGGAAAAGAATATGCCAAAACTGAAATGCAAAAACAAATATTGCAAGTTCCACAGAGGAAGCGGTTGTAGCAAAAAAAGTGTCACGCTGGACCGAAAGGGCGGGTGCGAAACTTATGAGCCGGGATTCACTTATTATTTCTTTTACTGCTGTGAACATATGCAGACAAATTTTCTTACATACCCAGAAATAAATGAGTATCCAGCATATAAATACAGCATCTATTATATGACAAAGTGTCTTCCGGTCGAATGCTACAGTGACGATATCCGGGGTATGCTGGTCATCTGTGACAGCCGGACCAAAAAACCGCTGAATGCAAATGACCTGATGGAATTGCTGAACGATAACTTGGATGAAAACGCGCTTAATGCCTGCGTCGATGATTACCTGAAAAACGGACTACCAAAAGCGACGGAAACAAAAAAAGATGAAATGGAAAAAATCGTAGAAAAAGAATATGGCTGGCTTTCTCCAAATGGTGTCTTTTACCAGTCTGAATGGGGAACGCATGAACTGGCTGCACAGGAATTATGCCGTAACTTAATTGGAGAGGATATTTATCCGCCATGCCGTGATGAATTGATAAGAAGAGGCTGGGCGCTGGTCCATGACCCGTCTTTGACTGGAGCTTATCTGGTAACAAATCAGAGACCACTGAGTAAAAGGCAGCGTGATTTCCTGTATGGATATTTTAAGGATATGGGAATGACGGGCCGAGCAGAGCTATATCAGAAGGAAGATGGAAGCGGGATGTTGCCGGCAAGAGGAATAGAAGAATAGGTAAGAAAAAGAGCGATTGCGACAAGCGGCGCTCTTTTTTCTTGCCTCTAAAAATATATCAGTATACCGATGTATTTTCTTAATCTGGCTGCTGTACCAAAAATAACATCCCGCAAAAATTGGACGCTTTCCATGAAATTCTGCATATTGTATATATCTAAAAAATTCAAAAGAAAGGAGCAAAAAATGTCAAAAGCAAAACGCAAAAATAAAAAAGAACTGGTCATGCAAAAACGCTATTGGGACCAGATAAAAAAACGGTACCCGTTCCTGGAAGAAAAAACGCACTGGTATACCGGGACAAAACTTTCAAAAAAAGAAAAGGAAGAGACCCCGCCAATATTGAGTGCATGGAGTGGCGATATTCCAGAAGGGTGGGTCATTCGATTTGGGCATGAACTGTGTGAGGAGTTGAGAGCAGAGTTTATCCGCTGCGGCTGTCTGTATACAGCACAGATTCTGCAGGCAAAAGAGAAATATGGAGATTTGAGGATTTACCTTGGTGGAGTGCCGAAAAACTGTAAAGCAGAAGATATCATTGATAAGTACAACAGCATCTCAAGCAGTGTATGCGTCCATTGTGGAAAGATGGACACGCCAATCATCAATGACCGCGGCTGGATTATCCCATGCTGCAAAGAATGCTATGAAAAGATGAATGAAAGCAGGGATGATTGGTCCGATGGGGCCCCTATCTACGAAAGCCTGACGGTGTCGGGAGACTGGACTACCCCTGACAAGATACTGATGCGTGTGTATGACAAAGATGAGGAGGCTAAAATGCAGGAGGTAGATATAACCGATACAGTAAACCGTCTTCGAAACAAAAAAATCGTAAGTTACGAAAAGGCCTTGTTGCCGGATACTGGAAAGGGGCGCAAATAATGCCTGCGATTATCTTTTTAGTTTCCTCTTTTTTATGCGGGTTTGGAATAGCCGGAAAGATTCCGGTCGGACGAAAGGCTGAAAACACAATATGGTGCAGGCTCGCCATGGCTATTGGCATTGGATACCTGATATCAGGATGGACAGCATATCTTGTATCGTATACCGCGAAAGTAATGTTTGGCATGAGATATCCAAAGATTTATGGAAATGCAGTCGCAATCGTCGTAACTTGCTTTATTGCATTCGTAACAATAAAAGGGAAGCAACATACGGAAGACAAGTCAGGAATCCAAAACAAGCGACTGTTTGTAAGAGAAGGGTTACTTCTGGGTGCTCTTTTTGGTTTTATTTTATGGACTATGTTTTATGTTTTTCACATTGATACAGAAAATGGAAAAGAGATTTTAAAATCTGGAGTTACGGTTTTTAGTGACTATTCCCCACATACCGCAATGATTCGTTCCTTCTCATTCCATGACAACTTTCCAACACAGTATCCGCATTACGGCGGGCAGGACGTCAAATATCATTTCATGTTTCAGTTTCTGGCTGGGAACCTGGAATTCCTGGGAATGCGGATTGACTGGGCATTTAACCTTATCTCAGCGGCATCTCTTTGGGGGTTCCTGGTCCTGCTGTTTTATTTCACGCAGGAATTGACAGGGAACACAGCAGCAGGCGCCCTGACTGTCCTGATGTTTTTCTGCCGAAGCAGCATTGCAGTATTTGACAGACTCATTCAGTCAATCGCAAATGGGAACTGGCGTGATTTCTTACATAATACATCATTTATCGGTTATACAGCACATGAAGACTGGGGGCTTTGGAATTACAACGTATTTTTAAATCAGCGGCACCTGGGGTTTGGCCTACTTATCGCTATTATCCCTATCATGTATTTTTCAGGACGTCTGGACTGGCTGGACGAAAAGAAAGAAATCAGCGAGAAAAAGAACGCTGTATCGCAGAGCCGTGTGGCTGATGTAATGAAAACAACTTTGTTAAGCAAACAGGCCTGGGCTCTTTCTCCTGACTGGCCGATTGACGCCGCATTTGGCGTAATGCTTGGGGCGCTGGCATTCTGGAACGGTGCAGTTGTTGTTGCCACACTGCTAATCCTTGCAGGGTTTGCCATTATGTCGTCAAATAAATTTGACTATGTAATCATGGCTGTCAACGCAATTGCGTTGTCTTTTGCACAAAAAAGATTCTTTATGCCTGCAGGAATCGCAAGCAGCATGAAGGATGAGATGAAGACAAGGTTTTATTTCGGGTTCCTGGCTGACAAACAGACCGCCGGCGGAGTAGTATTATATCTTATCATGCTTTCCGGAGTCTTTTTTCTCGGCGTGGCTGTCTTCCTTGTAATATTCAAAGGCAAGAAACGCGCGATGATTGCCGCGTTTCTGTTCCCGGTGATTTTTGCCTTTACAGTTTCCATGACACCGGATATCGCAGTCAATCACAAGTACATTATCATCTCAACAATCTTTTTGAACATGATATGGGCATATGCGCTGACGAGATTGTGGGGAAGCAGAAACATCTTTTTAAGAACGCTGGCCGTGTTGCTGGCGATAACCCTGACTGCCACCGGGGCTTATGACCTTCTGACTATCTACAACGCAGATAAACGCGCTTTAAAGATAGACATGGGCAGCAGTCTTACAGAATGGTTAAAAGAAAATGTAAAAGAAAACGACCTGGTGCTGACGGGAGAAGAAAGCATGTCGGAAATCACCTTATCCGGAATCATGTTATATAACGGCTGGCCATATTACGCATGGTCTGCGGGTTATGATACAGATACCCGGGCAGCAAATGCGATTGAAATCTATTCCTCAAAAGACAAAGAAAAAGTAAAAGAACTGGTAAAAAAGGAAGGGATTGATTATATCATTTATGAAGACGGGATGACGTATGAAGAGCATGAGTGCAGCGATGAGGTGATAAAAAAAATATATAAATGTGTGTTTGAAAAAGGAGATATGAAGGTGTACAAAGTGGCGTAGGAGAGGAGGAAAGAAAGAGAGAAAAGAAGAAGAAAAAGAACGCAGCAACAGCCGGCCAAAGGCCGGCTGTTGCTGCTATGTTTGTCTGCGTCAGTCGTTTGTTCCGTCCGTGTCATAGCCAAGGTCTCTTGCGCATTTTGTGCAGTAAAACTCAGCCTTAATTTCGTCGTAGAATTCGTCGTTTGTTTCGTGCAGGCGGTGTATGTCGCCGGCAGTAGATGCTCTTTGTTCGGAGAATAAGTGTTTGCCGCATCGGATACATACGATGTCCCATTGCTCCATATCTGAAAACTCCTTGTTTTTTCTTTCATAGAAGGGCTTGATTTTTTCAGCCAAATAATGTAATATGATATATAGAAATAGGGAAAGCCCAGATGTTTGGCCTACCCTCTAGTGAAATAATTAGTTCTTATTCACGAGTCGTTCACTATTGCAGTAGTGGGCGGCTCATTTTTTTTTGTCCTTAAATATCGTGTAGCATAAATCAATAAGGGCAACGATAAATATTCCAGTCTGAAAAATTCAGCCGTCGCATTCTCGTGACTTCAGTCGTGATGCAGCGAGTTTACACTCGCTTGCACCAAGCCCGTAAGGGCTGACAAGCGAAGCCGCAAGTCTGAGCGTAGTACACCGCAAGGGCTGACAAACGACGACGAAGTCGGAGTGCAAAGCACGGACGGGATTTCTGCTCCCTCGTATGTATCCAATTATCTTCAGACCGACGGGCAAGCAGGTTTGACCGCGGTTTCCCGTCCGTCGATGAGTTAGATGGCTTTTCTTTTTAAATACATAAAAATATCGCCTGCGATTTTGGCTTCTCTACATTTAAATGTAGAGAAGCTTTTTGTTTCTTTGTTAGTTTTTTTCGCAAAAAAACGTCTCGTTTCCATCTTTTTCGGCATATTAAAAATATAAGAAATTTATAGAAAGGAGGCGTACGATATGGCAAACTCAAATAGGAAGAAAGCCCGTAAATTACAGGCCGCCAAGAAGGCGAAATCCGCAGAAAAGGAAAAGGCCGTCAAGGAGGTAAACTCTGCCGCAGAAAAACCGATAAAATACATTGTCACGGCGGAGCAACTGCCTGATGGTACTTTTGAGTTTCGTGGAGGAAAAGGCGGATTTAATATCATTAAACAGAAGAATAAAGCATTAGAGCCTTACGGAAAATGCATACATAATTATGGTGTCCTTTTAGAGCTGATTCCAGGAGATAAACAGGCTGCGATTAACCAGCAGATAGGAAATGCCAGGGTCGTACATAATGATTACCTTTCTAAACGTGAGGAATACTACAAGAAGACCAAAAAGGCTTTAACTGTCTCACAGTATAAAAAAGAATACCTTCCGGCATTAAAAGAGGAAAAGGAATACCTTAAGGGTACAGACAAGTTTGTCTATGAAAACGCCTGTCGGAATGTAGATGACGCATATAACAGATTTTTGAAGGGTTTATCTGGATTCCCGAAATATGCTTCCAGAACGAAGCCAAATGGAAACAGTTTCACGACAAATTTCACAACCAACAATATCGAGCTGAAGATGATTGACGGCATCCCGCATGTTAAGCTTCCAAAAATCGGAAATGTAAGATTTATTCTTCCAAAAGGAAAAATACTGACAGACATCCAGCCGCATGGAGTTACAATCAAGGCGGCAACCGTAAGCAGGGAGCCCGATGGCTCATACCGTATCGCGCTCAGAATGGAAAGTGTGATTGATAAACCGGTATTTCCAACTGTTATCAATGCCAGGGAGATAATCTCTGTTGACCTTGGCCTAAAAGAATTTGGCGTTTTTGGAAACCTGGAAGAATCAATCCCCGTATCAAACCCGAGATGGATTAAGATTCATGCAAAGAGATTACGGAGATTTCAGCAGAGCCTTTCAAGAAAGCAGTATGACCACAAAACGCATACCGGCTCAAAGAACTGGGAAAAAGCCAGAGCTAAGGTTGCCAAAGAACAGCGTAAGATTGCGGACCAGAGAAGAGATTTTCATCATAAACTCTCAAGAGCGATTACAGACAACTGCGTTGCGTTCATATGTGAAGACCTTGCGGTCAAGAATATGATGAAGAACCGCCATCTGTCAAAGTCAATCGCGTCTGTCGGCTGGTCTCAATTTTTAACGATGGTACAGTATAAGATGGAGCGTGCTGGTAAGTATTTCAGAAAAATCAGCAGATGGTATCCATCATCACAGACCTGCGGCTGCTGTGGGTATAAAAATACAGATGTTAAGGATTTGGGCGTGAGAAAATGGAAATGCCCAAAGTGTGGAACCTGGCACGACCGCGATGTCAATGCTCAGCAGAATATATATAAAATTGGGGCGAAGATGCTCCAGGACGAAGGGATACAGATTGTTGGTCTCCCTGTAACAATCAAACCTGCAAACTGCTTCTTCAGAAATAACTGTTAACCCAGCAACGGGTAAAACCGGTCACGTATAAACAAGTACTCCGGAAACGGAAATAACCAGATAACGAAGCAACGGTACCTCGGGGAAGCGTGGGAGCCGTGGTGAAAGTCCACTTTTAAAGCCTGCACCGCAGTAGGACTGTCAGCGTAAGGACGCTGACAGAGAGTCTGAGTAAGACACGGCCGGAAGGCAATGCATCGGACAGATGAAGCAGGAAAGAAGATAGAACTGAAGGCATAACCAGGTCGCAAGATTAAGAAAGCCTGACGGACTATCGGAAGCCCGTGACTTCAGTCATGGGTTCTTCACCTAAGTCAGAATATGTAATATACATCTTAACCTCCTCCCTTTGTAGTAAGACTAGGAGAAGGCGATAAGACCTCCTCCCGTAGTTAGTTTTTTCATTAAAGTCAACGAGAAGGCAGGCCGTCTTTGCATCTTCAATTTTCCCATACACATATTATCGATGGACGGGGAAGCCGCGGCTAATTTTTCAAGTTGTCCGTCGGACATAATGGTTGTAAATGTGTACGGGGAGCCGAAAGCCCCGTCCACGTCTGGTACACGCGAGCATAGCTCGCGGTATCATATCAAAAATTTTTCAGTCCTGCAATCTGTTTTCCGAAACGTTGGTATGGAGCATCAAGGAAGTGCAAAACTGCGAAAAAAATACGAAAAAAAGAAAAGGCGAAAAGAAATAGCCGGGTAGAATTGGGGATGGTTTTGTAGGAAAGAAAGTCGGATGCGGAAGCGTTGAAAACAATAGACCGGAAGCAGAGACCCGCGCTGAGGATGACCTGGAGCTGGATTATGAAAGAAATAAGAAGAAAAAGAGTCGTGCGTGCTACGATTCTTTTTTTTGTTGCCTGTAAATCTGGCATATTGTAAGTGGAAGAAAAATGAGAAAAATAATGAGTAAAATAATAATACAGATTGACGATTCGGATGTAGCCATTAAACGACTTTCTTCTATTTTGGATATGAAAATCTGCACTCCGTTGTATAGAAGGCGTGTACATGATTTTACCAAATGCAGCGGAACTTTCGAAATAAGAATAGGCGATTTTGTATGCTACTTTCCGCAAATGATGACTAAACTGAACAAACGATTGCTCATTGCCAAAATTGAAGGTATTTCTACGAAAGAGCCATCCTTAGACAAGAAAAAACAATCACTGAAAGATGTTTCCATCGATTTTTACTCGTATGCAATTCAAGATAGAATGCAAGAAACGGCCATCAATATTTATCAGGCAATGGATACGAACGAAAAGAATAGTAAAAGAGGAAGGCTTCTAAAAAATTACTTGGTTGACAAAGAACTGAATACGTTTGAGGCGATTTTTACGCATGGAAATATTAAACTGCTAAAAATGTATTTGGATTTTCGGATATCTCCTCAAGAGGATTTGCAATTTGCAATAGATTTGCTGGGCAAAAAGGCCGATATAACAAAAAACTATCTGGAAATGAAAGCATATCTCTTGCAGGCGTTAAACGAAAGAAAGATAATTTCAAAATACGATTTTTCCATTTGATTTTTTACCCTGCATATTGCAGATAAATCTAAACAGGAAAGGAAAATACTATGAGCGAAAAAACAATAGAAATCAACAAAACAATAGAAATTAACGACACCGAAATCGGATTGAGAAAACTTCCAACCATTTTAAGCGCAGCAATCGTTACTTCAAGGTTTTACTGCCCCACATCTTGTATGGATAAATATAGTGGAGCACTTGAGATAAAAATGGGAGACTTTATGTATGTAATTCCAAAAATGATGGAAGCCGATGATAAACGAAGATTTGTCGTGCAGGTCAAGAATATATCTTCAAAAAAATGTTCATTAAACAAAAAAAAGATGCTCTTAAAAGAGATTACAAAAAACTCTCACGCTTACGCAGTGAACGATGAGCAGGAAGAAGTGGCTATCAAAATCTATGAGCATATGAGCGAAGAAGAGAAGAACGAGAAAAACGGAATCTTCTTAAAAAATTACTTGCTCGAAAATGAAAAATACATACTTAACGCGATTTTTGCGCATGAAAATGTCGAACTGCTAAAAATATACCTCAATTCGGTAATATCCACACACGAAGACTTACAATTTGTAGTAAATTTTCTGGATAAACAGTCAGATAGTGTAAAAAACTATCTGGAAATGAGGGCATATGTTCTGCAGCTATTAAATGCAAAGCCAAAAAGCATCAAAGATGATTTTGACTTATAAACTTATAAACAAGACCGGCACTTTGCCGGTCCTTTTTTTGTCGCTTATAAATCCAGCATATTGTCAGTAGAAAATATAAAGAAAGGAGCAAAAAATGGAAACAAAAAGATATCCTCTTACGGAAGAGATTGATGGTGTAAATGGATATGTGGAAATCTCCAAAGGACGCCAGAAATTCGTAATGAAAGATGGCAAAAAAGTTGCACATTCAGCATTCATGTCATCTGGCATGGATGAGATTTTCTTCCCGGATTCGTTGGAAAAGATTGGAAATATGGCCTTCATGCATTGTTGGAAATTAAAAACAATACATTTTGGCAGCAATATAAAAACAATAGGGGACATGGCTTTTCTTGGGTGTAAACAGTTAAATTCTATAGTCCTTCCAGAATCGGTTGAAACAATTGGCGTGTTCTCTTTTCCAGATGTAGACGAGATGACTGTTAGCCATATGCCTGAAGGCCTGATGTGCGCTTTTGTTTCGCATGCAGATGAAATAAGACGTGGCTCAGCGTACACCGTCAAACTGAATGTTGGAGATAGCAATATCCTGATACCCAAAAATACCGTGAGCATAACTGCTGCAGGTATGCAGCGCCTTGCAGAAAGATATCTAGACAACGAAGAGCAAAAAGGACTTCTTTTTCAACATGCGGTTAATAAGAAATACAGGGTCATGTGTGCTGCTGAGATGTATGCTGCATATACAAAGAATGAAGGTGCAAAAGAATTCTTAAAAGAAAATGGCAAAGACGCGATTCTATATCTAAGCGAAAATGTGCCATTACTTGCCAGGCTGCTGCGCGATGATGTGTTTGGAAGAGAGGCAGTGGCTGAGGCTTTTGACGTTGTGCAAAGTGGAAACGGAAATACAATGATGAAGGCTTATCTTCTGCAAAGTTTGCATGATGGCGATGCTGAAAAGGATGTCCGGAATATTCAGTTATAAGCTGCAGAAAACTGCAGCTTTTTCTCTGTTAGAAAATTGTGCATATTAAAAATACAAAAATATAAAGAAAGGAAGAAAAAAATGAATTCAGAAAAGCCTTATTGCGAAGCAAAGCAAATTTATCCAAAGCAGGTCTATGTCGATAAGACGTTAATCGAATGCCATCGCCTGGAAGAAAAAGTTAAAGTTAAAAATGGGATAAAAAAGATAGCTTCTACTGCATTTAGCAGTAGTAAAGTTAACGAAGTTACACTACCAGATTCAGTTGAAGAGATTGAACCGCATGCATTCTTTAACTGTCAGGACCTCCACCGGATTACTTTTGGAAAAAATATCAAGACAATTGAGAAGGATTCCTTTATTAACTGTCCAAATATTCACGAAATTGTTTTCCCTGAAAATGCGGATATGATTCATGAAATTAGCAGACCTTATAACCAAAAACGATATGACCCGATGAAGTACAGCTTTATGTCATTAATAAAATCAGCAATAAAATCAGAGATTAAATTTGTGGATATAATTTATCGACAAAGTGCTACAGCAGAAAAGGAAATGTTAAAAGAGCTTGATGATTTTTTAGATTCAAGAACACCCAAATTAACAGTTAAACTGACTCGCGGAACAAAGTCTATCTGGCTTCCAAAATATATAGCTGCTGCTGATGAAATATTAATCGAGAATACGATAATATCATGGATTACACTTGGATACGATAATGAAACGGCATTTAATATTGCAAGCAATGCTTCCATACTGATTGGAATGGCAGTAGAAGTGTATGTTTTGGCTGGCAATATGCGCGCAGAGATGTATCTAAAAAACTATATAACAGATATTGTTGACTATTTGCTTCAAATGGGTGATGATAAAGCATTAATTGGAATCATAAACCTTGGATTAATTGGAGATGATAAGCTTAACTCAGTGCTAAAAATATTAATTAACGCTGGAAATGCAACTGTTGCTGCATATGTATTAATGCAAATGAAGGATAAAAAAGTCGTATACGATATTTTTATTTTTTATGCGCTTTCATCTCGGATATAGAATAACCGAGGATTCCCGCTTTAAATCCTAAAAAATCTTTTTAAAAAAACATTCCGAATTTTTTTTATTTTGCATATTAAATATAGGGCGTAAGACTTTAGCCCTGAACATTGCGGTACACCGCAAACTCGTATCTTGTAAGAAAGCGTATTGCTTTGGAGATATAGCACCTGACAACTGAATATCTGCGAAAATGGAGGTGAATTAAAATGCCGATTCAACAACAAGATTGGATGCAAAGCCAGAAAGTGGCCGTGTTTTTTCAATCATTAATGAACAAGCCATAGGAATCCTTTTTGTAATGAAGCAACGACTGCGTATGCAGTTTAAATCATAAAAAGGAGACTAAAAAATGAAAGACAAAAAATGCTATAACCCTCCGGACCGGAGAAGAAAGAAAAAAGTATCTTCACGTTCTATCGCGGCAAAAATCGCATCAAGCATGCTTGCTACGGTTACTGCTGCAACAACGATTGCATCTCCGGTATTGACTTATGCCGCAGATGTGAACGGAATGGATACTGTTACAGAAACAACGACAGATGCCAGCCAGGGTGAGACTAAGACAATTATCAGCACCGATTCAGACAGCACAGAGACTGAAAAGGATGCAGAGACAAAGTTTCTGCTTATAAACCTGAAGACATCCGGCGGTAAAGTTGTCATCGATGAGAATGAAGATGACGAGCAGACCGTGAAGCTGGCCAATCATAAATCCGACGACGGAAAGACCGATGAAATGCGGATTGATGTTTACGACAAAGACGATATCCTCGTGTCAAGCGAAGATGCAGCAAAAAACAGTTATACGTATGCTTACGAAGTAAAAGCAGACAGTGTAACAAATGTGAAGGCAGATGCAGATGAAGGATATATCTTGAAACTTTACGATATAGTTGAAGGAGATACGGAAAAAGATTCCGGTTTTGATGAAAAGACCGATGGAATTACCGGGGAATTTGAATATCCGGTATTTATGGACTCAAACGTGACCGTTAAGGTCGAATTTGAAAAAGAAGAAGTAAAAGAGGACGGAAAGACAGAAACAGAGGACTCTGCCGAGACGGGTGACCTGACGGTAGACGAATCAACAGATGAGACTGAAAAAACAGATGGGAACGAAAAGACTGCCGATAGCAACAGCACTGATGCGGATGCAAAAGACAGCAGTGACAGCACCGGAGACCTGACGGTCAACGACAATGTTTACGTTTCACCTAATGGCCAGACTCAGACTGAAATAGGCACAGACGAAAACAGCAACGATGCAGAAACAGATGAGGATAAAGCCCCGGATAATGAGGAGACCGCAGGCACGGCTGACGACAGCACGGCTGAAACAGCAGATAATGCGGACTCGGTTGAAAATGAGGCTGATGCTGAAGACAGTTCCGAAGCAGGGGCAGCAGAAGAAGATGCTGGAGATGTGACAGAAGAGAATGCTGAAACAGATGCCACTGATACGGACTCCACCGATACGGACACCGCTGAGCATTTCACTGATACATCAGATGCCGAAGGCGGATTAAACAAGGATGACTTCTCTTCCGCGCGTCTGCTGGTCATGACGGACGATGAAAATGATATCATTGACAAGGAGCATATGATTGGTTCTTATGGTGATATCTACCTGCTCCAGTATGAAAGTGCTGAGCAAGCAATGACAGCGTACAGCTATTACAAAGAGCACGTGGACGCAGTAGAACCGGACGCAAAGATTGCAGCAGCAAGTGAGAATGTCGCTGAGGCCGGAGAAACAACGGCTGCTGGTGAAACAGAAGCGACGACAGGAGCGATGACAAAAGACGACAACGCAGTCGCTGCGCTAAATACAGAAGAAAGTTCTTCAAAAGCCACCGTCTACAGCGACGATACAGCAAACAAGGTCATTGCGCTGATTGATACCGGTGCAGCAGAGAGCAGTAATGTGATTGACCGGGTATCATTGATTGATGACGTCCTCAATGGAGGCACACATGGCGATGATATGGTAAACGATATTGTATCACAGGACCCGGAAGCAAAGATTCTCTCAATCCGTGCTCTTGGAAATGACGGATTCGGTACTTATTCCGCTGTTGTCTCAGCGGTTGAATATGCTATCAACTCAGAAGTGGATATCATCAACCTGTCAATGTATTCTCCAAAAACGCTTGCATCAAGTGTACTTGAAACAGAGATACAGAAAGCGATTGATTCTGGAATCACTGTTGTAGGTGCAGCAGGAAATGACGGAAAAGACGCATCCGGATATGTGCCTGGCGCAATCGATGACGCTTATATCATCGGCGCGGCAACAAAGGACGGCGTGAGAATCGCCGGCTCTAACTACGGTACGACGATTGATTATTATGCAGTTGCCGGTTCTACCTCAGAGGCCGCTGCAAAATTCAGCGGATATATCTCTAAGAATGGACTGGATGCAGCAACAAACGATAAGACAGGACTCTTGTTTAACGGCGTTGCAAATATCAATACGGATATTGATGTTGTAGATAAAGACATTGCGACATCAAAAGACAATGACACGATTTATGACCCAATCATTGAGAAATATGTAAAAGAACATGCAGATAAATCTTATGTTGGCGAAGGCGAGCCTTCCAAACTTTCCATGGTGAATGTCATGGATGTGGATGCCACAATCGCATCTGCAGACCAGATACATAAGAACGAAACGATTGAATCAATGATGTCTGGAGACGATTTCCGGTTCCTGTTCCAGCAGACTGGTTATGTGCCGGTTTATCAGCTCGGAAAGGACAGCGATTACTTCGTTGCATTCGCTGATGTGATGCATAACGATAAGAGGGCTTCTGTCGTTGACCTGGCAGTGGCGAGGAACGATGTCAGCGGTGACGAAATCGAAGGCATCCATTACGATAAGGATTCCGGACTGTTGTATATCCCGAAAACAGCATTTTATGGAGAAGACGGCAAGTATTATGTACAGTACCTTCAAACACAGATTTTATATTCTATCGAGGGATATGACGTCAACAGCGCATGGAACTCTTCCGTTATCGCGACGACAGAAGAGACTGACGGTGATACCGAATCCGCATTCAGCGGCGCAGATATCATGAACCAGAGGATGACTGTGCAGGTCGGAAAGAATATGGATGTCAATACCATGATGGTATCTGTCAACGGATTCCCGCTTGATGGAACATACTATGCATATTCACCGACAACTGGTATGATGACACTCGGTATGTCTTCTGCAGTCGTACAGTCTGTATGGGTGCAGGCAGTAAAAGATAAAGATGCACCGGATGTGGAGCCAGGTATGGTCGCAGCAGGCTATTCTATGGCCGACATGCAGCCGGTAACAAACGCAGTGATAACCGCAAATCTGGATAAATTAAAACGTGGATATGTTTTTGAGTCTTCAAGTTACGTCATTTACCCGGATGCAGCCGAATCAGACCCACAGGCCGGACTGAAACAGGGAAACACGGTGCCGGCGTACCGTAACAATGCCGGAGGAAGCGAGCATTATGTAACAGTACTGCTTGATTATGTATCATATGGAAACCTTACGAATGACCAATTTTTACAGAACGGTCAGGTATATACCCCGGTAAAGGGAGCCATCTATCCGTTCATCATCAAACTGCCAAGTATCAGCTGTGCAGATGTCAAGTTCAATGAATACCAGTGGGAAACAAACATGGCGATGGAATGTACGGAAGCCACACTCGCAGCGGGACATATGACACCCGGATTTGACTCTTCAAAGCCAACCAGTGGATGGTATGAAGCAAAAGTCCGTGCCCGTGTGGTAGAAGTAAACAAGACAGCATCAACACCTTACGCAGTATTCGCTATGTACACCAGTAAATTTGCTGGCCAGCATGGTTTTGGATTATACAAAGTCCTGCTGAAGCCTTCAACCGGAAAGCTCCAACTGACAAAAGTGTCTGGAAACGCAAGCGGCGTATCCGGAAATGCAAGCTACAAACTGAGCGGCGCCAAGTATGGAATCTATTCCGACAGCGGATGCAAGAAACTCGTAAAGACAATCCGGACCGGAACAAACGCAAAAGTCGTTGTCAGCCTGAACACCGGAACATACTATATAAAAGAGACGGCCCCATCCCTGGGTTATGGCCTTGATAAGACCGTGCATAAGGTAACAATCGGTGCAGGTTCGACAAGTAATGTGACATCAACAGAACCACCAAACCCTGGAACACTGACGGTAAAGAAACGTCTGGATATGTTCTCTATCGCAAAGAGGACTACCAGAATCGGAAACATGGAAACAACGTTTACCGTTTACACAAACAAGGGATGCACAAAGGTAGCAAAAAACACAGCCGGACATAACGCAGTAATCAGTATCAACAAAGGCAAGGTAGAAACTGCCGTTGGAAGCGTCAAACTGTGGGCCGGAACCTATTACGTAAAAGAGACCGGACGTATTAGCGGAACGGCAAGCAATATTGAGTATGTCTATGGACCGGTAAGTGTGAAGGCCGGAAAATCAGTAGATGTATCCAGCGCTGTACCGGTTTCAGAAAGGACCAATAAAACGAGAATGTCTGGCGATGGTTATGTGCGCGATATCCCGTTCCACTGGTCGGGAAGAGTCCTGAGAAAGCAAGATGCAAACGGAAATGCCCTGGCAGGTGCCGTATTCAAGATGAATTACAGCGACCTCGGTGGGGCTGATTATAAAGTCAAGTACACCTGGTATTTCGTTTCTGATAAGGATGGCGAGCTTAAATATGACAAAAACCATCTGGTAGATTACAGTACAAGTGCCAGCGCCGAGGCGAAGGCAAAATACAAAGGCAAGAGTTCGGCACTGTTCCAGGATACAAAAACAGGTAATTATTATCTGCCGGTATGTACGATAAAAGTGCAGGAGGTCATGGCCCCCGATGGATATAACCGTGATTCAACACCGCGAACACTGAACATCACTGCGCCAGATAAAAATGAGAAGTATAACACATGGACAAATCCTGTAGCCAAGTTGTCAAATACAGGGCTGATAGTGAAGAATGATGAGGTAAAGGAAAAGTGGAATATTCGTGCAAGAGCGTTTAAAGTAGATGAGGATGGCAAGCCTCTGGCCGGGGCATGGTTTGGATTATACCAGACAGAAGCAAAGGCAAAAACAAAAGATGACCCTGTTGCTTGGCTAGAGACCAAGGCCGACGGCTATACGGATGTATATACATCAGGAAGTATTAACGGAGATGTCCCTTCTTATGCACTATACTGCCGTGAAATCGCAGCCCCTCCAGGATATGCGCTGTCAGACACAATCTATACAAAGACATTCACTAAGACAGACTACGATGCCTTAAAAGCAAAAGATGCGAACACACCTGGCGAACTCCAGACATTTGGAGATAAGACAGGAATCGTGAACAAAAAGACCGGCTGGAATTATTCTATGCAGGTGAAGAAAGTAGACGACAAGGGCAAACCGCTTGCCGGAGCCGTGTTCAGTATTTACGTAAGTAAAGATGACGCGGAATCGGAAGACAATGCACTGTTCACACTAAAGACCGGAGCGGATGGTCTGACACCTTTAAAGACACTTAAAGCAGATATCAATACCAAATCCGTAACATATTATTGCAAGGAGATATCGGCACCGGAAGGTTATACTATCAATGACGATATCTTCGAACAGACGTGGACATATGACGAGTTCAATACCATCCCGTCATCACAGGAGACCATCGGAAAAACGAAGTATTTCGGACCGGAGACAGGAGTTGTTGACCCGGAGACCTTATGGACATTCAGCTACTACGTAAAAAAAGTAGACAATAATGGAAACCCGCTTGCCGGTGCAGTATTTGGCGTCTACACAGACAGCAGCTGCAGCGAAGCATCCAAAATCCAGGAACTGGAAACCAACGACGAAGGACTTACTGACACAATACCATATAACCCAGGGTACTCTAAACAGTCAGTGACCCTGTACTGTAAGGAACTGAAAGCCCCGGAGGGATATAGTATTGATAATACGGTACACTCGCAGACATGGAACTACAAAGATTATACGGCTTCTGCAAATACGGATACCGGAGAGGTTAAGCCTTTTGGTCCGGCAACAGGTATCGTGAACGATAACTCAGCATGGACAGTCATGATGAACATCAAAAAGGTAAGCCGTTTCAAGAAACCGCTGGCAGGTGCAGTGTTTGGAGTATACTCTGATGAGAACTGCAGCAATGCATCTTACATAGGAGACCTAACAACTGGCGATGGTGGTATGTCAGACACAATGTCTTATGACGTGCCATGGAAAAACGTTTCTGTAACATTATACTGTAAAGAGACAAAAGCCCCATCAGGCTATAGACTCTCAAACACCGTATACAAACAGACGTGGTACCGCGCACAGTATGAGGAACTCAAAAAGAAAGCAGAACAGGAACAGCAGGCAGAAGGCAATGCGGATACGAGCGAAGGAGACGGAGAGGATGGAGGCGAGACCGACACAACCGTTGGCGAAGTAAAACCATTCGGACCGATTGACGGTATCCCGAACGACCCGACAAACTGGAGGCTCCAGTTCAAAGTAAAGAAGGTTGACATGAAAGGCAATCCGCTTGCAAAGGCTGAGTTTACCGTTTACGCCGATAAGGCATGTACAAAAGCACTTGCAAAACTGGTGACAAAAAGCGACGGCTGGTCTGATGAAGCGTTCCTGAAAACGGAGAGCATTGATGGCAATGGACAGGCTTCACAGTACAAATTGTATTGTAAAGAAACAAAGGCTCCTGAGTTCTATAAACTTTCCGATACTGTTTATGAACAGACCTGGACAAGAAAGGGTTATGATACCAACAACGATGAATATGGTGAAGTTAAGATATTCGGTGCAGAATCCGGTATCCCGAACGAGCCACTCAAACCAGTAACTGTAACCGTACACAAGGAATCAAAAGCCGCTTCCGAAATCCTCGGTTTAAGCGGATACTCACTTGAAGGGGCTGAATTCTCCATCACGGATGGCGGCTCATTCAAAGGAACTTTAAAAACAAATGCAAAAGGAATCTCTAATTCGTTAGAACTTCCGAATAAGACTGCTGAATACACAATCACTGAGACAAAGGCACCTGCCGGACATGCGATATCAACACCGGCTTCACAGAAGCTTAAGGTTACGATGCCGAATGACGCAAGCAAGGACATTACAGTCACATTCAGCGATGACCCTGTATTCACAAAAGATGAATTCCAAATCACGAAAAAAAGTGAAAAAAATAATATAATCAATGGTGTATTATTTAAAGTGGAATTTGTTGACAGCGATAACACGACAAAGAAAACCTGGTATTTGACGTCTGATTCAAGCGGTATCGTAAAGATGGATAATACCCACCTGAACACAGACACAGCATATAAGAGCGACAGTTTTTATACATACAACGGAAAAGTAGTCATCCCAATCGGTGGAAAACTCAAGATAACCGAGATTAAGGCTCCTGGACAGTACGTTGTTGACAGCACGCCGAAATATCTGACGACTGGAGTAAATGCGACGATGAAGCTTGAAGCAATCAATAAGCTAAAACCGTGTAAGATTACTATCCGCAAGTATGATGTTGACGGAAAAACACCTCTGAAAGGTGTAACATTTGAACTGAAGTTCATAAAGGAAGCAGAGAAACTTACGACAGCACAAGATGGATTCACCAGACTGCTGAAAGTTGGCGGAACTACGACCGGAACAACGGACGCAAATGGATATGTTGTATTTGATAACCTTGACCAGGGCGAGTATCAGATAACAGAAACAAAAACAACTTCAGGACATACACTCCTGAAAGACCCGATTACTGTAACGCTTCCAATCACAATGACAAAAGAAGAGGCTGTGAAGAACAAAGCAGACACTTCAAAAGCAACATGGGATGCGGCCACGAACAAGTGGCAATTCTATGACTGCACCTTTGAGGTAGTAAACTCTGCGACGTTCAAGATGCCGATGTCTGGTGGAGCAGGAGACTGGAAGTATGGTATTATCGGATTTGGCACACTTGCGGTTCTTGGAACTGGATTAATCCTGATGGATACCAGGAAGAAGAGGATGTTAAATTCTCGGAAACAGAAGAGACGCAGGAAGTAACTGAAAAGGGATAGCCACGAAAGTGAGAGAAAAAAAAGAAATAAAAGATAAGAAGAGAAGCGCACGGAAACGTGCGCTTCTTGTGTAAATGTGATAAGGAGGAGATATGGTATGAAATTAAAAGTGTATGTGACACGATTAAACCTTTCCGTTATGTCGATATTCCGTTGCAGGTTCGCCAAAAATTAAATAGCGACCATTTATTTTTGTCTGCAATAAAACATATACATATTGTATTATGCTAAACAAAATGCTATAATCATAATATGAAGCGAGACAGGAAAGCCAGAAATAGGGGCTACCTTCTTAGTTTATATTTTCAAATTATGCAATACTAAAGATGCCGTCAACTATTGGGAGTAGTTGGCGGCTTTTTTTTGTCTGTCTCAACTCCGACTTTGTAAAGAAACTTCACGCAGTCATACAGTAAATACAAGAGCAATACTGTAGCTTTCATTTTAATCGCCTCCTTTGTTCCTTAGATAAACTATATTAAAAAATGATTCGGCTCGTAAGGGCTGACAAGCGACGACAAAGTCGGAGCCGGAGTGCAGAACGTGGATAGGACTTCCGATTCCCCGTACATACCCAGCAACCTCCGAACCGACGAAAAACATGACCGTTCGGGTCTGGCTGCTTGTGACATTCCTTCCCTGACGACAAGCCTGGCCGCAGTTTTCCCTGTCCGTTAATAATTAAAAAGAACAAAAAAAACATAAAAAAGATTTCAAAAAAAACTCTCCCAACCGGAAAGGTTGGGAGAGCTTAAATTGTATCGTTTAATTTGAAGAATCGGAAGAATCCGACCAGTTGGCTTTTATCTTTCTATTTTCAAAAATATGGACCTCGCCACCGTTTTTAATGTCATCTAAATCTCTCAAGCCGCCTTCAAAATATGGATTTTCGTGAAATTCCGTCCATCCTATAAAACTGCAGCCTTCTTTTTCCGGGATGTCAATGGTTGACAGTTTGACATCTGCCCTGGCCGGAACACTTATTTCGAATTTCTCCACACCGCCTTTGCTCGGGAATGTCCCACCGTTTGCATATACTGTTAAAGTATACTTCTGACTTGGGTTCTTCGCGAAAATCTGTACCCAGAAGTTCTTGTAAACGCCAACGCCAATATGGGTCGCTTCTTTGTCAATCATTGCAGCAAGATGACCACGGCTGTTTTCCCATAGATATACCGCACGCTTAGGTGTATCGCCAGTTGCGATATTCTCAAGAAGAATGTTGCCAGCGCCTGCGGCATAATAGGCAGTATCGGAATCGCTTCCATCTGGTCTTTCATGACTAAATTTAATATAAATCTCTTTCGCTCTGACTGCTGCACCGGCATCAAGAGCGGCATCTTCAACAACAGCGGCTGAACCATGTTTAACCCTGACCTGATTTGTCAGCTTAACTACCTCTTTGATTTTTTTGTTAATCTCAGACGGGCTGTCCGGGTCTGGGGTTGGTGTCGCGGTAGGTTTTGGCTTCTGTGTGGGTTTCGGAGTAGCCGTTGGTTTTGGTGTTGCTGTCGGCTTTGGTGTTGCCGTAGGCTTCGGTTTCTGTGTCGGCTTCGGCGTTGCCGTCGGCTCAACTGTCGGAACGGCAGTAGACGTTGCAGCCGGTTTCTCTGGAATGACAACCTGCATTCCTGCTTTGTTATAACTGCCGTAAGTCTTATATGTCTTGTTATAACCTCTTACCATATAGTAGTAAGTTCTTCCGGCTTCAACCGGGTACTTGCGGTTGGACTTGTGAACGTATTTCAGGGTCTTTGAACTGACGTTCGCAATCCTGGTCCACTTTGTGGTGTCAGCGGAGCGGTAATAAACCAGGTAGTTCGTAGCATTGATGGATTTTGTCCAAGTAACAGTAGTCTGCTTATAGTTGTTCGCTTTCACGCGGGTTTTTACAATAGACGGTACGGCCGGAATAGTGACGGTCTTGCCTTTTTTATCGTAAGAACTCCATTTCTTACCGTATTTATTATATGCCCTGACAGTATAGGTATATTTTTTACCACCCTTGAGCAGATGCTTCCTGGAAGATTTGTGAGTGTACTTCAGATTTTTACTGCTGATAGTTGCCAGCGTGGTCCACTTCTTCGTACCGGCCTGTTTGTAATAAATCCGGTAAGAAGTGGCATACTTGGACTTCTTCCAGGTGACCGTTGCGGAATTCTTGGTCGCGGTCACTTTCGTAATCGCCGGTCTTGCGGGCGTTCGCTTGGAGGCCGCCGGGGTGGTGGACTGAAAGACTGCCGGGACAATCAGTGTGATGGCCAGTAGGACGGCAATCAGGCCGTTGAGCAGCCGGGTCTTGCTTAGTTTCTTTATCATAAATATTTTCCCTCCTTGTATAATTTTTTTTTGCTTATATATATTTTACAACATATATATATGGTTTGCAAATATTTAAGACAAATGCAATATGCAGGAAAAATGAGCCGCAAAAAATAAGATATTTCATGAATGGTGAAATTTACAGCAATGGAATTCTACTGCCTGGAAAAAGACAAATCGGCAACGTTTTCCTGCATACTGCATAGTATATTGGAAACAAAAAGCAAGATACAAAGAAGGGAGAGAAAAATGGCTACAACAGACAAAAAAGAAGGACTGAAGGCGTCGGGTACCTGTATGGTGGTCCAAAATGAGAAGATTTCAACGAAGAACGGGGAGTCCCCGGCCGATAATATCGTCCGCGGGTCAAATATTTCGATTCTAACTTCGCACGCGGGCCTGAATCCCCGTTCGAAGTCAGGTAACGAGTCCAGCTTTGCTGGCGAGTTATCAAGGACGGAGCTGGAACAAATACTGGAGAATCCGTTTATCGAGCACATTGAGTATGAAGATGAAGATTATTTTACAATAAACGGCATCTTATATTCCAGGTCGCCACAGGAAGTTATCCGATGTCCGATTGGAAGGACCGGACATGTCAAGATTGCAGAAGGGACATTGGCAATCGCTTATGGCGCTTTTCAGTTCTGTGAGATTGAATCTGTAGAATTTCCTGATTCTATAGTCGCAATTGCAGATAGAGCGTTTCGGGACTGTAGAAAATTAAACCATGTAGATTTTGGAAAAGGAATCAAGGATATTGGCGGAGGTACCATTTTAGGGGAGATTTTTACGGGCTGCGATAGACTGTATGAAGTGGTAATTCCAGGCCAGGTCAAAGAAATCGGAAAATTAACATTTTATGGTAGCGGACTTAAAAAAATTACGCTTCCGGAAGGACTGGAACGGATAGGTTCAATGGCTTTCGGACATTGTAGCAATCTGAAAGAAATATCATTGCCCGAGTCATTGATTAAATAAAAACTAGAACAGTAATGCACGCACACCCCGTCTATAGCGTCAGGCATCTAAAAACGTCATGTCTGGCGTTTAAGCGGGGTAAGTGCTGTTTTGTGAATCCAATAAAGTGAAATTTGTATTTTTTTCGCAAAAAACGACAAAACTTTAAAAAATCCGGCATATTAGATATATAAGAAATTTACAGCAAGGAGGTATCAATGTATGGCGACTGTATCATATGGATTAAAAATCACAGAAGCATATCATGTTTTCGATAAGACGATTACAATTTATCGCAATGCCGTACATTATATCTCTGCTATTACAGTACGTCATTACGACGAATTGAAATCTCTTGACAATATAACAGGCGATGACGGAAAAGTTATTATTTCAGCACAGCAGAGGAGACAACAGAAAATAGAACGGTTAATCCACTCCACGGCAAATAATGATGCGGTATATAAGCATTTCGATGATGAATTCTACAAATTTCCAAGCTATCTCAGACGGGACGCAATCAACACTGCAGTCGGACTGATTCTGTCTTATCGCTCCCAGTTACAGAAATGGGAAGATGGCGGAAAGCATGGCCGCAGACCACATCTGAACCGAAATCAGAACACAATGCCGTGCTTTTACAGAAATAACACATTTCTTGACAGTGAAGGAACAAATATCGTAAGCCTGAAATTATATAATGGCAAGGACTGGATTTGGGAAGCATTTGTAATACGTGACTGTGATTTTATGTATGCTTACAACCATATGAAAGCATGGAAGGCTTCTGCTCCGGTTCTTGTAAAACGCAATCACAGGTATGAACTCCGCATTTCTTACGAAATGGCAGGCTCTAAATTTCCGAAATTCAAGAAAGATAAAGAAGTTGAGACTGTGATTGGGGTAGACTTGGGAATCAACACAGACGCAGTGTGCTCAATGGTACATAAAGACGGAACTGTCACAGGACAGCGATTCATCAACCATCCTGTAGAAAAAGACCGTATGTATGGATTACTGAACACTATTAAAAAGGCACAGCAGAACGGAAATTACAAGACACCGAGGCTCTGGAGGCTGGCAAATAACTACAATGAAGCAATCGCCGTTAGGACAGCTGTGGAAATTGTCAGATTTGCCATGGAATCCAAAGCGGACGTTATTGTTTTTGAGCATCTCAACATGAAGAAAAAGAAACGTGGCAATAAACAGAAACTTTCACTGTGGAGAAAGCGCGATATCCAGCGCCGCGTTGAGGTGCTTGCTGCCAGAACTGGAATCCGCGTTTCTTATATCTGTGCTGTAAATACATCACGTCTTGCATATGATGGCTCCGGAAAAGTCCTCCGAGGCAAAGATGCAGGATTTAATACGTATGAATTATGTAAATTTACAACCGGAAAGGTCTATAACTGCGACCTTTCCGCATCTAAAAATATCGGTGCACGGTTCTTCATCCGTGTACTTCTTAAATCTCTTTCTGTAAAGGAAGAGTTGTTAGTTCTGGCAAAAGTTCCAGAACTCAACAGACGGACCAGCTGCTGCCTGGCCACACTAATTAACGCTTATGCGGTACTTTGCGCATCCAAGGCAAAACCTGAAGCTCCGGCTGAAGGCAATGCCGCGCGACAGAGTCACTGAGTTTGCGCTGTATCTGTGGTCAGGAATCCATTCCTGCTTAAAGTAGCAGGCATGGGCAAAAGCCCATGCGGAGTTTGGAAGCCCCGTCTATATTCGCGAAAGCGGATTAGGCGGGGAGGGTTCACATTTCAAGCAAATTGAACCCATCGGACATCGTGGAAATCCACCTGCCCCATAACATTCTGTATATGCCGAAGTATTACATTTCGCAATACAACATGCTTATGGCAAAAAAAGGCATTACAAAATAAATGCCCTTGGAAACTGCGTATGTATTGCAGTAAGCGAATAGCCGGCGAGGTGGCGGCAGCGCTTCGGTATCTATATCTTTGCGAATCCAGGAAAAGCATAAACCAGTATTTGGAGGAAAGGATAAAAGAAAACTGGAAAAAGATTATACCTGCGATGATGGAGACTGGGCATACAGAAGAAGTACTGAAACTTATGAAATCAGACATTGCCACATCTGAAATCCTGAAAGATATGCTAGATGAAGTGGATGATGTCGCTTTAAAGGCATATGCACTGGATGAAATCAGACGAAAAAAGACAATAGAACAGGAGGCAAAGTAAGGATGCAGGACGAAGGATATTTTTCAAGACCATTTGAAAGGACAGGACATAAGGCAAGTGCGGCGGAAATGGAAATATGGAAGAAGAGTCAAAATACTAAATTTCTGTTAGAAATACTTGTATTGCATATTCTGAAGTGATATAATAAAGATATAGAGAGCCGTTGCAAACGGTTTATCTCCAATATACTTTTAAGCAATATTATTTATTCCGTCGTCTATTGCGAGTAGTCGACGGTTTTTTATTATGTATTTTGCTGCGGTCCAGCTCTATTTTCCAGAGCGTTCTGACGCATTGAAGTAAAAAAGCCAAATAACTTAATTGCACAGCCAAACTATACATAATATCACCTCCCTATACAAAAATCTGGGAAGCGACCTCCCCAGTAAACTACGTTAACAGCTACGAGGAGATAAACCGTCTACCGTTTTTTTGCGGCTCTCTATGAGATTCAGTATAACAAAAGAAGAAAATAAATGCAAGAAAACATCAAAAAACAATGTGTTTTTAGATGTTTTTAATATATTTCACCAGTCCGCTCTACAAGCTCAAATCAATCCATTAATACTTCCTCAAAAATCCAAAACCTTATCAATATTTCAGCATATTGTATCCGAAAAAATAACTAAAAAAAATACTCAAGAAAGGATAGACAATATGCGGAACAATCTAAACGCGCAGACAAGGTCTGTGTCTGCAAATCCACAAAAGAAAAAGAAAAAAATACTTAAAACAAGCATCGGGATAGCAGCAGCGGCTGTGGTGACATTCCTGCTGCTAGGAAGGACTGATGCAGTTATATTCCTGCAGTGGGAATTTAATATGTTGCTGATGATGCTGGCCTCTATGCCGTTGGCGGTGGCGGTGTTTGGAGAGAATAAATGCCTGCTGCCGTTTGGCAAGACTTTCGGGGTTCTGATTCCCGGATTTATGATGTGGGCTGCAGGGGTCTGTTTACGCATACCGTTCACCAGAGCAACTGGAATCATTGCAATCTGCCTGTATTTCATGCTATGTATGGCTGTCGGGAAGAAACAGAAGAGATGCCTGGAAGATTGGAAGCAGTGCTTTTCCGGATGCTTAAGATATGAAATGATTTTCTTTGTCGTATTTCTGTTCTGGGCTTATCTTATCGGGTTCAACCCTTCCGGATACGGCACTGAAAAGTTTATGGACTATGGATTCCTGCAAAAGATGCTGACGACATCAAAACTTCCACCGGACGACATCTGGTATGCCGGGAAGAGTATCAATTATTACTACGGCGGGCAGTATTACGCAGCGTTTATCGCAAAAACGATGCTATGGAAAACAACGAAGGCAGAATATGCTTATAATATGATGCGGGCTTTGATTCCGGCACTGATGTTCACGGGTATTTTCGGAATCGCAGAACAAATGCTGAAAGACAGGTTTGAAAAAATAAGCAGAAAAGAGAGTGTTATTTTTTCTGCGCTGTCAGCGGCAGCGGTAGTGTTTGGAGGAAACGGGCATTATATCGTGTATGGACTGCTGAAGCCTTTTATCTCTATTGGCCTAACGAATACAACTTCTTATACGTGGCATAAAGATATTGATGTGGACAGCACGTCTTATTGGTTCCCGGATGCAACACGCTATATCGGTTATAACCCGGATGTTGACGATAAGACCATTCATGAGTTTCCGTGCTATTCATTCGTGCTCGGTGACCTGCATGCGCATATGGTAAATATCATGATTGTCATACTGATTGCGGCTTTACTGTATGCTTTTTTGAAGGAAAACAGTAACGGAAAAAAGAAGTTCTGCCTGCCGCAGTTGTGTATGCTCGGCTTAGCCTGGGGCTTATGTAATTTTACGAATTATTGGGACTACATCATTTATGCAGTTGTGATTATAATTACAATCATCTTTGGAAATCTGCATTCAGGAAAATCTAAAATGCTGAAGCGTATGGTTTCACAATTTGGAATCGTTCTGATTACAGGATATCTGACAGCACTGCCATTTACAATGAATTTTAAAAGTATCTTTAAGGGCGTTGGCGTTGCAGAACATCACTCGGCAGTCCATCAGTTGATAATACTCTGGGGTATCCCGGTTGCGATGGCAGTTCTGTTTATTGCCCTGACAATGTACCGCTGGCTGAAAGCAAAAGGCGGGCTGATAAAACGCCTGCAAGCACTCCGGACTCCAGATGTGTTTGCGTTTATCATGTGCTGCTGCGCAATCGGACTTATCGCCATTCCGGAACTGGTATATGTCCGGGATATCTATGAGGGGTCTTATTCGCGGGCAAATACGATGTTCAAACTGACTTATCAGGCGTTTATTTTGCTGAATATGTGTAGTGGATATGTTCTGTATTCACTGTTGCAAACCCGAAAAAAGCCTTTACATATTGCCGCATTCATCCTGCTCGCTTTGCAGATTTTACTGTTCGGGTACTTTTTCAATGCTGCCGGTTCATGGTTTGGGGCGTGGATGAATCCGATGGAAAGGAACGGGCTGAATGCCCTAAATTATCTGGATAACGAAGAATTTGCGGACGAAAAAGATGCCCTGCTGTGGTTAAAAGACAAGGCAGAAAAAGAAGAAATAAAAGAAGCAATAGCAGAGGCTCCGGGGGACAGCTATACTGCATATGAAAGGGTTTCTGTTATCACTGGAATCTCAACACCTGCTGGTTGGAAAGTTCATGAATGGCTGTGGAGAGACAGCCTGAATGGGATTGAGAAGAGGACAAAAGATATAGATGGATTTTTTGATGGAACAAAAGATGCGGAAAAGATAATAAAAAAATATAACATCAAATACGTGTTCTGCGGATTGCGTGAAGTTGAGAAATACGGAAAGGATGTGAAAGACAGAGTAAGAAAAATGGGAAAAGTGGTTTATGAAAAGAGCGGGGCGATGGTGGTAGAAGTTAACTGACATGCCGCAAGAACTTGGAGCCGGGAGTCAACCTGGCTCCTTTTTGTTGCTTTTTCCTGGAATCTTGTGTAAGATATACAAAAACGGAAGAAGGAAAAGAAAATGAAAAAAGACACATTTGCGATGGTTGCCGGTGGCGTTGTTGCCTTAATGGCCATGCTTGCTTTTGCGATGGTGGCAGCCATTCGGTAATGCGAAAAAAGGAGCCAAAAGATGGCTCTTTTTTTTGTTGTATAAAAAATCCCGCATATTTTCTATAACTAATTTTTACAAAGAAAGGAAAAAAGAGTATCATGAAAAAAGCAATGATTATCGCAGTTACTATTTGTATAGTTCTACTTGGAGGTGTATTCGTATTTAATACATCCTCTACCCAGAGACAGATGAAATCTTTGCGCAGCGACATCGGTGGCGGGCTGGAAAGGACCGTGACGGTTTATGACTATAACGGTAAAGAAATCCGCCATTGGACAGGAAAGTTTGATGTTTCCGAATCCGAGAGTGAAACATATTTCGATGATGAAGATGGAAAACGTGTTGTCATTCATGGTGGTATCGTAATCAACGAAGAACAGTAACGCAGTCACAAAGAAAGAGCCTCTTTGAGGCTCTTTTTTTTTGTTGCAAAAATCGGCATGCTGAAGAAAATACAAAAAGAGAGGAGACATAATCTTATGACAAATTCTATCAAATTAGGCAGAGTACCACGTCCATAGGATATGATATTACTTAGATTTATCATACCGAATGGGTGTGGGTGAATGCCTTTTCTTTAATTCGTGTGTTATAAAAAAATCCGCAGAAAATTTTGCTTTTTCATAAAAATTCGGCATATTAATAATAGAAGATTTGAAAGGAGGACGTCCATTATGTTAAATGCAATTCCGATGGTGATATCAAAAGAATCATTTGGACAGATTTTTACATTTGGTGAAGATAATTCTGCTCTTGCTAAAAATCTGTATAATGCTGCCCTCTTTCGAATCCGCCAGGTCTTTACAGGATGGAATAAAACGAAACGGACAGATTTGGAACAGCTTGTGTTTGATGAATTCAAACAGACAGAAACCGTATATAAAAGCTTTAAGCCACGCCATGTCCTCTCATATGCTGCACTTGATAAAATCATGAGGGCAACAGGCAATCCTGACTTCTTTGCCGGGCTTCCGATGCAGACCGCGCAGCAGGTTTTAAAAGATGCGGTACATGATTTTAAGACATGGCTTGACAGTTTAAAGAAGTATAAGAAAGACCCATCCAATTACACCGGAAAACCTAAAATGCCGGGATACTGCAAATCAAACCGTAAGACCTTTACAGTAACAAATCAGGATGCCGTGATTTATCCGGTTATTGATAAAAACGGATGCATTACAGGCAATGAGTTAAAGCTTCCAGGTTTTAAGAAAAAAGAACGCATCCCGATTAATTATGTTGACCATAAGTCAGATTTACGTATGCTGACATTTAAGCCTTATTATGATAAATACATTATGACTTTTGTGGTTGAGGATATGGCTCCGCCATTTTATCCTGATATGCCTTATATGGCAGGGCTTGATTTTGGAACAGACAATATCGCAGCTATAGCATGTACAGATAATTCATCTGTAATATACAAGGGCGGTGCAGTACTGTCATCAAATCAGCTTTTTGCCAAGAAAAAAGCAAAGGCAGTTTCATTAATCACACAAGGCCATTCAAAAATGCATGCAGAATCAAGATACCTACTTACTCTTTCACGTAAGCACAGCTGCTTCATAAAAGACCAGATGCATAAAATCAGCACTGAGATTGTCAGGTACTGTGTTAAACATCGCGTCGGGATTCTTGTGATTGGAGTAAACAAACTCTGGAAACAGAAATCAAGTATTGGCAGAAGGAACAACCAGAACTTTGTGTCTGTCCCACATTTTCAGCTTCGCCAGATGATAGAATATAAAGCACTCCGTGCAGGGATAGATGTCATCGAACAAGAAGAGAGTTATACTTCAAAAGCAGATATTACTGCGTCTGATTATATGCCTGTTTACGGAAAAGAAAAATGCCGCCCGGTATTTTCCGGACGACGTATTGAACGCGGATTATACTCATGTAAAGAAGGATACTGCATCAACGCAGACTGCAATGGAGCGGCAAACATCCTCAGAAAGGCAATCCCGGATGCATGGAAAGGCGTGTCAGACTTTCACTTTCTTGCAACACCGGAAAGCATTGGGTTTGCCATGTTGAATCCTGCAGACTCACATAAAAGATATAAACAGCATAACAACTGGATTTTCGTTTCCGACGATACTTCTAGCTATTCTTGCAGACATGCAGCATAGTCAGATAATGCGTCTTTATGCACGCGCTTTAAAAGCAAAGCATAGACCAAAGTATTCCTTAGGCATCATTTGCCAATGGATAGGGGGCTTGGTGAACAGCCCTTTGTTAGCACGGTCAGCATATGGCTCATTTGTCTTATGTTCGAGAGACGAAAGCGACACGGCTTCAAGAACAAAACCTTTTATCGGTAACTCCTAGAGGCATTTTTCGGAGCTTTGCTCCGTTTTAGATACCACCTCTATAGGAGCAATGTACCGCATAAGTGTGGAGACTTCATTGGACATGGAAACGAAGTTCCTGCTCCACCGATTCGGAGGCGAATTTACAAAACGAAACCAAACATGAGCAAGGCAGAGAAACAACAATTCTATTCACAAAAATCCACAAAGATGGGACAAAAATAGAGGACATACCACGGCTGCCTACGGTAGCCGGTTTTTCTTTTCCGTAAAATACAGCATATTAAAAATGTAATAAAACAACACAAAGAAAGGAAGAAAAATAATGGAAAAAATGGTTAGGTCTTATGACGATAAAAGATGCTGGCGGTATACAGGTAACGGTATGTCATACTTATCTCTGTATGTATTTAGCAACATCGGGTATCTTTCAATCAGTGATATCGATATTGAACCAGGTGTTAAGGAAGCTCGGTTTATCTGTCCGGATGGCGAAACCGCAGTGGTGTTTTTTCTGGAAAAATGTATGAAGCAGTTTCCGGATATAGAGAAAATCTATATTGGTTCTGGCGTAAAATCGCTTCATTTCTCAAATTTTATGTTCCCGAATGTAAAATATGTAGAGTCAGACAACAAATCATTTCTTTCAGGACAAATGCTGGTTTCAAGAGGCGGCTCTCTGTACAATGTGTTCTGCAGAAAACCGGAAGATGTGATTGACCTGAATAAAGTTATATTTATTGAAGATAAAGCGTTCGCTGGCTGTATGTCAACAAATATCATTAACACAGACAATGTAAGTCTTGTTGACAGCATGGCTTTTGATGGCTCGGCTGTCAGCATGCTTGACTTCAAGAACGGTGTCGTTATGGTTGGCAATAATATAATCGTTGATGTCAGCGAAGATGCAGACGAAATCGTTTTGCCGCGTGATTGCGTAGTAAGCCATGCTATAGAAAAACGGCATTTGAAAAAAGCGGTAATAAAAGATATGAAAATGCTCTCTGCCCTTCAGCTTAACGCTGACACTATTGTCATTGATGACGACAATGAACGCGTCAGGAAATCCCTAGCGAAATATGGACTAACTTATGCTAAGACAATAGAGCTGACAGAGAAGACACGGTCTCTTGGTTATATTGATGTTGATGGCATTGTATATTCAGCTGACAAAAAGACTCTTCTTGTATGTCCGGGAAGAAGAACGAAGCCTGTAAACATACCGGAAGGGACAGAAGTAATTTCAGCATTTGCGTTTGCGGACTCAATGATTGAATCTGTATCCATGCCTGACTCATTAAAACGAATAGAGCAGCATGCCTTTAATGGCTGCAAATGCCTAATGCATGTTGATATTGGAAAAGGGCTTACTAACCTTGGCGAGCCATTCAGTTCAGGAGCTATGTTTAACGGATGCCGAAGCTTACAGTATATAGACATCCCGGAAAATATTAAATATATCTCTTCAAACTGTTTCAGTAACTCAGGCCTTACTTCCGTGACTTTGCATGAAGGCCTTGAAACGATTGACAGCGGTGCGTTTAACTGCCCGATTCAAAATGTGGAAATCCCGAAATCTGTTAAAAATATAGACCTGTGGAATTTCCCTATGCTTGATGAGGCTAATATTAAAACACACAGTATGCCGGCTATCACAAGCATTGTCAAGTCAAACTGCAAGAAATGGAACTGCAGAAGCAATATGGCTGACTTGAAAATCAATATTGACTGTATGGCTTATCCGGTTTTTGTTCCAGCAAAGCTTACAAGCGCCGGATTGAGAAGATTAAACAGCCTACTTAATAAAGCACTGTTTAGGGATACCGATTCTGACGACGTAAACCGGACGACATTCCTCAGTATTACATCTGACCCGAGGATAAAGCAACGGCTTGCATTGAAAATGTATGACGCCGTAGAATGCAATGAAATCAAAACCTATCTTCGCCGGGCGGGAAAAAGTATTGCTGAATGGATGATTCTTGATAAGGATGAAGAGGCTTTAATTCAGTTCCTGAAAAAAGATATCATAACAGCCAATACTATTGACAAATTAATACCACAGATGGATGCTGCTGAAATGATTAACGCCAAGGCATATGCCCTGGAGTACATAAGAAAGAGCACAAAAGAAAAAAGTTTCCGTATTTGAAAAAGCGCCGCAAGGCGCTTTTTTGTTGCCGTCAAAAAATCCGACAAAAATTTGCGTACACCGGAAAATCTGGTATACTGTATATAAGAAATGAGGAAGAGAAATCTTTCCGATGCATAAGATGCATAAGACGGATTCGCCGCCGAAAAATTCCTTTCTTTGTTTAAATGCCGCTGCCGCATGCAGCGGCATTTGTGTTTTTCCGGATAAAAAATTCGGCATATTGTAAATGATACGTAGCGGCGAGCCGGCAATGGCAGACTGCTCAACACACATATAACATAATAAGAAAGGAATGGTGCAATATGCCAAAAATTACGTGCAGCAACATACACTGCCAATACAACAAACTCAAAAAATGTAGAAAAAATAACGTAAAAATAAGCGACAGCGGAGCCTGCACTTCGTACAAGGCCGGGTTCTCGTATTATTTTTTCTACTGTACCGAACACATGCAGACAAACTTCCTGACTTCCGTTGATGTAAAACTGCACCCGGAATACAAATACAGCATATATTACATGATGCGATGTCTTCCGGTTGTATACACAATGGACAATATCAAAGGGATGCTGGTTATATGTCAAAAAGAAACAAAAGAGATTCTCAACGCAAATGACCTGCTGGCTCTGATGGAGACTGATTTGGACGAGGATGCATTAAAAATGTACTGAAGAGTTTAATACAACCGGCCTTCCGAAATATGAAGAGAAGAACGAGCCTGAAACTGAGGCAAAAGAGTCTGAACAGAAAGAGTACGGCTGGCTATCTCCGGGAGGTGATTTTCATACGGCCGAATGGGGATGCCATGAGATGGCGGCGCAGTGGCTTTGCAGGGAGCTTGGCATAGACAGCGGATATCGGATGTGCAGAGATATCCTTGTAGAGCGTGGATGGTGCCTTATTGATGACCCATATGATTCCGGACAATACTTCGTAACGCATAAGAAAGACCTGACCAAAAAACAGAAAGACTTCTTATATGGATACTTTTTGGATATGGGGATGAAGAAACGGGCAGAAGGATTCGTAAAAGATAACGCGTAATACAGCAATAAAGCTTAGCAGCGAGACCTTCGGTCTCGCTTTTTTGCTGCATTTTCGCCTCATTTTTCCAGCAAACATATTGATTCTGCGGGCATAAAGAAAAGACTGACACAGGCAGCAGCAAAAATAATACAGTGACAAATACTCCTAAACCAACGAGTCATGAACTTGCAAGTAAAGGAGATGACAAAGCCGAAGCGGAACAGCAAAACGCAGGAATTCAGGACTGTAAAAGTGTATGTTCTGGCGTTAAGCCATGTAAAAGACCTGGCAGAAAAACGGCATGTTGTGAAGTTAATGATACAGGATGCCAAAGAATACAGAGAAGCCGGGATGGAAGAGAAGGCTGTTGTCCTGGAAAGTCTAAAAGGATTGGTGTTTGGGAAAGTGACGATGCAGGAAAATCCTGAAAATAGAAAGTAAAAAGCAATAGGATACAAAAAAACAAAAAATAAAAGCCTCGGTAAAGTTCCGGGGCTTTTATTTAAGAGATATGAAATATGAAATTCTCTTTTTCGATGGCTGCTATAAAATTAAAATAATTACATTCAATACAGGTTCTAACTAGATGAATCCAGAGTTGAATATCTGCCCGCAACGGTCGCGGTAATCCATAAAAGCCCTCCTCCCTTGTATACAAAACAACAGTTCCTTAAATTAAATTATTAGAATTATTATTATGTTTTATTTCTGGCTAGATGAACCCAGAAGGAAAGTCTACGGTATTTAATCTCATCGCTACAACAAACTCCTTTCTTTTTTATTTTTAAGACAATAATAATATGCCGAAAAAATATAAGAATAAAAAAAGAATTTGCAAAAATACAAAAAAAAGAGCCGGCCACTTTCGTGGTCGGCAAATTTGCGGGAAATCTTACAGCAGCCCGGTGGCTACAACACTGATTCCCCAAAGGAGAAACAGTACAGCGCCAGCTTTGACAAGTCCGAAGTGAAAATCACTTTCATAGTCACAGAAGTCATCTGCATCATCATCGTCAATGATGGTATGAGCCAGAAGCTGGTGTGTTAAATCTGTCCGGCGGTCAAGTTCGTTGACCTGCCAAGCAATCTCAGATACAATCGCATGCATAATGCGGCGTCCGCGTCTTACGATGGCAACCTGATTTCTTTTTGCTCTTACGATTTCGTTTTTTCTCATAATTCTTTTCTCCTTTTCTTTCCGTTCCTTTTCGTTACTTTGTGACAGATTCAATATGCCGAAAGGGAGACGAAATAAAAAAGAAACGGCAAGACCGTTTTGGCGAAAAAAAGGCAGCAAAAAAATATTTTTTTCTTTGTTTTTTATGCACGTATTTTTTAAGCATATTAATTGTGTATCTAGAAAATAGAAAAGACAAAGAAAAGGAGATTTAAAAATGAACATTAAAGAAGCAAAAATGGAAGTCGAGAAAACAGTTAAGGTTTATCTTGAGAAAGATGAGAATGGTGAGTACCGTGTACCACTTGTTCGCCAGAGACCTTTGTTCCTGGTCGGTGCACCTGGAATCGGTAAAACAGCCATCATGGAACAGGTGGCAGAAGACCTTGACCTTGCTCTGGTCAGCTACTCTATGACTCATCATACAAGACAGTCTGCTATCGGCCTTCCATATCTGAAGGAAGTTGAATATGGTGGAAAGAAATTCACCAAGTCCGAATATACAATGTCTGAAATCATCGCATCTGTATATGATGTGATGGAGAAGACTGGCAGAAAAGAAGGCATCCTATTCCTGGATGAGATTAACTGTGTATCCGAAACACTGGCTCCGGCTATGCTGCAGTTCCTGCAGTATAAAGTATTTGGCAATCAGCAGGTTCCGGAAGGATGGGTTGTCGTTACCGCTGGTAACCCGCCACAGTTCAACAAATCCGTTAAAGAATTTGATGTGGCTACCCAGGACCGTCTGAAGATGGTTCCGATTGACGCGGACTTCGGATGCTGGAAAGAGTATGCGTATAACGCAGGTATCCACCCGGCTATCATGGCATTCCTGGCTAACAATGAAAAGTGGTTCTACAGCATCAAAACGACTGTTGATGGACAGCAGTACATTACAGCACGTGGCTGGGAAGATTTATCATCCCAGATTCAGGCATATGAAAGAATGGGATTCCCTGTAAGCCAGGACCTCATCATGGAGTATATTACGGACAAAGAATGTGCCCGTAAATTTGCAGTTTATTACGACTTATTTAAAAAGTACCGTGTAGATTATGCAATCTCCGATATCCTGAAGGGTAACATTTCTTCCGGTGCCATCCAGAAAGCACAGAATGCACCATTTGATGAACGACTGTCTATCATCTCCATGTTGATGGAAGCAATCGGTGGATTAGCGAAATCCGTTGTTATTGATGGTGAAGCATTCGAACAGGTTGTCAAGAACCTGCGTGTAGTAAAGAAAAAACTGGCTGGCAGTGATAGTGTTTACGAAATGCTTGCAAACGACATTGCAGATGTAAAGGATGAGATGGATAAGGACAAACAGGCAAATGCACTGTCCTCTGAAAAGAAATCCATCATGCGCAGAAAAATCAATCTCTATGAGTCTTATAAAAATAAGATTGAAGAAGAGAAACTGGTTTCTGCTGGAAACAAAGAGCAGTTCGCTATGCTGAAGGCGACTTTCGACAAAGATATCAAGAAATACAAGGCTTCTGCAGCGAAGACGACTGCAGCGATGGAGAACGCTTTCAAATATATGGAAGGCGCGTTTGGTGATGAGCAGGAGATGACATTGTTTGTTGCGGAGTTAACAATCAATAAAAACATCGCAAACTTCATTACGAAACACGGCAGTGAGTCCTACTTTAAGCATAACAAGAGTCTGCTCATCTACAACGAGGATGACAAACTCAACAATGAGATTGACACTATGCTTGAAGAAGCAGTCTGAAGAAGCAGTCTAATGTTCTCTCAAAACACACAAAGAACCCCGGGGATTATTCCCTGGGTTCTTTTTTTGTGCTGTTAAAAATCAAGCATATTAAAAAAGAAGCAAAATCAAACAAAAAGAAAGGAAGTAAAAAAATTATGGATTTAAAAATCAACAAAGCAAAAACAACTGTAGCACCAGGACAGAATCTTACAAATTTTGAGGCAATTGCGAATAAGTGCCTGAAACAGATTAAAAACAAACTGTACTTTCAGTACAAAGCGTTAAGCCCGGTAATTTACCGTATGCCAATCCAGTTTACAGAACCTGGAGCGGGGGCCTTTGGCACTGATGCTATAAGGATATATGCGGACCCAATGGACGTCATCCTGAGATATAAAAAGTCACAGGATGAACTGAGCAGGGCGTATCTGCACATGCTGTTCCATTGTATCTATCTTCATCCATTCCAGCCGGTAAAAAACATTGACACCGGTGTTTGGAATATCGCTATGGATATCTGCAGTGAGGCCGCTGTCCAGAGACTGAATCCGAAACAGATTGCTGGTGACAATGACCGAAGTCGTATCATCAACGATATCAAGAGCCGGATTAAGATGTTTATCCCGGCTCTGGTATACAAAGAACTGATGGATAACTCTATGAATTATGATTTTGAAGAGTTAATCTCTCTGTTCCATATGGATGACCATTACTGGCTGGAAGACCAAAACCCGAATAATCAAAACGGTGACGGTGACGGCGATGGCGATGGTAATGGTAATGGCAACGGTAATGGCAATGATAATGGCGACGGTGACGGCGATGGCGACGGCGACAGCGATGGAAACGGTAACGGTGGTGGCAACGGTAACGGCAATGGGGATAATGATGGACCAGAAGGCGGCGACAGTTCCCAGCACACGGACCGTGAGATTCAGCAGAAACAGCAGGAATGGCAGGATGCTGCAAGACAGGTTGCTTCAGACATGCAGAATTTCCACCACCAGGGAAAAGATGCCGGAGATATCGCAGCAGAAATTGACTTCCTGACCCAGGATAAGATGGACTATGAAGAATTTCTCCGTACATTCTCTGTTATGGAGGAGAAAATGATGGTCAATCAGGATGAGTTTGACAATATGTACTATATGTACGGACTGAATGGATTACCAAGCGTTGATGGAAAAAAGGTGGTAGACAAAAAAGTGCTGCTGATTGAGCCTTTGGAGTACAAGGAAGACAAAGTCATTAAAGACTTTGTTATCGCCATTGATACATCTGGTTCATGTGCAGGAGAACTTGTTAAGAAATTCCTTAACAAGACTTACAGCATTTTAAAAGAGACTGAGAGCTTTGCTTCCCGTGTAAACATTCACATCATCCAGTGTGATGCGGCTATCCAGAATGATACCAAAATCACGAACATGAAAGAAATGGAACAATTCATGCAGAACATGAAACTGTATGGCTTCGGCGGAACAGACTTCAGACCTGTATTTGAGTACGTTGATACCCTTATCAAAAACAAAGAGTTTGACAACCTTTGTGGACTCATCTACTTTACTGATGGATATGGAACATATCCGACAAAGCCAACACCATACAAAACGGCATTTGCTTTCCTGCAGGATTACAACAACCGTGACGATGTTCCGTCATGGGCTATGTCTGTATTCTGGGATGAAGACCAGGAATAAATCTATAAAGAGAAATTTATGCAGAGCACAGGAAACTGTGCTCTGTTTTTTCTTTTTCGTTTTGGATTTTGCATATTAAAGAAGAGACAAAAATAACAAAGAAAGAGAGGAGCTGGAACTATGGATAGAGATACGGCTAAAGAGATTATATTGGCGAGCCTTCCAAATTACCTGGCTCAGAAAGGGGTTAACTTTTCCGGTGGAAGAAAATTCACCTGCTTGAACCCAGACCATCAGGACCATTCCCCAAGTATGCATTATAACAGGAGACGAAACAAATGCCATTGTTTCGCATGCGGATGTGATGTTAACATTTTTGACCTGATTCAATGGGATTATAATACCACATCATTCCCGGAAACATTCAACCTTGCCTGTGACATCTTCGGAATCGATGTAGATGACCGAAAGGAAAAACCAAAAGAAAGGCCAAAAATAAAACCGGCCAAACAGGGAAGGACGAGGTCTTCCGAGATTAAACGGGCGGAGCCTGAAGTCTGCGATAAAGTATACAGGACTTTAAAGATGTTATCACCTTTGACTGAGGCCGATAAAAAATATCTGAAAGAAAAGAGGGGACTGTCCAAAGAACGGATTGAAAAAGATTACATGAGGATGGTTGTCGCACCGGAAGAACGTGCAAAAGTCGTTCGTAAGATTTCAAAACTGACTGGGTACACGAAAGATGTATTGAAGTATGTCCCCGGATTTTTTATCGACAAAAGAACAGGTATGCTTGACTATTCCGGAGATAACACTCCTTCGGTGTCTCACGGTACAAGGTGGTACAATAACGCGGGTATCGGAATCTTAATCCACGATGCTGACGGGTATGCAGTTGCAGTTCAAATCAGACGGGATACGGCAAGTAAAGGAAATAGATATTGCTGGTTCACTTCCATTTTTGCCGTTGACAGCATTGATTATGACGGCGGCAGCACACCTGGGGCAGCAAAGGATATTATCATTCCGGAAAACCCGCGGGGCTGCCTGTGTATAACAGAAGGCCGGTTTAAATCCGAAATCCTGGCAGCAAACAGGAATATCACTATTTCAATCCAGGGCGTTTCCTCATGGAAGGGGATTGACGAAATCATCAATAAACTTAGAGAACAGCACGAGATAAAAAGTATTTATCTGATGTTTGACTCTGACATCCTTGGCAATAGACAGGTATTCAATACCATCTCAGAAATGGCAAGGATGCTGATGGAGAAAGTCCCGGATTTAAAGATTAAATTTGCAATCTGGAAAATCGGATACGGAAAAGGGATTGATGACTGTATCCTCGCCGGGAACATAAGAGAAGTGCGATATATTGATGCGATATCTTTTATGAATACCTGCAATGAGGCTTTTGACATGCTGCTTAAAAAATATGAGGTTAAGTCTTTTAAGAAGATGAAAAGTGAAGACAGAAAAGTATTTGCAAAACACCTTCAGGCAGAGAATGAGAGAAGGCTTTTTGGCGAAAAGGCAGGAAATAAACCAGAAGAAGCCGCATAGGAACAGAAACCGTTTGTTGTTGTAATGACAGACGGTTTTTTTGTGTAAAAAATTAGGAATGCCCGCAGTTTTTCAGGAAGATTTGGCATACTGGAGGTAGGAACGAACTACAAAAAAAATGGCTACAAAAAAAGGGAAAAGGAGGACGGCGAAAGAGCCGAAGAAAAAAGATGAGAAACAGATGTATGTTTGAGAAGATGGCTGCTGGGATGGCACTGGCGGCGGCAGTGATGGTCGGTGTGATGGTGATGCCTGTGGACGGACATGGGCCGGTGGTTAAGGCTTATGCTGCAGGCATGAATAATCAGAATAGTCAGAATATTTCGGGGGGGGTACAAGGAGTAAAGATGACGTAGATAAGACAGACGAAGTGGGCAGCAAAGAGGGCAATGTTGAAGTTGGCGCGGAGAGCGGAGAAGGCATCTACGACTTCAAGGATAACAAGACGACCGGCACCGTGACCATCACTAAGAAATGGGATGACGGGCTGACCAATGCAGAGCGTGAAATCCCGGATATGTATTTAAGCACCGAAAAGCCGAGTAAGAGCACAAAAGGATATACCGTCACGTTCCATGGAAACGGCTTGAAGTTCGCAGACGGGACCGATGAGAATATGGTGGTCTATAACTCTTCCGGGCAGATTGTGGAGGGGAGTTATAAAGAAGCGGTCGGGACCGGAGTGGCGTGGTACAGCGATACGGCATGTAAAAACAGGGTAATGATTTCTGATGATGGTGTGCCGCAGGTTGAGCTGACCGGGGATTTGGATTTGTGGGCGAAAGAGATGACGTTTACGCTTAAAGGATACGATTCAGGAGTAAAAAACAGCAACGGATTCAACGCTGCGATTCCAGATACCGTGACCGAAGTCATCTTTACCGATGAAGCAAAGCCAAAAACAAAAGAGGCCATTGATGTTGATGCGGACGGAGACGGAGGAGTTGTTGCATGGCTGGATGACGATGCAGGAGCAGTCATGAAGGTGTCTGCACAGATTCCGGGCATGAAAGTGCAGGCAGCAAAAGGCAGTGGCTATATGTTTTATGGCAGAAACGAGATTCAAAAAATCAATTTTAAGATGCTGGATACACAGAACGTGACAAAAATGGACTTCATGTTCGCCGACTGTTCTGACCTGACAAGCCTAGATTTGACACCGCTGGATACGCAGAATGTGACAGATATGAGTGGTATGTTCTATGGCTGCAGTAATCTTACAAAATTGGATTTGTCTAATTTTGATACAAGCAATGTTACTACAATGGGCGGGAACTTTGAATATTGGTTAACACAGAATGGTGATTTTCAAGCGACATATTATGGTGACAAAGCACACGCAGGGATGTTTGAATATTGTTCTTCTTTAACGGCTTTGATTATCCCATTTGATACATCACATGTCAGAGATTTTTGCGGTATGTTTGACGGATGCAGAAAACTAACGGTCTTAGATGTCTCCAGTTTCGATACATCTTCGGCAACTAATATGAACTGTATGTTTGCTTCCTGCGTGAATTTGATAAATATAGACTTATCAAATATAAATACACAAAATGTGACAACAATGAATGGCATGTTTATGAACTGTAAAAACTTAAAAAAAATCGATTTGTCTTCGTTTGACACAAGAAATGTAACAGATTTTAGAGCATTATTTGCGGGTTGTTCAAATTTAGCTGATTTAGACTTAAGACACTTAAATACATCTACGGTTACAGCAATGGAGGGAATGTTCTATAGCTGTGGTAGTTTAACGAATTTAAATTTATCAAATCTTGATACTTCTAAAGTAAAAACCATGAGTGGATTGTTTTATAATTGCAATAAATTGACTAATATCGCTATATCCAGTTTTAGTACACAGAACGTGACGAACATGTCGTACATGTTCCACGGCTGCCGCGGTCTGACAAGCTTGGATTTGACTCCGCTGGATACGCAGAACGTAACGGATATGAGTAACATGTTCTACGGCTGCTCTGGCCTGACAAGCCTAGATTTAACGCCGCTAGACACGCAGAAGGTGACAAAAATGTGTCAGATGTTTCGGTATTGTTCTGGTCTGACCAGTCTGGATTTAACTTCGCTGAATACACAGAAGGTGACAAAAATGGACTTTATGTTCGCCGACTGTTCTGACCTGACAAGCCTAGATTTGTCTTCACTGGATACACAGAACGTGACGGATATGGGCTACATGTTCTCCGGCTGCCGTGGCCTGACAAGCCTAGATTTGTCTTCACTGAATACACAGAAGGTAACGGATATGTGTAGCATGTTTTACAATTGTTCCGGCTTGACAAGCCTAGATTTGTCTTCACTGAATACACAGGAGGTGACGAGTATGGGGCTCATGTTTTACGACTGTTCCGCCCTCACCACCGGCACCACCTTCAAATTTGTCGGAATAGATTATTCTCTTCCCGGCACATGGCAGAACACCGCAGGCAAGACCTTCACCACCGGAACGTTCCCGTCCAACGTCGCAGATACCTACACGAAAGTTTCAAGCTGACGTTTCTGGTTTGAACTACAAAAACAAAAAAACTCGCAAAATTTGCAGAAAAAGAAAAAGTATGGCATACTGTACTTGTCAGGGAGGAACTCCACAGACCTTCCGGACCACATAATAATTTTTTCATTTAAATTTTACAATGGGGGCATGGTATGGTGTACCTTAAGGCTTAGCAGCCTGACCGTAAGCTGTGCCTGTCAAGTGTCCCGAAGCCGCGGCAACCCTGAAGGATTTCCAGGTACTGTTGTGGGAGCAGAGATGGCATCTGGTCTGAATGCGGACGAACCACAATGCCAGCGGTAAGCCCAGCCTTGAGGGCTGTGTTGGTTTGAGATATTAACTCCGGTTGGTATTACAAGCCACATACCCTTGGGTGTGTGGTATTTTGACATGTATATCTTGTATTAAGTTTTTGCACGATATGTGCCGGCGATTCTGGCGAATTTGGGTTATTTTTCGAACAGGTTCTACCCAAATGGCAGGTTCAATTCCTGCCATCGCCTTCCTGGGTGCCTGGCATCCTGACTTAAATTTGTACCTTTCTTTGTTTGGCAGGACCGGTGGCTGTAATGGCTGCCGGTTTTGTTTTGTAAAAATCCGGCATATTGCATATGAAAAAGCGTTAAAAAAATGAGGTGAAAAATATGGAAAGACTAACACTGAACGAATCAGCATACAAAGAAATTCCAAATGCAAAGAGATGCAAAAGAATGACTTCGCCAGAATACGATAATCTGACTGAAGGAGCGACGAAACGCATACGCAAGCACAGACTGGAGCAGGCGCGGGCATATGCGGAAGCGGAAGGATATTTTTGTAAATAGGAAATTTGGCATATTAAATCTGCAAAATAAAAAAAAAGAGAGGAAGGATAGTAATGGCTAATATCCAAGAAAAGCAAAACAGTGAAACAGCCGTATACAAAAAAGACCCGCAGACAATCGTTTTCGCAACACACAACGAAAATAAAATAAAGGAGATTAAAAAAATCGTTAAAAATTTTCCGAGTTTGGAAAATATTAACTTCATCTCCATGGCTGAAGCAGGAATCGGCGAAGATATTGTGGAAGATGGAAAAACATACGAAGAGAATGCTCTACTGAAAGCAAGGTATGTATGCGAAAAAACTGGTATGATTACATTGGCGGATGATTCAGGGGTAGAGATAGAAGCCCTGCATGGAATGCCTGGCATTTTTTCAGCCAGATTCCTTGGAGAGCAGACGCCGCAAGAAGTTAAAAATGCTTACATTTTGGATAAACTGGAGGATGTCCCATACGACGAAAGAGATATCAAGTATGTGTGCTGTATTGCAGCCGCGTTTCCTGATGGAAGCACAAAAACTACGTTTGGAAAGTTGTACGGCAAGATTGCAGACAGGATTTCTGATGGTAAAAGCGGCTTTGCATATGACTCCATTGTATATCTTCCTGTATATCGAAAAACGATTTCCGAAATGTCCATGGAAGAAAAATGCAAAGTCAGCCATCGCGGGAAAGCATTGCGGAATATGCTGAAATTTTTGGACGAAAAACTGAAGTAGCACCAGGCACTACATCACTAGATGTGGTGCTTTTGTTTTCGCAAAAAAAACAAATCCTAAAAAATCCTGCATATTGTAGATACACACTGCTGGCCTGCGCGCGGGGCAGGAGAACAGACCTGCGGCTTGGCTGCTGAAAAAAAACAGCGACCCGTACGATACGGAAAGAATATATCGTAAAAAACAAAAGAAGGTGGAAAAATGGGAGAAAAATTAAACCTGAGGCAGGCTTCTTACAAAGGACTCCAGAACGTGAAAAGAGTAGAGAAAATAACATCTCCGAAATATGACCGGCTGGCAGAAGAAGCGAACAAAAGAATACGGAAAAATCAGTTAAAACAGGCAAAAGCATATGCGGAAGCAGGAATGTATTTTTGCAAGAAATAGCCCTCCATGCAGTGGAATGCTGCATGGAGGGTTGTTTTTTACATAAGTGACAGGAAACCGAGACTTCTTAAATCTGTCAGTCTGGCAATACATCTTTCTCCTGATGCCGTATTTTCAGCGAGGGCTGTTTTGTAATCCAAAGCGATTTCCTTGGCCGAGCTCTTCAGGATTTTATACACTTCGTCGCTGGGATTGGCCTTGTAAGAAGAAATCAGGACATCATATCTTGCGAATTTGTCAACGTCCAGGTGCCCGTCCAATGCAAAGAAGGCCGGATGCTTATCACAAAAATTGCCGGAATCCCATAAGAATGACAGCATTTCAATGTTGTAGTCGTGACAATCCGGATTCATAATCCTTGGAAGGCAGAATGTCTTTCCGGTCATTTCGTCGTTAATCCGTAAAATCCATGGGTCGGAAAAATTGAAGAGACTCCACTTATCTCTGTAACCTAAGCAGGCCTTAATTAATCCGGATGGTATGGTCCAACTGCGGTCTACTGTAATACTCTGGATGTGAGAGAAGGCATCTTGACCAATGTCAGAAACATAAGGCGGCAGGACAACATTTCGGAAATCTGTCTCCCAAAATGCCTTTTCGCATATATGCGTCAGGCTGCCATGCAAAACTACATGTCTTAAGTTGTGGCAGCGGGCAAAAGCAGAAGCCCCGATTGTCTGGACCTGCTCGGGAATCTCTACAGATTCAAGGTTGTCGCAATGAGCGAATATGGATGTTTCCGTAAGGCTGCCGATGTGTTCAATCCCGAGGCCAAATTCAATGCGTTTTAAGCCGGCCATGTCGGAGCAGGCCTTTGTTCCGATATGTCTTAAGGAATCCGGAAAATGCAATTCCCGGATGTTACAGTTGCCGGAAAAAGCATATGGGGAGATAAATTCCGTTCCATCAGGGATATGTAGAACTTCTGTTCTCAGCATAGCCGGGCAAGCGATAAGGGTTTTCCCGTCTTTGGAATATAAGATGCCGTCCACGGATTTAAGATATTTGTTCTGCGGCGTTACCTTAATAGTAGAAACGCGCCCCAAGATGTGTTTATACACCAGGTCGTACAATGTATTGCCCTTGATTTCCCCCGTAAAATTCAGAAACAGTTCTTCTGTGGCGAGCATATGCCGCAGACCATGAAGTTCTTCCGGGTCCTGGACCTCAATACAGTATATAAATGAGTAGTCGTAGTTCTTAGATAAGATATAATTTGGTGATGTCTCTATATTTTTCTGCATATTTTATTCTCCTTTTTAAGTTTTTCTTTCCGTAATATGCAGAATTTCTGGCATCCTGCACTGAAAAAATTTTCTTTCGCAAAAAATTCCCATTCTGGTAAAAATCCTGCATATTGTAAGCACAACAAAAACAGGAGGAAAGCAGGCAAAGGTCCTGCGATAAAAATAATAATGAAAAATAAGAACAGATTTTTAGCGGTATTATGCTCCGCACTGATGGCGACGGCGTCACTTCCAGCCGTAGCCTTGCAGCCGGTTATGGCTGACGCATCTAAAGTGGTATCTATCGGAAATGACCTGACAGATGCCCAGAAAAAGACAATGATGAAATATTTCGGGATTTCCGGCGATAAGAGTGTCCAGCAGATTACCGTAACCAATAAAGATGAGGTCTCACACCTCTCCGGGTACATCCCACTTGAACAGATTGGGACAAGGACGGTAAGCTGTGCTTACATTAAACCAACCGAATCCGGTGGAATCAAGGTAAGGACCGCAAATCTGCAGTATGTCACTGCAAACATGATTGCTTCTACACTGGCAGACCTTGGAATCAAGAACTGCGAAGTTGTTTCCGCATGTCCATTCCAGGTATCCGGGACCGGAGCACTCACGGGCGTTATGATGGCTTATGAAAAGGCAACCGGAACGGTCATCAATAAAGATAAAAAAGATATCGCCACGCAGGAAGTCGTTATCACGAAAGATATTGCAAAAGACATTGGCACCGCACAGGCCGAGAACATCGTAAACCAGGCGAAAACCGAAGTTGTGCAAAACAATGTTACAAACAAAACCGACATCCAGAATACCGTAACGAACATCATCAACAATAACAACGTCAATATCACAGAACAGCAGATTGACAATATCGTGGACCTGGTTGAAGATGTTGCTAACCAAGATTACGATGATTCTTATGTAAAGAACCTGGAGGAGATTGGCGACAATATCAAACAGGAGCTGGAAGCAATAAAGAACGACAAAAAAGAAGATACGGATAAATCAGACAAGCAGGAAGAAAAGAAAGAAACAAAAGACAGCGACAGCATTACGGACCAGGTGGACGACAGTGTGCTTGGAGATAATGTCATCTCTTCCTCAACAGATGACCCTGAAATGATTGTCAACACAACAGAGGACGATATGAGCGACATTGATAACGCTGCAGTGATTGAAGATGACATGGACGAAGGCTCAAGCGGCACTGGCACGGACGACAGTTCATCCGATGATTCACTTTCTTCCACAGATGTCAGCGACGAACAGGGTGACGACGAAATGACCCCGGTGACAGAAGATACATACGAAGAGCAGACAGAAGGCTCTGAAGATATCAGTAAAGAAGACCATACACAGGAAGATGCCGATAATGCGGATACAACTGACGAGACAATCAATACCGAGAAAGACAAAAAAGATAAATCCGTGTCTATTTTTGGGTATGATTTATCTGAAATCACAAAAAACGCTGGGGAAGAAGCCTCAAAAGGATTTTCAAAGATTGAAAAATATTTAAAGGAGCATTTTGCCTTTAATGAAGAAAGCAATGACGACAAGGACGCAAATGTTGAAAATCCAAATACGGACGAAAAGATTTCAAACGTAGCAAAAACGCTTTTAGATGCATATTATGATGCGCTGGCTACTGAGAAGGATAGCGCAGCCAGTGGGAATGAAAATGCAAGCGAAAGCACAGGTGAAGATGCGGAGGCTGAAAAAACAGAACAGGCGTCCGAGGCCTTTCTGAATAAGGTAAAAGAACTCCTGAATGACGGTAAGATTTCTGAAGACGATGCAAAAAAACTGGAAAAAGAATTTGCAAAAACAGATACTGAAGATGGTGATATCGAAGACGAAATGACAGAAAGCGATGCCGGAAATGGCAGCAGCAAAGGCGACGACACAGAGGCTGTAGCTGCGGAGTAATGCGCTAGCCGAAAAACAAAAGAACCGAAAACAGGAAGACAAGAAAAAAAGGAGAAGACCAAAAGTCTTCTCCTTAAATTTGTTTAAAATTCAGGAAGCCATTTTCCGTCGTTAGAAAACTGGCATTTCTCGAAACGAAATTCCTGTTTTGCGTCCGGGTATTTCTCTTTATCGACTGGGCTGAGAAACATAGCCATTGGGCGGGCGTAGGTCTGAAAATCGCCATACATCGCTTGATAAACAACCATATATTCGTTTGTCTCTGTATGCTTGGCTTCGGCGATGATTCGGTAAAGATATTCGTTTGCCTGCATATCGTCAGTACGCTTAAAATGCTGGACAATGTCGCCTGGCTTGATTTCCTCTGCAATATTTTTTTTGTTTACTTTTCTGATTCTGAACATGTTTTTTCTCCTCTCTTAATGAAAAATCAATCGCAATACACATACGCGCAACTGTTTGGCTGAATCTCCAGATATAAAACCTTCGCATATAAATCTCTCATCGGTAACGGTTTTCCATTAATTTCGATGTTGTCAATAACTATATGCTTTTTCTTAATTTTTCGAATAGTCCCGATACATTTGTCTCCAGTATCTGCCAGGACGAAAGAGATATCTGTTCCAACTGAGAAACGCTTTCCATTATCTGCACAAAACGTTTTTTCAACTTTCTTCTTGATTTCCTTAACTTCCATTTCACAGTTCCTTTCTTTTTTAAAGATTTTTTTTACATACTTAATATGCTGAATTTTGCATCGTAGAAAATCATGCATATTATTCTTGACGCAAAAAATATCTACAAAGAAAGGGAGAAAAGAAATGAAAATGACAAAGGAGAAATACCAGGAATTAACAAAAGCGGGAAATGTTCTCTGCAATTGGTGCGAAAACGACGAATGCGAAAAATGCCAGGTGCAAATACTGCTGGATGAGGCGTACACTGAAGCATTAGAGGAAGGAGTTGTTGAAGAATGAGAGAATACGAAGTTGTTTTTAACGTCTACGGCTATACTCAGTTGTGGTATCACAGTGTCGGAAGTGTATCTTATAGTAGAAAGATAGAACGTAAAGATGGCGATGGAAACATTATTTATATGCTTGAAAATGGCCATATCTCATTCACAGTTGAGGCAAATTCGCCTGAAGCTGCATATGAAAAGGCTATCATCCTATGGATGAAAACTGACACAGGACTTCTTACAATCAACGGTTGGAATCTCCGATGGGTATGCAATGGTGAAAATCGCTGGACGAAGGATGACATGGACGAAGACGGAAATGTTGCACTTACAGTTGCATGCGAATACGTTAGAGATTTGTCAAAGCCAAAATATAAAGGCAACTACCGGATTGAGGTCACTTTTTCCTGGAACGAAAAAGATGATGCAGTATATGATGGATTTTCTACAAAACAGGAAGCATTCAAAGAGGCATGTACTCTGGCCTGTAAAGAAGCATATACACAGAACGAAGAAGCCGCACACGAAAGGACCTGTATGGTATATTTCGATGCAGCAAATGGAGTCATCCGGCTTCATTACACTTATGACGGAACATTTTGCCAATACGAAGTCATTCCAATAAGCGAGGAAGAAAAAGAAATCTAAAATATACAATCCGAAATACTCTCTATTTTCTTAACGGCAGCAGCGATGCTGCCGTTTTTTTTGTAACACAAAATTAAATAATACTTAAAAATTTTTACCAAAAAATTCCGCATATTGTATAAAAACAAAAAGGAACGGCAAAAGAAATGACACAAAATACAACATACAGAATCAGGCATTCCGCAAGTCCATATCGTCAGGGAGCGGGAAGACCGCAGTCAGGTCATCAGCCGTATATTTACGGAAATGCGGCAAGAAAATTGGAAATGCTTCCGGACAGTAAAAACACTTACAAAAGAAAAACGGCAAAGCCGGATGTGGCGCAGAGGCCAAAGAAACAGACAAGCAAAGCGGTTTTGAAGAACAGGGCAGCAGCAAAAAGCATGAGCCCGGGATTCGTTATATTCCTTTCTCTAATGTCAGTAGTGCTTATTTTCTGCTGCATCAGTTATCTCCAGGCGAAGTCTGGTTTGACATATAGAATAAAAGAAGTCGCGAATGCAGAGTCACAGTTGGCAGAAATGAGACAGGATAACACAGCTTATGAAGCGCAGCTGAATTCGAGTGTAGATATTAATAAAGTAAAAGAAATCGCGATTAAAAATCTTGGGATGAAGTATCCATCCAACGAACAGAAGATGACATATAAACTGGACCACGAACAAGGGTATGTCAAACAATACATCTTCGATATTGAGGAATAGCCATTTTTCTTTTTTCTGCTTGTTTTGCATATTGTAGGCGTCCAAAGGAAGAAAGATAGGAGGAAAACAATATGCAAAAAGACAAAATGCCAGAGTACGTGTGCGAATTTCTTAAAGACGAAGACGAATATACGTTCAAACATTCCTCACGGGTAGCCGATGTTGCACGCGCCATAGGAAAGACTATGCAACTTTGTAGCGCAGACATGGAATTGCTGGATGAAGCATCAAGACTTCATGATGTCGGAAAAATCCGTGTGGATGAAAGCATCCTAAACAAACCTGGAAGACTTACGGAAGAAGAGTTCTCTGAAATCAAGAAACATTCCGGATATGGGTATGCTATAGTAAATCCAAAAAATTCTGTAGTTGCAAATGTCGTTCTGTCGCATCACGAAAGATATGACGGCAATGGATATCCGAATGGGATTTCCGGAACCGACATCCCGCTATCTGCAAGGATTATTGCGGTCGCGGATTCGTTGGACGCTATGGCTTCAGACCGCTGCTACCGGAAAGCACTGCCATGGGCTGTATGTGCTAAAGAAATAGATAAGAACGCAGGAAAGATGTATGACCCGGATGTCGTGCACGCATTCGATTGTTGTGCAGAAGAAATCAAATCCATACTCGCATGCTGAAAGAATTGCAGGAACCAGGCTTTGCCTGGTTTTTTTTGTTTTTTGGGAAATCCTGCATGCTGAAACAGATAAAAAAAATAAGGAGGACAGACTTATGAGTAACGAAAAAAAGAGAAACGCAAATAAAATAATAAAAAATGCAGAACGGAAACTTGAGGGTGCTGAGAAGTATATGGATGGCGATATCACAGCGAAAGGCCTGTCTGTAGCTGCTGGTATGGCAAAAACAGCAGAAAAAACAGGTCATACATTCTTTGACATACATAAAGCATTAAAAGCATCCAAAAAAGAAGATGAAAATATGTCCAGAAGTGAAAATAAAGCGCAAAAGCAATTTGTAAAGACAGATGATGCCATGCGTGATGTTGACACAGCACAGCAACAAAAGGGAGGAGAACGCCAAGAGCGGCCAAGGTTTATCAGAAAAAGACAGACTGAGAATCAGGAAAAAGAGCCTGAAAGGAATAAGACGGATGAATCACGACTGGAGCGTGAACGGGCTGCAAGGCAGAGAGAGGTGGAACAGCAGCGCCAAAGAATGAAAGAGGAGGCACAACGGAATGAAAGGCTGCATGATGGGAAAGAACAGGCGATGGTACATGATATGACAGAGCAGGTCCTCGGGCAGACGTACAAAGTGCCTGGAACAAATATCAGTTATGACGATGCGTCAATCATGGCAAAAAATAATATCCGTGATTCTGCTGAATTAACAGGAATATCTCTGGAAGACGATGGTTTCGCAAATTCTGTTGAAGAAGTCCAGGAAATGATGAAAGGATACGTATTCAACGGAGTTCCGGATATTGATGAGGTTTATGATATGACAAAAGACAAAGGACCTGATGTTATTGCTCAGGCGTATGTAAATGTCTTGAAAGAGACGGACGTAAAAAGCAATATTCATACACTGACAAAGATTGATGAAAAGTTCTGTTTTGAGCATCAGGCTTTTGAGAAGCAGTTTGATTATATCCGTGAGCACGATTCTGCTGCGGACCGGGTGCTTGACAAAGTTGAAATGGAAATGGGCAGAGACCGAGCCGATGGATGAAAACCTATCGGATTCGATAGGTTTAGAATTTTACGGGCAGCCGCTTCGCGGCTGCTTTTTATTTTTTCCCTCAAAACTCATATTGAAAGTGTAAAAAAAGATTCCTTCTCAAAGAAGGACACACAAAGAAAGGGGAACAAAAAATGAAAAAAAGCGCAAAAAGAGGATTGGTAATGTTATTGACACTAGTGATGACACTGATAGTATCAGCACTTCCGGCGGCTGCCTGCAGGAACAACTTCATATTCAGCAAGTACGGGGTATGCAGCGGAGCAACAAAGGAAGACATGGTCATTGGATACTGGCAGGCAAAGACAGAATCTGGTATTTCTAATCTGGAAGTCAAAGCAAACAAGACATTTATGATGACGACTGGGCGAAATAAGAAATCCGGAAAATGGACACTCGATAATCTGCTAACACTTTCAAGCGGGAAGGAAAAGGTAAGATTCTATTACGGAAATAAAACACTTGAATCCGTAAGGACATCTGAGACTATCGTTTACCACTATGTCAGCAAAGTATCACTTCCCAAAAACATCAAAAAGAATGTCAGAATTAATAATTTTTCTGGCAAGTGGGAAGCAAGAGAAGTCAATACTGATGACCAGTTAAGATTTACTCGGCTTGTCATTTCCGTAAGGAACGGAAAGGCTGACATCTACATGAGACGTGGTTTTACCGGAAAGACGGTACGCGTAGCAAAAAAAGTCAAACTTAATCTCTCCAAAAAAACCGGTGCTGCTTCTTTCACAACGAAAATTTGCGGAAGAAAGGTGTCCGGAAAATTGTATGTGCTGTCAAATGGCAACAGATACATCTATGCGAATTACCAGGTTGGAACGGCCGGCATCCGCATGGCAAAAACGCGCTAAGTTATTCAGAAGGAGACCAGATGGTCTCCTTTTTGCGTGCCAAAAAAAAGAGAGATTCAGAATCTCTCTTAAAGACTTTGGCAGGACTAGAAACGCTGCAGCGCTCCGCAACCAATGATGCGGCCTGCCTCGTCGCGGCGAAGGTCTGCCGGAACAAGAACATCAGTTCTGTCCGGCACAGCCTGTGCCACAAGTGTAGAAGTCAGATAGGTGACTCCCTCCTGTGGCTCTGGCAGGTTTGTTACAACGGTGTCAAACACCGTTTTCGTTACTGGAATGCACCCAAGCATTCCGACCTGCTCTGAATGACATCCAACACGAGCGATAATTCCAGAGGCTGGGATTGTAAAGATAGTCTCATCCGGAAGGATGAGATTTACGTCGTGCGGAGTCAGATTCGCAAATTTTACGTGTCCGCCGTTTTCAAAAATCATTCCTGTCATTTTAAGATTTTCATTTGTCATAATAATAATTCCTTTCTTGTTTAAAAATTTAAAAAATAAATTAAATAATCAATACTTAATATGCAAAAAAGTCAGACAATGAAAAGCGCTATCGATGGACGAGAAACCCCGTCCACGTCCATACACTCCGACTGCGTCGTCGTTTGTCAGCGGTCATGACCGCTTGGTACACGCGAGCTATGCTCGCGGTATCATCGTCGGGCGGGAACTTCCCGCCCGTGTCTGGTGAAGGTGAGTGTAAATTCACCGAATTATACGAAAAAAAATATTTAAAAAAACGTCTCTTTGGGATTTTATTTGGCATATTATATATGCAGGCAACAGAGCAGCAAAGAAGCCTTGTCAACCTGTGAAAAATGCAGGTCTGCTCCGGCCGGGCGGAAACTACATTTTTTAAGTGCATCGGGCACAATTCTGGCGCCGAGTGTCGGATGCGCAGGCTAATCTGCATGGTAGTGCAAAAAATGGCCAAAATGTCGACAAAAAAAAGCAAAAAAAGCGGCCAGTGTCCGCTAAATGCATGAATTAAGTTTTTTTGGGAACTGCGAATGTAAGGAACGAGGTATTCGCATGCCCCGCAAGTGGAAGGGTGTTAGAGCGCGGCGATAAGTTTTTGTACCCTTGTAGTTTTTCAGCATAGGTTGGTCGAGAGGTGAGAATCCGTGACGCTAAGGACGCTGTATCTGGCGATGGCGTAAGCCCGAAAGAGGCAGAAGTTAAGCGAAGCGATGTATTCCGTGTAGCTGAACAAGGGACAGGTTGTTCTTGCCCGATGAAAGATAGTAGGTATGGCCTGCTTCTGAATGGGGAAACCTGAGCAAGGTATGCTATCTGCTCCAGTCGTAGACTTGAAACAGAGGGGCAAGAACAACAAAAAAGCAACAAGAAACAATTTTGGCGGGCCTGGCGGCCCACCGGTAAATTCTATTTTTACTGCCAGCCTGCGTATAAGCAGGTAGTTAAGCTTTCGGCGGGGAAACTCCCCGGGAAAAACTGACTGCGGCAGGTGGCTGTCAGTTACACGGAGAGAGATGAAATCTCGTGTATACGACAAAAACAGCCACAAAAAAGAGCAAAAAAAAAGCAGCGTGGGGCTTCGTGTAATCTGCAGTAGCACGTGGCAGCGCTGGAATGTATAATGAAAAGAAAAACGGCATGCCGGCTTAATCCGGAGCAACATGCCGTTTTTTTTTGCTGCTTATTTTCAGGCATATTGTAAAAAACTAAAAAAGAAAGGAACAAAAGATATGCCAAAAACAGAATACGAAAAAGGATATGAAGATGGGTTTTCTGACGGCTTCAGTCTTTGCCAGAAGATATATTCCAATGCGATAGACCTTCTCTGCAAGGCATTTCAGAAAAAAGAACAAAAAGAAAGAAAACTGATTTCCGAACAGCCACAAAGAAGAAGCGAAAGAAGAGGTTTCCGGGACATTCCAATTGACGGAAACCTGCAGGTTGGAGATGTTATCTACACCAAGGCAAATACCGTGCTGGATATTGGCATGGTCAAAAGCGTCAGGCCTCTGGAAGTATATTCCAGATGTACGCGATACGATTACGGCTATCCGAGCCTCTACGGGGCGCCGGAACTCTGCCGCTGGTACAATTCAGGCGTTAATGTATCTTTTGTACGTTGGAAGGAAATTTCTTACGATGCTGGCACAGATGACGTCTGCCGGGCGATTGGAATACCATATTTGCGATGCTGATTTTGCTGGCGGCTTTGGCTGCCGGCATTTTTTATGCGTTTCTTTGCTGCTTATTTTCCGGCATACTGTAAGAAACTAAAAAAGAAAGAGGAAGTATAATATGGAAAAAACAGAATATGAAAAAGGATACGAAGCCGGATATCACGACGGGGCGAAAGATTGTCAGAAATTGTACGGCAAAATTTTGGACTATGTTTGCAGTATGTTTCAGGAACAGGAAAAGAAAAAAGAATGCAAAGAACGAATGGATAGATGTAAAGAAAGACGAAAAATGATTGAAAAGATTTTATAATGGTGCGTAAAACCGCGGCCAATCCTGATGCGTATTACTTAGATTTACGTGTCAGGTTGTCCGTCGGATGTAAGCGCCGGTCTTATTTTTTCTTCTTATACCTGCCAGTCTTCTCATACTTACGCTTATGGTATTCTGTGCACTGAGATTCCACATATTCTTTGATTTTGTCTAATGTAACTCCGCCTGTAGTTGCGATAAAATAAGACGGACTCCATAAAGATACGTCACCAAACAAATATTGACTTACATATTTGTCATATTCTGCATTTAAATGTACCTTCTTAGATGTCTGCGTTTTTAATACACGTATGATATCTGACGGCCGTTCCTGCGGAGGCATGGATATCAGCAAATGCAGATGGTCTGTATTCGATTCTGCAGATATCAATTCACCGCCATGCTCTTTACATATCTCTGAGCATAGCATCTTCATAAAATCCCCAATCTCATCAGATATCACTGGTTTTCTGTATTTTGTAACAAAAACAAGATGGTATGTCATCAGATATACAGAATGTGCTTTTTTCTTATACTCCATATTAAAAATCACCTCACAAATCAAATTTAAGTCAACTTGACTATATGTATAGTATATGCTATAATATAAGCATAGTCAAGGATTGTCCATATAAATTTAAGTCAATGTATTTCTTATAAGAAAGGAGGTATATATTATGCGCACATGGAAAATGATAATCAACCCTAAGAAGAATAAACAAAACGCTGCGTTCTGTCAGTACTTTAAGACAAACACCGCAGATTTCAAGTGCATGTATAATGTTGCCAATTTCTATATCCGGAATACGATGACTGGCATTAAAAAATCTCCAGAGGAACGCACACACCTGGAGACTGAAGTCCTGCACTATGTTTTTACAGGTATCCAAAAGGCTAATGAAGCCATTGGACAGAAGCGAATGAAAAAGAAGTTTGAGGATTTGAAATTTGCTCAGGTTGGTGGCATGAACTGTGCTGTCATTGCTTATTCTCTCGCCAGCCAGGAACCATTTCAATATCCCACAACCAAAAAGTGGTTTTTGTCGTACAATACGCTGGATGCTATTTTTAAATTTACAGACAATCCGGTGTATAAAAGAATGAACAGCCAGGTGAACCAAAATGCTATCAGGAAAGTGATTGCTGCATGGGATGGATATTTTGAATCCTTAAAGCAGTATAGGATAAATCCGGCAGGCTACACAGGAAAGCCAAAAATTCCAGGGTACAAGAACACAGAAGAATCTACCGCATGGTTTTCAAAACAAGTAGCGAAACTGAAGGAAGAAGACGGGAAGTCATATCTTCAGTTTGTTAATCAGAAAGAACGCTTCTGCATTGGCAAGGCATCCATATATAAAGGATTGCAATATGTAAAAACTGAGATTAAGCCGGTCTACGGAAGATATTGTCTGCTGGTAACATTTGACGATAAGGTAAAGGCAGTAGAGCCGCCAGCAGACCCTGAGCGGATTCTTGGTCTTGACCCTGGAGTAAACAACTTTCTGGGTGTTGCAAATAATTTCGGAGCTGTTCCTTTTGTCATCAAGGGCGGAGCTGTCAAATCTGTGAACCAGAGATTTAATAAACGGCGGTCAGCACTACTGTCTGCCCTTACAAAAGGAAGTGACAGTCAGCATTCTGTAAAATACAGTGAACAGCTAAATACTTTAAGTAAAAAACGTGATTCTTTTATGCGTGATTACTTTTATAAATGTGCATGGTATATCTGCAGATATGCACAGGCTGCCGGTGTAGAAGTGATTGTAATGGGACATAATGAAGGTCAGAAGCAGGAAGTCACTCTCGGAGATAAAAATAATCAGCATTTTGTAGCGATTCCATATTTAAAGTTCATCACAGTTTTAAGGACGGTTGCTGCTAAATGTGGTATCGCCGTAGTTATCAGAGAAGAAAGTTATACTTCCAGAGCAAGCCTGCTGGATATGGACGATATCCCGACATATAAACAGGGAGACGATACCAAATATCAATTTTCGGGTAAAAGAATCCACCGTGGATTGTACAAGTCCGGAAACGGAACCGTTATGAATGCTGACATTAATGGGGCATCAAATATCTTACGCAAAGAATACTTGCATGCCTTTGACAATATGAAAGATTTTACGTATCTGTATGAGACAACACTTGCGATTGGATATAAAGATTTGTATAACAACACCAAATCTATGGATGAAAGACCTGATGAATATCGTTACCATAAAGCAGGATTTGGAAGTAAGGTCCGCCGTAAGTATAGAAAACGGAGCCGTATGGAATACTGTAAACTTTTTGGCAAAAGTAAGTTTGTATGGACGGCAGATAAGAGAGATAAAATGCAGGCTGAACATGCTGCGTAGATAAGGTAATCCCCGTAACAGGGGATAGAGGGATAGTGTTAGTCCTGCGAGGCGCTTTTCGGCCTCGCAAAGAAGCCGCGGTCAACCTATGGTTGCCCGTCGGTCAATCACAAGTGGCAGGCCAGTTAGACCAATGATTCTCAACAAGCCAATTGACGGAAGCCTTAAGGTTGGAGATATCGTCTTCACAAAATCTCATGTCGTTCTGGATGTCGGTTTTGTGAAAAGCACATTTCCACTGAGGATATACTCGCGAAGTACTAAATATGATTTTGGCGGAGTTCCTGGCGAGGTCGAGCTCGCATTCGGACGCGCAAACCATTACAAATTGTATTATTCCGGGGTTAATATGTCTTTAGACAAGTGGAAAGAAATATCATTAAACGCCAGTGTTGAAGAGGTGTGTAAAAAAATTGGGATTTCGTATCGAAGGGAGTAAGAAAAAGAGCCGATAGGCTCTTTTTCTTTGCGCGCAAAAACAAAACATTTCGCAAATGTTACATTTTATTTAAAATTCGGCATATTATATTTGTTACACAAGAAAAGCAACAAGTATAACAAAGAAAAAGAAAAAGAGGTAATATAAAAGATGAGAAAAAAAATTGTAACTTTAACTTTAGCAATGATGCTGAGCGCTGCCATGCCTACTGCAAGTGTTTATGCTGACAGGGAAGATGACCTGCGGGCTGAGCAGGAGGCTACAAACCAGCAGTTAAACGAAACTTATTCACAGATTGATAATTTATATTCACAGAAGCAGCAGCTGGAGAACGAAATCAACTCTCTGGATGCAAACCTCGTTAACGTGATGGTGTCCATCCAGACACTGGAAGGAGATATCGCTAACAAAGAAACCGATATCTCAAAAACAGAAGACAACATAAAAAAGGCAAAAAAAGCAAAAGAAAAACAGTACGAAGCGATGAAGAAACGTATTCAGTATCTATACGAAAAGGGTGGCGACACAGCCTGGTTTCAGATGATGATGAATTCAGAGAGCCTGACTGACCTTCTTAACAATGCTGAGTACACACAAAAAATGTATACATACGACCGAAAATGTTTGGACAAATATGCAAATACCATTACAGAAGTACAGAAACTGGAAGACCGTTATCAGCAGGAAAAAGCTGAACTTGAAGGGATGAAGCAGGAGCAGGAGACCGAGCAGGCAAACCTGCAGGCTGCGATTGATTCCAAGCGTGCAAGTTCTGCAGACTGTGACAATGAAATTGCCTATGCTCAACAGATGGCGAATGATTACGCAGCACTGATTCAACAGCAGCAGGCCGAGATTGAGCAGATTGTCGCAGAGAAAGAGGCTGCGGCGAGGGCAGAGGCTGAGAGGATTGCGGCAGAGCAGGCCGCGGCTGAAGCAGCGGCTGAAGAAGCAGCGAAAGAACAAGAAGACGGCTCAGATGAATATGAAGAAGATGAAAACAATGGGGAGAATGATGAAGAGCCGGAGGATGATGACAACGAGTATGATGAGGAATCAGATAGAGAGGACGAAGAGTCAGATGACGCTGGGGAAGAGGAGGATACTTCAGGCGAAAGCGATGACATGAGTGGAGAAGGAAATCAAGAAGAGGATTATGGCGAAGATGAGGCGGAAAGTAATGAAACAGATGAAGCCGAATCAGACAGCGAAACAAGTGATGAGCCAAGCAATGAAGCGGCAGATTCAAGCGATAGCAGCACAGAAGGCAGCAGTGAAAGTGCTTCAGGCTCCGGCTCTTCCGTTGTAGATTATGCAACTCAATTTGTCGGAAATCCTTATGTCTGGGGCGGTACCTCCCTGACAAATGGCGCTGACTGCTCAGGATTCGTACAAAGTGTCTATTCAAACTTTGGCGTGAGCCTTCCAAGAACATCTTATGAACAGCAGAACGCAGGGCGTGAGGTTTCTTATGCGGATGCACAGCCAGGAGATTTGATTTGCTACGGCGGCCATGTGGCTATCTATATGGGAAATGGACAGATTGTTCATGCGTCAAATTCAAGAGACGGAATTAAAATAAGCGACAATGCGGCTTATAGAACAATTTTGAGTGTGAGAAGACTTGTGTAAGAAGAGCACATTGACCAGAGAGACATTCTGGTCAATGTTTTTGTATGCTTTTGCACAAAACCAACAAGACCCGGTGTTTTTCACACCGGGTCTTGCATCGATGGTAATGCCTCCATTACCAACTGCCCTTAAGGGCTGTCTTGCGCATGGATATAGTATAGCAGGAAGCCAGCAAAATTTCAAGTCGTAAGTTTAGAACCACACAGGCACCGGATTTATCCGGTGCTTTTTCTTATGTCTCAAAATCTCACATATTGTAAATAGAAAACAAAAACTAGCAACAAAGAGAGGAGAAGCAAAATGGAAATAGAATACAACTGGACTAAAATAACTCTGCAAAACACTAAAAAAGGCTTCCGCAAATTATATGAACTCGTCATGGATTTATCTAATATCCAGGTTATACCATATGGTGAATTCATTGATTATCTTGCCAGAGAAGGAGACCCTAGAGACATTGAGATTAACATGGATGGAATTTCTATTTTTGTTCCAATTATGAATGACGTTCAAAGAGAACTTTTGCTGTCAAAGATACTTGATATTTCACGGAGCATATTTCCAAAGAAAAGATTAAAATCATTACAAAATCTTGCAGAAAAATCGTATATCTATTCAAGTTATGATTCTGCAGAAAAGGTTGCATTCAATACTTACCGCAAAATGACTGATGAAAGAAAGTCTTCTAAAAATGGAAGAGAGTTAGAACATTACCTGATAGTCATGAGCGAAAAGATTTTATGCGCAATAGTTGAAACTCAGGATGTAAAAGCACTGAATGAATTTTTAGACTTCGGATTTGCCAGTCAGAAAACATTGGAGCAGGTTTTTGATGAATTGTGTGATGATGTACCGGTCGTTATGAAAGCGTATCTCTTGGAGCAGATTAGCAAAGAGCGAGGTATTTCCGATAAGACAGAAACCGAAACTTTCAGTGTATAAAAAAAGAAAGGGAAATTAAAAAAATGGAAAAAGTAATTATCCGGGATGTTGAAGAACCGGAAAAAACTGAAATACATACAAAAATCGAAAATACAAAAGAAGGATTAAAAAAACTGGCACGTTTTTTTTCGCTCCTTGTTTCTGACTACAATACCAACAATATATACTGCGACGAACACAACAAAATAATGTCTGTGGAAATAAATTCCGAGCGATTTTGGCTTCCGTTGGATATCTCATATGACGAAGAAAATATCATTGTTTCAGGAATTCGGGCAATTTCATCAATTCCAGTCGCTAAATTGCGAAAGCAGTGTCTTCTCAACTATATGGAGACGATATACCGTTTCTCAAAAAACGACTATGGGCGGACGTTGGCAATTCTGGTTTATAAAAACATGAGCGAAGAAAGAAAGCGGGCGAAAAACGGCAGGACATTAAAACAATATCTTACTGTGACGAGTCAGACAATACTGCTATGGAACATGACGACAGATAATATACCGGCTTTATTAGACTTTTGGGAATTGGGTTTATCATCCGCAAAAGATTTAAAATTGTTGTATGACAACCGCTTTGCGAAATTATCCATTCCGATGCAAGCATGTATCATGCAGTTGTTAAATGATTCTACTTGCAGAGATACAGATTCTGAATATTCCTTGTAGATTTTCTTTGCACCGCCGAAGGCGGTGCTTTTTCTTATGCTCCAAAATCTCGCATATTACTGACAACTGAAAGATACAAAGAAAGCTGGCAATTATCGACGGGCGGGAAAACCGCGTCCAGGCTTGCCGTCATCGTTGGGTGGGAAAGTCCCGCCTATGTTTGGTGAAGGAAGAAACGAAGGGCTGACAGATGCCTTGAGAAGTTCTATGATGCGAAATATATTAACAGCCGCGACTGAAAGAAACGAAGCGGCCAGGAATTATTTAATTAAAAGGAGGAAGCAGGATGGATGTAAAACCGTGCATTCCTCCCCACTTGACTACGAAACAAAGAATATTGTTTCTTCATCGGATGGGGTATCCTGCGCTGAAAAAGATGAAACAAATTTCAATTGAAATAATACATAAGTGTCCAAATAGATGTTTGCATTGTTCATCTAATTCTGACATTAATTGTACTTTAAAAATAGAAACTGCGGAAGTAAAAAAAATAATTGATAGTGCGTCAAAGTTAAATACTGAAGTTTTAAGTATTTCTGGTGGAGAACCTTTTTTGCATGACGGATTATTAGAAATTGTACATTATGCAAAATCTAAAGGCATTAAGGTATATATTTATACTAGTGGAATTATATTGAACATTGCTGGACGAGTTGACAGTATTCAGCAGGAGCTATTACAACAATTATATAGTGTAGCAGTTGATAAAATAATTTTTGATTTACCGGCTATAAATCAAACTATATATAATAAATTTATGGGAACATCCGGATATCAGAAATTTGTATTTGAGAGTATTAACAAAGCTCAAAATACAGGTATTTGTACAGAAATTCATTTTGTTCCAACTAAAATAAATCTGTATGAAATAGATAGTATTGTAAAATTTGCAGAAAGAGCAGGTGTTAATAAAGTTAGCTTTTTGGGATTGGTTCCTCATGGAAGAGCGGCTAATAATACTGGGGAATTAGTTTTGGACGCAGATGAGAATGCGAAATTGAAGTTAAAACTTGAGGCAATCAATAATAAAATAAGAATTGGCATTCCTTTACAGCGAGAGGATTCCGATTATTGTTGCTATGCCGGAAAAAATAAACTGTGTATCCGTTATGACGGAAAGGTATTCGGATGTGAAACATTCAAATATATTCAATTAACTGACGAAAATAATAGAATAGTTAAGCCGGATTCTATTTATAACAAATCTTTAGAGGATATTTATTACCATTCGGAGTATTTGAAGCATGAAAGAAAGTTTGTGGAGCATCAAATGGCACTTAGTGGATGTGGAGAAAAATGCCCTGTTCAAAGAAAAATGAGGAGAGTGACAGGAATATAATCTGATATGGAAGAAGAAATTGTATATTCAGGGCCGGCAGCACCAGTCTGCAAAAAGATGGCGGTCCGGAAGTGGATTTGCCCGAAATGCGGAACACTGCATGACCGTGATGTCAATGCACAGCAGACTATATTCAGAGCAGGCGTAGAACTGCTCCAGGCAGAAAGAATCCAGGTAATGCAGTAAACTGAACTCTTCAGAAATAACTATTAATCCAGTAACGGTTAAAACCGGTTACATGTAAACAAACACTCCGGAAACGGAAATAACCAGACAATAAAGCAACGGTACCTCGGGGAAGTGTGGGAGCCGTGGTGAAAATTTAGCCGTCGCATTCTCGTGACTTCAGTTGATATGCCCCTTGTCAAGTAGACAGGTGAAATATCTAAAGGTAAGCGACAAAAA
>OLRQ01000080.1_pt1 | contig 100634 bp, 91 predicted proteins | sample 1671971 | NCBI WGS metagenome assembly OLRQ01 (sample SAMEA3136631, study PRJEB25190) | human gut metagenome | biome: human gut; feature: human-associated habitat; material: faeces | place: Austria | collected 2013
TGTGGTGATTTCTGTTAATTTGTACTTGACAAGAGGTCATTACATATCAGTTGACTTTATAAGGTAAGAATGATAATATATGTAGTATTAAAAACTACATTTTATAAGTTTTAGAATTGTGTATGTTCGTTTTTGGCACTTTTTAAGGTGATCAACAATATAGATCCGGTTTATTTTGGATATGAACGGACATACTGATAGTAGACAGCCGCAGACTTCTGCAGGCAGATTGGAGAGAACTATGTCCTATTTGATTTTATGTGACAGTTGCACAGATTTTACGGAGGATATGAAGCAGGATCCGCATTTTGCCCATATTCCCTTGACGATCCATATTGGTGATTACGATATAATTGATGATGATACTTTTGATCAGCAGGATTTTCTCAGACGCATCGATGCTTATCCCGAATGTGCCAAATCTTCCTGCCCGGCACCGGATGAATATCTTAAACACTTTGAGATGGCTGATGACATTTATATGGTAACGTTATCCAGTCATCTGAGTGGTTCTTATAATAGTGCCATGCTGGCAGCCAATATGTATATGGAAGATCATCCAAATAAACATATCCATGTATTTGATTCCTTGTCTGCCTCTTCCGGGCAGACATTAGTCGCACTCAAAGCAAATGAACTCGCCGGCAGTGGACTTTCTTTCGACGAAGTGATAAAACAGACCGAACAGTTTATTCATGAGATGGGTACAAAGTTTGTCTTAGAGTCTCTTGAGACTCTGCGTAAAAACGGTCGCCTCTCTACGGTAACCGCTACGCTGGCAAGTGCACTCAACATCAAGCCGGTAATGACATCTAACGGTAACGGTGAGATTGATAAAGTAACACAGGCACGTGGTATGTCAAAGGCGATCATGAAGATGGCAGATGCGATCAAGGCGGATGCTGTTGATCCACAAAACCATACATTAATGATCGCACATTGCAACAATCGCAAACGTGCTGAATTTGTCAAAGAAGAGATCTTGAAACGCCTTTCATTTAAGGATGTACAAATTACAGAGACCGGTGGCATCAGCTCCCTCTATGCAGCGGATGGTGGTATTGTAGTCTGCTACTGATCTTAATACTGCAGATGGTTTTCTCTGCGATATACTGTAATACCATAACAGCATTTATCGAACAAAGCGTCGCTTGCGACTCTTTCGCGCTCGAGCGGTGCTGTTTGCAGCTAACTTCTTCTCCGCGAGATGCGCATCCTCGCGGAGCGTTTTTTACTTTATAGGAAACGAGAAGTTTCCTATAAAGTAAAAAAACGGTAGTCGGAATCACCCGGCTACCGTTATTATTTTGCATATTTTGCCTCGCAGCAATCCGACCTTTAATCTGCCATTTGCGAAGCTCAACTGTGCTGCCTGATAAGAGGCATATTTTTTACCGCCTTCCCACACAAGCTTCACTTGGTGTGTCCGCCCATTATAATAGTATATGCGGTTGAAGTTGATAAAATAAAATCTCCCTTTGCTGCCTTTGACAAATAAACTTCCACCAGCCCTCGCCAAAGTACGAGCAGCACCTCCGGCGATCCGCTTTCTTTGTCTGACCGCTCGATCTGTCTGATAGATAAATCTGCCTTTCTGATAATAAAAAGCGCTGTTTACCCGCTTCCAATATTTGTGGTCATATTTTGAAGATGTTGTTAGCTTACAGCGAATCCCTCGGTATCCCTTCTTTTTCAGATAGGACGTACTGCACAAAAAATTTTCATGAAGTACCAGCCCCGGCTGATCCTTATGCGTGTTTGGATTTAAGGGATCATCCCAGGTCAGATCAACATGGTACCATTTTCCCTGTAATCGTACCACATTCCACATATGCATCATTGAATAGGAATTGGCAAATTTTACAGGAATATGCACCTTTTGCAATAACAATGCATATGCCTTTGCATATCCCTGGCAGTTCCCCTTTCCTTTCAGGAGTACACCCCATTCACTGGTGCAATATGTTGTATTCTGATCTGAATATGCCGTATTCCGGATCAGATAATCATGAAAATACAACGCTTTCTCAAGCTTTGTCATTCCAGACGGTGCTTTTGCCACGATCCGATCAACCTTAGCTCGGATCTTTCGCCGAACCTTCTGGATCTTGGTCCGATCCGGCGCACCATCTGCTTTCCGAAATATTTTCATATAACTCAGTTTCATCTGGCGCACCTGTCCGTCAGGTGAGCTGACAACCTTCGTATATTCCTGCCCACTGTAAAAGAGATACGATGTCTGTGTCGCAATTTCCGTCATCATATTACTCACCGCTTTGTTGTCGCGCTTGTTGTACAAATGATATTTCGACACATCTACCTGACGTTCATAATTCTGAAAGGCCAATATCACCGCTCTTTTGGCTCCTGCAATGTTCGCTTTTGGAGCAGCCGCTGCTCTGACTGACGATATCCCCCCGAGAAACAGTAACCCACAGATCACAAACATCTGGCGCACTGTCTTACTAAGCCGGCTCATCAATCGACCTCATCCTGCAGCACACTTCCCGCCAGATTGGCAATAAACTGTGTTGCTGTACGTCCGGAAATACCACCATGGCTGAGTTCCCACTGATTGGCCTTCAAACAGAGTTCCTCTTCTGACAAGGTGATCTGTGGATATTTTTTAGCCAATTGTTTAACAATCTCGAAATATTCCTGCTGCTTTGGACGATAATATCCGATCGTCACACCAAATCTCGCTGCCAATGACAGCTTCTCCTGCATTGTATCCGAACGATGCAGTTCATCCTGCGACATATCAGAGCGGTCGCTCCAGGTCTCGCGGATCAAATGTCTGCGGTTCGAAGTTGCATAGATCAAAACATTATCCGGTTTGGTTTCCAGGCCGCCTTCGATCACCGCTTTGAGATATTTATACTCAATTTCAAATTCTTCAAAAGAAAGATCATCCATATAAATAATAAAACGATAATTGCGGTTTTTGATCTCTGCAATGATCTGTGACAAATACTGAAATTCATGTTTATACACTTCGATCATGCGCAGGCCCCTGCTATAGTATTCATTTAATATTGCTTTGATACTGGTTGATTTACCGGTACCTGCATCACCAAATAACAATACATTATTGGCCTGTCTGCCTGATACAAATGCCTCTGTATTTTCTATTAATTTCTGTTTTTGACTCTCATAACCAATAATATCTGATAACAGCATATCACCGGTATTTGTAATCGGTGTAAGAATATCCTCTGCCTCCGATCCTGCGACGCGAAAAGCTTTGTTAAGCCCAAACTTCCCAACACCATATTTTTTGTAAAAGTCCGTTACGATACGATACAGTGCATCCTCATCATCCGCTTTTTCAATAGCAGCACTTAATTCCTGCACTTTTTCGCTCACACTCTTGTTGAAGATCTGTTCACTTTTACCCACTGCCTCATAATTGCAGATCACGGAAAAGCAATTGATCTCTAATGCTTTTTCAATCGGTGAAAAATCATAGTCAAACAATTTCTTGAATATCTGAAAATCTGCTTTGGCAAATGCATTGACCGTACCATCATTGCCGCCAACCTTTTCCGATACCATTGTAAAAGGATTTTCACTCATTGCCAATTGAAAAGCAAGATAATTGTGCCATAGATTTTTGTTAAATCCATAACGAGTCGCTAAATCCAACAAACTGTGGATCTGCTCATAAATTTCCGTTACCAGATTGTCCTTGTCGTAATCACCACTATAAAACCTTTGGCAAATATCGGACAAACGCAATAAAATGCCATCTTCTTCCATGCCGCGGTATATCACCAATCTTGATATTAAACGGTACATCCAATTCCTCCAATCAACTCATTCTTATCCAAATATATACTACATGCGCTCCGGTGCTTCTAATCCAAGCAGATCAACTGCAGTCTCCAATACATTCACAACAAGCTTGCTAAGACAGATATGAGAATTTCTTAGTGCTGCATCTTCATTTGCAACGATCTTGTTCTCATGATAAAACTTGTTGTAAGCATCAGATAACTCATAAATAAACTGGCAGATCTTGTGCGGTGCCTGCTCCTCATAAGCTGCCTGCACGATTTCACCCCATTTTGACAGAGACAACATAACATCCGTTGCACTCTTATCGGATGCCGGAAGGATCGGTAACTGCTCATCTACTTCGATCGCATTTTGTGCTACCTTGGCAAGCAAAGATTTGATACGAACGATCGTATACATAATATATGGGCCTGTGTTACCCTCGAACGACGTAAAGCGGTCCAGATCAAACACATAATCTTTGGATGCCTGATTGCTCAGATCACCATATTTGATTGCTGCAAGTGCCACTTTGGCCGCAACATCAGCTCTCGTCTCATCGTCCATATCACGGTCAGCCATCTTATCAGATACCTGTGCGGTCACATCCGCAAGCAGATGCTCCAGTCGAAGCACACCGCCATCTCTCGTCTTAAACGGCTTACCGTCTTTACCATTCATAGTACCAAAACCGACAAAGATAAGATCAACATCATCACCAATGATCTTGGTCTTCTTAGCACAACGGAATACCTGTTCAAAATACAAAGACTGTCTCTTGTCTACCACATAAATAATACGGGTTGGATCAAATAATTTACGACGCTCAACGATCGTTGCTAAATCGGTCGTATTATAAAGTGTCGCACCATTCGATTTCAAGATCATACACGGCGGGATTTCTTTCGTATCTGTCTCTTCTTTTACATCCACAACAAGTGCACCGTCATCAAGATGTGCGTATCCGCCATCTTTCATCCCCTGCACCATATCCGGGATATATGGCTGTGCATCAGATTCTTTCTTCCAAAGGTCAAAATCAACATTTAACTTTGTGTATATCTTACGCAGATCTGTTACCGATACGTCTATAATATGCTTCCAAAGCGCCAAATAACCTCTTCTGCCTGCCTGTAGCTGTGCAGTTGCTTCCTGTGCCTCTTCTTTGTAATCCTCATGCTCTTTGGAATATCCGCTTGCATACGGATAAATTTCTTCCAGATCACTCATGGTAAATGGCGGCTCTGTTGGGTATTCCCCTTCATAGGTATTATCAAAATAGACTAACTCCGGTTTACGATGCTTTAACTCTGTAATGATCAGACCGATCTGCAGCCCCCAATCACCTAAATGTACATCACCAACTACTTTATGACCAATGTATCGTGCAGTACGCTTAATGCTCTCACCGATGACTGCAGAACGCAAATGACCCACATGCAGCGGCTTAGCGACATTCGCTCCGCCGTAATCGATCACGATCGTCTCTTTCTTAGCCGGCTGTTCCAAACCAAACTTGTCTGCAGCACGCATCTCATTAATATACGCTGCCAAAAATTCTCCACTGACTGTCATATTGATAAATCCAGGTGCCTGTGCCGCAATTGCCGCAAATGTATCACTCTGTTTTAATAATTCAACAATCTGCTCTGCCATCTGAATCGGTGCTTTATGATACTCTTTTGCCATGGCAAGCGCACCATTGCACTGGTACTGACAAAGATCCGGACGATTGGAAATCGTCACCTTAGCGTACTTTCCATCATAGCCAGCCTTCTCAAATGCCTGCTTTACTTCTTCCTGTAATACATCAATGATTCCCTTCATATTGTTTCTATTCCTTTCCTTCCATCATTTCTGATTAAATATTATTGAAAATACATTAAAATAATCTGCAAATGTTTTTCTGCAGCATCCCGGATTCAAGATCTCAACACCCGGTGTGCGCAGTCCTGTCACTGCAAACGCCATGGCGACTCGATGATCCTGATAAGTTTCGATCTGTGTGCCTTTTGGCTCTCCCGGATAGATTGTAACTCCATCTTCAAACATATCGCAGCGAATCCCCATACGCTCTAACTCTGTCACGATCACGTACAAGCGATCCGATTCCTGTCCCCGTATGTGGCTGACTCCTCGTATCGTCACCGGAGAATCGGCAAACGGTGCAATCGCTGCTAACGTAAGCGTCTGATCCGAAAAATCACTCATATTGATATCAATACCATGCAGCACCCCATTAACCGGTCCGGAGATCTTAAGTGCCGGCTCTCCGGTTTCTTCCATGTGTCCCCACTGCTTGGTACAGCCCATCTGTTCCAATACGTCCAAAAAGCGCATATCTCCTTGCAGCGAATCCTTTTTCATAAAACGTACCACGGTGCTTCCTCCGGTCACTGCTGCCGCCGCATAGAAATAGCAGGCTGCAGATACATCCGGCTCCACAACGTACTCTCTCGCCTCATAGTCTCCTCTACGCACCTGATAGCAATCCGCTTCATGCTGTAATACCCCGGAATGTCCAAACTGACACATCATATGTTCCGTCATTTCCACATAAGATCTTGCACTGCGTTTACCGGTAAGTTCTATCGTAAGCATGTCGATCGCAGTCGGCGCTGTCATCAATAACGCACTTAAAAACTGACTGCTTCGATCAATATTTAGCTGCACGCGGTACTCCCCGTATCTTTGCCCCATTCCATAAACTTCCATAGGAAATCGATACGGCTCACCAAGCCACGTAAAGCGTGCGCCTAACTCCTCCAGTGCCCGCAACAACTCCCGCATCGGTCGTTTATTCATTTGGTCGGATGCATTCAAACGATATCTGCCCGCTGACATTGCAACAAAAGCGGTCAAAAACCTGGCTGCTGTTCCCGCGCTCCCAACATAAATTGTTGCCTGCTCCTTTGGGATCTGTCCTCCAAACCCTCGAATCCGAACGGTACATGCCTCCTGATCAGCATGTACATCAAACCCTAAATCCTGTAAGGCTGTAAGAAAATGCAAGGAATCCTCACTAAATTGAACTCCGTGTAACAGAGTCATTCCCTCCCCCATTGCCGCAAGCAATAGTGCACGATTTGTCATACTTTTAGAACCCGGTACCTGTACACAAACCTCCATCGGTTCTTCCAATGGCTTTACTTTATATGTATCCATGTAAATCCTCACTTTTTATCTCTTTTTGCAACCTACCTTTTAGAATAATCGGTATAAGAGTTTTTGTCAAATCTAATACACAAAAAGCACTTGACAATCTAATGCAACTAATACATAAAAAGTGCTTGATAATCTAATACACAAAAAGCGCTCTTGCACACCTGTAAAAGGGACAGAACGCTTTTTGCTATATATTAACTTTTTTCAAAGAAGGCTAAATTATTGTGTCAACTGATCCTCTAACGATTTGCGTGTTTTCGCCTCATTCTGGGACCACTTCAGGCACTTGTCATATCCATACTTCTTCGCACTACTGATCATGTGATTTACCTGTTTCTCAAACGCAGCATCTGACTTCGCATACATCGCTTTCCAAGACTCATTTTTGATGCAGGTTGTAACCTGTCCCCAAACAGTCTTTAATGTGTCATCTTTTGAGCTCATGCTAAAGCTGGTTCCCGGAGAAACCGTGTATTTACCTTTTTCAAAGTAAGCATTGATAGAATTGGTCTTATTGTAATCGCGCCAATCCTGCTCAATATCGCTCTTCGCTTTTTCCAGATTGCTCTTCCAGTTGACGCTGTTGTAAGTTTCTCCGTTGGAGTCTGGGTTTTCTGCATCAATAGACCATGTCGTATTGTTGATCTGCAGGCAGCCATCGTGGAAACTTCCTTTATGGCCATTACCCATTGTTGTATTTTCATCTGCACGGCACTTACGGCCAAATTCGGTAAATATCGTATTACCCTGATCGTCATAATCCCAGCAAAGTCCTTTTGGTCCGTACTGCAGTGTCATACGTCCTTCCGGTGTTGCAAAATAATTGATCAGTTCCATACATTTTTCCGGATATTCACAGTTGGCTCCGATCGACCAAACAGACTCACCACCCTGTGTATTCATACCATAGACGATTGGGCTTGCCTGTTCCGGTTTCATGCAATACATCAATTTACCTTTCGAAGTATGCTCATCTGTGTTATAACTCAAGGATCCTGAGTAGTTAAAGATCGAGAACAGTACACCACCGTTCTGGACTTTTTCTGCCATCTGATCAAAGGTCTGTGTCATAGAATCCGGATCGATCAAGCCGTCCTGGTAAAGATCATTGTACCATTTCAACATTTCCAGATAAGGTCCATTCTTCTCCAGAGCATCATGATACGTTCCGGTTTTTGGATCATACAATCCAATACCAAGCTCATCATATCCATAGTAAGCGGTTGCCGTCGCTTTGACATACATAACCATTGCATCATCCCAATCCGGCCAGAGGGACAGGGCATATACCTTATTACCGGCATCATCTTTGCTGCAGATCTTCTGCATGTTCTTTAACAGTTTATGCATATCTTGCATATCTTTTACTTTTGGATAGCCAAGCTGTTTGTACAGATCCCATCTGACATCCCAGGTATAGAAGAATGACTGGTGTTCCTTACTGCTAAGTGCAACGTTGTTACCAAAACCATATAAAGCTTTGCTCTTGCCATTGGTAATCTTAGAAGTCAGATTTCGGTTTTTGTCTAACGCATCCGGCATCATTTTTTTGATCGTTTTGCCATACTCATCCAACAATCCATCATCATCCCAGTTAAGTAACAGATTTGCCTTCACTGCATTTGGATAGTTGTCGCTGTCATTAGCCCATACAACAATATCTCCCAGATCTCCACTGGTCATTCGTGTCTGGAACACACCATCTCCTTCCGGAATAATATTTAGTTCTACACCAAACTTATCCTTCAGGATATCGGCAGACCAGCCCGTCTGCTTACCGGAGAAATTGGCAAGCTGACTGTATACATCCAGCTTGATCACTTCATCCTTCTTCGATCCACAGCCACTCAGCGCAGACATCATGCCAACACATAAACTCGCTGATAACAGCAGGGATAACCCTTTTTTTGTAAACCTTTTTTTTCGCATATTCTTCTCTCCTTCCATAAAAGACACGCAGACCCACACAGTAACGCAAAGCTAATCCGAATTCGAATTGTTTGCGGATCAGTGTCCTTTCTGCGTCCAGGTAAATTCTGTAAATTCAGCTTTCTTACCTGTTTCATCAATAACATACATTGCCAAAAGAACTCCTGTAAAACCTCCGGCAACTTCCGTAGACAGATATTTTGCTCTTGCCTTGCCTAAATAAGCCGTATCGGCTCCCTGTCCACAATAGAAGTGATACCACTCGTGTTCACTCACAATGCGAAGATGATATTCGGAAAGATCCTGTGGAAGTGTTACTTCTCCTGCAATACCGATCGCATCTCCTGTACGCAGACGAAGTTTTGCTTTCACGCCATCTTCTTCCCGGAAGATTGCCACATCGTAATGCTGGCTCTCATCCATGTAGCAGGTGATACCTGCCTCTTTTGCATCTGTCTTTAAGGCAACAAGAAGTTCTGTCTCAAACTCTGACTGACGGATTCCCAAAAATGTCGGAATATCCTCCTCTTCCAGAGTTACTTCACTTCCGGTCAAAGTAATCGAATGGTCACCAAATTCATAGCGGGACTCATCATAATCTCTCATATAACACCATCTTGGATCTCCTTCACCAAGTGTGTCCAAGGAAACATCATAAATGCCATCCCGTTTCTGCACTGCTTTAATGCCCGGAATATCCATTTCCGGATATACGGCTCCATTTTCTCCGGCTTCAAACCAGCCGTCTTCACGCCAATGAACACCTACCAAGAACGTTTCTCTGCCTAAATGGTGGAATGGAGACCACTCACCATTCTGACGGAATCCTAAGCAGACCATAAAGGTATTGCCTTCCTCATCCTGTACCAGATCACCATGGCCAATACCCTGAATACGGTTCTCATTGCCACCAAAATTACGGTTGGTAAGTACCGGATTGCCCGGATAGGATTCAAATGGTCCATATGGATCTTTACTTCTCGCATAAGTTACCATATGACCATATTCTGTACCGCCCTCAGCAACCATCATGTAATACCAGTCACCGATATGATACAGGTGTGGAGACTCCAGATAACGTCCACCATTACCACTCCAAACCGGTTTCGTTGGCGTTAATTTTTCTCCGGTCTCAACATTGATCTCACACTGCATAATACATCCCTTGCCATCCGGTCCATTGCCATTGGATGTAAAGTATACCTTGCCATCCTCAAAAAACAAAGATGGATCAATACCATCCTGATCTACAAAGATCGGATCAGACCACTCTCCATAAATATCATCTGTGTATACATAGAAGTTTTTCTGAAATGTATTATTATTGGTAACCATATAAAAACGTCCATCATGAAAACGAAGTGTCGGCGCAAACACACCACCGGAACTGTTTACTTTATGTAAATTCACCTGTGTTTTGCGTGTCAGACAATGTCCGATCAGCTTCCAGTTGACCAGATCATCACTTTCAAAAATCGGCACTCCCGGAAAATACTGAAATGAACTGCAAGCCAAATAAAATTTGCCATTTGCACGGCAGACACTTGGGTCCGGCCAAAAGCCTCTAACAATTGGATTACTAACTACCATAATTTGTTCCTCCTTTGAAAAAATTCCCTTTGAAAAAATTGATCATACGTCTACTATATCTTAAACCTGCCATTGTCGCCATAACTTTTGCGACATATTTTAGCACAAAACGGACATCACAATCTCCATTCGGATCAAACACAATCTTGACAATGTCACGCCACATAACAGCAATTTCCTATCAACCAAAAAAGGCAGGAAAGCTATTGCATTTCCTGCCTTTTCGTTATATTATCATCTACTTTGCTTACGCTTCCACAAAAGTCTTTACCTTCTTGTAAATGCCCTCGCTGTCTAACTCATATTTCTTGAGCAGCTCAACTGCAGGACCAGACTCACCAAAGGTATCATTGACACCAATCTTATATACCGGCGTCGGTGCCTTAGCACACAGACAGTCACAAACCGCACTGCCAAGTCCGCCAATAATGGAATGTTCCTCAATTGTAACTACCTTGCCTGTTTTCTTAGCTGCGCTGACAACCAGATCCTCATCCAACGGCTTGATCGTATGAATATTGATGACCTGTGCGTCAATGCCATCCTGTGCCAACTTCTCAGCAGCAACCAATGTCTCCGAAACTTCCAGTCCGGTTGCGATCAATGTAACGTCTTTACCCTCGCGAAGAACAACACCTTTGCCAAGCTCAAACTTGTAATCCGGATTATCATTGATCACCGGCACTGCCAAACGGCCAAAGCGGATATATACCGGTCCCTCGTGATCAAGTGCTGCCTTAACAGCTGCCTTGGCTTCTACATCATCGGATGGATTCATCACAACCATTCCGGGAATCGTGCGCATTAACGCCAGATCCTCACAGCACTGATGCGTTGCTCCATCTTCACCAACGGAAATACCGGCATGTGTCGCACCGATCTTTACGTTCAGCTTTGGATATCCTACGGAATTACGAACCTGCTCAAAAGCACGTCCTGCCGCAAACATTGCAAAAGAACTAACAAATGGAATCTTGCCTGTTGTTGCAAGTCCTGCCGCAATACCTACCATGTTACACTCTGCGATACCGCAGTCAATATGTCTATCCGGAAATGCCTTTTTGAAAATGCCGGTCTTAGTTGCTGCAGCAAGATCTGCATCTAATACGACCAGATTTGGATATTCTTTACCAAGTTCTGCAAGGGCATTACCATAACTTTCTCTTGTAGCAATTTTCTTAACCTCTGCCATTTTAATCCTCCATTCTGCCTTATAATGCTGCTCCGGCTTTCTCTAACTCTTCCATTGCCTGTGCATACTGCTCATCGTTCGGTGCAGAACCATGCCAGCTTGCCTGATTCTCCATGAAAGAAACGCCCTTTCCTTTGACACTCTTGGCAATGATCGCCGTTGGCATTCCCTTTGTCTCACGAGCCTCACGGAATGCAGCATCAATCTGCTCAAAGTCATGCGCATCAATCTCAATAACATGGAAATTAAATGCCTTAAACTTGTCCGGGAGCGGATATGGAGAACATACATCCTCAATATCTCCATCGATCTGTAAGCCATTGTTATCAACAACAAACACCAGATTATCTAACTTTCTGGCACCTGCAAACATCGCAGCTTCCCATACCTGGCCTTCCTGCACCTCACCATCTCCGAGTACACAATATACGCGGTAAGATGCATTATCAAGCTTGCCGGCCAGTGCCATTCCAACTGCTGCAGAACTTCCCTGTCCTAAAGATCCACTGGACATATCAACACCCGGAATATGTTTCATATCCGGATGTCCCTGCAGATAAGAACCTACATGACGCAGCGTCGTAAGATCCTCAACCGGGAAATAACCTCTATGTGCTAACGTAGAATATAATGCCGGTGCAATATGTCCCTTTGATAACACAAAACGATCTCTATCTGCTTTCTTCGGATCCTTCGGATCAATATTCATCTCTTCAAAATATAAATAAGTTAAAATGTCTGCAGCAGATAACGATCCACCCGGATGACCGGACTTTGCGCTGTGTACTGCTGTAACGATTCCTTTACGAACCTCGTTTGCCATTTTCTTTAATGCTAATGTGTCCATAACTACCTCCTTGCCTGTCTGCGTAACGATGCTCTGATCTATTCACCAAAAACAGCCTTGTAATCTGCCTGGAATTTTGCAATTCCCTGATCTGTCAATGGATGTTTGGTCATCTGCTCAATAACCGCATATGGAACTGTAGCGATGTCAGCGCCGGCTAATGCGCAATCTGTTACATGGATTGGATTACGGATACTTGCCGCAATGATCTCTGTGCTGATATCCGGATAGTTTGCAAACATGTCAGAAATCTGCTCGATCAAATCAATACCCGGCATGGAAATGTCATCCAGACGGCCTAAGAACGGAGAAACGTAAGCTGCACCGGCTCTTGCTGCAAGCAATGCCTGATTTGCAGAAAAGATCAATGTTACATTACACTTGATACCTTCAGAAGATAATACCTTTGTTGCCTTTAATCCTTCTACCGTCATAGGAATCTTAACAACCATATTTGGATGTAATTTTGCGATCTCACGACCTTCAGCGATCATTCCCTCAGCATCTACGGTTGTTGCCTTAACTTCACCACTGATCGGTCCATCTACGATCGATGCGATCTCCTTAAGTACTTCTTCCTGGCTCTTGCCACCTTCTTTCGCAATTAAAGACGGATTTGTTGTAACACCACAAATCACTCCCATATCGTTTGCCTTTTTGATGTCTTCAATCTTTGCTGTGTCAACGAAAAACTTCATAATTAATCTCCTCCTGTAAATATAAAATGGATGCAGCAAACCCCATCTGCTGCAACATAAAACACTATTTTCAGTATACCGCATTTTGTGTATACGGTCAAATAAAATTGCTATCCTGCATCACGCATTTCGACCAACCAAAAAGAGCAAAACCAGCGTTTTGCCCTTCTTCGTTCTTTAATAAAACCAAAAACCTTTCCAGTCGTCTTTGTAAACACGGTATAATTTCATCGGCGCCGTATATTTTCGGATCAATTTGGCACCATTGTCTGTCTCGTTGATCGACTTAGAATCACTGTCACAGTAGATCACCACTTTCTTATCGACGGTAACATTTCCCTCCGTCTCTGTATGTGGCAATGCCTTTTCTGACTGCAATTGATAGGTGTGCGACGTCTCATCTACCAAATAACGGCAATAATAAGAACTATTCTTGCTGCCCGCGCCTTTTCCCGCATTGTTATTCAATAATTCCAGCCGATAAAAACCCTCTCCGGATCCCTTCGTATATACAATACTGTTTTGTCCATAATGAGAACGGAACAGCTCTGCAGGCTTTGGCGTCTGTAAAATAGATTGAATAACCGGTGTCTGCGTTGGATCCGGATCTTTTCCGTCTGCCAACGTCTTGGTCAAAACCTTCTTCTTCAATCCTTTATAACTTTTCCACTGTGAGGCATCGGCAATAATATAGTCCACCGACGGCAGCAGACTGCCCACGCGGCTCACCTTGAAGACACTGGATAGCTTAGACGAACTAAGTAACAACTGGTTTGTCCCGGTACACTGGATCGAATCCAGCGAGATCCAATTTTTTGCATTGCCTTTCTTTTTGGCACGGGCATACACAGACTTTAACAGTGTATCCATATCCAACACCTGGCTAACCTTTTTGTTCTCCAGATCGATTTTTAACACCTTGCTGCCCACAGTCATATTTTTACGATCAGCTGTTGCCAACAGGTATACTCCGGCACTGCCATCGTATGCATATTCTCCTTGGAAATGGTATCCATATACCGGATACGAATGTGTTACCTGTCCAAGCCTGTTAATACGCACCAAACAATTTTTACTACTCTGAACAACTAACGAGTCATAAATGGTCTGCACATTGCGGCCTACATAGCCATCCGTTGGAATATTAGCACGCAGTATACCGGAATTGTCATACATGGTAATCGCATAATGTTTCTTTCCATCTTTACCTTTCCTGCCATCTGCAAAAACCACATACAACCCATTACTGATCGTCTGTTTGCTATAACCTTTTTCAACTGACAAGCGCCCTGCCAGACCGCTATCATCTGCCGGAAGTGTGATCTGCCATGTTCCCGTCTTCGATAACTCTCCTTTGGGACTATAGAAATTAACAGTTATATAATTTACACGTCCCGGAAGCAGACCGATGATCTGATATTCATGTTCCTTCGTAACATTTTCTGCGCCGCCATTAAATGGTGTACGTGTAAAATCCGCAATATTACGATCATCCACAGATACCGTATAACGACAGTATCCCTTCCCGTCACTCTTAAAATACAAATACATAGACTGCGAATTTGTTCCATATGGATTATATGCCCACAACGGCTTATCAAAAGAAAACTGCTTGTTCTTTTTTACCGTCGTCAACATCTCTTCCGCCTTCGTGCTCTGACTGCCGTCATATACCTGCTGAAGCCCTGTGGACGGTACCGTTACGACATTTTTATTATTGCCGCTTAGATAGAGTTGTTTTATATTTACTTTTTCAACCTTGTCAATTGCTTTTTGACGGCTGTCAGGCAAAAGATCCCTCTCCTGCGCAAGCAGCTTCTCCTGTTTAGCTGCTTTCTGCTTTGATAAACGGTTCATGTTCCACAGGAACGCACCTAAGATTACGACCATGACCGTACTCGTGATCGCTACCACTCGCAATATTTTCTTCACTTTAATCCTCCATATTCCTGATAAGCCGATCTCTCAGACCATCAGGTATCTCCACACTGACAACGCCAATCCTATTTGTCTGTTGCCGTAATCACAAGTTCTTTCATTCGCTGATAAATCTCCGGGAACTGCCGCTTCATGCGGACCGGCTTCATTTCCTTATCTAGGAAGCAATGTCTGCTTTCCCCTTTGGTTCGAAGCTCTCCCTCACAATATATTTCATAGACAAACTGCATTTTGATCCCATCAAACTTTACCAAACGGGTATGTATCTGCACTTTTTCTCCAAACAAAACCGGTTTAATATATTCACACGCTACCGATAACACCGGAATGATCAAACCATGTTCCTCCATTGCAGCATAGGATAATCCTACCTGTTCCATCATATCCAGTCTCGCCTCTTCAAAATATCGTATGTAATTGGAATGATGAACAATACCCATTTGATCTGTCTCATAATAATTAATACTTCGGTCGTATATTGTATTTCCAATGTTTTTACTCATCGAAATCCTCCATTTCTTTTGACATTATATGAATTTGCCTGTATCATAAGCAGGTACAGCAAATCCTAACATTCCTACATTACCAGGAACAATTCACTGTACCAGTATACCATATTTCATCCAAATATGACAGTACTCAAACTTGACACCTTCCGAAGTGAAGCATCAACCATATAATACTTATTATGTTGTCATGAAACGGATCAAAAAGTGGGCGGTTTGAGTAATAAATAAGCACGGAGGTATTCTGATGAATATTATCAATATTGAACATTTGACACATTCTTTTACAGAGAGACTGCTTTTTGATGATGTCTCTTTTTATTTGAGTGACAAGGATAAGGTTGGTGTGATCGGCATCAATGGAACCGGTAAATCCACCCTCTTAAAGATCATTGCCGGCAAAGAAACAGCTGACCGTGCTGACATCATTATGCAACGTGATCTGCGTATTGCTTATCTACCTCAGATCCCGGAATTTGCAGACACACATACGACTCTTTCCGGTGCGCTTCCGCTCACAGAAGAGATCAGCGATCAGCCGGAAAACTATATTCCACAGGCAAAGTCCATGCTGCATCAGCTCGGCTTTACAAGATATGACCAACCGATCACAGAATTGTCAGGCGGACAGCGCAAACGCATTGCTCTGGTACGAACTTTGCTGACGCCTGCCGATGTCCTGATCTTGGACGAACCGACAAACCATTTAGACAGTGCAATGGCAGAATGGCTCGAAAAGACGTTGCGTGCCGAATCGCGTCCACTGATCATGATCACGCATGACCGCTATTTTTTAGATAGTGTGACCAATGCCATCGTGGAGATCGATAAAAGCAAACTATACCGCTATGAAGGCAACTATCTGTATTATCTGGAGCATAAAGCCATGCGCGAGGAAATTGCACGGGCAACCGAGCGCAAACGCCAAAGTATCCTGCGAGTAGAGATCGAATGGATGAAACGCGGTGCCAGAGCACGTTCCACCAAACAAAAAGCACATATTGCACGCTATGAGGCCCTGCGCGATATGGATGCACCCGTCACAGATGATACCGTCACGATCAGTTCTGTCTCCTCCAGACTGGGACGCACAACGATCGAACTGGATCATATAAGCAAGGCATATGAAGATGCTGTGCTAATGCAGGATTTCACCTATACCTTTTTACGTGATGACCGTATTGGGATTATTGGACCTAACGGCTGTGGCAAATCCACACTTCTTAAAATCATTTTAGGAGAGATCACGCCCGACAAAGGTACCGTCACCATTGGACAAACTGTAAAAATCGGCTATTTCTCACAAGAAAGTACAGAAATGGATCCCTCTCTGCGCGTGATCGATTATGTAAAAGAAGGTGGCGAGCTTGTACAAACTGCCGATGGAACGATCAGCGCTTCAGCTATGTTGGAACGTTTCCTCTTTCCAAAAGATCAACAATACACCAAGATTGCAAAATTATCCGGTGGAGAACGTCGAAGACTGTATCTGCTCCGCATTTTGATGGAGGCACCTAACATACTGCTGCTCGACGAGCCAACCAACGATCTGGATATTGCAACCCTGACGATTTTGGAAGATTATCTGGATCAATTTGCCGGGATTGTGATCACAATTTCCCATGACCGTTACTTTTTGGATCGTATTGTCCGCCGCATCTTTGCCTTTGAAAAAGGTGGCGTGATCCGTCAGTACGAGGGCGGATATACTGATTATCTCGCTCATACCAATGAAGTCATAACCGTAGCCGATGCCGGAGCACAGGGGCATACTGATACTCAGGCAGTGGTCTCATCCGATGGTCCTTCCAAAAACACACGTGATAACTGGAAGAAAGGACATACCCATACTAAAAAAATGTCCTATCAGGAACAAAAGGACTATGAAACGATCGAACAGGATATTGCCTCTTTAGAAGAACAATTGGAGCAGCTGGAGCAGGATATTGCCGGCGCTGCAACAGATTTTGTCAGGCTAAACGAACTAACTGCACAAAAATCTGAAATAGAAGCGGCTTTGGAGCAAAAAATGGATCGCTGGATGTATCTGGAAGAACTTGCCGAAGAACTTGGTCTGAAATGAAGTTTGCGTTAGAAAAGAGAAAAGGAGCAGCCTCTTAAGAGAATCTCTTAAGAGGACTGCTCCTTTGTGGTTACAACCTGTGATAAATTTCTTAACTTTAATAAACAAATAATTATCTATAAAAATTAGAATGATTCATGCATTGATTATAACTCTTGATAAAGAAAGCAATTAGCCAATCTTTACCACATTAGATGCCTGAGGACCTTTTTCGCCATTGACAACGTCGAACTCTACCTCTTCGCCTTCGTCAAGAACCTTGAATCCATCCATCTGCAAAGCGGAGAAATGTACGAATACATCATTTCCATTTTCATCTGAGATGAAGCCAAATCCTTTTTTTGCATTAAACCATTTCACTGTACCCTTCATTGTACTGCCTCCTAAAAAACTAAATATAATCTATGTTCCCGAAGTAATCTCCCCGGAAACAAACAACACACTTAAAGTACCACATAATAGTCGGGGTGTCAATGCTGTTTCTCCGTCTTTTTTATCGAATACGAAAATTGTAAAACCCCTTTACTTCAAACGCATTCTGTATACAACAGGTTTATCACTGTCGACAAATGGCGCATGAATGATCATCTTATCTGCTTCGCGTGTATACACAGGTTTCTGATCGTAACCAAGTACACTAAACTCTGTGATAATACCATGAAAATCTTTGCTTTCTTCACCCATACTCTTGACGATCACGTCTTCGCCATGCTGCTGCATTGGAATAATATAAATGCAATCCTCACGACAGGTGAAACGTACATCCGTGGAATCAAAGTCTTTTCTGCCCTCTTCCGAAAACATTCCCTCAACCACTTCCGTATTGCCTTCTGCCTGAACACGCCAAGGATGACTGTCGTAAATGGCCTCTCCGTTGACATCAAGCCATTCTCCGATCTCATTGAGCATCTGCACCTCTTCCTCACAAATGCTGCCATCTGCCTTTGGTCCGACATTTAACAACAGACAGCCGTTTTTGCTGACAATGTCTACCAGATCCTGCAAAATATCTTTGGTCTGCTTAAAACGGTTCTGCTCCGTATAACACCAAGAATTAAACGCCATAGAAGTATCTGCCTGCCAATAAAATGGCTTTGCCTCTGAGAAATGACCGCGTTCCATATCTAAGATCGCTGTGCCAAGCATCATTGCATCATGCTTATAGGAAATAGCCACATCCATTCCCCATTCTACACCACGATTATAATAGTAAGCTGCAAACTTTTTCAAATATGGTTTTACCGATTCATGCTGAATCCACCAGTCGAAATAAACCATGGCAGGACGATATTTCTCAACCAACTCCACATTTCGTGCAAGCCAGTCTTCCATGAAGTCTTGTGGTGGCGCCGGACTAAAGAGATCCTGATTGTCCGGTTCCGGCATGGCCGGATAATAAAAATCACCCAATTTCATCGGCTGCTTGATATCGCTGTCAAATTCACAACCATGTCCCATAAAAAATGCGTGTTCTACACGGTGATTAGACTCACAAAAGATCATATCTTCCTCTTGGATCGCCTCTTTCAACTCACCTAAGACGTCACGCTTCATTGCCATTTTCACGCTTGTCCAATCGCTGATCTCGGAATCATACATTTGAAATCCATCATGATGCTCTGCGACCGGCATAACATACTTTGCACCGGCTTTTTTGAATAGCTTTGCCCACTGTTTCGGATCAAACTTTGGTGCCGTAAACATTGGTATAAAGTCCTTATATCCAAATTTCGTATGTTCCCCAAAGTTTTTGCGGTGCCATTCCCATTCTTCCATGTCCTGAATATACATGTTACGGGAATACCATTCATTATTATGGGCGGGTACGCTGAATATACCCCAATGAATAAAAATGCCAAATTTCGCATTTCGAAACCATTTTGGTGCCTCATAGGCAGCCAACGAATGCCAATCCGGTTTGTAAGGACCTGCTGCAATTACATCATCCGCAATTTTTAAATATTTCTCCTGTACTGTCATGTCGTCAAATTCCTTTCTCATAATCATTCTGACCGCACTGCATCACTTTTATTGCTGAAATCGGTATGTCTTATCCTCCGTGCAATACACGATCGGTAGTCCAAATTCCTGCAAAGCATGAATATCCTCATAGACACTCTTACGCTCTCCGGCTATTCCTTTCTCTGTGATCCATTCCAAGATTTCTTTCATGGTCAGTCCATGCTTCTCATCCGTCTGCTCGGTCAAAACCTGCATCACCAGCAACAATCTCATACGTACATTCTTTACCATTTCTTTCCTCCATTACTGCTCTTCGCGGACGCGTATCAAATCCAACTCATCCGGTTTCTGACTAAACAACACGTGTATTTTCTGCTTCGGATGCGGACAATTCTCAATGAATCTGCCATCTTCATCCTTCATCTTTTCAACGGTAACAAGCACATTTTCACCGGAAGGCTTCATAATCTCTACCTGATCACCTACTGCAAATTTGTTACGTTGCTCCATCTCTACAAATCCCTGCTCATCTGAACTGCCTGCCAACCCCAAATACGTATACTTTTTAACATACGTATTGTTGTCATATATCTGTGATTCATGCGTCGTCGGTCCATAGAAAAATCCTGTCGTAAACTGACGATATGTACACTTAGAGATCTCGTCCCGATAGTGATCCAGATTAGCTGCATACAACTCCGGTGAATCAAAATAATCGTCAATTGCCTGTCGATAGGTTCGCGCTACGTCAGCCACATAAAGTGCTGTTTTCATACGTCCCTCGATCTTAAAACTATCAATGCCTGCCTGCACCAGATCCGGAATATGCTCTATCATGCACAAATCTTTGGAATTGAAAATATAAGTTCCTCTCTCATTTTCCTCCACAGGGAGAAATTCTCCCGGTCTGTTTTCTTCCATAATATAATACTTCCAGCGGCACGGATGCGTACATGCCCCCAGGTTAGCATCTCTGCCGGTAAAATAATTACTTAAAAGGCAACGGCCGGAGTAGGAAATACACATCGCTCCATGTACAAATGTTTCAATCTCCAAGTCATCCGGAATATTAGCCCGAATCTCTGCAATTTCTTTAATGGACAATTCCCGCGCCGAAACCACTCGTTTGGCACCAAGTCTCTGCCAGAAAAGATATGTCTCGTAATTGACATTATTGCTCTGTGTACTAATATGAACTTCTATCTCAGGGCACACCTCTCTTGCAATGGTAAATACACCCGGATCGGAAATGATCAACGCATCCGGTCCGATTTTATGCAACTCCCTGAAATACTTTCGCACACCCTCCAGATCACGGTTATGCGCAGTAATATTTGCCGTTACAAAAACACGTTTTCCATGTTCATGTGCGAAACGGATTCCCTCTGCCATATCCTCCATCGAGAAATTTTTAGCCTTTGCGCGAAGTCCGTACATTTCTCCACCGATATAAACCGCATCTGCACCGTACATTACTGCCACTTTCAGCACTTCCAAGCTGCTTGCCGGTACCAATAACTCCGGCTTTCCATTCTCTAACATATAGGTTCCTCCTAAGAACTCGCTAAACTTCATTATATCTAACAATTATGCAGTTTACAAGCATTATCTTACCGTAAGCTTACATCTGCTTTACATTCGTTTTCTTATAAGACAGCAAAGCACCGTCTCCAACAGGCAATATAACACTATCCCACTGTTCCGAATGTGTCATTTCGTACAAAAACCCCCGCATCCTCCCATGAATCGTGCGGTCTCGACGGCGGATCGCATAGCGTGACTCAATAATATCTCCCTCTTGAAGAACATTATCAGTCACAAGCAGTCCTCCCGGCTGCAATAAATCATAAATAGGATTCAAAAAAGCAGCATATTGCCCTTTTGCTGCATCCATAAATATGAAATCATATTGTTTCTGCTCGCGCACCAGTGCCGCAAGTATATCTGCCGCATCTCCCTCTAACAATCTGATCTTGTCTCCCTGTGGGTATTTGGCAAAATTTTCTTTGGCATCACAAATTCTCGCCGGAACTTTTTCTATCGTATCCAGCGTTGCATCCGGCAGCAATTCACTACGCATTAAAAGAGCAGAAAACCCCACTGCCGTTCCTATCTCTAAAACATGTTTCGGTTGTCGCAAACGCAGCATAAACAAAAGCAATGACTGCATCGAACGACGTATGATCGGCACTTCTTTTTGCAGTGCCCATTGCTCTAATTCCTGCATCGGCTCCGGTATCTGCCAAGTCAGTGAATCCAAATAAGTCGCCAAACGTTCGTTTACAATCATTGCACTCTCCAATCTAAATACTAACTGTTAAAATGTCAATAATCTCCTGATAGTCCATATTCGTACGCAATACATAGGTTCCCGGCCGCAAGATAACAGTATCCTGCTCCAGCAGTTGTGTTCTCGCATAAAAACTGTACTTATCAACGATCAACCCCTGTTTTTGAAGTTTGTCTGCCACTTCATACATAGACCGATTCGTCTCTACCTGAAAAATTTTTTCCTGTCCTTTGCCCTGATCAACCGTTACCGTTCCAAAAACCGCATAACAAAAATGATACCCGCAAATACATACACGGCTGACACCATATAAAATGAGAACCAACACTAATATATTGACACAAATTGCAAGCAGGTACCGTGCAGAATTTAACATCACCTGCAATTTTCTGGTATAAGGATCGTTCATCTCTATCCCTCCAAAAAGGATGTTTCCACTGCCGAACCTTCTAAGAACTGCTCCTGCAGCTCTTTGACCATTGCGATATACTGATGTTCTGCAGCAAAAAACTCATTAGCAAGGCCATTTTCCTGGAGATCGGCAAAATCTTTCTGCAGTCCATTATTCCCCTGAATAAAAGCCTCTCCCTCCTGCATCTGGATCCATAGACTTCGTCGTCTGTAATCTCCGATTCTCGCATAAAGCTCCGGATCTTGCTTCAAACGGCTAAGAACATTGATATACTGATTGTATTCATTGGTCTTTCTAAGCCTATCTGTCAGTTCCGTCATTAATTGTTTCATCTCATTCATGTATTTACTCCACTTCCATGATGATCGGCAGGATCATCGGATTACGCTTCATCTTTTTCCATAAATAATCACTCAGACTATCTTTAATCTCTGTCTTGATCTTGGTCCAGTCTGTTACATGATTGTCGAGACATCTTTCTAATGCAGAATATACCACTTCTCTCGCCTCATCCATCAAATACTCCGATTCTCTGACATAAACAAAGCCTCGTGATACAATATCCGGTCCGGCAAGTAATTGATTTGTATATTTTTCCAAAGTAAGAACGATAATGATCAACCCGTTCTCAGATAAATACTGTCTGTCACGCAATACAATATTTCCGACATCCCCAACGCCAAGACCATCTACCATAATGCCCTGTGCCTGCACTTTTCCGATCAAAACTGCATGGTCTTCACAGAGATCTAACACGTCACCGGACGATAAAATGATCGTATTTTCTTTCGGAATACCCATCTGCTGGGCCAGTTCCGCATGAGCTTTCAAATGCTGATATTCACCATGTACCGGGATCGCATACTGTGGTTTCACCAAAGAATAGATCAATTTGATCTCTTCCTGTGAAGCATGTCCGGATACGTGAGTATCCTGCACGATTACCTTCGCACCCTTTTCCGCCAGCTCATTAATAACCTTAGATACAGACTTTTCATTGCCCGGAATCGGTCTGGAACTAAAGATTACTGTATCTCCCGGCATGATCGATACTTTACGATGGATATTCGCTGCCATACGGGACAATGCAGCCATCGCCTCTCCCTGACTTCCGGTCGTGATCAACACCAATTTCTCCGGCGGATAGTTCTGCATCTGTTCCATTTCGATCATGATATTGTTCGGTACATTTAAGTAGCCAAGCTCTGTCGCCGTTGAGATCACATTAACCATACTGCGTCCTTCCACGACAACCTTTCTTCCATATTTTTCAGCAGAATTTATAATCTGCTGTACACGATCTACATTCGACGCAAAGGTCGCTACAATAATTCGACTCTTTTCATTTTCCGCAAAGATCGTATCAAAAACTTTACCAACCGTCTGCTCTGACATCGTGTAACCCGGCTTTTGCACATTCGTACTATCTGCCATCAATGCCAGAACTCCTTTTTTACCAAGTTCACCAAAACGCTCAAGGTCTATCGTCTCTCCACTGACCGGCGTAAAATCAACCTTAAAATCTCCTGTGTGCACAACTGTTCCAACCGGAGAAAAGATTGCCAATGCCGCTGCATCTGAAATACTGTGATTAGTTCGGATGAACTCTACACGAAAGCAGCCAAGATTGATGGATTGTCCATACTTAACCACCTTACGTTTTACCGGCTTAGGCATAACATGTTCTTTTAATTTGTTCTCGATCAGTCCCATCGTAAGCTTTGTCGCATAAACCGGAACATTGATCTCTTTTAACACGTAAGGCAGTGCACCAATATGATCCTCGTGTCCATGTGTTATCACAAAACCCTTTACACGATCAATATTCTGTTTTAAATAGGACACATCCGGAATAACCAAGTCGATTCCTAACATATCGTCACCCGGAAATGACAATCCGCAATCCACAACAATAATGCTGTCTTCGTACTCAAATGCGGTAATATTCATTCCAATCTGCTCCAAGCCGCCCAACGGGATGATTTTCAATCCCATACCAATCTCGATCTTCTCTTTCGGCGCTGCAACACGTCTGGTCGTCGTTCTTCTCTGTGCTGCCGGCGACGCTGTTCTGCGTGTCCTTCTTACCGGCGCCTTACGTGGCACTCCTCCTTCAAAATCCGTATAATCATCTGTTTCTCTTCTCAAAATCTTACCTACCTTTCTCATTTTTTAAGCGCACAAAAAACAAACCCTCGATAATTACTGTACAGCTTATCAATATAGCTTATTATCTCGGGTGAATTATTCTTGCATTTCTATAGAAACGTCCTCTAAAAGTTCCGCAAATACTTTAGAAATCGCGTCCAATTCCTGTTCGTCTTCTACAAATTCACAAACAAGCTCCTCATTGCCGTCCTCTGCAACTTTCTTCATAATATATGCTTCTGAATCTGCATCTTCCTGCTCTGTTACAAGCAAATAATTTACTCCAGCTATTTTCGTTTCTTCTACAACATAAAAACGAATGTCCTCTCCGTCTTCATTCGTAAAGATAACTTGCTCCGTCATCGTTTCGTCTCCTCCGTATCGCTATAACCTTTATAGCTGCTCTCTACCTGCTCTACCGGTGAGACAATGTATCCAAATAATTCTGCAGGATCAAAGATGCCGCCATCTTATCAATATATTGCTTACGCTTGTCCTTACGTATGCCCCCCTGCTCTAATACACCGTCTGCCTGTGCTGTCGTCAGTCTTTCATCCTGATAGATTATTTCAAGCCCGGTTCTATTTTCAAGCATATCACCAAATTCTTTTGTCTTCTCGCAACGCTCGCCCTCTTCATTGTCCAGCTTCTTCGGCCAGCCGACCACAATACGATCCACATCGTATTGTTCTATGATCTGTTCAATCTGAGCTAATGTCTGACGCAATTTCGTCGGTCTGTCACGGTGAATCGTAGTAAGAGGCTGAGCTGTCAGCATCAATTCATCACTCAATGCCACTCCAACCGTCTTTGATCCATAGTCAAGTCCTATCACTCTCACGGCTATGCTACTCCTTCTATCTGCTTATGCACTCTTAATCCCCGGCTATTACGTTCTATGAAAAATTATTGCGGATATAATCTTCTAACAATAATTCTATCATCTCATCACGCTCCACACGGCGGATCAAACTTCTTGCGCCCTTGTGGCTGGTAATATACGTTGGGTCACCAGACATAATATACCCGACAATCTGGTTTACTGGGTTATATCCTTTCTCTATCAAGGCACGGTATACCTGTTCTACAACATCCTTAACCTCAATATCCTGGTCCTTCTGTACTTTGAAATATTGTGTATTATTTACTTCCTGCATAAAGGCTCTAACCTCCATTCTCTTTTCACGTACTCTTACCTATCGTCTATAGTAATATAATCAAACGAAAAATACAAGTTTTTTTTGTGGGCTCATTCGGCAAAATGCCCTAACAAAACATCATGCGGCCCCTGTTTTTCCAGCTTTACAAAGACTACTGCACCCTTTTCAAACGTCCCATCTGCACCGATCGGCACAGCAACGCGAACGTATCTGGATGTGTAGCCGATAACATAATTTTCGCCATCTATTTCCGTCATTTCCTCTAACAGCACCTGCGTTACCTGTCCGATAAATTGTCTGCGGTACGTTTCCGAAAGCTGCTCTGTCACTGCTAACAGCCGGTCACTGCGACCTGCTTTTTCCTGCTCCGAAAGCTGTTCCGGCATCTTGTCTGCCACTGTTCCCTTGCGTCTGGAATACTTAAACACATGGATCTGCGCAAACGCTGCCGTCTCTGCAAACGCCAATGTCTCTGCAAACTCTTCCTCTGTCTCTCCCGGAAATCCTACTATAATATCTGTCGTGATCGCCGGATTCTCATAATAACGCCGCAATATATGCACGCCTTCCAAATACTGCTCACTCGTATAATGTCTATTCATACGGCGCAGTGTTTCATCGCAGCCGCTTTGCAGGGACAAATGAAAATGCGGACATACCTTCGGCAGTGCAGCCAAATGTGCCACAAACTCTTCCGTAATAATACGTGGTTCTAACGACCCTAAGCGGATCCGCTCAATACCCTCCACCGCATTGGCAGCTGTGAGGAGCTCTAACAGCGGACGCCCTTTCAATTCTAAAAAGGAACTTGCTTTGCGGTCATCTACCCCATAAGAAGACAAATGTATTCCGGTAAGTACAACTTCCCGAATACCTTTCGCAGCCATCTGTTTCAACTCTTGTACGACCTGCGGGATCGGCTTGCTCGTCAGCGGTCCTCGAACATACGGAATGATGCAATAGGAGCAATACAGATTACACCCATTTTGCACGGTAAGATATGCTCTGGTATGCTCTTCTTCCTGTGCCATCAAAGATTCACCACCGCCAACTCTTCCGGTCTCTTCCCCGGATATCTGCCACACTTTCTCCTCTATGGAAACTCCATTTTCGCTTTGTGCCGTATCCGCCACATTTTGCTGCCACGCCTGCTTGACTAAAGTTACAATGGCGTTCTTTTGGTCATTCGGTACAAACAGATCCACGCTTTCATCCTGCTCATCTTTTGCCAGTGCAGAGTCTACATAACATCCCGTAGCAACGATCAATGCCTGTGGATTTTTTTTCTTAGCGCGATGAAGCATCTGTCTGGATTTACGGTCAGCAATATTTGTTACGGTACATGTATTCACCAAATAAATATCCGCCTCTTCCTCGAAAGAAACGATATAATCTCCCGCCTCGATAAATTTATTTTTCATCTTGTCTGTCTCATAAGAATTCACTTTACAGCCAAGCGTCAAAAAGGCAATCCGCATAATTCTTTCTTCCTTTCTCATCCATTTTATGTAAAAATGCTGTTCCAAAAAAATAGTCCTGTTCATTTTTGGCTATGTTTTTTCGTTTTCAAATTATTTTTTTAGCAACATTGTATATTGACTTTTTCTTCCATAGTGACTAGTATAAAACTGTAAGAAAGAAAAGGAGGTAAAAAAATATGAAAACAGTAAAAATTTCATTAAACTCAATTGACAAGGTAAAAGCATTTGTAAACGACGTAACTAAGTTTAACACTGACTTTGATTTAGTATCCGGAAGATATGTGATCGACGCTAAGTCTATCATGGGAATCTTCAGTTTGGATCTGTCTAAAGCCATTGATCTGAACATCCATGACGATGACACCGATGAGATTCTTAAGGTTTTAGCACCTTACATTGTAGAGTAATACTCTATATACTATATTGTGTGAGCAGTATCTCCTCTTTCCAACCGGAAAGAGGTTTTTTTACATTATAGGAAACTTCACGTTTCCTAAATGAAAAAAAATGCTCCGCGAGGATGCGATCACTTATGTTTACTCATCAATCTCAATAATCTGAATCGTATCTAATGCAGTCTGTACCATTTCATCAATCTTTTCGGTCAGATTTTCCTCGGATCTGCGAATTACCTTGCAATCCGGTTTTGTAACCGGATGCTTCGCAACAAAGATCGTACAGCAATCTTCAAACGGCTGGATCGATGTCTCATACGTTCCAATCTTTTCCGAAATATCTACGATCTCCTGCTTATCAAATCCGATCAACGGACGATATACCGGAAGTGTGCACACCTCATTCGTTGCTGCCAAACTATGCATCGTCTGGCTTGCCACCTGACCGATACTCTCTCCGGTAATAAGGCCTAAACAATCATTGTCATAGGCTAATTTTTCTGCAATGCGCATCATATAACGACGCATAATGATCGTCAATTCCTCATGTGGACATTTTTCATAAATATAGAGCTGAATGTCCGTAAAGTTGACCACATGTAAACGGATCGGACCAACATATTTAGAAATGATCTTTGCCAGATCAACTACCTTCTGCAAAGCACGTTCGCTCGTATAAGGCGGCGCGTGAAAATATACTGCATCTACATACACACCGCGTTTGGCGATCATATATCCAGCTACCGGACTGTCAATTCCGCCGGAAAGCAATAACATTGCGCGGCCATTTGTGCCAAGCGGCATACCGCACGCTCCTGTGTATACTTTCGAATATACATAAGCTTTATCACGGATCTCTACCCAAATATATACATCCGGATCATGTACATCAACTTTGACATTCTCAAAGCGATCCAACAAATAACTTCCCATCTCTACACAAACCTCTGGTGAAGTCAGCGGATAATGCTTATCACTGCGACGGCATTTCACCTTAAACGTAAACGGTTTGCTGCCATATTGATGCTCCACAAAATCTCCCACGCAGGCCGTCAGTTTATCCCAATCTTTCTCTTCGATGACATCGACCGGACTGATGCCGGATACACCAAACACATGACTCATGGCATCGATCGCATCCTCGAAATCATAATCTCCATCTGCTTCCACAAAAATACGTCCCTGCTCTCTGACAACGGTAAATTCGCCATCAACTTTTGCCAATCGCCTGCGGATCTGTTCGCATAATGCATTCTCAAATTTATAACGATTCTTTCCCTTGATTCCAATCTCTGCGTACTTACATAAAAAAGCCTGTTTTGCCATTGATAACCTCCTACTTTCTAATAAATCTTCGAAGCATCGGAAGTAAATTATATAATTGCTCCAATGCATAGTCAATCTGCTCTATCGTTGTATCTGTCGAGAAACTAAACCGCAGCGTAGAATCTAGTAATTCATCTGCCACACCGATAGCCTTCAACGTACCACTAAGTTCCGGATGATTCGACGAACAAGCCGAACCCGAGGATACAAAGACACCTTTTTCTGCCAGTGCATGCAATAACACTTCACTGCGCACTCCTGCAAAACTTGCGCTGACAATATGTGGTGCTGTCTCTTCCAATGGAAGCCCTGACACGCCATTGACCGTCACATCTTCTAGTACTTCCAGTCCCTCGATCAAATGTTTCTTGCAGGCATACATCTGTTCCACATAGGTTGATCTGTTTTTGCAAAACAGCTCTGCTGCCACACCCAAGCCGGCAATCCCCGGAACATTTTCCGTACCGGAACGAAATCCCTTTTGTTGACCACCGCCGTAAATGAGCGGACGAACTTTCGCTTTGTCGCGCATATAAAGGAATCCGACTCCCTTAGGTCCATGCAGCTTGTGACCGCTGACAGACATCAGATCGATCCCCAAACGTTTCGGCACAATATGATATTTGCCATATGCCTGGATAGCATCAACATGAAATAAAATCTTAGGATTGTAAGAATGCACGATCTCCGACAGAGTTTTTACATCCTCCACTGCACCTATTTCATTATTCACAAACATAATCGACACAAGAATCGTTTCTTCCGTCAACGCTTTCTCTAACTCGCTCGGTGAAACCTGTCCGTTTTTATCCACCGGCAGATACGTAACCTGATAGCCCAACTCCTCCAGAAAGGCAAGCGGTTCATGTACAGAAGCGTGCTCTATCCTCGTCGTGATAATATGTTTGCCTGCGCGTCGATTTGCATATGCGCCACCGATCAATGCCGTATTATTAGACTCTGTTCCACCTGATGTAAAAATAATTTCTCCGGGAGTGCATTTTAAGTCTTTTGCTAAAATCTCCTTGGTTTCACGAATATACTTTTCCGCATCCATTCCTTTGGTATGTTTACTGGAAGGATTTCCAAAATCTTCCTCCATCACACGAACCATTTTTTCTCTGACTTCCGGAAAAACTCTCGTCGTTGCCGCATTATCTAAATATGCTTCCATTGCTGCCTCCATGTTATCCTAACACTAATCTTCAAGTCCCCCGCCCCTGCATACGACTTTAGGTCAAATGCTGCACCCTGACGGTCATTCACCCTGCATCTGAAACATTAGAATGGATAATAACGCCATTCCTGCTGTTTCGGTACGTAAAATACGTTTTCCAAGCGTCATCGGATGTATGTTTCTCGTCATGGCACGTTCCACTTCCTCCGGTTCAAATCCACCTTCCGGCCCGATGAAAATGCCAAGAGACCGCTGCTTACACGCCTGATCCACAATCTTTCTTGCCTCTTCCATCCCTGTCTGAAGCTCATATGGTATTACATTATAATCAAGTTGGTCTGCCATAGCAAGTGCTTCCTCATAACTTACCGGTTTGTGTACCGTAGGAATGATCCCTCGGTCGCACTGCTTTGCTGCCGCATACGCAATAGACTGCCAACGCTCTAACCGCTTGTTGATCTTTTTTTCCTCAGACAGCTTAACAACTGTTCGTTTTGTCATGACCGGCACAATTTCACAGGCACCCAGTTCCACCGCCTTTTGAATGATCAGTTCCAGTTTGTCTTTCTTCGGCATTCCCTGAAATAAAGTGATCCTCACCGGCAGTTCTGTTCCCGTGGGCTGAACCTTCTCGATCGACGCAACAACCTCATCACTGCAAATAGATTGAATCCGCGATACATAATCCGTTCCGTTCCCATCACAAGCTACGATCCAGTCTCCCACCTCAAGGCGTAATACATTTTTGATGTGGTTGACATCTCCCCCGGAAATGAACACTTCTTTTTCTGCAAGCTGGTCTGCAGATACATAAAATCGATACATAATTCACCTCTACCATTATTTTGGCTATACAGAAAAACTGTCCAACCGCACCAAACAGTTGGACAATCTATTTCTTCACATAAATACGCATTATTTATAGCAGTTGATCCAGTAAATTACTGGTGTTGCCAAGAGTAGAATACGTTCCCTGGCTGCTATATCTGGTTCCTCCGGAAGTCTTATAACTTGCACTATTGGCAAGCCGATATGTTGCTGTTGCCTTATCACCGATCGTATCTCCATAAGAACCACCACCCTGAAACAGTGATTTGATCGTTGACAGGGAAGCTTTCTGTGCCTTTGTCTCATCCAATGTCAAGTTGCCTTTTTTGTCATAACTGATACCAACCTCTGCCAACAATTTGGAATTAGCAGCTGTTGCTTTCAACGCTGACAGATTCTGCTTCTGCACCGTTGACTTCGATGATTTACCGGTCTGCTCAATGTAAGTATTATACGCACCTACAAAACTCTTCAGTGCTGATGTGATCTTGCTGCGATCCACCGCACTCGTACCATCCTCTGCCGTCTCAACCTTATACAAAGAGTCCTTTTGCAAGGCAGATGCCGCATCCGACAAACTTTTTGCACCGGTCTTGAGCTCCTGCATCTGCTGAAGCTGCTCCTTTTCCTGTGTGCTCATCTGTGCTGTCTTATCGTTTTTTTTAGTCTTGTCTGTTTTATCTGTCTTCTGCGTTGTATCAGCCTCTTTTGCATAGTATGCTTTCATCAGCTTGCCATACGCACCACTGCGGATCATCGAATAGTCGCTCAGAGAACTGCTCAAACTTCCAAACAATGAGTTCTTGTATGATCCAAATAACGAACTCATCAATCCACTATTATTACCTGTATATAATGACATCGTCATCCCTCCCTTGTCAAAAGTAACACAAACTTATTGTGCTACCCTACCAACACCTCTAGTTAGTATTACTTTACCCCTTATCACCTCTGTTTGTCAAGTTTTTCTCCCATGAAGGATATTCTCCTGCACTGGAATTTACTTTTTCAAGTTAGCGACAGATTTTCTCCAAGGACGATTTTCTCTCATGGAGGATTTTATCCAATGGAGATATTATATTTTTTATAACGACTGGTTTCATCCTATATTTTAGGAAATAACCGGATAAACCATGATCCATTTTGCTAATATATTCCAAGTGTCGTACTGCATAAACGCCGCTGCCAATACCGGTCCAAATATGAGCACTGCCAAAATCAGGACTCCGACCTTTTTGTTTTGTATAAAATATAGAATACTATAGGTCACGACTGCAAAGATCATTGTATTTACTACTCGAAGTAACAGCGTCAACAAATACCACTGAGCAATACTGATTGTGATGTGCTTTCCTGCCAAACAGGAAATGCTTTGAATGGGTGCGTCCAAATAAGAAAGCGGCGAAAACTGTCGTATCACCATAAGTTCCTCCACGGCAAACAGAATGACAAATATCAATGTCGCCATAAGGATTGTTCTAAGCTTAGCACCCCATAATCCTCTTCTGCCTTCTCTGGTTACACTTATCGTTGCCAATAACTCTTTTGGCTCACAGCATACTAACAACACGATCAGCAAAAAAACAGACAACATCAAGCCCCACTGCGTTCGATCCATGCGAAATAATTGATCGTAATAACCATCAAAGATTATCCAAGAGCCATTTTTTCGTGCTGTCTCATATTTTTCATAGACCATATCAATTGCTTCATTCTTATCATTCATCATATGATATTCGTCACGATATTTCATATACTCATCGACGCTGATCTTCCCCTGCGCATATTCATCTTCCTTCTGCGCCTCCTCCTCTAACACGGCATCCTTTCTCTGTTTCAGCTCTTCAATCTCTTTTGCGGTAGATGCCGTCAATCTGCCACCGATCTTTTGATATATTTCCTGCTGCTTTGCAGTATTTCTTCCCTTTTGTACACTAGAATTCTGTGTCCAAAAGAGCATCAGGAAAGCCAGGTGAATAACGACAAAGCATAGCAGCACTCTACCGTTTAAGATCTTTTTCCATTCAAACCATATCATTTTTTACCACCTCTTTTGGTCCACAACAATAGCATAATGCATATCCCAATAAGAATAACGGCGATAAGCAGCGGGAAGATCACCATGGAATATTGATACTGTCCTAATTGAATATACCTCGGCTGCTGCGCAAAATATTTTATCTGAAATAATGAAATCGGATTACCAAGTTTTTCGAATTTTAATAATCGATAAAATTCCGGTCTCGGCAGGAAATACCGTTCTCCCGAATCCACCAAAAAAATGCTGTTATAAAGTACCACTTCCATAACATCCGGAATGATCCCCAGTATAAAAATGACCAATGCCGCTAACAGTGCAAAGATTCCTTTGCACGTTAATTTGGATAACAACATGGTGATCACTGCGATGACAATCGTGGCAAGTGCAGCTGCTGCGATCTGTCGCAAAATATAACCAAAGATCGTTAGTCCTGAAGCACACATTTGATATCCCTCCACCAAAAAGAGCGGACTGCTCCAGTCCTCACTACGCATACCAACAGCAAACCATTGATATGCCAAATAAATACCCCAAAAATAAAAATTGGAAATCACAGACCAAAAAACTCCATGCAATAACTTCGTGAGTATAATTCTCTCTCTTCCTTTGCGGGTGACATGGACAACATCTGCCAAATGACTCTCCCACTCTATGGAAAAAGAATTGCTAAGGACAAAGATGACAAACAAACAAGGCAGTACGCCATATAGTTCACAACAAACGGCAGCCGTAAGCTTTTTTTGATCAACAATTGTTGTATTTTTTTCTTTATGGTAACCCACCAATTCTCCCTGATAATCAGAAACCATCAGCTCCATATTACTGTTTCTCTTTTGGATGCAGTCAATGCAATCGATCGCTTCTCCTAAAAAGCCATATTCGTCAAGCTTCGTACCGGCATATTTCCCCGGCTTCTTAATTTCTGTTTTAATCGGTGTCCCATCCTCACGATAAAGCTCTGTCTGAAGCTGATCGACTTCCTCCTGCAGCTTTTGCTTGTCAGCTAAGGAAATCTGTTGGTCTTTCATCTTTGTAAAGAAAATTTCCCTTGTATTTTTTTCAAAAACATATCCGTACTCATTAAAATGCATTAAGCCAATTGCCGCAAACGTCAGCAATAGCAACATAAGTAATGTTCCCCAAGTAAGCACATACTTTTTGCTTTCAAATTTCATTCCCTGTATCATGTAATTTTCTCCCTGTCAAATGCAAATAATACTGTTCTAAGCCGGTCAGTTCCTTATCTTCTATCTGCTTCATATAATAAGACATTGCATGGTTCTCCAGAACCTTTCCTTCATTCATAACTAATATATAATCTGCCGTCTCTTCAACATCAGAAACAATGTGCGTGGATAAGATCACTGTCATCTCCTTGCCGGCTTCCTGTATCATCCTCTTAAACTCCGCGCGCTCCTCCAGATCCAGGCCAACTGTCGGTTCATCTAACAGCAGTATTCTTGGACTTTCTAAAAAAGCCTGTGCAATGCCAAGACGCTGCTTCATTCCACCGGAATAAGTGGCAATCTTATTATCTTTTACATCATATAGATTTACTCTTTGCAGCAATTCATCAATCTGACGAGTGTTCTTACGATCTCCCCCCTTTAGATAATGCATGTATTTCATCATGTCATATCCGGTAAAATGAGTATAGAATCCGATCTTTTGCGGCAGATAGCCTACCATAGAATGATACCCTGCCAGATCATCAAACACATTTTTCTGCTCATAACAGATCGTTCCTGCCGATGCCTTTAAAACAGTGGCGATAATATTTAACAATGTCGTTTTTCCTGCACCGTTCGGGCCCAACAAGCCGTATACTCCTCCTGAAAACTCTTGTGACACCCCCTGCAACACCGTTTTTTTACCGTATTGCTTACTAATATTTTTAATCTCTAACTTCATGGTTTTAGCCCTCCACCTTTACGGTTGAATTTTATACTTGTCTGTAACATACGAACTATCAACATCGCCCCCTTGTTCATACATGTAAGCAAACACTACATTACTCTTAGCTGAATTCACAGATATTTTTTTACTTATTATTTCATTTGGTTTTTGTCTCCAAAAGAAAGAATAATTGCCATCCACCTTAATTGGAGAGCCATCTACAAATATCATCCCAACATATACCTTCGACTTTCCTAATGCCCCTAAATAAATATGATCTGAATTTCCCATATCTAATATATAATCAAATTTCGGCATACTTTTTTCTTCTTTCTCGGAAAGCCATACAGCTTCTGAATCATTTTCTTTATCGATCTTACGTGATTTCATATGTATGAACTTTTTGCGAGAATTCACTAAATTAGGTAATGTTCCCTTTAGCTTATATACACCGGCGGACTCTCCAACCAACACTTGATCCAGCGAATCATTCGGAATATTATCCGGATAATAAATCATAACCATTCTAAGCTGATTATTTTTTCTGTTAAAACTTTTTGCCGAAAATTTAATGTTCAACTTTTCAGAAGAATTTGGGTTCAATAAAAAAGCACCTGCCTTTTCTTCCCCTCCTTCGATATGTTCTATTTCTTGATAACAATCGTTCACAAAAACCGCTATGATATAGTTCAACGTTGTGTTACAGCTATTGATACATTCAAGATTAAATTCATATTTCCCATCACTACTAACTTCAATTATTTGATCATTCATAATTGGCTGTTCAGCCTTATCGTATAAATAAAACCCCGCTGAAGTTTGCTTTATCGAACCATCACTTACAGGTGTACTTTCTGCATCTACGCTTTTATGTACTTTGTTCAAATGTTTCTCATTTTTAGGATTCCTGTTCACGAAAAATATTATACTGCCAAACAGCAAAACACCTATTCCAAATACAATTGCAATCTTAACAAAAATCTTATCTCTAATCATCGTTAGCCCTCCACCTTTTTCGGATAATCGAGACGTTTTTCGCCACTTCCATCCTTCTTAACGCAATACAAATGTGTAGGACGCGCACCCACTTGCCCCTCTTTTAACTGTCCTTCATATTGTTGAATTACCAGCCAATCACTCTCCGGACACACGTACAATGCTCCCATCGCGCACTTTGTAATTTCGTTGCTTTTGTTTGACGCAATATCTAACACTCTCAAAGAAACATCCTCATCATTTAAGATCACCTGATAATAAATCTTGTTGTTTTTTTCATCAATGTTAAATAAATATACCTCATCCAACACCTTTTCTACGTGATGGTCTGTTAAAGAAATCCGCTTTAAGGTATTTTCCACCTCAAAACGTCCCTTTTTATCATATTCCATGCAGCGATAATATAAATAATCTCCACATATCTGTGGCGACGCTGCCTTTTCATCGCAAAAGCGTTTTTTATCACTGCCATCCAAATTTGCTTGATAAAGTAACAGATCCTCTAAGCAAAAATATATTTTATCTTTATAAAATGTTACATACTCATATGATACCGGTTTATCAATCACCTGCTCCTCCTTAGACGGATCATCGATAGAAATTCTATAAATGCCAAAATCATTCATAAAATATAAATATTTCCGGTAGCCCCATAGACCTCCAATATGATTTTTACTTCTGTAAATGCAGTTGATCTCATTATTTTGTATTTTCCAAATTTCGCTATTATCTGTTCCACTGACTGCAAAAACAACATCGCCATAGCAAACCATATAACTTAATTCCTGATTTGTAATGCAATCTGTCCCATTATGTAAGCAGGAGCGTTTATTACAATAAAATTGTAGTTTTTGTGTGGAATCATCAAAACATAGCATCTGCGAACCGCTATCATCTCTGTTATCTATTACCACCCCACGTCCTTGTACATATGCCTGATCTCCACCATTTTGAAGATTGCCTGAAGTATTTCCAATTCCGCTGTAATCAACCGCTATAGGTGTTTTTGTTTTCGTTGAATGATCAGCCTGCCGGACATGTTTTTCCACCGGCTTTCTCGTCGCTATTAGCACCAAGAATATTCCTATTATGATAACTACGCCACAACACAATCCAATAATTATCTTTTTGTTTTTCATAAAGGCACCCCTATTTTCCATTAATATTTAGAGATTACAATTATTGCTCTATCCTGTCCACTCAAGAGAAAACACGGTTGATTTTGTTGTTAAATCAACCGCTTTTCTCCAACAACCTCTCTGCAATTATTCTGAAAGATTAACACTAAAATTTCCAAAATTTGAACTTGTAACATAAAATTTAGCAGAAATTCTCTTTATTGAGCCTGGCTTATAGTGTTCACCAGCATAAGATACGGTATACGCATTGCTCGCCGACTTGCTTACCCCCATCTCTCCACCACCGTCTTTTTTGACAATGTTAATATTTTTAATTCCTAATTTCTCAACCTTATTTCTGGCTGATATTTTTAAATAAGCTTGGGAATATGTAGTCGAACCTCCTTGTCGGGAAATAGAACATGTCACTGATGTCTTACCTAACTTTCCACCTTTCGTTTCATATGCGCCTGCTAAACTTACATTAGCAATCATACATGTAATAGCCACAACAGATACCATTTTTTTGATGTTTTTTTTCATACGATTTCCTCCTCATATTGATTTGTAATGAAAATAAATATAACAGAATTAATAGAATCTATTTACTATAGAATCTATTTTCAATTTGTATTATACAATGCATATCATTGTATGTCAAATACTTTTTTTAATAATGTATACAATTTTATATATGACTGAAGTGAAAAGTTTAAATGCAATTTACAGTGAATCACTCATACAGCTTTCGACCTCTCTTTTTTTCTTCTTCCTCCGTTGTTTTTAGGATGTCCTCTTCTAATTTACCATTTTCCCAAAATTCCCACTTTTTAATAATTTTCCGAAACCATTTACTTTCCTGACAAGCCATAATAGCTGCCCCAAATCTTGCCAATTCAGTTGAACAAGTCGTTCCCACATAATGTCCCTCTGCTTTTTTACGAATTTCCTTCACATCATGTAATTCATCCAAATATGCATTGATCTTATCAATGTCATAGTTATTAGCTTCAATCTTTTCCTGATCGAATTCTATTATTTCCTCAAACATTTTTCTCCCTTTCTGTTGTTCAGGATCATGTGTCATCCCTATGAGTTCTGTGTTCCCTGTCTACTTTTTGGATCATCACCTTGTTGGTCAAAATAGGCTATTTTCTTCTGCTATTGCGCCCGGAACGCTTCTGTCCACCGCTTCGATTACGATCCACGTTCGATTTCCTTTGACCGTTTCTCTCTGACTGCTTTCCGGACCTAGTCCCATTATTCGAGCGTTTTACTGTTTTTTCCTTGTGAGATGCCTTCTTCCCGCTATGCTCCATCCACTTTTCTTTGCGCGGATGGATCAGACATTTCGCATCATATCCGATCAGATCGCGACGGTCTGCTTTGATCAGGGCTTCCTTGACCAGATCATAGTTGTCCGGATTGCGATACTGTATCAACGCACGCTGCATTGCCTTTTCATGCGGATTTTTAGGCACATATACCGGTTCCATTGTGCGCGGATCATATCCGGTATAATACATACACGTCGAGATTGTGGATGGCGTCGGATAAAAATCCTGCACCTGCTCCGGCATATAACCAAGATCTCGTAAATATTCCGCTAATTCCACTGCTTCCTTTAGTGTCGAACCCGGATGGGAAGACATCAGGTAAGGCACCACAAATTGTTCTTTACCAACTTTGCTGTTGATTCTCTGATAGCGTTTCAGGAAACGTTCATACACTGCATTTTCCGGTTTACCCATCCGCGTAAGGACTGCATCAGAAACATGTTCCGGTGCGACTCTAAGCTGTCCGCTAATATGATATTCGCATAGCTCCTTCAAAAAGGTATCATCTTTATCTGCCATCACGTAATCAAAACGAATTCCTGAGCGAATAAATACTTTTTTCACACCGGGAAGTTTTCTCAACTTTCGAAGAAGTATCAGATAATCATCATGTGTTGCAACAAGGTTATTGCAAGGTTTTGGGAACAAACACTGCTTACCGGTACAGACACCATATTTTTTCTGTTTATCACAGGCTGTACGCCGAAAATTAGCTGTCGGACCACCTACATCATGAATATATCCTTTGAATTGCGGATCTTCTATCATCTGCTTTGCTTCTTCAATGATCGACTCATGACTGCGCACCTGAACCACTCGTCCCTGATGAAAGGTCAGCGCACAAAAGCTGCAGCCGCCAAAGCATCCGCGATTGCTTGTCAAGCTAAATTTAATTTCATTAAGTGCCGGAATACCGCCATCTTTTTCATAGATAGGATGGTATCCCCTCATATATGGCAGTGCATACACATCATCCATCTCTAATTCCGTAAGTGGAGCAGCCGGTGGATTTTGCACAATATATAAATGGTCGCTGTACGGTTCTACCAATCTTTTTGCCGTGACAGAATCGGTATTTTGATATTGTATATAAAAACTTTTTGCATATTGTTTCTTGTCGCTGCAAATGTCATCATACGATGGCAGCATCTGTGCATCGTACACTGCATCTAAATTTTTAGCACGATAAACACATCCATCAATAAATGTAATATCTTCTACTGCAATCCCACTGTCCAGTGCTTCTGCCACTGCAACTATCGCGCGTTCTCCCATGCCATATACTGCAATATCTGCCTGCGAATCCACCAAGATCGAATGTTTCACGCTGTCTGACCAATAATCATAATGTGCCAATCGGCGCAGACTGGCCTCGATTCCTCCGATAATGATCGGAACCTGTTTATACACTTTACGGATCAAATTGCAATAAACTACGGTTGCATGATCCGGACGTTTTCCAATAACGCCTCCCGGAGTATAGGCGTCTTGATGGCGTCTTTTCTTGGAAACAGTATAGTGATTGACCATAGAATCCATATTGCCGGCAGACACCAAAAATCCTAAACGTGGTCTGCCAAACACCTGCACACTCTGCTCGTCTTTCCAGTCCGGCTGGCAGATAACACCAATCCGAAAACCATGTGCCTCTAACACACGTGTAATGATTGCCATTCCAAAAGACGGATGATCTACATAAGCATCTCCACACACATAGACAAAATCAACCTCATCCCAGCCTCTTTTTCGCATATCCTTTTTGGAAATTGGTAAATAATCGTTCATTCTTATCCTCCGTTTGATCGTCTGTTAAAACTACACAAGCTGCAAATATCGAAAAGCATTATAAAGACCATCTTGCAAGATCGTATCCGTTTCAAAGTCTGCGGCATCTAAAACCGAAGCTGCACTGCCACCCATGGCAATTCCAGTGCCGGCATAGGACAGCATCGGCAGATCGTTTGTACTGTCACCAATGGCAATCGTATCCTCTTTTGCAATCGCAAAATGATCCATCAAAAACTGCATACCACTGGCTTTGGAATATCCCATTGGAACAACTTCATAAAACCCATTACCACGGTCAATAAAGGTGAGGTCATGTTCAAACATTTTTAGAAAACGTTCCGTATCACTTCCCGGTGTATCACAAATACAAAATTTATCAAACGTCAGATCATGTGCATCCTGTGGCGTCACAAGAAAAAGATTGGGAATGACACCCATTTGTTCTTCTTTGAAATCGCCTATGTGGCTATGATATGTTTGTGAACTATAGTATACAGCCCCCGTACTTTCAAGGATCCATTCCAGATTACAGTCATGTAACGCTGCTAATATGCGATTACCAAGATCAAACGGTATCGTATGTTCAGCAAGTACATTATCGTGATACGTAATATATGTACCACAGCCACAGACAAGCCCATCCATTTGCAACTGTAAAATAGGTTCGTCAATCTCAGCAAGCGCTCGTCCGGTATTAATAAAACATAAGTGGCCGTTTTGTTGTAATTTTCGAAGGGCTGTACGTGTACTATCCGGAATAATACGACCATCACGAGCCTCCGTCACAATCGTGCCATCTATATCAAAAAAAATCAGTTTGCGTTCTGTATTCATATGCAGCCTCCTGTGCAACATTAATGTCCAATTTAAGTTCTTAACCATAATAGCGAAAATACAGATGATGTGCAAGTAGACCTAGAAGATGACTGATTTTTCTTGGTTTGGTTGGTTGTTTTTTTGATTTCGGTGATTTCAGCTTGCCTTTGCGCTGCTTTGGTTGACTGATTTTGTGATTTTGGTTATTTCAGCTTGCCTCTTCGGGTGGTTTGGGTGACTTAATTTTTATTTTCCGGCATTTCAGCTTGCCTTTGCGCTGCTTTGGTTGACTGTTTTTGTGATTTCGGTTATTTCAGCTTGCTTTTTCGGGTGGTTGGGGTGACTCAATTTTCATTTTCCGGCATTTCAGCTTGCCTTTGCGCTGGTTTGGTTGGCTGTTTTTGTAATTTCGGTTATTTCAGCTTGCCTCTTCGGGTAATTGGGGTGACTTAATTCTCATTTCCCGGCATTTTAGCTTGCCTTTGCGCTGCTTTTGTTGGCTGTTTTTGCAATTTTGGTTATTTCAGCTTGCCTCTTCGGGTGGTTGGGGTGACTTAATTTTCATTTTTCGGCATTTTAGCTTGCCTTTGCGCTGCTTTGGTTGGCTGTTTTTGTGATTTTTGTTATTTCAGCTTGCCTCTTCGGGTAATTGGGGTGACTTAATTCTCATTTTCCGGCATTTTAGCTTGCCTTTGTGCTGCTTCGGTTGGCTGATTTTGTGATTTCGGTTATTTCAGCTTGCCGTTCCGGGCTGTTTCAGCTATTTAGCTTTTCAAGAACGGCACGGTATACCATTACCAAGTAAGCGTCGATAAAACAATAACGATTGGTTAAATATTCGGTTAATTTGTACAAAAAGCTGATGCCTAATACAGCAAGACTAATGCATGTAACAACATAATCTAATTTCAATCCGATCAGCAAAAAATTAGCGATCACATATACGATTGTCACCGGCACAAAGCTTTGACCTATCCGCAGTGCTTTATATAACGCCTTTAGAAGTCCCTCTGCCCTTTGTGCACGTCTATCCGGGGACTCGGCCATCAGATGACGGTACATTCTTTGGTACACCGGTTTATTGACAAAAGAAAGTTCATTTGGCTTTTGTCCTTTCAACTCTCTGCGACTTAGCGCAACATATCTCTTATACTCATGCTTTCCAAAATCTTTTCGCAAACACTTCTGAAATACACTTTTCATTACTTTCCACCATTTTGTATAATATTTATTTAAACTTTCCATACCGCAAATCTCCCACAACCACATATTGCTTATTATGTCGGTAGTATTGACATATTTTGCAGCCACTATATTATGGATCCTTCCATCAGGAAACTATAGCAATTGCCTTGCCGCAATTAGTTTTCACAGTGATTTCTAAATTTTGTTGTCTCTGATGGTTGATTTACATGCCTTGCGGAGAACTCGACGTCCCGGAAGCAAGGTATTCATCATTTTTGAAAGGGACTTTGCGCTCGTCGTTACTTATGTCTCGTATTTCAGAGACATTAAGTAACGTGACGTAGCGCATCGTAGCGAAAGCGTCCCGTCCAAAAATGGATGATACCTTGCTAAACCGGGACATCTCAGACACTCCTTCAGGCATGTATTCATCAGAGACTTAACAAAATAAGAAATCACGTAAAAACTCTGCATTCTGCGGCAATTGTCTTAGTTTTCTTGATGGTAGGACAATTCACTTTGTCGGCTGCAAAATAGCTATTATTTTCCGACATAATAAGCAATATGTGGTTTCGACAGTGATTTCCAGTATGGAAAGTTTTAATTATTTATATGAACGTTTTCACAAAATGTTCATACTTTTACCACAAGACGCACACAGTTTTTCGGTAACTTATTACTTGTAAGTTGATTACATTACTTACTTTTTTCATAATCATTTTCATTAACGGGACTTGGCAGATCTCCCTCCGCCAAGTCCCCCTCCCATTTTAAACACATATTTAATGCACACCCAACAAACAGATTTCTAAAAATGCGCAATTCATCTAATAAATGCTAAAAATGTACACTTCAACCGGTAGCTTCCAAAAAAGCACAAATCAATGAATAAATTCCAAAAATACGTGCTTCAACTAATAAATTCCAAATCGGAACACTGTCGTTGATTCAAAGGTTTCTCCTGCTTTAAGGATCGGTGATGGGAATTTCGGCTCATTAATTCCATTTGGGTACTGCTGTGTTTCAAAGCATAAACCACCGAAATTTCCATAGGTAATGCCACCTTTTCCATCTTGTTCTACAAGCTCTTTCGCCGTATACAACTGTACACCCGGCATATCTGTAAACACTTCCACAATACGTCTACTTTCCGGATCTCTCACAGCAGCTGCATAGCAGATCTCGCCCGGATTGCCCGGTAAAATATAATTGTGATCATATCCGGATACTGTCTGAGCATTTGCATCATCTTCACCGATTCTGGAACCAATGTCATGAAACTCTCTAAAATCCATTGCTGTTCCTGCAACATCACAAATTTCTCCTGTTGGCAGTCGTTTTTCATTGATCGGTGTATATTTTGCTGAAGCAATCTGCACCTGTGCACCCAACACATCTCCGGCAGCCTGTCCACCACAACCAATATTAAAATAACTGTGATTGGTAATATTTAATATTGTATCGGCATCACTCACCGCATTATATTCGATCATTAACTCGTTGGCATCATTCCAAGTATATGTGATCGTAAGTGTCAGATTTCCCGGAAATCCCTGCTCGCCATCCGGACTAACTCTTGAAAATGATACACTTGCATCATCCTGACTTGTCGCACATTCCGCATCATACATCAAATAGTTGTAACGTAAAAAACCGCCATGCAAACAGTTTGTACCATCATTATCATCCAATGGATACTCTTTACCGTTTAATACAAAGCAAGCATTTGAAATACGGTTTGCACAACGTCCTACCGGTGATCCAAAACTCGGCACATTGCTCTCATAGCCACTTAATGTATCATAGCCCAGTACTACATCCTCTAATTTACCATCCTTATCCGGTACAATAATGCTTTGGATCACTGCACCATAATCCAAAAACGAAACACTAGCTCCCTGTCCATTGGTCAATGTATATTTTGTGACCTGTTTCCCCTCTTTTGTTACACCATAATTTTCTTTTTCGATTCCCATAATTTCCTCCATTCCATCCCATTATCAGCAGTTCATCTCTAAACACGGTTTACCGTGCCATTTCGAGTATAGCAAATGCATTATTCTTTGACAAGCACTGACACTTTTGTAATGTTGTATTCCTCAAACTGCTGAATCATGTTCTGCGTAATAATTTCTCCACACACGGCAATCGGTACTGCCGGCGGACACGACACCGTCTCTGCTCCGCAAATACGTCCTTCTGCCTGCGATACTGCGATTTCTTCACATTCTGCCATTACCGCCTCTCGTATTGTACAGGCTCGTAATGCAGGAGTGCTGATCCTTGTCGCTGCCTCGGGCACTGTCTCCTTAGCGTTTTCTTCACAGAGCGGATGCAAATACCGTCCCAAATGTTCTGGCATCTGCTGCCTCAACTCAACTTTCTGCATTCTATCAAACATCCGTGCAAAGTGTTCGATACGCGCCAGATCTTGTTCAGTATTTTCCGGTGTCCCCATCAATACCACATACTGATGATCTGCATATTCACACTCTATCTGCGCTTTTCTCATCTGCTCAGCAAGCCTTTCTCCATCCAAACACATAGCTGCTGCACAAATGGTCAGCTTAAGCGGCTCCTGCCCGGTTAACGCAAATCCACACTGTCTCAGCGTTTCCCCGCATTGCTGAAAACGTTTGACAAACGACTGTAGCCGCTCCGGATAATCGTCTGCCAAGTAATGATTACAATAATCCAAAGACTGTAATATCAGATACGATGGGCTGGTCGAGCCAAACAGTGCCATCGCCCGCGGTATCCGTTCAATTGAAAAATCGGACGCCTGTTTCGCAATGTGTAAATATGCTCCCCCGGTCAACACCGGAAGCGTTTTATGTGCTGAATCACAGCATATATCAGCTCCCAGCTGCATAGGATGCAATGGTTCCTGCAAAAAATTCAAATATGCACCATGCGCATTATCAACTGCCAAAGGCAGATCGTATTCCCTGCACACTCCGGACAGACCGCTAATATCCTGAATATTTCCCAAATAATCCGGCGAGGTTATATACACACCTATCACATTACCACATAGTTCCTGTAATGTCTGCCGCAGTCTTTGAGGTGATACGACAGCCGTACATAGATGGGAATCTTCTCCCCGCAAAAATATAATATCCACATCCAGCAATGCACACGCATCGATCATTGCCCGGTGAACATTACGAGCCGCCAATATTGTCGGCCGCATTGTCCGCTGCCAGCGCCCGGTGCGTTTTGCCCTCTGCAGCAACGCATCAATCATAACCTTGATGCACAGCGAAGATCCCTCCGTCGAATAAAAAGTGTGTCCTGTGTTAAACAACATTGCGGCATTCTGCTGACTTTCTCGAATGATTCCTTCTGCTGCATGTAACACATCTGCTCCCTGTACCTCTGTAATATCTTTCGGTTCGCAACCCAAAAACACATGCCCTTTATGACCGGGCATGTGTAATCTGCTGCACTTCCTATTTTGATAATCTTCTACAAAATCACAAATCGGTGTTCTCAACAATATTCTCCTCTTAATCCTATTGCCATCCTTCGCATCCGGTATACTGCACAACCCCTGTTGCAATTCTACGCATCTGGTAAACTGCACAACCCCTGTTGCAATTCTACGCATCCGGTAAACTACACAACCCCTGCCAATTCAGGCTTTTAGACCGGTTCCAATCTTTTCTCCCTGTTTAACAACCGTCTCAATACCTTCTGCACTATTTTGCCAAATATCCTCATCTATGCGTACCTGACCTGCTTGTACCGCTACAATGACCGTGGAGCCGCCAAATTCAAAATATCCTTTTTCTTCCCCGCGAGATACCGTTTGCTCGACGTCATGATTCACAATTCTGCCAACAAGCAATGCCCCCACTTCCATCAACAATAAATGACCAAAATGTCTGCTCTTTTGAATACAAAACTCTCTGGTATTTTCTTTATAGATCGGATAATATTCTCCTGCCACAGGATTCACGGTATGATATACTCCCGGAATATGAAACTCTCTGGAAAGCTCTCCATCATCTACAAACGCATATCGATGGTAATCATCCACCGTCAAACGAAATACGCACAGTATACCCCCCTCATATTCTTTGGCAACCCGCTTACTTCTCGTCAGACTTTCCATCGTATACTGTGTATCTTTGATGCAAAACTGCGCCTCCTCTGTGATCGGATACACCGAAAGCTTACTGTCACACGGTGCTGTAAACGCCTCTGCCGCCTCTGCAAACGGTCTGCTGCTCGGACGGATCTTCCGTGTAAAGAAATCATTATAACTGGTAAATTCCTGTTTTTCATATTGTGACAAGTCGATATGATTTTTCTGAACAAATGGGGAAACCAATACAGCAGACAAGCCGGAGTCCATAAATCGCCCTGCAATTCTTGAAACAACAGGCTGAACTAACACTGACAGCAGCTTGCGCCCCAGTGCTGTTCCATACAATTTTTGCAGGAATACATCCTGCTGCCCATTCGCACAAACTTCCTTGCCTGTCCGGTCTTTATAACGCATCGCTCGAATCCTCCCTTACTATGATCAGCCCATAATAAAATATTCTGTTATCCATTTCCAAAAAGAAGTACGTGGAAAATGCATTTTCGGTACCATCATCTTGGAATTAAAGATCACCAACAACACTGCAATTGCAACGACAACAACGATTCCTGTCAAGACCAGATTGCCCGGCTTGCGCAGCTTAAAATCTACGACAAACAACGTACCTACTGTCAACAGCATTACATGTAACAGTACCAAAAAGGTCGTATTGTTTAACACCATCTGTACAACAAAGATCAATGGAAGTACAATGGCAACCGTCGTGATCGGCAGCCCATGATAATAATGGTTGGCACCGTCCTCGTTTTGCTGGCGTTCAATTTCCAATACATTAAAAAATGCCAGTCGGATCACTCCACAAATTGTATAATATCCGATACAAAACCAGCCAAGTGCTCCACGCACTCCCATCAGATAACAGATCATTGCCGGAAACACACCAAAACAGACGCAGTCGCACAGAGAATCGATCTGCACACCAAACATCTTTTCCCGGTCTGTACGATTCTTTTTGCTTCGCGCAATCTTGCCATCGAACATATCACATAAGCCGGACAACGCCAGGCAAAAAACAGCGGAGCGAAAACTGCCTTCTATCGCAAGTGAAATACCAACCAATGTAATGACCAAACTAATATAGGTCAAAACAACCGTATAATCATATACTCCTATCAAACGTATCTTTTTCATAACACTCTAATCCTCCAAGTTATCGACAGCCCACATGGTTTGAGCCGCCATTGCCGTCTTCTCTCTAAAGAGCTATCGGCCAATTTTAATGTAAGCGAATATTGACATTATACCACAAATTACAAGCTGCGTATAATAACTTATTCCTCGACTAACGATCAATACCGGAAGTGCCAAAGTTCCTCCACATAATGGTGTGAATATTCTTAAGAACAATGCCTCTGATATTCCTACTCCTCCAGGAAACGGAAGCATATCTACCGCAACCGATATCATTCCCTGTAATAATACGATGAGTCCTATACTTCCCGCTGTTACCCCTAAGCTTCGACACGCTGCTACAGTCACCAAAAACAAACATCCACGTTGAAGGAATGTGATAACAAGTACCTGTAGCACAATAATCTTATGAGACTTAAAAAATGCTGCTGCCTGGCTGTATTTTTCCATCGCACCATCCAGTCTTTCTCGTAGTTTAATCCCCCGTTTCCAATGAAAAATCCGGGTAACAAAGTCGAGCATCGCTGCCACCATTCGATGCATCCAGTCAGGATGAAAAACTAACGCTAACATTACCCAGACACAGATCACATTTAAGATGATCCCTAAATAACACCAAAACAAAATGGGATTCAAATAGTGCATCACTACCGGTGGTCGGATCACCAACACCACCAATCCTAAAACTACCAACACCATCTTGTAGGTGATCGTTACGATCAACAGGATAAGTGTAGAAACAGATAATGGCAGCTTATCTTTTTTCATAAAGTATAACTGCATCGGCTGCCCACCGGAAGCCGACGGTGTGATCGCACTGAAGAAAAATCCGACAAAAGAATATAGACAACAATGGGATGCCTTCGCCTTTTGTCCGGACGTTCGAAACAGCCACCATAAAATAACGGATTCTCCTAATACAAACGCCAGCACTAAAAAGATACTGCCGATCAGGTAACGTATGTCTGCCCCTCTAAGGCAAGCCCATATCGCAGCCGGGTCTTGCTCATGAAAGATAGAATATAACGTAAGTGCAATGATCCCGAGCAGAAACACAGCTTCTAAGACCACCTTTTTATTAATTTTTAGAGCTGTCATCTTCGGTGATCACCTCGCTTTCTCCAAATATTTTATGATCCAGGCGTTCAAAAATATGCTGAACCAATTGATAACATTCCGTGTGTCTTCCAAAATACAAACAACCTTCACTGATCACCACTGCCCCCAACACATCGATCAGATAATGTTGTTTGGTAAACTGTGTGGATGCACAGACAAGCACTGCAAATACACCGGAAAGCACGCGATACCATTTTGGAATCTTATCATTACCGCGAATTGCCGCAAAGCAAAACCAACTTACAAGACAATGAATTGATGGAAAAAGGTTCGTCGGCGCATCAATTCCCTGCATAAACGACATAAGGACACCGCTTAGTCCGGTTCCAACCTCAGAAGGCCTGATATTCGTTGTCGGTAAAATAACGAAAAAAACACCGCAAATAATACGCGACAGATAATCTCCCACTGCAAAGCGATACCACTCCCATTTGCCAAGACCGGTGATCAATACGTAATTGATCGCCCAAAATGCAAAGCACCCCAAATAGATCCAGATCCAGTCCGGTTCATATGGAATCTGCCTATCAATCCATAATGTCAGATCATAATGTTTTGCATTGCGCATCAAAAACTGCGTTCCGGAATAGATCAGTGAATTAAACACAAAACAAAAAATAACGCTAAATATCGCATATCTCGGGATCCATTTCCCGATACTTTTGTCATAACGTTCTCTTCTAATCTTTTTACGGTTGGAAGCAGTCCTTACAGGTCGATTGCTCATTGTCCTATTCCTTCCTCTATCAGCTTCGGTGATTCTTCGAAACTTCATTGTGCGCTAAAATTATGCGCAGCTATTATAATAACACAATTTGCCGCCAAAAAGAACGCATTCAGGGTCATTGTCATAATATCGTCAGAAATCGTTATTATTTTGACTGTGAAGAATGAGCTTGATTTATATCTGCTGCCTCTGCAAAGCCCTTTTGATTGTCCGACGGCAATTCCGGATCCGGATCGTTCAAATGCAGAAAAATTTTCATTGTCATCTGATATGCATACAGAAGCAGCGGCACGACCATCGTCATGATCATGCTTGCCAAAAACAAACGAACTGTATATTTTTTCACAAAGACAGCCGCAATAAATGTCGCCGCATACATAAGCACGATCAATATAATTCCAAGGATCGCCATTACTCTTTTTATTGTTCGAAATACCTTTTCACGTTTCATTCTTTGGTCTCCTCTCCATGAATCCATGCAAAATACTGCCGGATCTTGAGCTCATACCCATGATCGACCGGATGGTAAAAGGTTCGATCCGCTATCTCATCCGGCAAATACTGCTGTTTTGCATAATGTTTTGGATAATCATGTGCATACTGATATCCGATTCCGTGTCCTAATTTACCGGCACCGCCATAATGTGCATCCTGCAAATAGGGTGGGATTCCGGAAATTTTCGTATGCTGAACACAATCCATTGCCTCACTGATCGCCGTTACTGCAGAATTGCTCTTTGGCGCACTTGCTACATATGTCGCTGCCTGCGCTAAAATAATCTGCGCCTCCGGCATTCCGATCCGTTCTACCGCCTGCGAAGCACTTACAGCAACTACCAAAGCCATGGGATCTGCATTAGAAACATCTTCTGCTGCACAGATCATAATGCGTCGAGCAATAAATTTGATATCTTCCCCTGCATTTAACATTCTTGCGAGATAATAAACCGCCGCATCCGGATCAGAACCACGCATACTTTTAATAAACGCTGAGATCGTATCATAATGGTTATCACCGGATTTATCATATCGCACCACACGCTTCTGAATACATTCCTGCGCCACGTCAAGTGTGATCGTAATAAGGCCGTCTTCTCCACGCTCTGTTGTCAACACAGCCAGCTCTATCGCATTCAGTGCAGCTCTGGCATCTCCATCTGCCATATCTGCCAAAAAGTCCAGTGCATCTTCTGTCAATCGCACCTTATAACTGCCCATACCACGCTCTGTATCCTCTACCGCACGCCGTAAAAGCCGCTTTATGTCATCCGTCTGCAGCGAATGCAGCTCAAAAATGATCGACCGCGACAGCAAAGCGCCGTTTACTTCGAAATACGGATTTTCTGTCGTAGCTCCGATCAAGATGATCGTCCCATCCTCCACAAAAGGGAGCAGATAGTCCTGCTGACTCTTATTAAAACGATGAATCTCGTCTACAAACAAAATCGTGCGCTTTTGATACATTCCTGCATTATCCTGTGCCTGTTTTACAACTTGTTCCATATCTTTTTTGCCAGCGGATGTTGCATTGATCTGCAAAAATTCTGCACTCGTCGTATTGGCGATCACCTTGGCAAGTGTTGTCTTCCCGGTACCCGGCGGTCCATAAAATATAATAGAACTCAGTTTGTCTGCCTTGATCGCACGATATAACAGCTTTCCCTTACCGATAATATGCTCCTGTCCGACAACTTCCTCCAAAGTCGTTGGACGAAGACGAGAGGCAAGTGGGGATTCCTGTTCCTTTGTCTGTTCTCTCATATATTCAAATAAATCCATGTTCTTCCTCCAAGCGCCTACATAACGATATTGCTATCCCGAAACCATTCCTGCCCTGATCGGACAGAAATATAATTCCTATCAAAAGCTATCTGTCACATTCTAATCAAATAGCAGCACCTCGCCGTCACGCACGCCAAAATAAATATGTTCTTCTTGTCCGCTGATCTGTGCCTGCCCGGCAGTCGCTTCTGTCACTTTATTAATCAAACTGTCTTTGTCACTATCCGGCACAGCAACTGTTACAACTACATCTTCCGCATAAACCGTATCCATCAGCGGTAATCCCATCTGCCCAAAAATATACTGTAATTTCCCAATCCCATTATAATCTGTGCGGATCTCCAACCGATATCCCATCAGTTTATCTATGATCGTACTCGCCGCAAGCCCCGCCTGCGCCGCCTGTGAATAGGCACGCACCAGTCCACCGGTACCGAGCAGCGTACCGCCAAAATAGCGTGTCACGATCACTAAAATATCATGCACGCCCGCTCCATGTAACACTTCCAAAATAGGTCTGCCCGCAGTTCCTGACGGTTCGCCATCATCTGTACAACGGCTGACTTCCCCATGTTCGCCAAGTATGAAAGCATAGCAATTATGTCTGGCATCCCAATATTTCTTTTTGGTCTGCTCAATGATCTGCATCGCCTCCTGTTCTGTCTGAACGGGAAATACCTGTGCAATAAATCTCGATTTTTTTTCAATGATCTCATCCGTGCCACCTTCGAGCACAACACATCCAATCCGATTTGTTGAAATATCCATTCGTTCCTCCATCGTAACAACAATGATCCCACGTGCCTACTTTTGCTTATGACTCCGGTATACCAAGGAAATCTGCGTACCGATCGTGATCAGGGCACTAATGATCACCAATGCATAAAAACTGACGCCACGGCTTAATAGCATTGCCGGATAAACGTATTGATTCTGCATGATCGTTCGAAACATCACCACGCTAAATCCCTCATTCGCTCCAACGCCACCCGGAACCGGCAGAATATCAATACACACAGAGATAAAACTCTGCAGAATGATCACTTCGATCACCGTGCTTCCGGATAGTCCAAGTGCCAGATAAATAAACCATGTGACCAAAAAGTAGACCAGACGCTGTGCTAGTGTGATCACTAACACGATCCCGGCAGTTCCCCAATGAGTACGCATATATAGGGCGCCCTCTTCATAGGCTTCCAGCATATGATCCAATTTCTTTTCCAAGCGTTCTCTGCGTTTTACCAAACGCACTTTATGAAGCAGCCACGTTGCAAACCGAACAATATAACGTGCTCCATTTTTGGAAAATACAATAATTCCATACAATACGATCGAAACAACATTAACTGCCATCCCAACCCAGAACAACCATTGATAATGTCCCAGTGTCTTTACCATAAACGGATGGTAAAACAGCACCACGATCGCTTCCACGATCACCAATGCGATCTTGTAAATAATCGTCCAAAATAACATTGCCACCGAAGATGCGCCCATATTGATACCATCAGCTTTCATATACAATACCATCATGGGCTGCCCACCGCTGGCTGACGGTGTCAATGCATTAAACAAAAAGCCGATAAAAGAATACCGCAGCGACGGAAAAAAATGCATACGCTCTCCAAGCGAGCGCAATATAACGATCAAGGACGTGGATTCCAAGATCAAATACATGACCGCACACAACACAGCAAATAATATCATGCTTCCCGATGCCCCCCGCAGCAGTCGTCGGATCTCCGGAAGATCCTGATCTTTTAACAGCAAATACATGGTTGCTCCCAGCAACAACAGCATAAATATAATGTTTCCGATTAATTTTGTCTTTTTTTGCATATATCCCTCACTTTATCATTGATAACCTTATAACCCACTTTTTAGGAAGGATCCTCACCTTGCTTATCACGAAAAAGCTCTGTGGAACGCTGCACAATGCCGTTAATATAAGCAATAAATATTCCATAGTTTACAATCGGCACCTTTTGTTCCTTTGCCATAAAAATACGATGTTTCATCTCTTTTTCATGAAGCGTACAGCCTCCGCAATGGATCACCATGGCATATGGAGATAAGTCCGCCGGAAAGCTGCTGCCACTGCAAGTCTCAATATCAAGCTTACACCCTGTATGTGTTCTCAACCAATTCGGTATTTTGACCGTACCAATATCATCGCACTGACGTCTATGCGTGCACCCTTCCGCAATTAACACTTTATCGCCATCCCGTAACTGTTCTACCATCCGGACGCCCTCCATCAGCTGCTGCAGATTCCCCTTGTGTCTGGCAAACAAAATTGAGAAAGATGTCAACGGTATATCAGCCGGTACGATCTGATTCACTTCCTTGAAAGCCTGCGAATCTGTGATCACCAGCTTTACTTTATCTGCTAACGCAGACAACACACCGGCAAGTTCTTCCACCTGCGTAACGATCGGAATGGCATGGTGATCCAAAAGATCACGTATTGTCTGCTGCTGCGGCATGATCAGACGTCCCTTCGGTGCCGCAGAATCAATCGGCACGACTAATACCACCATATCACCGGTCTGTACCAAGTCGCTGACGATATGCAGTTCATCGTCTTTCTTTGGAGCTGCAGCGACCAATTGATCTTTCAACTCTTCGATTCCCTGCTTCTTTACCACACTTGTCAATACAACAGCATGACCGGGATATTTTCCCTGTGTCTGATGTCTGATCTGCTCTGCTTCCTGTACAGGTAATTGATCTGCCTGATGCAGCACAATAATTGCCGGCACCTTACGTTCTTCCAACCAAGTGAGCATATCCTGCTCTAACCGTGGCAGCTGCCCGGAAAATTCTTCCTTCTCTGCCAGCTGTGCAATATTTACTACAAGCACTGCAACGTCTGCACGCCGCAACACTTCCTTGGTCTTCTCCACACGTTTTCTTCCGAGCTCACCTTCATCATCAAGTCCCGGTGTGTCGGTCAGAAGACACGGCCCCACCGGCAAAATTTCCATCGCCTTCGACACCGGATCCGTTGTCGTTCCCTTCGTATCAGAAACGATTGCAAGCGGCTGTCCTGTAATCTCATTGATCAAACTTGATTTTCCTGCATTCGTCTTGCCAAGCAGTACGATCTGCAGACGATCACCATACATTGTTGTCTGTAATCCCATCGCTGTCTCTCCTTTTTGTATGACGTCTCCATTATCGAATCTGTCCATCCCCACAGATCAGATACTTCATTGTTGTCATTTCCCGCAGTCCCATTGGTCCTCTCGCGTGCAGTTTCTGCGTCGAGATTCCAATTTCTGCACCCAAACCAAATTCTCCACCATCGGTAAATCTTGTCGAGCAATTGACATATACACATGCAGAATCCACTTCCTTTTGGAATTTCTCCGCATTGCGATAGCTTTCCGTGACAATACACTCCGAATGACCTGTAGAATATTTGGAAATATGTTGTATTGCCTCACCCACAGAACTTACGACGCGGATAGAGATAATATAGTCCAAAAATTCCGTTGCATAATCTTCTTCGGTTGCCGGGATAACACTGTCTCCCAAAATCTGTCTTGTTCTCTCACAGCCGCGGATCTCCACCTGATGCTCTTCCAGCTTTTGCTGCAGCATCGGCAAAAACTGCTCTGCTACTGCCTCATGCACCAAACAGGTTTCTAATGCGTTACATACGCTTGGGCGCTGTGTCTTGCCATTGTCAGTGATCTGCACTGCCATTGCAAGATCTGCCGTCTCATCAACATATATATGACAGTTGCCTGTTCCCGTCTCGATCACGGGAACCGTTGCGTTCTGTACAACTGCCTGGATCAGCCCGGCACCTCCACGCGGGATCAGCACGTCAATACTGTCATTGGCACGCATCATTTGCGTAGATACTTCTCTAGATGTATCTTCCACTAATTGGATCATGTCTTTGTCGTAGCCGCATTTAGCTACAGCCTCGCGCATCAGTTCCATTAACTTGCAATTGGAATGAAATGCTTCCTTGCCTCCTCGCAGAATAGCTGCATTACCACTTTTAATACATAAGGCAGCAGCATCTACCGTAACATTTGGTCTGGACTCAAATATAATACCAATAACACCCATCGGTACTCTGATCTTAGTGATCTTCATGCCGTTTGGTCTGGTCGATCCTTCGATCACCTCACCTACCGGATCTTCTAAATCAGTCAGCTTAAGGCACGCATCGGCAATACCGTCAATACGCTCCATCGTCAAACGCAATCTGTCGATCATCGTATCGGATATTCCATTGTCCTTTGCCTGTGCAATATCCTGTTCATTTGCCTTCAGAATTTCTGATGCATTAGCACGTAAAATTGCTGCAATCTCTGTTAAAATACGATTCTTTTCCCCTGTCGGGCAGCCGGCAATCTGCTTTTTGGCTCTTGCTGCATTTTGTCCTAATTGCTGTATGTAGTTCATTCCTGTCCTCCTATTCCAATGTAAAAGTGCAAAAGCTGTCACACGTATACCGCATAACAGCCCTTATATGTTTGTTTATACTGATAACTTTTTCGTGCAGGCGATCGCTAACGCCTTTGGACCAATGTGACACGATACACTGAGCGACAATGGATCTGTCATGATCTCGCCCACGTCACCAAAGCGTTCCCTGATCAGATCACAAAACTGTGCCGCTGCCTCTTCATTGCAGGTATGCGCAACTTCCATATGGACATTTTCGATACCACCAAAACGCTTCTCGATATCATCCTGCATTGCATCTAACATCTTGGAAATGCCACGCTTACTGGTCTTTGCAACCGTAAAGGCATCTAACTTCTCTCCCTGTATCTGCAAAACCGGCTTTAATCGCAGTGCTGTTCCCAATGCTGCCACTGCCGGGGTGATACGTCCACCTTTTTTGAGATATTTTAAGGTATCTAACATAATATAAATGCTGGATTCTAACTTTTCTTCTTCTAACTTTTCTTTGATCTGCTTTGCGCTCCACCCCTGGTCCGCCAAAGTGAGTGCATCTAATACAGACTGCTTCTGTGTTACCGAAATGCGCTGATTATTAACAACCTGTACCTTTCCATCATAATCATCTGCAAGCATGATCGCTGTCTGACAGGAGCCGGACAATCCACTGGACATCGGAATATATACTACCTCCTCTGATGTTTCAAGTGCTTTATCCCAAATTTCCATCACGGTTTCGGGAGAGGGCTGCGATGTTGAAATATCAACATCTTCCTGTAATCTTGCAAAAAATGCATCATGTGTCAACGTAACATCTTCAAAATACGTTTCTCCGGCTATCAAAAACGGCATTGGCACAACAACAACCCCATACTGTTCTGCCTGCTTTTGCGTGATTCCGCTATTGCTATCCGTTATTACTGCAATCTTTCCCATGTTATTTCCATGCCTTTCTCATTTACTTGTTTCACAATCCTATTTGCTCATTATAGCATATCGAATTTCCGTTGGAAATACAATATTTCCTGTACAACTGTCTATAACTTATCCGGACTGTCATAATCTGCATTTCCCTGCATCCAGACAATGCCCTTAAATCTGGCGCCGAGAATCGGTTCTCCCATCAGATCGTCCCTGTGAATACTGATCGTGATCAGCAGATCATTACAATTGATCTGCAAGAGCACGATCTGCTCTCCGGTGTATTGATTGGATACGCTGGTCCAATTGATGATCGTACCGATCACCATATAATTGTCTGATTCTGATCCGTAAGGCACAAATGTTGTCTCTACAATGCTATACAGATCTTCAGTTTTTATGCGGCGGCGTATCTGTGAACTCAGATCCATCTCATCTAAGGTTAAACTGTCAATGGCATCTTGATCTCCTTCTTTTGCCTGCTTGATCAGTTCCTGTTTCTCATGTCCTTCACACATTTTCTGTATTTGAGAAGTATTTGATCGATACACACCTAATATAATCTTGCCGCCTAACGACAAACCCGAAAAGGAAATCTTAGCTCGGTGCGGAGTGTTGTCTTCACAACCTAATCGCAGATAATCTGCAGCATTTTGCAAGTAAAAGATCAATGATATACCAATACGAACATCATCACACATGCCGGTATATGCATCCGTATCTACACGTTTGTTTACGACAACATCCTCCAAGGCTGTAAAAACATCACTAAAAACGTATGGAAAATAGTGCTTTACATGAAAAAAACCTACCTGATCATATTCGCCACAGATTACGATGCCTGTCTTTTTACCCGTTTGTCTTCTAATTTCTACATATTTAGTTTTTCCACTCTTTATTATTGTATGATAATCCGGCTCATTCATCACATACCCAAGCAACTGATCGATCTCTTGTTTGCTATATTGTTTGCTAAAACCGATTGCTCTTAAAAAACGATGCATTCCATTCCTCCATGCTACTATCATTGCTTTTCATTCTCTGCATGCAGCTTACAAGTATCCCCTATCGTCTTTGGAACAAGATACGGCGCATCTTTCGTTCCCAGATCATCTTCTTTCTTGAGGTATACCTTATATTCGCAATCTTTATCCGGGCAACCGGCTGCAGCTGCCTTTCCGGACTTCTTACATATCTTGTACTTCACATGACAAGAACAATTTTGTAAAGGCTGTGTTCCCTTTGCAAAATACTCTTTGCGCACGGTCGAACCGCCCAGAGCATTCTCACATAATCCGGGAACTGCCAGATTGCCACATTTTGTACATATCTTTACTGAAATAATATCATCCGGTTTAGCAAACTTCTTTGCCTCACATGCTTTAGCTTTGTGTACCCGGGTCATGATCTTTTTCCATATCTTCTGGTAATAGTACGTATTATCCTGTTTGGCAGTTCCATCATAACCGGTCCAGATTCCGGCTGTATAATATGGCGTAAATCCCTCGAACCAAAAATCATAATTTCCTTTCGAAGCACCATTCTTGCCTGCTACCGCCATCTTTTGATCATCGAAAGCCGCCTGTCTGCCATCCCCACTCTCTAAGGTTTCCTGCAGCACATCCGTTAACATCCACGATGTCGAAGCCTTCATCACTCTTGTCTGCGAAGAATCACTGCTTAACAATACATTACCATCCTCATCTACTACTTTGGTATAAAAGGTTGGTTCACGATACACTCCGCCGTCCGCAATGCTTGCATACGCTGCTGTCAACTCCAGATTGGTAACTCCATCCGTCAGTTCCCCCAATCCGGCAGACAACTTAATATCTGTGCTGGTTACTCCATCATCATCTTTGCGGGCATCTACTAACGTAGAAAAACGCATTTGCTTCAGATAATCAAATCCCGTTTCAGCCGTGACTTTCTCAAAAATACGCGCTGTCACAGTGTTCACAGAATTTGCCAGTCCGTCCCGTATCGTCGTCAATCCCCCATATTCCTTTGCCGTATTTTGCACCATATGATCTGTATCCGTATAACGATACGGTGCATCCTCCACCACAGTACCAAGTGTCATTCCACACGTGTCAAGTGCCGGAAGATAGGATGACAAAGTACTAAGTACGGTTCCCGGCTGGCGCACGGAAGAAGTAGCTCTGTTCAACGTGCGTGAGGAAGTCTTTCCTCCACGACCACCCACAATAGCGCGAACTTTGCCGGTTCCCTGTTCCATAAGCACAAAGGATGCTTGCGGCTGTTTTACCAGACGGATTGTCTCTTCTTTTGTTTTGGCCCCGCCAAGCGTCATTGCCTTACGGAATTTTGCAATCATATGCTTTGCTTTTTGTTCATTATCAAAATATAATGTAATTTCTTTGCCGGACTGTATATAAAACTGTTGCAGATCCAGCTCGGTATACTCTGTCACGGTCCCGTCCGGTCCCTCGACCGCCAAATGATATGTCAGATATGACGGCGTTCCGGTTGGATAGTTCGCATCATTACCAATCACTTTATCACAGATTGACTGCAGCTCTTCATCTTGGCAAGAATATATACGCAAACCATCGCGATATAACGCATTGTATGCCTGCGTTTCCGTATATCCTAATTTTTCTTTCAGGTCCTCAAAAACATTGTCAATGACCGCATCTACATAATAGGAATTACCACTCTCGCTGTCATTGCTTTTCTTTTGGTTTGTTGTCTGCACACGGGTATATACATCATCTCCTAATGCATCTTCATAATCCTCTTCTGAAATATAATTTTGATCCAACATCGCCTTTAACACTTTTTTGCGCTGTTCGCTATTATTTTCCGGATTGGTGATCGGATTATCATCTGTTGGATTCTGCTGTGTTCCTGCCAAAACTGCCGCCTCCGATATCGAAAGCTGCGAAATATCTTTATTAAAATATCGCATGGAAGCATTTTGCACTCCAATTGCGTTTTGTCCCAAATTAATTGTATTTAAATAGTATTCTAATATCTGTTCTTTATCCAGCTTTTGCTCAAGCTGCACCGCCAAATACTGCTCCTGAATTTTTCTCGTAATCTTTTCATATACAGAGCTGCCATTTCCTTTCCAGATCACTTGATTTCGAAGAAGCTGCTGCGTGATCGTACTGGTGCTTTTCACCTGATCTTTTTCAGAAAGATCATCGACAAATTCCTGAAAGATTGCTGACAGATCCACACCCTTATGCTCATAAAAACGGCTGTCTACCGCTGCAACAAATGCATATTGCACGCAAGCCGGTATTTTATCAAGTTTTACATACTCTTTCTGCTCACTAGACGTGCTTAACGTCTGCAGCTCATTGCCACCCTCATCATAGATCACCGCTCCCGTTCCTTTTGCCAACAGATCGAGTTTACTCAGACTCGGTGCACCGTCCGATACGCCCTTAACCACACCCGCCACACAAAAAAACTGTAGTAAAATAAATGCGATCAACAATACAATTACCGCTATACGTGAACTAACCCGGAGCCGATTTTTCCATTTGATCCGGGTATCTAACAGCATATTCTGTTTTTTTGTCAACTCCTGCTCACTATAATTCATGAATCCTGTTTCCTCTTCACCTGCTTATAGTCGGAAGGGCAAAACATTCGTTTTGCCCCTCCCTATGCCCTTTACGGTAAATATTTTACTTGTTGCGGTAAATAATATCGGTACGCTTTGGTCCGTTAGATACCATTGTGATCGGTACACCAAGTTCTTTTTCAATAAACTCAATATATTTTCTGCAATTTTCCGGAAGCTTATCATACTCTTTGATGCCGGAGATATCACATGCCCATCCCGGAAGCACTTCATACACTGGTTTTGCTTTCGCAAGCTTAGTCGTAACAGGGAACTCTTTGACTACTTCCCCATCGATCTCATAGCCAACACATACCGGAATCTCTTTGAGATATCCTAAGCAGTCTAACACCGTTAATGCTACATCGGTAGCACCCTGGATCTGGCAGCCATAACGGCTTGCTACTGCATCAAACCAGCCCATACGGCGTGGTCTTCCTGTCGTAGCACCATATTCTCCGCCATCACCACCGTGATTACGAAGCTTTGAAGCTTCCTCTTCGTCTAAAATCTCGCTGACAAACTCGCCGGCACCAACTGCGCTGGAGTATGCTTTTACAACCGTGACAATGCGCTTGATCTCATATGGCGGAATACCTGCGCCGATCGCACCATAAGCTGCCAATGTAGAAGAAGAAGTAACCATTGGATAAATACCGTGATCCGGATCTTTCAAAGAACCAAGCTGCCCCTCTAACAGGATATTCTTGCCCTCTTTGATCGCTTCCCTTAAATATGCTGATACATTGCATACATACGGAGCTATCATATCACGATACTCATGCAGTGTAGCTATAAGCTCGTCCGGCTTGAGTTCCGGCTTATTATACAAATACTTCAAAATGACGTTCTTCTGCTCGCAGATTCGATTTACTTTATCTCTCAAAACCTCATCATCGGCAAACAGCTCAGATACCTGAATGCCGATCTTTGCATATTTATCAGAATAGAACGGAGCAATACCTGATTTGGTAGAGCCAAAGGAAGCCTTTCCAAGACGTTCCTCTTCATACTGATCAAAGGCAATGTGATATGGCATTAAGATCTGTGCACGATCTGATACTAAAATCTTTGGCTTTGGTACACCACGCTTCACAATCTCATTGATCTCATTGAAAAGATAGGGAATATTAAGCGCAACACCATTACCAATAATACTTGTCGTGTGATCATAAAAAACACCCGATGGTAATAAGTGCAATGCAAATTTACCATAATCATTGATAATCGTATGGCCTGCATTACTACCACCTTGGAAGCGCACGATAACATCGGACTCCTCTCCCAACATATCAGTAATCTTTCCTTTTCCTTCGTCACCCCAGTTTGCACCTACAATCGCTGTTACCATTTGTTTTCCTCCTTGCCTTTGCTTCTTTATACATTAATTTCTGCCTTCATGCCAAGAATGTCCTTATTGGCATCAAGAACAGGCTGTACAACCTCTTCGATAAACTCCTTCACCTGGGAAACCGAACGACCTACATATTTCTCCGGTTTCATAGCCTCTTTGAGCTCGTCGATACCCATTGGGAACTCTTCATCTGCTGCGATCAGCTCTAACAGATTATTCTCCTTACCAAGTTCCTTCACATTACGCCCTGCTTCCATGGAAAGCGTACGGATCTTCTCATGAAGCTCCTGGCGATTGCCACCCGCTTTCACTGCATCCATCATAATATTCTCAGTAGCCATAAATGGAAGTTCTGACATCAGTCTTCTCTCAATAACCTTATCGTATACGACCAATCCATCTACGACATTCAAAAGCAGATCCAAAATACCATCTGTTGCCAAAAATCCCTCCGGAATACTAATTCTCTTATTTGCAGAATCATCCAAAGTACGCTCAAACCACTGGCAGGCTGATGTAAACATGGTATTCGTAACATCTGCCATCACATAACGTGACAAAGAAGCAATGCGCTCACTTCTCATTGGATTTCTCTTGTAGGCCATAGCAGAAGATCCGATCTGATTCTTCTCAAACGGCTCCTCGATCTCCTTTAAATGCTGTAACAAACGAATGTCATTGGAGAACTTGTGTGCACTTGCAGCGATTCCCGCCAAAACATTTGCCACACGTGTATCTAACTTACGGGAATATGTTTGGCCGGATACCGGGAAGCAGGACTTGAATCCCATCTTCTCTGCGATCAAATGATCCAATTTCTTTACTTTCTCCTCATCGCCGTCAAACAACTCCATAAAACTTGCCTGTGTACCTGTCGTTCCCTTGGAACCGAGCAATTTCATCGTAGACAGTACATAATCCACATCTTCCAGATCCATCATAAATTCCTGAAGCCACAAGGTTGCACGTTTACCAACTGTTGTCGGCTGTGCCGGCTGAAAATGGGTAAAAGCAAGCGTCGGAAGATCCTTATACTTCATAGCGAACTTTGCCAGCTCATCAATAACATTGACTAATTTATTTTTCACAAGCTGTAACGCCTCTGTCATAATAATAACGTCCGTATTGTCTCCTACATAGCAGGAAGTTGCTCCCAAATGAATAATTCCTGCTGCTTTCGGACACTGCTGTCCATAGGCATAGACATGACTCATAACATCATGACGAACCAGCTTTTCTCTTTCTTTGGCAACATCATAGTTAATATCCTCTGCATGTGCCTTTAACTCCTCGATCTGTTCCGTCGTCACCGCCGGACCGCCCTGCTCGTTTTTGAGTCCAAGCTCGTTTTCTGCTTCTGCTAATGCAATCCATAATTTTCTCCAAGTTTTAAACTTTTTGTCCGGAGAAAAGATATACTGCATCTCCTTACTTGCATAACGCTCTGACAATGGGCTTGTGTACTTATCTGTGCTCATAATTCTCCTCTTTTCGTTGATAATTTATTTTAGTGGTCATATTCACCACGAATATCCTCTTTTGGTGGTTCCATTGGATACTGACCGGTAAAACATGCATGGCAGTATCCCTCATCGCCGTCGATCAATTCTGCCAAACGTTCTTTGTCCAAATACCCCAAAGAATCTGCACCGATCATCTCGCAGATTTCCTCTACAGAATGATTATAAGCGATCAGCTGGTCACTGGATGGAACATCCGTACCAAAATAGCATGGATACATAAATGGCGGTGAACTGATGCGGACATGCACTTCTTTCGCACCTGCATCGCGGATCATCTTTACAATACGTGCACTCGTTGTACCTCGCACGATCGAATCATCGATCATAATCACGCGTTTGCCATTTACTACCTCGCGCAGTGCATTTAGCTTCACCATAACACTGCTCTCTCTAGCTGACTGTTTCGGCTTAATAAAGGTTCGTCCCACATAACTGTTCTTAACAAATGCGGTTCCATATGGGATCCCCGACTCCATGGAATATCCCATCGCTGCTGCATTACCGGACTCCGGAACACCTACGACAATATCCGCATCCACCGGATGCTCCTGCGCCAGGATCTTTCCTGCTGTCAATCGAGAGGAATGCACACATATCCCATCGATATAACTATCCGGTCTGGCAAAATAAATATATTCAAAAATACATCTTGCGCATTTGTCAGAAGCCATACTGCGATCTGACTGTATTCCCTGCGGCGTGATCGTAACGATCTCTCCCGGTGCAACATCTCGTACAAATTCTGCACCAACTGTGTCCAAAGCACAGCTTTCAGATGAGAAAAAGTATGCATTATCCCGCTTACCAATGCAAAGCGGGTGGAATCCAAACGGATCTCTCGCACCGATCATTTTGCGCGGACTGGCAACCACCAGCGAGTACGCACCCCGGATCTTCTGCATCGCTAACTTCACCGCATCTTCCACAGTTCCAACATGCAATCTCTCACGGGCGATCAAATAGGCGATCACCTCAGAATCAATGCTGGTATGAAAAATCGCTCCCATCAATTCCAACTCTCTGCGCAGATCAACTGCATTAACGAGATTACCATTGTGTGCAACCATCAGAGTGCCTTTAATATAATTCAATACCAACGGCTGCGTATTCTCCGGAATACTGGCTCCAGCCGTTGAATACCGCACATGCCCTACGCCAATATCACCATGAAGCTGTTCCAACTTCTCTGCATCAAATACTTCGTTGACAAGTCCCATTCCCTTGATCATCTGGGAATTTCGTTTCTCACCGTCTGTACGGCTCACTGCGATACCACAGCTTTCCTGTCCTCGGTGCTGCAGCGAAAACAGTCCATAATAAATGGACGAAGCAACATCGCCGCCATCCATGTCATACATTCCAAATACGCCACATTCTTCTCCTAATTTCGGATCTTCAATGCCAGCCATCATACACGATCTGTTGGTGCATGCGAGGCATTCTTTCTGTCTGTCACACATCATTTTGTTCTCCTTCATGCTGTCTATCCTCTTTTGGATGGAATACTTTCACCAATAACATTATAACTGTTTCTGAAAATCTAGCAAGGGGACAACTACTTTTTCGACTTATTTTTTGTCGATTTTTTTATTGTTTTTGCGGATTCCCTATTCTTTTTCCCTTTTTTTGCCTTTGGCGATGCAGTAACTGCCGGTGTAACACTCGGTGTTGCGGTCGGCTGTTCCCATACCGTCAGATCCTCTTGCGTCAAAATACCGTGCTTAAATTTTGTTGTCAAAATACGGATCACCGACTCATCTAAGCGGCTCTGCGTAATTTTTTTGCTGTTTACCGCATTCAATATTGCCTGATAGGCCTGTGTCAGATCGTTCGGCATCAAAATAATATCTGCTCCAGCCATAAAAGATTGGAGTGCAGCTTCACCCGGTGTATAATCATCCGTGATCGAAGCCATATCAAAAGCATCTGTGATCACGATTCCCGAAAAGCCAAGTTCTTCACGTAAGATCGTCTTCATGATCAATTCCGACATACTAGCCGGCTCTTTCGTCTCTGTAACACGACTGACCGATATATGGGACACCATAACAAACTCTGCCCCCGCATCAATTCCCGCCTTAAACGGCACGAAGTCCAGATCACGCAGTTTGGAAATGCTGCTGTCTATGTCAACACTTCCCTGATGCGTATCTCCATCGGAAGATCCCTGTCCCGGAAAATGTTTTAACGTCGCACATACCCCGCGCTCCTGACTGCCTTGTACGAAAGCGGCTACCATATCAGATACTTTACCGGGATCAGATCCAAAGGAACGTTCTCCGATTTCCGTATTCAGATCACTCGTTTTAACATCTGCAACCGGCGCAAAATTCACATTGAATCCAAGTGCCCGTATCTCTCTGGCAATCGTCCTTCCCATATTATAAACGTATTCCCCGTCTTTCGTCTTGCCAATGCTTTCTGCCGTCGGGAATTTTGTCGTTTTCATTTTCTTGTTAGAAGCAATACGCGCAACACTGCCTCCTTCCTCATCTACAGTGACAAACAACGGTGTCTGGCTGTTGACTTGTAATCTCTGGATGAGTTTTGATGTCTTCTTCCGAGTGGAAATATTTCTCGAAAATAACACAACACCACCTACCGGGATCTGACTTAAAGTTGTCTTCATCCCTTTTGTGCATTTACGAAATTCATAGTATCCTCCCTGTGAGCCATCCAGTTCCTCTAACTTAACTACGAAAAGCTGTGCCACCTTTTGTTCGGTCGTCATCTTCGCAAGATAACGTCTGGCAAACTCTCCCGCTTGTTCTTCCGATAAATTAACAACAGGCTGTTCGGATGCCACCGGCGTTTCTGACACCGACGGCTTATAGGTTTTGTACGGCTTTTGCTTTGGTCCAAACACACTACATCCTGTCGTTGTGAACAATAATCCTGTCACAATACACAGCGCAAGAAACCGCTTGCAATATTTTGTTACGTTTCGATCTGACATCATAAACACCCATGCCTTTCTATGTATCTGCACGTCTCACGCACAGCTACAAAATCTTTTTTATATTTTTGGAAACTGTCCAAGCACCTCCGCATAGGATAACACTGTAAATATATTTTACTGTCGGAACACTTCCGACAGATTGGAGGACTTATGAGTGATTTAGCAGCTACAAACTGTGGATGCGCTTCAAATGACAACGGATGCAGTTGGATCATTATCCTTTTGCTCCTGTGCTGCTGCTGTGGTAACGGCAACGGATTTGGTGGTTTCGGCGGCGGTTGTGGAGACAGCGGCTGCAGCTCCATCATCTGGATCATACTTATTCTTTGCTGCTGCGGATGCGGTTTCTAAAGCACTGCATCACAAAACCCTTCCACTCTCCGATAACCATTACAAAGTCTATGCTTTGTAATGCAGGTGAGGGCTGAACATTTAAGTCTGACAATTGCAGCTTAGGGCTGTCTCTCAGACTTTACCAACCAGCTTGAAAGAAGGCTGACATTCATCCAATGTCAGCCTTTTTTGCGGTGACGTACAAAGTGCGCAAAGCACACTCTGTTCCCATTATAGAAAACTGTCCTTTTTCACTATATAATTCAGACCCGTTTACCTGCTCTGACCCTTTCCTGACGACAACCAAGACATTCTCTGTCAATCTCATAAATTGTATCGTCTTCGATGATCAGATCCCGGTCGCCTCTGCAAAAAGCATCTGCCTGTTCCGACAGCGGCATTCCGCTTCCTTTCAGTACGTTCTCATGCCGCTTAGTTCCGTAATGATAGTATCGCATAAATATCCTCCAAAGTACGTCTGCAGCTTCATCGCACATACAAACATACAAAATATCGTATTTTTTAGGATTGTTAAGGTATCCCTAACATATTCTATGCAAATTACGGAACAAAGACACAATCTGCCGCGATCTTGTCGTATCCTATTCCGGGTCAATCCCAAAATAATGCTGCATCCGGTCAAGACGAGAAGTCATCGACATCATCAGCAAGTCTAACAAGGCGATCGCCGTCATAGATTCTACCACTACTACGGCACGAGGTACAATGATCGGATCATGCCGGCCTTTGATATGAATCTCCCTCTCTGCGCCGTCACGACCGATCGTCTCCTGCGCAGACGCAATGGATGGTGTCGGCTTTACTGCCGCACGGAGAATAATGTCACAGCCATCACTAATACCACCTAAAATTCCGCCGGCATGATTTGCCTTAGTACAAACAGCGCCGTTGTGCACAACAAAACTGTCGTTAAACTGTGAACCACGGCTTTGTGCTGCCAAAAATCCATCACCGATCTCTACTCCTTTGACAGCCCCGATCGACATAACTGCCTGCGCAAGTTTTGCATCCAGCTTGTCAAATACCGGTTCACCAACGCCAACCGGCATTCCATGAACCACACACTCGATCACACCGCCTGCAGAATCCTGCTCCTGCATACATGCCATAAGAGCATCTTCTGCCTGTGCAGACGCTTCCAGATCCGGCATATACAATGGACTCTTGCTGATATTGCTGCGGTCTGCACGCTTTGGATCGATCACAATACCGGCAATCTCCTTACTGTACGCATAAACCTCAACTCCCAGTGCCCGAAGCACTTCCAATGCCACAGCGCCTCCGGCAACACGTCCGATCGTCTCCCGACCGGAGGAGCGGCCACCACCGCGATAATCTCGAAATCCATATTTTTGATCAAACGTATAGTCTGCGTGCCCAGGGCGATAGTAGGATGCAATCTCCGAATAATCAGAAGACCGCTGTGTTTTATTGTATACCACCATGGATATCGGCGTTCCCGTTGTTTTCCCCTCAAAGACACCTGACTGAATCTCTACCAGATCATCTTCTTTGCGAGGTGTAGAATACTTTGTCTGTCCCGGCTTGCGTCGGTTCAGGTACTGCTGCACTGTCTGCTCATCCAATGGAAGCCCTGCAGGGCAGCCATCTACAACCACACCAATACCGCGTCCATGTGATTCTCCCCAAGTCGTCACGCGAAATAAATTTCCAAATGTTGATCCTGCCATATTTCTTTCCATTTCGATGCGTACAACCGCATTCGACCTTTCTTACGAACTCGCATTAATGATGGAACAGACGGATACCTGTAAAGCTCATTGCGATACCATGCTTATTACATGCTTCGATCACATCATTGTCACGAATGGAGCCACCCGGCTGTGCAATATATTTTACACCACTGCGGAATGCTCTCTCTACATTGTCACTAAATGGGAAAAACGCATCTGAACCACAAACAACATCTGTTGCCTGAGAGATCCATGCCTGTTTCTCCTCTTTGGTAAATACCGGCGGTTTCTCCGTAAATACGCGTTCCCACTCGCCATCTGCCAATACATCCATATAATCCTCACCGATGTAAAGATCGATCGCATTGTCGCGGTCTGCACGTTTCATTCCCTCTTTGAACGGAAGCGAAAGCACCTGTGGAGACTGACGCAAAAGCCAGTTATCTGCCTTGTTGCCTGCCAAACGGGTACAATGAATACGTGACTGCTGTCCGGCACCAATACCGATCGCCTGTCCGTTCTTCACAAAACATACGGAGTTAGACTGTGTGTATTTCAACGTGATCATTGCGATCGCCATATCGATCTTTGCCTGCTGTGGAATGTCTTTATTCTCTGTTACAACATCATCAAAGAAATGCTCATCAATATTCAACTCATTTCTTCCCTGCTCGAAAGTCACACCAAACACTTCTTTATGCTCGATCGGTGCCGGCTCATATTCCGGATCGATCTGAATGATCGCATAATTTCCTTTTTTCTTTCCCTTAAGATATTCCAATGCTTCCGGCTCGTAACCCGGTGCAATAATACCATCTGAGAACTCTCTCTTTATCATTTTAGCGGTACACACATCACACACATCAGATAACGCAATAAAATCGCCGTAAGAAGACATTCTGTCTGCGCCACGCGCTCTTGCATAAGCTGCCGCTAATGGTGTCAATTCGCCAAGATCGTCCACCCAGTAAATCTTTGCTTCCACTTCACTAAGCGGAAGACCAACAGCCGCACCTGCAGGTGAAACATGCTTAAACGAGGTGGCTGCCGGAAGTCCCGTGGCTTTCTTTAATTCGCGCACAAGCTGCCAGCCGTTGAACGCATCCAAAAAATTAATATACCCCGGCTTACCGTTTAATACCGTGATCGGCAGCTCGCCTTCCTGCATATAAATCTTAGATGGTTTCTGATTTGGATTACATCCATATTTTAATTCTAATTCTTTCATGAACTAATTCCTCCATTTTCAATATAAAATTATAGTTTTATTTATTTTTATTAACGATCACAGACTCTGCCTCGCCTGTAGCAATGTCGATATAACGAACAAACAACGATACTTTGTTATCCTCATTTAAGCTGTTCCAAAGCATATCCGTAAATGCTTTCATATCATCCGGAATCGCTACTAACTTTGGCTCTCCCTCAAAACTTGGAAGCGGATCGCCATCGCACTGATACGTATGTATAAAATGGCCTTCCCCTGCTACCGGCTGCTGATAAGCAAACGTATAACGATTGCAGGAATCACCATTGCCATTGTTGCTTTTCAAGATAGACATAGCGTAACTGTAATTTCCCTGATCCACATGCATAATGCCGGAAATACGCGGCGTATAATTTGGTGCATCCGGCTCAAATTCTCTTGTGCGCAATGCCTGTTCGAATGTCATCTGTTTATCCATCAACTCATAAATGGTATCTGTCTGATCACCATTTGTTACAATAGTTTTATTACCGAGTACACGTACCGGTGCATATATGATCAGGCTCGGATCGCTTAATTTCGATGGATCAAATGCCTGAGTACGGATTCCATCACCATCTTCAACAAAAACGCGATTACGGCTGTTTTCGCTTCTTCCCATAATAAAATAGGCGGTCACCGCATACTTTCCATTTGCAGACTGCCCAATGACGATGCCTCGTCCCGGATACGCATTCTGCTTTAACTCCTGCTCCAATGATATCATTTGCATTGCTTCTCCTCTTTTCTGCATACACCAGCCTCTCCGTCTCCTGCGGGTATGCCTGCATCAGGAGACGGTATTAGAATACACGATATTCTCAAAAATCTCAACTATAATTTGTTCTGACTTGTCACCCGGATGCATATCGTATATAGAACACTGCACCGGATTTCTATGCAAAATACACAAAACATCCATACTGCAGTTGTCGCCTAAAAAAGGAGGAAATACTATGCAAGTACCACCCGATCACAACCGACACATGGCAATGCTTAAAGCAGCACTTCCTTATGCAATGCCGGAAAGCAGGCGTGCTATTGAGATCATGCTGCAGGCAGATGCATTGATCCATACCGCCAGAGGGCAAAGCGATGAACGGTATAGTCTGGAGGCTGCCGGACTCTCATTAGAGGACCAGCCGTCTGCACCGGATTTCACACCAAATCCTGAGACAATGCTGCAATGTATTCGTGAATACTGTACTCCAAAAGAAGCTGATTTTGTCCAGACTGTCTTAAATGTTTTACAAGCTAACCGCCTGTTTCGAAGCTATCGGGAATTTCAAAAATCACATCCCGCAGCTGATCTTACAGCCACCGGCAGCAATTCACCCAACAGTCAATTGATGGAATTTTTGTTATCTCAGCTTGCGCCGGAGCAAAAATCCACCTTTGAACAATTTCAACAAATCATGTATAATGGACGGTGCCAGTCACCAGAAAGGAACGCCTATGACACAACAACTTCACCCATGGCAGAACAATGAAAAATTCCGTTCTCTGGATCCTAAAAAGCAGGAAATGATCTTACAATTGACTGGTCATCTGCAGGGACACACGATCACAGAAGCACTTCCGGCATTGATGGAATGGAAAACGCAGATAGATCGTGAAAACATCCGTTTCACCGCAGAGGAGAATGAGTTACTTACGGAGCTGTTCACAGAGAATTTATCTGCTTCCGGTCAAAAGCAATATGAATTTATCAAACCCTTTCTCCAATCCGGTCTGAGCCGTTAATGTCCCCGTTTACGAATCACAAATATAGTACAATGCAAACGCATTCCTACTGGAAATGAGGATAATCTATGGTACAAGATACACCCGTCACAGATCGTGATTTTGCTGCGCTGTTTCGCGAAGAAGCAGGTTCTATCTTGACGGAGCAGCAAATAAACGACGAAATAGAACGCGAACAAACGCGCAGTGCACAGGCAGCAAGAGCAGGGATTGCGCCAAACCGATTCCGAGGGTTCAATCTGCAGCGTTACTGCAAAGACATCGTACGCAGCCACCAGCCGCTCTCCTGTCTGTATCTCCTTTTAAGCGATCTGACAGGAGCTGTCAGTGTACTGCTTCCTATCTGTTGTCTTTTGTGGGTGGTACGCAGACTGATCGCCTTTCCTCTGGCAGGGGCTTACTGTGTCTGCGCTATTGTCTGCGTCTGTTTTTATGGCATTTCGTCTATTTGCCGCCGCAGACTTCGCACACTGCTTAGCAGTTCCGTTCCAAATGCGACCACACTGCGTCAAAAAGCAGGACATTTGCAGATCATCTCCACCGTAACCGCTGCAATACTCTCCTGCCTCCTGTTCTTTGTATATCAATCGTATTTCCAACAGATTACAAAATTTGCATCATTACAAAATATCTTTCTGTGGTTTGTCAGTATGATGTTTTTATCCGGTGTACACAATGTATTGTACGAAAGCCAATGTATCTCATTTTTTGCGGTCGGCTGGTATACCGTTGCCCATCAAAAAAGCCGAACTGCATCTGCAATTCGACATTATACGGAAGGCAGAGGCAATACACCGCTTCGCCCCCATTTAGTAACGATCCGCATTTATCTGATGATCGCACTGTTTATTATATGTATTTTGGATTTTCTGTGCATCCGACAATGTCTGATGCATTTTGACTATGCAGTTCTCACGCTCGGCACGGTTTCGACATTGTGCACTTTGATCGGTGTGATCTCTCTGATAAGCTGCATAGTATTATTTCGACACTGTTCCAAAAATTGATCCGGTCATTCCGTTATTTCTCCGGCTGTGACAATAACATCGATCAGCGGCAGCACCTGTTCTCCCGGATATTTTAGATCCGGCACACAGATCGTCGCGATCCCGGCTCTTGACGCACTGCGAATACCATTTTCAGAATCTTCCAGAACCACCGCCTCCTCTGGCGTTACCCCGGTCTTTTCACAGCCCAAAAGAAAAATATCCGGCTCCGGCTTGGATCTTTCCACCATATCTCCACCGATCACTTCCTTAAAATAAGAATCTATCCCCGCATATTCTAAGTATTTTCGTACATATTTTGCGTGCGTGGAAGAAACGACCGCACAGTTCTTATGATGCTCACACAGCCACCCGAGCAATTGCCGGATTCCCGGCTTTACCCTCAGTCCCACTGTCTCAGCAACGATACTGACCCTTCTGCGGCTCTCTGCGCTAAGTTCTGCAAAAGGATACTCTTCCCCATACGCACCACACATCAGGCTTTTCAGGTTTTCTCCCGTCAACCCAAGACTTTGTATATAAAACTCTTTTGTCAAAGTATACCCATGTTCTTTCATGACGATTGCAAGCTGCTCCATGAATAATTGTTCTGTGTCAAATATCAGTCCATCCATGTCGAACAAGAACGCTTTCTTCTCTTCAAAATGCTTTGCTGCCTCTAAAATCGTTTTATAATAAACCATCCTCATTCCTCCATCAATACATACTATTCGCACGATACTCTTTTGGAGTACACCCGATCGTATTCAAAAATACTTTGTTAAAATAACTGATATTATTAAAACCTGACAAATTGGCAATCTCCCCAACTTTTTTATCCGTGTCTTGCAGCATCCTGCAGCTTTGTAAAATACGATATCGCATTAAATACTGCATTGGCGAAAGCTTCATCACCTGCTTAAAAACACGACAGAATTGACCTTCGCTCATGGGCAAAAGTGCCGCCAGCTCTGCTAACGTGATCTCATAAGCGTAATTCTGATGCATATACTCTACGACCGGTGCAAGACGCTCCGAAGAGTGTTTCCCGGATTTTTCCCGCATTGTATATGCTGCATGATGTGTCATCTGATCCCATACTGCATAGATCCGACTGCGAACCAAGAGTTCATAATCGGTTAGATCATGCTCCGGACACACTCCGATATCCTGCAGCAAGCTGATCACTTCCTGCTGCCACTGTTCTCCATCTCCTGCCAGATAAACTGCAAACTCCGTCTCACCATTCAGTACCGGTCGGATATATTTTTGAGCAAAACGACTATGAATATCCTCTGCTAATATCTGATAGGAAAAATCCACCGCAAAAAAAGCACATGCATGACCATCTATTGTTTTGGCAGAATGCAGCTGATTCGAATTGATAAAGATACCATCTCCCTTGCGGAGCATATATTCTCTCTCATCGACCATAAACAGCACACTGCCCTTTGTCACGACAAAAAATTCAAACTCCTGATGCCAATGTAAATAAAAAATAGCGTCTGTTCCCTCCGGATATTCCATCTTGTGTAATCCCAGCGGCAGTTCTACCGTACCATGACGCTGCTTCTCTTCATATTCCTTTTTATGTCCCATTATCTGTCACCTCAAAAATAATTGTGTCCATGTAGAAAATAGTATACTCCTGTCGGAATGTCAACTACTTTTTCTTTCTCTGAGCTGCAGCCAACATTCCTCCGATCCTGCCACTCTCCCGTGCCGTCAAAGCCTCCCAGCCCTGTTCTATGATCTTATCAAACAATCCAAGTTCTGCAGCGATCTCCCACTTATGCTGTTCCTGCTGCGGCAGCTTAGCAATGTCCTCCGGCGTTAAAATTTCCACCGGATTCTTTTTGGGTCCTACTAACATCCCAGACCACGCTCCTTTCTCTGTGCAAACTCTTCTTTTCACTTTATAGGAATCTGCTCACAATGTGGTGTTATGCAAAGCACTGACTTTGCTTTTTATTCAGAATCCCCACTTTTTTTTTTTTTAATCCGTAGTTGAAACAAACGCTCAGACCATGTATAATGAGCATATAATTATGATTATGCAAAATGTGTGATAGATTTAACGGGAGGTACTGATTATGAATACCATACAAAGCCAAAGTTATTCCTTACTCAGTCAAGAGGAAATTGATGTATTGGTTGATTTTTTGAATGCTAAGAAAGGCTCTGTTAACAGTGATGTCATGAGCCAGAAGAGCATCGACAAATTAATATATCTTATTACAAGCGATAAGCAACAGATCATTAAGGATTTATGCAATCCATTAAATGATGTGAATTCTTCTTTATTGGAGACAATGCATTTCCGAGAGAATTTCGAAGAAATCTGTACTTTAAGCTGCACGACGGATCCTCAGACCGGATTTTTGAAATTGACAGCCACAAATACTAAAAATGGCAAGACATTAGCCATCACACCAAAGCTATTTGACGAAAATGATTCGGAAGAATGGGGCGTATGCATCTCTCCATTGATGTTTAATCATTTAGCAAGAGTACTGTCTCTGGTTTATACTACAGAGACACACGAGCGGATCTGTTCTATTTTTGCCAAAGGAAATTACAATGATGAGAATTATCCGATTCCTGCATTTTATATGCCAACGAATGTAAATTTATTAGAAATGCTGATAGATTAGGTATTATTACCTAACTATTTACAAAGAAAGAAATCCCGGTAAACTGCAAATCAGCTACCGGGATTTTTTCCACTTAATGATAACTTTCCATATCAGAAGTTATTGTTCAGACCACATTCTGCACTCTCGCCTATTTCAGCATATCGCGAACCTGACTTAGGATCGCACACTCTAAACGCTTGCGCATGATCTTACAAGATAATTCATAAGCATCATGAATATCCCCATTATAAATATAATTGTTTGCATTGCATCCACCGCTGCAATAGAATTTTGCCCAGCAGTCTCGGCAAGTCGGTTTGGAATATACATGTGCACCGGCAAATTCTTTTTTAATGTCGGTGTTAAACGTTCCCTGCTCCAAATTACCCATACAATACTCTTCATGACCTACAAACTGATGACATGGATAAATATCGCCATCCGGCGTGATCGCAACATACTCGTTGCCACTACCACAGCCACGCAGTCTCTTGATCACACATGGTCCCTGATCCAGATCGATCATGAAATGAAAGAAATTGATGCTTCCACCGTTATCCTTGATCTCCGCAATCTGATCCACCAATTTGTCATACTCCGCATAGATCTGATCTAAATCTTTCTCTGTGATTGCATATTCTACACTTTCATCTTCCATAACCGGTTCCACAGAAACCTGATCAAATCCTGCATTGTACAAATGCATTACATCTTCTGAAAAGTCCAAATTGTATTTCGTATACGTTCCACGCACATAATATTCCTTATCACCGCGCTTCTCAACTAACTTCTTGTAGTTACCTACAATGCGGTCATAACACCCGCTGCCATCTACTTTTACACGCATACGGTCATTGACTTCTTTACGACCGTCGATAGACAATACGACATTAGACATTTCTTCATTGATATAATCAATCTTGTCATCGGTCAACAACATGCCATTCGTTGTGATCGTAAAACGGAAATTTTTATGATATTCTTCTTCTTTGCTGCGAGCATACTTCACGATCTCTTTGACTACCTCAAAATTCATCAAAGGCTCTCCACCAAAGAAATCAACCTCCAAATTCTCACGTCCGATCGAGTGCTCTAACAAAAAGTCAATTGCCGCAATGCCTACTTCTAACGGCATCAACTTACGTCCTGTACCGAAATCTCCCGTAGAAGCAAAGCAGTACTTACAGCGCAGATTACAGTCGTGTGCAATATGCAGGCACATTGCCTTGATCGGAGACTCTACTGCTGTATTTGCAAAATCTCCGTAAATATCCTCACTAAACAACAGCTTGTCGTGATACAGAGCAACAATATCTGCATAAGACTCTTTAATCTCTTCCTCGGAATAATCTGTCTTCAACGCATCAATATATTTTGTCGGACATTCTTCCTCAAAAGGCGGCTGTGCATGGTCTAACAGATCATATGTCACATCATCGATCAAATGTACTCCACCACTGTTGACATCGAGCAAAATATTCAAACCTTTCGCTTTAAATTTGTGTATCATATATTTATCCTCATTTCTATACTTCTTTTCGTTTGTGTCAACAAAATGGCTGTTACAGTATTTGTAACAGCCATTTATCATTCTTGATCTGAAGAAAATTATTTATTTTCCTCATTTGCACACTTCTGATTTCCTACTGTACAAGAAGTCTTGCATGCAGACTGGCAAGATGCCTGACATTTGCCGCATCCACCCTTTTTCGCAGTAGCACTCAGATTTGCACGATTCAATGTCTTGATATGCTTCATAATAAGTATCCTCCATTAACATATTCTAAAGTCCATCTCTCAAAATGAACCCATATAAGTTTATTGTACCATAATTCTCAAAAAAAACAATCTTTTTCCTATATCTGCCAACATATTTTTTTTGCATTATCACATACTAGTACCATGATAAGCGTGAAAAAACACTTATCAAATCCCGGCAGCTATCAATTTGGGCAGGATTTATCTGTTCGAAATCAAAGATGTCGGACAAATATAAAGGAGGGTAAAAACCATGACAAACAATAACAGTTCCAGAATGGAAGTGCCACAGGCTAAGGAAGCAATGGACAAATTCAAAATGGAGGTAGCTAACGAATTAGGCGTACCTTTGAAGAACGGTTACAACGGTGACCTTACTTCTAAGCAGAACGGTTCCGTTGGTGGCGAGATGGTTCGCCAGATGATCAAGCGTCAGGAGCAGGAAATGGCAGGCAAATAATGCCGGCAGTTTCCGGAGATAGACTGCATTAGCAGTGATCTGTCTCCTACAAAGCAAAGAGTGATATCTGTCATCTGTAAAGATAACAAATATCACTCTCTTTTGCTGTTTCCGCTTATCAATACAAAAAGAATCGGCAGGCTGCTCCCAAAATGATACCGATACACATTCCGGCGATCACATCTTTTGGAAAATGTACGCCACCGGCCACACGAGTCACCGCAAGGACGATACCCAAAGCCCAGACGATCACTGCTGCCCACATACACTGCCAAGCAATTGTCGTACCGATCACAAAAATAGAAAATACATGTCTGCTCGGAAAGGAATTTCCGCACTTATCCTTCGGGATCAATGGTTGAAACTGATATACCTCATAAGGTCTGCGTGCATTTAATTTGGCACGAAAAACGCTTACAAGTATAAAAGATACTGCCGGCACGGCTATCGTAACACAAGCGTCACGATAGCTTTCCTGCCACACCAGCCAAAATAAAACGCTAAAATACAGCACGGCTGTCACATATGTGATAGCCGTACTTATTCCATTTATGATCTTCACTCCATAACGTGTTTTTTGAATACACGCAAAGATTCGTTCATAAGCTTCTTTTCTCACTCTTCTTCCTCATTTTTCACAACGTCTAAGCATAACTCCTGCAACTGCTTATCATCTACAGCATTTGGCGCATCGGTCATAAGACAAGAAGCATCTTTTACCTTTGGAAAGGCGATGACGTCACGGATGCTGTCCTGCTTCGCCATAAGCATGATCAAACGATCCAGACCATATGCAAGACCTGCATGTGGCGGAACACCATACTTGAATGCATTGATGAGGAAGCCAAACTGTTCGTTCGCTTTTTCTTTGGTAAAGCCAAGTGCCTCAAACATCGTTTCCTGTACATCGTCCTGATGAATACGGATGGAACCACCACCAAGCTCAGTACCGTTCAGCACGATATCGTATGCTCTGGCGCGTACTTTCTCCGGATTTGTCTTTAACAATGGAATATCTTCTTCCATTGGCATCGTGAACGGATGATGCATTGCTACATAACGACCCTGCTCTTCCGAATATTCAAACTCTGGGAACTCAGTAACCCAAAGGAATTTATATACATTTTTATCCAACAGATCAAGATTGCGTGCGATCTCTAAACGCAGATTACCAAGAACATCCCAAACGATCTTGTTCTTGTCTGCTGCAAATAACAACAGATCACCGGCTTCTCCATCCATTGCCTTAACCAGTGCATCTAACTCTTCCTCTGTCATAAACTTTGCAAACGAAGATTTATATGTGCCATCTTCATTAATGCACAGATAAGCCAGTCCCTTTGCGCCAAAATCTTTGGCAAACTTCACTAATGCATCGATCTTCTTACGAGGCATTGCCCCCTGACCTTTTGCATTGATACCGCGAACGGAACCGCCATTTTCCAATGCGCCGGTAAATACGCCGAAACCGCATCCCTTCACGACATCAGAAACATCATGTAACTCCATGCCAAAACGAAGATCCGGCTTGTCTGAACCAAAACGATCCATCGCTTCCTGCCAAGTCATTCTCTGAATTGGGAGCTCTACATCAACATCCAGCACTTCTTTGAAAATCTTCTGAAGAAGTCTCTCATTGACGTCCATCACATCGTCCTCATCCACAAAAGATAACTCCATATCGACCTGTGTAAATTCCGGCTGACGGTCTGCACGCAGATCCTCATCTCGGAAACAGCGGGCGATCTGGAAATAACGATCATAGCCGGAGCACATCAAAAGCTGCTTAAACAGCTGTGGAGACTGTGGCAGTGCATAAAAATTACCCGGATGCACACGACTTGGCACAAGATAATCTCTGGCACCCTCCGGTGTACTCTTGGTAAGCATCGGTGTCTCGATCTCTAAAAATCCTTCGTCTGCCAAAAATTGACGGATCAATGTTGCCACACGACTGCGCATGATCAAATTGCGCTGCAGATCCGGTCTGCGCAGATCCAAATAACGATATTTTAATCGAATGTCTTCTTTGGTCTTGCTGTCTGCCTCAATCGGGAATGGCGGTGTCTCAGACTCTGATAACACACGAATTGCTTTAGCACGAACCTCGATCTTACCGGTTGCCAGTTTATCATTCACGGCACCGGAACGTGCTGTCACTTCACCGGTCACAGCCACAACAAACTCGCTGCGCAGCTTCTCTGCTTTTGCAAATCCCTCACTGCCGATCTCGCTCTCCTCGAAGATCAACTGCAAAATGCCGGAACGATCTCTCAGATCGACAAATATAATGCCACCTTTATTTCTCTGTTTTTGTACCCATCCCATCACGGTAACGGTATCTCCAATATTCTGTTCACTCAGCTCCGCACAACGGCATGTGCGTTTTAAGCCTTTCATCGACTCAGCCATAGTTCCTCCAATCTCTGCTGCAGGAATCCCTTTCCTGCACGGTAATTCTAATTTTCGTTTCCTATCTTACAACAAATCCCTCTATCTTTCAAGCGCATGCCTTTTGCGCTCGATCATTTCATCCACACGGGAAATATAATCCGTAACACTCTTCACATTTTCAATCCGGCTTACCTGTCCCCGGTCACTATGATATTTCTTCGTTGATGCACCTGCTCCTAACGCAACGATCGACTGCATCTCCTCCATGATCAAAATGTTATACAAACATTCGCTCCCCGGTTTTGCATATCCAATATTTTCCTGGCCACCACTTCCGGCATGACCGGCAGAATTCTTTTGGCGGTACATATAATACGGCAGATATCCCTGTTCTCCGGCAAACTGCTCCCCGCGAGCCAACATCTGCTCCATCCGTCTGCCGCGTATCTGCTCCGTCTCCCCCAATGCGCCTTGTTCTTCCAAGACACTCCGCAGTCTCGAAGCTCGCTTGATCACTAAGGAATGGATCGTCAAACTATCCGGTGCCAACTGCCCCACCTGACGCAATGTATCCTCAAAATCGGACAGCTCTTCTCCCGGCAGACCAATGATCAGGTCCATATTAATATTGGTAAATCCAAGCTTTCTTGCCAGCTCAAATGCCTGTATCGTCTGATCGACCGTATGCCTTCTTCCGATCAGATCCAACGTCTTTTGCTGCATTGTCTGCGGATTGACCGAGATCCGGTCTACACCACACTCACGCAGAGCCAACAATTTGTCCTCCGTAATGCTATCCGGTCTTCCCGCTTCCACTGTAAACTCTACAGACGTGTCCATCGGAAAATACTCCTGCATCGTCTTTATCACAGTACGAAGCTGCTCCGGTGATAATGTTGTTGGCGTCCCACCACCCATATATACACTTGTCAGCCGCTTTCCCTGCATCAACTTTGCCGTTCCCTTGATCTCCCGCTGCAGTGCTGCCACATAATCATCCCGCAAATGACCAAAACGATCGCACGGATACGACGGAAAGGAACAATACAAACAGGTGGTCGGACAAAACGGAATACCTACATACAAACTATATCCGTCCTGATATTCATTTTGCTGCAGCAGAGCTGCCTCTCTTGCAGCAATTTCAGTTCCAAGCGCAGCCTTTTGCTCACTGCAACAATAAACGTTCTGCAGTATTTCCATAACTTCCGTTCGCTCACGTCCCTCTAGCAACATATTCATCGGAATCTTTGTCGGACGTACCCCTGTCATCGTGCCCCAAACCGGAAGTCGTCGTTCAAAGCCCTCCGGCAGCCATTCTTCCGGGAAATCACGGAGCACTGTAAATACTAATTTTTTAACGATATTTTTGTAATACGTCCGATATGGGTGCGCAAGCTTCCCCTCTTTTTTGTGCCAGTCGTCATCTCCGGTTACTGCTGCACTAGACGCTTTACGTCCGGCTTTTGTCTCCACACAAACAGAAATCTCCGTATCACCATAATCAATGGCAATATGGAGGTCTCCTGATTCCCCATTTATTTGTGTGCGTTTTCCCGGGAAAAATCCGGTTGCCAACGCCTGTAGTTCATAGTCAAACTCTTTTTCAGACAATGTAAATCCTATCATCTCAATCCTCCATGTCCGAAAATCATTCTACCGCAAATGGATTAAACATCTTTTCATTTTTGATCGATGTCATAAGTCCATGCCCCGGATACACCTGCACGGCATCCGGAAGAACAAATAATTTTTCACGGATCGACCGCACGATCTCTGACATACTTCCTCCCGGAAAATCAGTCCTGCCGACCGATTCCTGGAAAAGTGTATCTCCGGAAAAAAGCATTCCCGCCTTCGGAAAATAAAAACACATACCGCCCACCGTATGTCCCGGAGTCAAAATGCAGCGTACTTCCTGATCTAATAAAGTGATCGTCTCCCCATCTTTCAACCAGTGATCTGCTTCTACGGACAACATGGCACCGCCCATATTGATGGAAAGATTGATGGACGCATCCTGCATTGTCTCCTTTTCTGCTTCTGCCGCATACACCGGAATATGATATGCTGCACGCACGCTATCCACTGCCATAACATGGTCAAAATGTCCGTGTGTCAGCAAGATGGCAACCGGATGTAATTCCTGATCTTCTATAAACTTTTTAATACGTTTTGCTTCATCTCCCGGATCCACGATCACACAGTCTTTTGTATCCTCACGATACAAAAAATAACAGTTTGTCTGTACCGGTCCCACCACTTGAAATTTACAAATCAATCGACTCATAATTACTCCTTTTTATGAATGTGTTCTTTGTATATCCTTAACGCTCTCTACCTGACGCAGTTTTGCGGTTAGCACATGCAGCGCTTCTACACTACGGATCGCAAATCCGATCGTGATCGTTGCAATGCCCTGTTTGCTCGTACGGGAATTGACATTATTAATCGTAATACCGCTTTCCGTAAATACTCTGGTCAAGTCTAACAATACACCAATTCGATCATATGCATAAATAACCAGTTCGGTATCATACAGCTCATTTTCCTCTTTATCCGGAGTCACCTGCCATTCTGCCTCGATAATTCGCTGACGATCCGCCTCATTCATGTTCATTACATTCACACAATCTGTACGATGAATGGATACGCCACGACCTCTTGTGACAAAACCAATGATCTCGTCTCCCGGCACCGGACTGCAGCAACGTGAAAAACGTACAGAAACATCGTCCAGCCCTGCAACTACAATGCCACTCTTGGACTTGATCGCTGCCATTGCTCCCGTCTGACCATTGGATGATGCATTATTTTTTCCTACTGCTTCTAATATATCTTTATCCGTTGCAAACTGCGGATTTTTCTTACGATAAGCGTCCTGCAGCTTATTGATCACCTGTCCCTCTTTCAGACCACCATGACCAAGTGCAGCCAAGACAGAATCCCAATCACGGAAACCATACTTTTTCATACAAGCCTGCGTATATTCCGGTTTGACCAGATCCGTAAGTACAATTCCTTGCGCTTTACAATAATTCGTTAACAATTCCTTGCCACGCAGTATATTTTCTTCCTTAAACTGCGTTCGAAACCACTGATTGATCTTATTTTTGGCCTGTGTGCTTTTGACAATAGACAGCCAGTCGCGGCTTGGACCTCTGGAATTTTGTGACGTGATGATCTCCACACGGTCACCATTTTGAATATGATAATCAATTGTCACCAGATTGCCATTCACCCTGGCACCTACCATGCGGTTACCAACCGCACTGTGTACTGCGTACGCAAAATCGATCGGTGTCGAACCTGCAGGCAGATTCTTGACATCACCATCTTTCGTAAAGCAATATACATAGTCGGAGAACAGATCCAGATCGCTTTTCAGCAAACTTAAAAACTCCTTATTATCCGACATGTCACGCTGCCATTCCAAAATACGGCGCAGCCAGGAAAGCTTTTCTTCCTCACTCTTGGAAGTATCCTGTCCATATTGATTTTCTTTGTATTTCCAATGTGCTGCGATACCATATTCTGCGGTACGATGCATCTCGTACGTACGGATCTGTATCTCAAACGGTTGTCCTTCCGAACCGATCAATGTCGTATGAAGCGACTGATAATTGTTCGGCTTTGGCATTGCGATATAATCTTTGAATCGACCAGGTATCGGTTTATAAATCTCATGAATAACACCTAACGCCGTATAACAATCTCTCTCTGTGTCTACAATGATACGCACAGCGAACAGATCATAGATCTGATCCAATTTTTTATTCTGGGTAACCATTTTCTTATAAATACTAAAATAATGCTTTGCGCGTCCATCGATCGTCGCTTTGATCCCGGCCGCTGCAATGTGACTACGCACCTCTGCCACGATCTTGGCGATAAACTCGTGCCGCTTCACTTTGCCCTGCTCCAGACTTTTTTCGAGCTGTTTGTACATTTCAGGCTCTAAATATTTAAACGACAGATCATCCAACTCGACCTTAACTTTGGAAATACCGAGTCTATCCGCAATCGGTGCGTAAATATCTAATGTCTCTGTTGATTTCTCTTTTTGCTTGATCGGCGTCTGGTACTGCATTGTGCGCATATTGTGCAGGCGATCGGCTAACTTGATCAAGATTACACGAATATCTTTTGCCATCGCAAGAAACATCTTACGCAGATTCTCTGCCTGCATTTCAACTTTATCGGCCACATAGTCGATCTGTGTCAATTTCGTCACACCATCGACCAACAGAGCAACCTCATCTCCAAACTCTGCTGCGATCTCCGGTCCGGTCATAACGGTATCCTCAACAACATCATGAAGCATCCCGGCAACAATCGTCTCCTTATCAAGTTCCAATTCCGCAAGTATCAAACAGACACAGATCGGATGGATGATATATGGTTCCCCCGATTTACGAAGCTGCCCCTCATGCGCCTTTGATGCGATCTGATACGCTTTCTCGATCATCGAAATATCATCTGACGGATGATATTTACGGATCATTGTAATTAACTTTTTATATAACTCCTCCGGTGCTGTAAAATCCTCCGGAATCGTACTTGTTGCCAACTCCCCCGTATCAATCTTAAACCCCAATTGTCCCATTTTGTTGTCTTCCATATGCAGCCTCCTAACCACTCATGTGTCCAACAACCCGTATATATGGGCCGCCAGCCGTGGGAGTATGTAACTTTTGTATTGTCATCATCGAAACACTTTGTATTGTAGTATACGATTTTTTTCATTCAAAATCAAGTAACGAAAAGCCCATCTTTACTCGCATTCAATACCCATTAGCTTTTGCATCAGCATATCAAACTGTTCATCTGTCAGCTCTTCCTCTTCGTAAGCATCTGTAATCAGTTCTTCCAGCTCATCCCATTCGTATTTACCGGTTCCCTCCTGCAGTTTATTCAATTCTTTGTCCCATTTTTTATAGGTCATATTCTGATCCTCCATGATGTTATTTGTATATAGCAGACACTGTACTTCTTGTATCCCATTGTACGGCTCATACTAATTCCGGAGTATATATCATCACTCCCTGTAACCATAATTTTACCAAATTTTGAATATTCATACAATCACCATCCGCAGAAGAAATTCGCTTTGCAAACCATTCCTCTTGCAGCGGTCGTATCATTGTCGTGCAATACATTCTTTCTGCATCAAAAGAGTACGCCGGCAGATCACAAACAAGACGTATATCCTGCTTGTTCAAACGTTTCCGTACATATTCTGCCAACTGCCTGCACACCAACTTCTGATACTGCTTTGCTGCCAATACATGAGTGATCTCTGCCTCACTTTGATCTTCCTCACACAGATAGGCGGCAATTGCGATCGGTTTTTCCTGATCCCACACTGCAACCAGCTCTCCGTCGTAGCATTTCATCTGCTGATCTGTTTCTGCAAAATATGCCGCCGTCCATGCTGCGTGCATATCCATCGGCAGCTCTGCCGCAAAACTCTCCAGTTGCTTCGTCTGTCCCGCCGTCCAACGATCAAATGGGCATATCTGTAATGTATGATTTCCGACATTTTGTATTGATCCCGCCTGTCCAAGTTCCGGCACAATAGCATCCCATCGTGCCTGTGGCAGGGATGGGTCTGCTTCTTCTACTTCTTCTGCTTCTATCACGAACTTATCACACCATCCCGCTGACACAAAATCATACGGACGGTAGATCGCCTCTGCCGCCGGCATCAGATACGTAAACGGCTCCCCGTCCTCTTTGCAGATACGAAGTGCCTCCGTAACCAACTGCCCCATATATCCTTTTCCCTGTTCTGCTTTCTTCGTGCAAACACCCACAATGTAATGCAGATCGAGCCGCTCGCCCTGCACAATGCAAGTGTACGGATTAAGATGCAACATCGATACAATTTCCTCTCCACGCAGCAAAAGCAGCACCCGGTTGTGTTTCCAAGTGCTGCTCATGTAATGATCTACATAACTTTCTTTATCTTCAAACATCTCGATCCACAGTGCCTTAACCGCTGCTGCAAATGGTTTCTTTTCTGCCTCTGTCTGAAGATCTTTCATCTTGATCTGATCCACGGATCCCACATTCCTTTCCGTTCCCGCAGACTGATAACAATTTCATCCTGCCGCAGGTACATCATTGCTTCGCTAGTTAATATATGTCGGCTGATCCGTACCATCTAACATGTCATAGATCAGATCTGTCGTCCGGCGTGTGGAACTGCCATCCAACAGGCCTAAGAAAAATTGACGAAAAGAATCATCCACAGAAGTTTTCGCCGGACTGATAAGCACTTCCTTCATCCTACTTATCAGCGTCTGCAGATCTTCTACGATCTCACCCGGTACAAACTCTGCGAAATCAAAATAAAGATCTCTCTCTCTCAAATACTCCTCAAGATCAAACGCATAAAAGATCATTGGAATATCTATCAATGCTGCCTCAAAAATAGACGAGCTATAGTCTGTCACCAACAAATCGGTGATAAATAACAGATCATTAATATTTTCTTTGCCGGTCAGATCAAAGAGACGATCGGCAAAATCGCATTCCCGGTACATCGAAAGATCGGAATGTACGAAAGGATGCTGCTTTACAAGCAACACGGTATCCGGCGGTAATGCATTCATCACGAGATCGATCGGAAATCGTTCCATCGGATAAAACGCCGTTTTATTACCACTTCCACGAAAAGTCGGTGCAAAGAGCACGATTTTTTTGTCTTTCCACTGCGGATAACGCTCATAAAGAGCCGCAACCGTTTCTTTGCGATAATCCTCATCAAAAAATACATCGGTACGTGGTATGCCTGTCTGACGAATATTATTAATGTTCATACCAAAGGCTTCACTGTAAAACGGTGCCATTGCAGATCCACTGACGATCGCCCGTGTATATGTTCTATGATTTCTCGTATTCTGCGCCAGATCCGTAAGCCCAAGCTCTGACAATCCAAACAGCTTAAATGCGCCACAGGCATGCCACAATTGCAGCACCTCAGTCTCCTGTCTGACGTTGAGTGCCCCCAGCTGCGGCACAAAATCTTCTAAAACGATCACCTTTGCCCCCGCTGCGAGATATGCACTTTTTTTCAGTTCCCTAAAAGTCAGTTTATCTACTGTCTTCGTTGTCAAAAACTCTTTTAACTCTGTCTTTCCCTCTTTCTGCAAAAGACTCCGAACCCGGTCCAGATTACCGCCTGCATCCACCTGTCTTTCCGACAGAAATAACACACCCTCCGGCGTGGTGATCTGTTTTACGGCACGAGCATACTGTCTGGCAAAATATCTGGTTTTGTGATCGCGAACACTATAATCATATCCCGTCCACGCCTTTACCATATCATTTGCATGATAAAAAATTGCCTTTTTACCGGATGCTTTCTGTGCTCTCGGGCTAAGCTTACCAATTCCTTTCGAGGCAAGCCAACCGGAACACAACCATACCGGCAGCAGCACTGTGCACAGACCAAACAACGCGCGCTTAACTATTCTGATCAAAACACGTGGTTGCTGATATAGGTCAAAAAACTGCTCTCCCCGCAGATTTCTTGAAACTTCTATTTCCTGCCACTGCATATTCTGATCCACATAACAAAGTGAAACCGACACATTCCGATCAGACTGCAATCCTTTTTTATCCGCAAACACGTACGCCAACTCCACTTTGGAGGTGCCTATAAACTTGCAATCTCCCTCCTTAGTCATTGTGCATTCTACAAACATTGGATAATACCGTTGCTTTTTCTTTTGTCCGTCGATGTCCTGTACAAAACTAAGCAGCATATGCATCCTCGCCGCAGTCGTTTTGTATCCTTTTAACTTTCCGGATACCGTCAGTTCATAGACAACCGATCGGTCTGTTTTGGTCACATCAGCAACAGCCTGCAGATTCTTTATCACGCTATCTCTCCATTCCTTTCTCAGCCTGTCAGCCCATCAATATTTTTTCACGCGCTGCTACAGGTGTCCTCCATATTACTTCTTCGTTCTTTTCTTCGTACTTTTCTTTGCCTTTTCCTTTTTTGTCACAGCAGCCACCTTAAAAGCACAGATCCGGTCAACCCGCTTCGTAGCTGAAGTAAACTGTACCGATTCAAAATTTACATATAAATACTTACCACTTACTGCAATCTCCTCATTCATCGACGGCATATTGATCACTTTATTGCGTTTGCCAAGTGTGATCTTGCCGGCTCCTGCTTTTTTCAGATTCGGTTTGTACACATCCAGCTGATGCAGATAGCCTCGTTTCGTCGAATTGGTCTGACAAGATCTCGACAGGATCAATCGTCCATTCGAAGTAAACGTTAATCCCTGTACACGGTTAGGAAGCTTAATACGCCCACATACGGTAAGCACCGGCTTGCCGGTCTTGTCTGCGATCCGATAGGAGCCCAAATAGCCGGAATTACTTTCGCTATACGAAGCCACCCACAAAAATCCCTTATAATACGTTACCGCAGCCGCCTGCTGCCCTAACGAATTCTTGGTCCCATACGCCTTAATCTCTAAATATTTCTTTTTGGCAACCGCTGCTTTTTTGATCTGAGCAAACGATATACTGCGCAGATATGTCGACTGGCATATCCAAAGATTACGCCCGTCATAAGCAAGACCACCCGCATGTGTCTTATTTGGCAATACAACTGTCGTCAACAGTTTTTTTCTGGATCTGCTCATAACATATACCACGGAATTATCGATTCCTTTGCTGTCATAAGCACTGACGAGTAAATACGAGCCGGCAAACGTCATTCCCTGCGGTACCATTGTTTTACTTCCAAATTCCAAAACGTTAGTATTTGTCATTCCCGGCAAAACGATACTCTTTGCATAGTTTAACTGTTTCTTTACAAAACTGCACGCCTTAACTGCTGCCGATCTCAAAAAAGCCTTTTTTGATTTATACAGCTTGGCACCGGTACTCGTCTTTGCTACCTTAAGCGGTTTCACACTGGTCTTTGTCGCCTTGCTGCTCTCATAATCTTTCTCTTTATAGGTGCGGTATGCTGTCATCGTGTAATAATATCTGGTACCGTTTTTGAGTCCGGTACGAAGATAACTGACCGTAGATTTTTCTTTCAAATCAGCTATAAGAACCGCCTGTGAACCATTAAACTGATAAATACGGTATCCTGTCGCACCATTTACCGCTGTCCACGTGAGCTTTACCCGGCCATTTCCGGCACGAAGCTTCATGGACGGTTTGGCAGGATTCGTCGTGGTCGAAATCTGCTCCGAATATTCTCCGGTGTTTTCCTCGTCTGCAAAATAGGTTCGAATGCGATAACGGTATGTGACACCCGATTTCAAGCCGGTATCCTTATATTCTAATGTCGTTGTGCTTCCTACTTTTGTTTCTACGCCATTTGCCTCTGTGCGGTAGATCAAATATCCGGTCGCACTCTCCACTTTCTCCCAGCCAAGTGTGATCGATGTGGAAGCATTTTTTATGATTGAAAATGTCGTAAGTGCTTCCGGCCGGGTAAACGTGTGAACCGGTTCTGCAAAGTGGCTCTGTTCTCCGCTTGACTGACGATAGGCACACACTGTGATATAAAATTCATCACCGGCTTTTCGGTCTTTCCACGTATATTTCTGCTCTTTCGTCTCATCTAAAAAAACATAAGCAGACTTCTCAAAATCATAATAATACACAAGATACGATGTCATTCCGGGCATTTCATCCCATGCTACCGTGATCGAGTCCGTGGTCGTTTCTGTTACTTCCAACCCGGTCAGCACATCTTTCTCTTCCAAAAATACAGCACCCTCCACCGGTGCGATCAAATCTACTCTATCCGGTGTATAGATTTCCTCGCCGGTCTCCTCTGCCTTTGCCATTGGGGCAGCCGTAAACCCTCCCAAAAGACTGCAGACAAGTGCAGCAACGATCATAACCGCTATTCTGGCTTTCCGTTTTCTGATGCTGTCAAACAACTGTAACATAATGCTTCATCCTCCATGCTCTACTCTTTCTGTAATATTGCAAATACTCTGTCAAGAGATCCGCCTTCTATATAATCATACTGTAATTTGGCAAAATCTTGGCGTTTTTGAGCATTATCCACATTTTTTTGCAAAAGCTGCAAAAGTTCTTCTGTCGAATATGCAATATCACCCGGAACCGTCGAACGATAGTCACGATAAAAACCGCGGTCATATTTGTCAAGGTCATAGGCAAATAATATAATCGGCTTATCTAAAAGCACATATTCCACAACGGTTGAAGAATAATCTGTGACCAAACAATCTGCGACCATATAAAGATCTGTTATATCACTATAGTCTGTCATATTCAGGCAATGTTCATGCAAGGTAATATTTTCTGACGGAAATTTCGGATGAAGTTTAACAAGAACATACCAATCATCTCCAAGTGTCTGACAGATTTTTGCAATGTCAAATTTTTCCAATAATTGCGCATTTTCCTCTGCCGTTGCCCGAAACGTCGGCGCATACAATAATACCTTTTTATCACGAAGGACCGGATACTGACGATATACATTCTCTGCTCGTCTTTTCTTGTCCTCTTCATCAAAATACGCATCTAAAACCGGAATGCCCGTTGCATAAATGCGATCTGTCGGAATGGCAAAAGCCTCACTATAATACGGTATGATCTGCGTCGAAGTGACAAACAGATGTGTCACATGCTTATTAGCCTCAGCAACCTGTTTACGAACATTCGGATCTTCTTCTGTAGAAAGACCAAATCGCTTAAACGCACCGGCACCATGCCACAACTGAATAATCTGCTGCCCCTCCGTATGCATATAGGCAAGCGGAAGCAGATTGTCATTGAGAAAGATCTTCCCGGCATCTGCCATATTCCACGGTACTTTTACAAAAAAACACAGTATTCCCTTAATCTTAGAACATATCCCTCCGTTTGGATGAAAGAGATCCTGCTTGCTAAATGCCACGATCTGACAGCCCTGATCACGTTTTGTAATCTCCTCAGACACCAACTCCAAATTACCATTCAGCCCATGGTTATGTCCATTAAAAAGTACAACTTTATTATGCATCTTCGCAAATTTTCGATGCAAATTATATATTCCCGCAAATACATAGTAACCTAACTGTTTCATACGACTTTTTTATTCCTTTCCAAACTCGCCAACTTTCATTGCCGGCAACTAACTTTATATTTTAACAGAATATCACTTTACTTGTAAATCCCCACTTCCGTACCACCTCTCGTATGCATACAATAATAGAAAACAAATTACCACTCGAAAGGAGGGCTCTATGAACCGAGTCTCTTCTATCATTCATTTAGATTATGCCAGACAACACGGACTGACCGGGCAGGGGATCGGTGTTGCTATATTGGATACAGGCATTGATTTTCATCCGGATTTTTATTCTAAAGAAGGCGGATATCGTCTTGCCGGTTTTCTGGATCTGGTCAATCATAAAACACACTATTACGATGACAATGGACATGGAACACACACTACCGGCATTTTGACCGGTAACGGCTCCGTCTCAAACGGACTCTACTGTGGTGTTGCACCGGAATGTCATTTTTATTCCATCAAAGTGCTTGGCAAAAACGGCGAAGGGCATATTGAACACGTCTTAGAAGCCATTCACTGGCTGTTACAGCACTACAAAGAATATAATATCCGCATCGTTAATATTTCCATCGGCAGTACCCGCGGCCGACAGTTTGACGAAAACTCTCCTCTCGTAAAAAGTGTCAACTCTCTGTGGGAACACGGTCTTGTTGTCCTCACAGCTGCCGGAAATCATGGCCCGGCTCCCGGAAGTATTGGTGCACCGGGCAACAGCCGTAAGATCATTACCGTTGGCTCTTCCGACCCGTTACAGTATCGTTTTGACTCCGACTATTCCAGCCGCGGTCCAACCAATAGCTGTATAAAAAAACCGGATATTGTAGCACCGGGATCGCGCATTGTCAGTCTCGCTGCAGGCTCCTCCTATCAGGCCAAAAGCGGCACATCTATGTCAACACCGATCGTAGCCGGATGCATCGCTCTCCTGTTAGAAAAATATCCGGATCTGACGAATCGCGAAATAAAGCTGCACCTTCGCAACACCGCACTCGATCTTGGATACAGCCATACGAGACAGGGCTGGGGACTGATTCAATGCGACCGCATGCTTTCCACTCCGCCAACAAGACTATAAAAAAGCAAAGCCAGCGCTTTGCATAACACCACATTGTGAGCAGTTTCCTATAAAGATTAATGTAAAAAGAGCCTTCGTGCATCGGAAACGTCATCATGCTCGAATGACATTCCCGATACACGGAAGGCTCTTATCTGATATCTTTTATGCCAAAACACGATCCAGCTCTTTGACAAATTCAGCCATCTCATGCTTGGAAAGCTGTGCATCCGCACCTAGCTGCTCTCCTTTGCGGCGCATGTCTTCATTGATCAATGAAGAGAAAATAATGACCGGAATATCTTTGTACGCCGGCGTCTCTTTGATCAGCTTGAGCAGACGGTGTCCATCCATCTGCGGCATCTCAATATCCGTCACGACACACGCAACTTTCTCTTTTAAGGTTCCCTCTTGACGGTACTGCTCCAACAGCTCCCACAACTCCAATCCATTATTTAACGGCATCAGATTCGTAAATCCCGCTGCCGTAAGTCCATCATAGATCATTAAACTCAAAAACTGAGAATCCTCTGCATACAAAATCGGTTTGTTATTCTTTGGACGCGACCCTAACCGCTCAATATCCGACAACTGAATGCCTGCCTCCGGTGAGATCTGTGCCACAATATTTTCAAAATCCAACAATATCACAAGATGCTTATCAATGTTAATAATACCTGTGATCATGCTTGTTCGCGAATTACTGATCAAACGATCCGGCTTCACGATCTGTGACCAATTCACACGATGGATCCCCACTACGCTATGTACATGAAAAGCGGCATTCGTTCCATTAAAGGATGTCACCAAAAACATATCTGTCTTCTTCTCTTCGCACTCATTCATTCCCAGACACTTCGCCAGATTGACAACAGTAATTGTCTCTCCGCGCGTACTAAATGCTCCCTCCACAAAAGGATGTGCATTCGGGATTGGCGTTAATTCTGTATAACTGATGATCTCGCGGATCTTTGCCACATTGATTCCATAGTTATGTCCGTCCACGACAAACTCCAAAATCTCCAATTCATTTGTTCCACTCTCTAATAAAATATTTGTATCCATAGTAATGCAAACCTCCGATCTGACTCCACTATTCCCCATTCACATATTTCGTAACGAGCAAAATATGATTCTATGTATACGTATATTTTACATGACTACACACTGTTTTGCAAGCGGACACTCAAATATCCCACAATTTTCTCACCGGCAGCCCTGTCATCTTCTCCAATCTTTCTACACTTGGCTTATAGAAAGCATCCATCTTACGTTTCTGTTCATCTGTCATCTTGTCGTGATTTTCGATCGTTGTATAACGCTGTACCCATCTCGCAAATCGAAAAAATAATTTTTGCTTTTTACTGCGTGTCGTATTTTCCTTTCGCCCACGGATCGACGCATAATACCGATAATTGATATATGCCCCCAGCCAGTTGGCAGAAACAGCACTGCCCTCATTGCTGTTTGGCATTTGTCCCACACAGATCGGATGTTTCACACCGATAAACTCTTGAATCTCCTTCATCTGCTCTTCGGGGTTCCGCATCAGTTCTTCCATCACAACAACCTTGATCTGTTCCGGTCGAAAGTATTGCAAATACTCATTGATCCATTTGTCATACTGAAAACGATCTTTCCGCTCCGTATAAATCTCCTCATTTGCAAACTTGGTAAATAATTTGACCGAATAACGGCGAAATCCCCGATAATAGCGAACATATCGATAATGTCTCGGTCTGCGCATTAACATTTTATAATAAGAAAACGTCGCAAGCGACGGCTGTCGTACCAAAAAAAGCAGCTTGACCTCCGGTCCAAAACACTCATACACATTGCGTGCCGATCCATGATAGGACGGCTCGATATCCCCATATAATTTATCTGGATCCTGCTCTGGAAAATATTTGTGGCGGAACCGTTCCGGCGCATCATCATATTTGTTACGCCAATGCATATAGAACGTCTCCTTCCCCTTTGGAAGTACGATCTCCGGACATTCACGTAATGCATTGCTAAGCGATGTCGTGCCACACTTCGTGAAGCCCACACATAAGAAATCCATATGCGGATTTTCCTGCCGAGAAATCTCTGCAAACACTTCATAATCCACCAGCAAAATACGTACTGCACCAAACTGCTTAGCTGCTTCCACAGCCTCTTCATGCGCCTCTTCATGTAAACGGACGATCACATACAATGCCTTTGCCCGTGCCGCGGTCATTGTCGTGTCCACGCAAGGTGTTCCAAGAATTTCTTTCGGTGCCGTCAACGGAATAAACGTAAGCACTTCCTTGATCTGTGGTTGAAACGGCAGATGTCCGGCAAACCTTAGCAATACACGGGCTACCCTTTTGTGCTGCACGATCACAAGGTCTTCTTCCTCTTCAAATACTTTTGTCAACTCCTCTTTCGTATGGATTTCTTTCATTTCGTATTTTTCCATCACAATTGTTTCCTTTCTTCCTTGTTCCCCATATATTTCTTCTCTATCCTTTTCCCTCACTCTCGTTCCCCATATATTTCTTCTCTATCCTTTTCCCTCACTCTCATTCCCCATATATTTCTTCTCCAGCCTTTTCCCTCACTCTTGTTCCCCATATATTTCTTCTCCAGCCTTTTCCCTCACTCTTATTCCCCATACTTTTTTCTATCCTTTACCCTCTTCCCTCACATATTACTTCTTCACTATGTCATACTTCCGTCATATTTGTAATATTTTTTTGACATTTTAGCCAAAATCTACTACAATACATACTGCATATTACGAACAGGTACATAACAAACAAATTCGTATTGTACCAAATCACCCTGACCGGGTGGTCGTGGGAGTATGGAGGATGATTATGAATAACATTATTTTAATTGGTATGCCGGGCGTCGGCAAAAGCACTGTCGGCGTTGTATTGGCAAAAACACTCGGATACGCATTTCTTGATTCTGATCTGTTGATCCAGGAACGGGAGGGACTCCTGCTTCATGAAATCATTGAAAAATACGGATTGGAGCGTTTTAATCAGATCGAGTCTGAGGTAAATGCATCTATCGAAGCAGAAGACACTGTCATTGCCACCGGCGGCAGCGTTGTATATGGCACCGAAGCAATGATGCACCTAAAAGCCCTCGGAACGGTCGTCTATCTTAAACTATCCTATGAAGAATTGACCGAACGTCTTGGTGATCTCAATAAACGTGGCGTTTCCATCCGTCCCGGAGAGACTTTGGAAACCCTGTACGAAGAACGTATTCCTATTTATGAGCGCTATGCAGATGTGACTGTAGACTGCGAAGATCTGTCGATCCGCGATATCGTCAAAAAGATCACTTATCTTTTCTAAACCATCGGCAACCATATCTGGTTCAAAAGCGCAACTATAACATTGAGCAGCAAGCCGCCAATGATCGGATGAAGCCATCGCTTGATCAGTTCAAACAACGGCAACTGCTCAAAATTTTTGCAAAGGTAATCTCCTATCGAATATACGATCCCAGACGCACATATACTGCATACAAATCCTGAGAAAGCAATCAAAATCCCATCTATGATATTCTGATGAATCCCATAGCCGATCAAATAGCCAACACCGGTAAGTATCTTACACAGGATCGACCCCGGCAATACATTCGCAATGGCAACCAATTGTTGATAAAATACCCCTTCCTTTACCATCCCGGTGTCTACAAATACACCATCTGCAACAGTCAGATAAGCATCGCCTCCTCCGTAAGACAAAAAAGACGAATACATTCCCTTAAGCAGATAATCCGCAGCGGGTGAAAATAAAATGATCATCGGCAGCGTACATGCAACAAGAAAACACAGCCATACAACAATGTCTCCGATAGTCTCCTTACCAATTCCAAACAAAGTCGTTCCAATCGACCCTACCGCATGCATTCCTTTCATTCGCTGAATATACGTAACATATAGTTTCCCTATGGTAACCATGATCATGAGTATCACTAAAATGCCCTTTACCGGTGCCACCTCATAATGCCGTTCTAAGCAAACACAGGCGAGATACGCACCGATCAATATTCCCGGCACCAAAACACGCTTCACTGAATACCGCCCCTGTGTCCACAAAATAAAAAACAGTGCCAGACCCAGAATACTAACTATAGAAAGTACAAATAACGGCCTGCCATGAATTCCCATCAGACGGTACAGATTTTTGCCACCACAGAGCAAAAATACTGATACAAATATCAGAAGCACCTTTCCAAATCGTTTTCGGCTCTCCTGCATCGCCTCGTGGGCAATACCGCAAATGTAGCGAAACAACAGATAGATCAAAAATAAACTGACTGCTTTGGTAAACACAGATAACCAACGTATTGTCTGCTCATCAATATGTTCCATCATCGCTAACAGTGCAACGGTAGCCACAGCTCCCGGAAGTGCGACCAGACTGGCAGCAAGCAGCATACAAGCTCTTCCATACTTGCGGCCAATACCGCAGGCAATCTCCACAGGAAGTGCCCCGGGCGTAATACTTGCCGCCAAAACCGCCTCGTCATATTCTTCTTTCGTGACGTACAGTTTCTTCGTCACAAACTCCTTTTCCATAACCGGGATCAACGCATTGCCACCTCCAAAGCCGATCACACCGACTCGCAGCATAGCCTGCATCAATCCCCTGATCCTTGTACCTCTCATTACTGACAAAACTCCCAAAGTTCATCTACCACTTCTTCTACACTTCGATTGGTTGTATCCACGATAATGTCCGGATGCTCCGGTGGCTCATACGGACTGGAAATACCCGAAAATTCAGCAATTTCTCCACTTCTCGCCTTTTTGTACAGCCCCTTCACATCTCTGCGCTCACATTCTTCTAAGGATGTGCTCACATACACCTCAACAAACGGCTCTCCAATAATTTCCCGCGCCTTTCGTCGTTCTTCCCGGAACGGAGAAATAAATGACACTAATACGATCAGTCCGGCATCATTCATCAGTTTTGCCACTTCACTGACCCGACGGATATTTTCAATACGGTCCTTCTCCTCAAAACCAAGATCTTGATTCAGTCCCATCCTCACATTGTCTCCATCCAACGTCATTGTGAATCTTCCCTCTGCAGCAAGACGTTTTTCCAAAGCATTTGCAATCGTTGACTTACCGGCACCGGATAATCCGGTCAACCATATTGTCTTTGGCTTTTGATTCATATGTTCTGCACGATACTGTGGTGTGATGTCCATCTTCTGCCAAACGACATGATCCTCCCGCTGCAAACGCTGCTCAATCGTTCCACAAGCTGAAGTCATATGACTAACACGATCAATTAAAATGAAACCGCCCAGTTCCTTATGATGTGCAAAAAGATCATAAACGATCTTTTCCTGACAATTGATCTCACACACTGCCATTTCATTTTTGAAAATTTTATCTGCCGGGACCTCATTCCCCTCATTGACTTCTATTTTGGCACGGATCTTCATAACCACTGCGGGTACTGATTTCGTCCCTACTTTTAAGAGATAATTACGCCCTGCGATCAATGGTTTATCATCCATCCACAAAAGCTTACCGATAAACATATGCCCTACTTGCAGCGATGCATTGCGATATAACATGCATCCCCTGGATACATCCACCTCTCGGTCTAAACATATTGTTACCGCCTGCCCTTTTATCGCATGTTCCACGGATCTGTCCGTGTTAAAAATCTGCGTCACTTTCGCTGTTTCGCCACTCGGCAGCGTTCTTATTTCGTCTCCTACAGATAACTCTCCAACCTCGATCTGCCCTGCGAACCCACGAAAATCCTTGTTGGGACGACACACCCTCTGCACCGGCATTACAAAGCCATTTTGTGCTTCCTCCGTTTGCACATCTACTGTTTCCAAATAATGCAACAGCGTATCTCCCTTATACCACGGCATATGCTTGGACGGGCTGGTAATATTATCTCCTGCTGTCGCAGATACCGGAATGATATAACTTTGGAACGCATACTCTGCTGTCAGTTTCTTGATCTGTTTACAAACCTTATCATATCTGTCCTGTTTATAGGACACTAAGTCCATTTTATTGATCGCATACACAACGGATCGTATTCCCATCATTGCACAGATACGTGTATGCCGTTTCGTCTGAGATAACACACCTTTTGTTGCGTCGATCAAGATGACTGCCAGATCTGCAAAAGATGCCCCAACCGCCATATTTCTCGTATATTCCTCATGTCCCGGTGTATCTGCCACGATAAAAGCTCGTTCCTTTGTCGTGAAATAGCGATACGCCACATCTATCGTAATTCCCTGCTCCCGCTCGGCCATTAGTCCGTCTAACAACAACGAATAATCAATCTGTCCTTCGGTACTGCCTACTCGGCTGTCTAATTCCAGTGCCCTCTTTTGATCGGCAAAAAGCAGTTTGGCATCATATAACATATGCCCGATCAATGTAGACTTTCCGTCATCTACGCTGCCACATGTAATAAATTTCAATAAGCTTTGCATCGTTATCCTCTCACTTCCATATTTCGTAATTTATGCCTTATGATCTGTTCCTTCTCTTCCTATCTCGTAAGGTTTTCTTTCAGATCCGCATATTTATATTCAACGCCAGATCGTAACAGGCAACGTATTATACTAAAAATAGCCCTCTCGTTTTCTGCGTTCCATACTTCCTGCCGCCTCATTGTCGATCACGCGGCTCGTCCGCTCTGAGGATACGGCGCCAAGCGTCTCTTCAATAATCTCATCTAACGTATCCGCATCCGATTCCACACCTCCGGTGAGCGGATAACATCCCAACGTTCGAAATCGTATTTTACGCATTTGCGGTTTCTCTCCCGGCAGCAAACGCATACGGTCATCATCCACCATAATTAAATTGCCATCGCGTTCCACCACAGGTCTTTCTTTTGCAAAATACAAGGAAGGGATTTCAATATTTTCCTTACGAATATATTGCCAGATATCTTTCTCTGTCCAATTGGACAACGGGAAAACACGAACTTCTTCCCCCTGAAACAATTGCGTATTAAATAACTTCCACATCTCCGGCCGCTGGTTCTTTGGATCCCAGCCATGTTCACTATTTCGAAATGAAAAAATACGTTCTTTCGCTCTAGATTTTTCTTCGTCGCGACGACCGCCTCCAAATGCTGCATCAAAATGATATTTGTCCAACGCCTGCTTAAGTGCCTGCGTTTTCATGATATCTGTATATGCAGATCCATGATCAAATGGGTTGATCCCCTGCTTTACCCCCTCTTCATTCGTATAAACTAACATACGGAGCCCATATTTTTGCGCCATCTTATCTCGAAACGTAATCATCTCGTGAAATTTCCACGTAGTATCTATATGTAAAAAAGGAAACGGAGGCTGCTCCGGGTAAAACGCTTTCAACGCCAAATGCAACATCACCGAACTGTCCTTTCCGATCGAATACAACATCACCGGATTCTCACATTCCGCTGCTACTTCCCGAATAATATAAATCGCTTCCGCTTCCAAATTATCCAAATGAGACAATCTGTCTTTCATTTTTATCCTTCTTTCTTGACATTATTATCAGACGATACCTTTCATATTAAGAACAAACTCTTACAACATCTCCCTAATACTTCATCATTCATCAGTCCGATTTCGTCAAAAAAAATAATATCGACCAAATTTGACATTAATTGGAATAAAATGTGTCAAATTTGGTTCAAATTTGTGTCATTTTTTTGTCAGCCATTTTTTGCCGTTTTATTGTCCCCTCCTTGAATTGCTTCATTATCAGTCCTCTTTGTATCGCTTCATTATCAAGCCTTTTTTTATCGCTTTATTGTCAGTCCTCTTTGTATCGCTTCATTATCAATCCTTTTTTTATCGCTTCATTATCAAGCCTTTTTTTATCGCTTTATTGTCAGTCCTCTTTGTATCGCTTCATTATCAAGTCTTTTTTTATCGCTTTATTGTCAGTCCTCTTTGTATCATCTCATTGTCAATCCTCTTTGTATCACCTTATTATAAGTCCTCTTTCGTAATAATCTGTTCTTTTTTATAGGTCACCATCCTCATGGTCAGCCAAGGGCGACATCTAACACCATCATCAACGCAAATCCAACCGCTGCGCCGATCGTTCCAATATTGCTATGTTCCCCCGCCTGCGATTCCGGTATCAACTCGTCGATCACGACATATATCATCGCCCCTGCCGCAAACGATAATAAATATGGCAAAATCGGAGAGATCAGCCCGGCGATCAAAATTGTAATAAATCCCCCGATCGGTTCCACAATACCGGAAAGCATCCCGCAGATAAACGCTCTTTTCCGGCTCATTCCTTCTGCGCATAACGGCAGAGAAATAATGGCTCCCTCTGGAAAGTTCTGAATGGCAATACCGATAGCTAAGGCAAAAGCTGCCGCTGTCGAAATGCCGGATCCCTGTAAGGCAGCCCCCGCATATGCGACGCCAACGCTCATTCCCTCCGGAATATTATGCAGAGTAACCGCAAATAGCATCATCGTTGTTTTGGATATATGTCCCTTTTTTACTGATATTCCCTCCGGCTCTGTACTTTTCAGATGTAAATGCGGTATTACCGTATCCAAAAGCAATAAAAATGCAATGCCAACCAAAAATCCTACCAAAGCCGGCAGCCATGCCACACCATTTCTCGCCTTTTGCATATCTATCGATGGGATCAACAAAGACCACACCGATGCTGCGATCATCACCCCCGATGCAAAACCTAACAATAATTTTTCTAACTTGGGTGCAATATTATCTTTCAGCAGAAAAACCATTGCTGCACCAAGTGTAGTTCCCATAAAGGGTATTGCTAATACAAATAATTCTGATGTATTGATATTCATAGTAATCTTACTTTCCCTTCTGCCAACATATTTGCAAATGTGTTAGTTATAGCTAACCCAATGAGTATACTACCATAATATGCTGTTAAGGTCAAAATGTCACATTTATTGCTGACATAATAAGCGATATGTAGTTTTGCAATAACTTCCGGGATGGCAAGTTTGAGTAAGTAATACGTTACGAGTATTTTCCTATATCAAAAAAAGACATAGCCGAAACCATGTCTTTCTTAGTATCCTCTTAAACACTCAAAACTGCATATAGTATCTTTCATCCACAAAGTTGAACTTGTTCTTGGTATTCCGGCATCGTCCTTGCCTCTTCGCGGGGTCATTATCTTCCCACTCAGATGCCTTATGCCTTCGTTCCTACGCTCAGATGTTACTGCCTTTTCGCGGTCATTCATATCTGAGACTCCACTCCAGCGTCGTCTACGCCTCTTCGCGGGGTCATTCATAAACTCGCTTCGCTCGTTTATTTCATGCCTTTTCCCACTCAGATGCCTGTCTGCTCTTTCAACCAGCCATTGAAAATTCTTTTCATGGCTGCTTTCTTTCGCAGACCGACGCCTTCGTTCCTTTTTGGTCAAGCCCTCGACCTATTAGTGACAGTCAGCTCCATGTGTTACCACACTTCCACCTCTGCCCTATCTACCTCGTCGTCTTCAAGGGG